>Ga0105240_10012608_pt1 | contig 11657 bp, 12 predicted proteins | sample KBSC54metaG_FD_80426 | JGI IMG/M metagenome (GOLD analysis project Ga0105240, IMG submission 80426) | Corn rhizosphere microbial communities from Kellogg Biological Station, Michigan, USA - KBS C5-4 metaG | ecosystem: Host-associated > Plants > Roots > Rhizosphere > Soil | place: Michigan, USA...
AGAAAAGATTAACATACTTTTCTTAGAAAACATAAGTGATACTGCTGTAAAGTTTTTTAAAGACGCTGGTTATGCCTCCGTACGCAAGCTGGGTGGGGCATTGTCAGAGGAGCAGCTGGTCAATGAGGTGAAGGATGTACACCTGCTGGGGATCCGCTCAAAGTCCCAGATCACGCCTAAGGTGCTGGAGGCTGCCAAGAAGCTGCAGGCCATTGGCTGCTTTTGCATCGGGGTCAACCAGGTGGACCTCAAATCCGCCAAAAACCATGGCGTGTCGGTATTCAATGCGCCCTATTCCAATACCCGGAGTGTCGCTGAGCTGGTCATAGGGCTGGCAGTCATGCTGATCCGCCGTATACCGGACAAAAGCACGGCGGCTCATGATGGTATCTGGCTAAAAGAAGCTAAAGGAAGTTACGAATTGAGAGGTAAAACATTGGGGATCATAGGATATGGAAATATTGGCACCCAGGTGAGCATTTTAGCGGAAGCCATGGGCATGAAGGTCATTTTCTATGATACGGTGACCAAATTGCCCCTGGGCAATGCAGTTGCCAAGAAGACCCTCAAGGAAGTGGTCAGCCAGGCTGACATCATAACTCTGCATGTCCCGGAGACATCGCAGACCAAGAACATGATCAATAAGAATGTCATCAAGCAGTTCAAAAAGGGCAGTATCCTGCTGAACTATGCGAGAGGCGAGGTCGTCGATCTGGAAGGTTTGGCAAAAGCCATCGAGGAGGGACTGATCTCCGGGGCCGCTGTCGACGTATATCCTTGGGAACCAGAGAAGAACGGGGACAAATTTCAAACTCCACTTCAACACCTCCCCAATGTGATCTTGACCCCTCACATCGGCGGCTCAACGGAAGAGGCGCAGGAAAATATAGGCGTGGATGTCAGTAATAAGCTTTTTCAGTACTTAGAGACGGGGATGACCATCGGCAGCCATACGGTACCGCCATTAAGCCTGCCGCACCAGGAAGGCACGCACCGTATCCTGCATATTCATAAGAATGTGCCAGGGGTGCTGTCCGAGATCAATACAACCCTGTCCAAACACAACATCAATATCCTTGGTCAGTATCTGAAGACCAATGATGAAATTGGTTATGTTGTGCTGGATGTGGACAAAAAACTGTCCAAACAGGCGCTGGAATTACTGAAGATGGTGAAGCAGACGATAAAAACCAGACTTCTTTATTGAGTTGATTATTAAAGTTTTAATAAAGATAGTCTTTAATTAAATTGAAGACCCGACCACCTTTTTTAACGGCCGAATGGCGTAAGCTCATCATGGCCAACTATCCGGTGGACCCATCTATCCTGCGGCCTTATCTGCCTGCTTATACCGAGCTTGACGAGTGGAGGGGTGAGATGTATGTGAGTCTGGTAGGGTTTATGTTCCGACAGGTGCGTGTGAAAGGTCTGAGGGTACCTTATCATACCGAATTTCCCGAAGTCAATCTACGATTTTATGTGCGCCATCAGCAGGCAGGGCAATGGAAGAGGGGAGTGGTCTTTATCAATGAGATCGTTCCCAAACCTGCTATTACCTGGGTGGCCAACACGCTGTTCCACGAGCATTACAGGACCCTGCCCATGCGGCATGAGGACCATACAGAAGGGGAGACACTGCGGGTGGGTTATCAATGGAAATACCAGGAACATTGGAACAGGCTGACCGTAGACGCTGCTGCGGTACCTGCCGTTCTGGAGTCAGGGAGCAAAGAGGAGTTTATCACCGAGCACTTTTGGGGGTATTCTTCCATGGGGCCTTCCTATTGTGGGGAATATGAAGTGGCGCATCCCCGCTGGGATATCCACCCGGTGAAGAGCCATAATATCGCTTGTGATTTTGGAGGGCTCTATGGCAAAGCATTTGCCGGATTGAGTGAGCTGGCGCCCGCGTCCGTCTTTTTGGCGGAAGGTTCACCGGTAAAGGTCTATGCGAAAAATCGCATTGGTTAAGCTCCCTAGAGTTGATAAGCTTCCTCCAACTGCCTGGTCCAGCGAAGCAAAAGGGCCAGAGGAATGAGACCCAATATTCCAAAACAGCAGTCGACTACGATATGATACCAGGGTATCCCACGGATAGGGCCCGCGATACAAGCCAGCGGGAGAACAGCAAGACAAGCCAGGATCGCCCAGTGAATAACCCACTTGTTTTTTATGGGATCGCGGAAAGGTCCGACAAATATCAGTGCGATGACCAGGTGCGCAAAAGCCAGCCAGTCGAATCCATAAAAAAGAAAAGGATAGGTGTGCTGTGTGTCCCGGACTCCCTGCCACACTTCCTGCAACCAGTCATGTCCGGGTCCCCGATAAGGAGTATTGCCTTCCAGCATCCATCTTAATTCCGAATATACAGGGAAGGCGGTTACGCCACTGACGACGAGGGCGACCATAAAAAAAATGAGAAGGCAACGGATCTTGAATAAGAGCTTTGAAGGGGTCATAATAACTACGGTTGGAGAAAATAAAGTTAAGTATTTTGCGCTACAATTCTTTCCACATGTCTTACACTCCTTCCCCGCATCGTTATCAATCCATGGAATACCGCCGCTGTGGCAACAGCGGGCTGAAGCTGCCGGCTGTATCGCTGGGGTTGTGGCATAACTTCGGTGGTGTGGATATGTTAGAAAACTGCCGTAAGATCCTGCATCTTGCTTTTGACTGTGGCATAACGCATTTTGATCTGGCCAATAATTACGGTCCGCCGCCTGGCTCCGCGGAAGAGAATTTTGGGCGGATACTACGTCAGGACTTCCAGAGCTATCGTGACCAGATGATCATTTCCACCAAAGCAGGGTATTATATGTGGGAAGGACCTTATGGTGAATGGGGTTCTAAGAAATACCTCGTATCCAGCCTGGATCAGAGCCTGAAGAGAATGGGGCTCGATTATGTAGACATCTTTTATCATCACCGTCCTGACCCGGACACACCTTTGGAAGAAACGATGGCGACGCTGGACCTGATTGTCAGGCAGGGTAAGGCATTGTATGTGGGTATATCCAACTACCGTGCGGAAGAGGCAGCCCGGGCCCTTGCGATATTGAAAAAATTGGGAACACCCTGTCTTATTCATCAGCCCAAATATTCCATGTTCGAACGCTGGGTGGAAGGAGGGTTACTTGAGCTGCTGGAAAAGGAAGGCGTCGGCTGTATCCCATTTTCTCCTCTTGCCCAGGGACTGCTCACTAACAAGTACCTGAAAGGGATACCCGAGGACTCCAGGGCTCATAAACCACATGGCTTTTTAAAAGAGGAGCAGGTCACTCCGGAGGTGTTGAAGAAGATAGGGCAGCTGAATGAATTGGCGATAGGAAGGGATCAAACCCTGGCGCAGATGGCCCTGGCCTGGATACTGAGGGACAGGCGGATCACGTCCGTACTCATAGGAGTCAGCAGGCCTGAGCAGGTGACGGATTCATTACAGAGCTTCAGGAATATCTGGTTCAGCGAAGAGGAGCTAGGCCGTATCGAAGAAATATTGAAATAACGTCAGAACAGGAAACTTTCCCATGCCGGGAAACGTATTCTTACGATTGGAAGAACAAGACCGCATCTTGCACATTCAATTGATTCATTTTCAGTATATTAAATAGTGGCATAGGGGTTGAATATACTTATATAAATTCGCCCCTTTATGAAACAGATCTACCTCTATCTTGCCTGCCTGCTGCTCAGCCTGGCAGTGCATGCCGAAAAGGGCCACAGTGCCAAAGCCGACAAGGCTGCCGTAAAAGCAGGTTCCGTTCAATTCAAGTTCAACAACCTGGCTCCTGCAGAAGCACACAAGGACTCCGTGCTGATCATTTTCGATCGTTGCAATCACACGGGCGCCGGTGTCATTTACAAAGTATTTTCTGTTGACGAGAACGGGAATATCATCATCGAGGGTGTACCCGAAGGTAAGTACTTCGTGACCATCCAGGGTCTGGGTATCCACCGCGATCGCATGGAGACTGTTGTAACCGTCAAATCACAGAAGAATCGCGAAATGTCCATCAAAATGGAAGATTCCGAAGAGTTCTCCAAAGACAACGTGATCATCCCTTCGTCCAAGACCGACCTTTCCTCTTTGTCCGTCGTGACCATGAAGTAGTTCTTTCTTCCTCTATCCTTCTTTTCGACAATATCCCCGAAAAAACAGGCTCCCAGCCGTTAGTATAAAGAATCCTGATAACAAGATCAGGTTATCCGACAAAACGCCGAAGTACAATATCCCGAAGATCCCGACACTTAGTTTTATAAAATCGCTGCGTTGCAACGAGCCGATGAACAGACAGCTGTTCAATAGCAATAAGGTACTATATCCAGCCAATACAAATCCAAGCGCATCCTTGATCCGAATATGATCAGGCATTAACCAGCCGATGGTAATTATTTCCGGTAGGAATACCAGGAGGTAAAGGATCATGTATTGCAGCAGACGATTGAATAAGGGCACGGGCATGCTACGATAGAAAAGCAATTCCTCTTCTTCCATCCTCCGTGTCTGGTATATTAGTGCACCATGTCCAAGCAGCGCTACGCTAAAGACCAGAAAGGGCATTCGTATATCGTAATCGCCCGGCGTTTGTATTTTCAGCAACAGATACAATATCCCGCAACCAAAGAGTTTGATGCCGGCTAGCAAGGCCTTATGCTGCGACACCAGACCGCGGAATAAAAAGGACCAGTAGGATATATATTGCTTTCGGGTGGTTTTCCCGTACAGAAAATGCATGCGGATCAGTCTGCCGGGATAAAACAGTTCATACCAGTACAGGACCGCACTGATCAGGCAAATACCCACTATAAAACAAATGATAAGGACGGCAACCGGCCAGACTGTCTGGATACAGGCAATGACGACCACAGCCATGGCATATAGAATGATGGGCAGAAAGAAGACCATCTGTATTTCCAGCAGCAGACGGAAAGTTCTCATCCTCCCCACGAGGGGCAATACGTGCAAAAAGCTCTGCTCAGGATCTTGCTGTGCGGTGATGATCCACCGGATGCATTTTATGGCATACAGCAGCCAGCAAAAAAGCACCAGGGCCAACAGTGCCGGTGTATAGAGAATGCCAAGGATGATAGCATAGTGATAGGCCAGTTGCTGTGAAGGCGCCACGATGCCAAAAAAGAAGAGGAAAAAGAAGAGAAAAAAGCCGGCATTTTGCCGGTAATATTGCCGGATCAACACTTTCCATAAAACTGAGCGTGGATAGGTCATACTACAGCCAACGTTTTAATGGTTTGATCCCGGATAAATATTTTCTTGTCTACGGGAAGGGCCGACAAGGCTATATCCTGGTGAGAAGTAAATAAAAAGCCGCGTCCCTGCCTGCGATGATCGCGGATCAAGTCATACAATAGCTGTACGCTCGCTGTATCGAGGGTAACAAGCGGCTCATCCAGTACGATAAGGGAAGGAGCGCCAAGAAAGGCGAGTACCAGGGACAATTTTTTGATCATGCCGTCTGACCAGGAACCAATGCGTGTCGGGATATAAGCCGCCATGGCGAAGGCCGATATAAGCTGCTCTGCCTGTGAAAAGGGTGCTTTTCTAATTGAAAGATAAAAGGACAGCAGGTCATTGCCCGTAAGAAAAGCGGGATACCGGGGTTCGGCATCTGCCCAGCTGACTTCGCGGCGATAGGCAATGGGATTCTGACGAAGACTATGTCCTTTCAGACGAATATCACCCCTGAATGAAATAATGCCCGCAATGATACGCAGCAAGGTTGTTTTTCCCGAGCCGTTAGGACCTTGCAGCCAATATGTGCCCCGGTCCAGGTTACAGGAAGGGATAGTAAGGATCGGACGCGATCCATACGATTTTTCGAGCTGCATGAATTCGAGCATATACTGTTAGTAGGCATGCCCGGGAATTAGTTACTCGAATACCACTGTTTTATTTTTATATACCAGGACTCTGTCGTCGAATACCAGCCGGAGCGCTTTGGCCAGAACGGATGTTTCTATTTCCTTACCGGCCCGCATCATATCTGCGGCAGTGTAGGAATGATTTACGGGTATGATCTGCTGTGCGATGATAGGGCCTTCATCCAGCTGGTCGGTGACGAAATGTGCGGTGGCGCCGATGAGTTTGACACCCCGTTCGAACGCCTGACGGTAGGGATTGGCGCCGACAAATGCGGGGAGAAAGGAGTGATGGATATTGATAATGCGTGCCGGGAACGCCTGTATAAAGGCGGGTGACAGGATACGCATGAACTTGGCAAGGACAATATAGTCGGGTTGATGCCGGAGGAGAATATTCAGGATATGCTGTTCAAAAACTTCTTTTTCCATTTCCTGATGGGAGATATAAGAAAAGGGGGTCTCAAATCTCCTGCAGATATCTTCCAGTACAGGGTAATTACCGATGACATGCTGAACGGAGGCGCCCAGTGTCTTGAAATGGTGGCGGATGAGGATATCGGATAAACAATGATATTCCTTTGTCACCATCACTACGATCTTTTTTTCCGGTTGGGGGTTGATGGAAATAACAGCATCCTGTGGAAGGAGCGGAGACAGTTTTTCACGAAGCTGTTCCTTCGATGTTTCTTTATCTACTTCGATACGTATAAAAAAGCGATTTTCCGTGGGGTCGACATGTTCGCGAAGAGACATGATATTAAGCTGTTCCCTGGCCAGGATGCCTGATATGGCGGCCACGAGCCCGACCTGATCCTTGCATTGAATAACGACAATCATTCCAACAATATCGGAATAATGAATGATCTTTTGTCTGGCTTTTTGGGAGATTTCTGATCTTGGTGACGGGTGGGAAAATTCCCATTTAGGGAAATTTGTCTGAAAAATAGAAGGGTTGGTGTGCAGACCTGGGTGTACCATGTTGATTTTTAATATTTTAAAAAATGGCACACAAGTCGATGCTCGTACAGTTTGTAAATACCAGTATAATGACCCGATATTCTTTAATAGTGAATAAAAGGGGCACCATACTTTCCTTTAAGGTGGTAGATGCCGATCCGGAGCTGTTCCCGGTACACGATATGACCGGGCGTCATTTTAGCCGTTTGATCGGAGAGGATTGCAAGAAGGACCTGGGTTATATCCTTCATGAGATATCGAGGACCCGCCAGGCCAGCAGTTTCCGCACATTTTTTAGTCCGAGAGGTTCTCATGCAGGTGCAGTAGTTGAATGGACGGTACAGCCAAAGCCAGGAAATATTTTTTCAACTGCACGTTTTGAACTGATTGGAAAAGACCCTGAATAACAACGCATTAGCTAACCTTTGACCATAGACCCGGACGCTGATCCAGGTTTCTTTTGTGTCTTATAATTAACATTATGTTAAATAGAAAATGCCACATTCAATTCTCTGCAGGGCCAATCGGTAGCTCCTCTATTGGGTTCTTTTCACGGTGAAATTGCCAGTAACGGGCATATCCGGGTTGTTGTCAATCTGGCTATCGTAATTTACAGTACCTGTAAATGACCCTTTGATATAACCTCCTACCGGTGCGAACTCAATAATATTGCAATCCAGATCATAGCCTTTATAGCGGCTGAATCCATCGCTGGCGAGGCTCATGCGAAATCGTTTCATTTTTACGGGCCCGGTACCGGTAAGTACTGGCAAGTCGAAGTCAATGTTCGGCCCATAGGTGCAACAGCCAACAGAGCCGCTAACCGAACATCCCGTGTCACTGACTGTATAGGTAATATTGTCGCCGGGCGAAGACAGCCCACCATATGCATATCCATTCGCAGTTGCCTGAATTTCCTGATCGGTGGGCTTTGGTGGTGTATGGTCTTTATGGCAGGCGAAAAAACAGAAAAGAAGGACTGCGGAAAGGATGAAGGTTATTATTTTTTTCATGGTCACAGGTTAACGTGACGGCAAGATAATACACTGCTTCCCTATTTTCTTTCTGACAGCCGGGATATATTTTCCATATGGGGAGTATACATAATATATACCTAAAGGTTAGTATACGGTGACGGAATGACCGGCATTATCCGCATACTGCATATGCTTAAATGATAAGGATATTTCTTCATACAACCCCGTGCAATTATTGCCGCTGCAATCGGAAGAAAATATCCTGTATTTACTAATAAGAACATCGGTAAGTATCATGGAGAGGACCATTGTCTCTTTTTGATAGTAGTTAATTTTTACCGAGCTCAGAAAGCTGCCTTTACCCGCTGCAGAGACAAATGGTAGTGAGTTTGCATTTACCTGCCTTCTAAACCTGAGATCGCCCACCGTGATCTTTCCTGCCACAGCGCCCCCTGCCGCGGCACTGTATGTGTTCACGATGGAATCCTCCATGGCCAGGATCAATGTTTCTCCATTGTGGATGCCAGTTCCTTCACCCGTGATGCCGGCGCCGGAGATCCAGATGTCTCCGCCTGTATTTTGTCTCTGAAGGATTGGTCCTAAAACCTGAGCCTGGATGGAGCGGCCTGCCGTGATCAGGAACAGCGCCAGGAAATACCCTTTGATGTCTGCTTTCATGCCCGCAATTAACCGAAAATATAACGGTCTCTCTGCATCTTCCTCCCTCCGGCGGCATCCAGGATCTTAAGAGCGGCGTCCATTATTTCTTCGGCTTAATTTGACTACCTTAGATCTTTAGAATCTCAACCACCCCCATGACCCGCTTTGCCGTTTGTTTTATTTTACTGTTGGTTTCAACGCACATCCATTCCCAGGGCAACCGGGCCATTATTGATTCTTTTGTACACATCGAAGCCAAAGCAGCCCAGGACAGCGACAGGCTCAATGCCTGTGTCAAACTTTCCAACGCTTACATGTCAATAAACCCGGATAGTTTCTTTTTGTACACCAAAAAAGGGTTGGAACTGGCAAGGTCGCTAAATCAACATTCCGATGTGGTTCTGCTCAATGATAAGATGGCGGACAAGCTGATGGATACGGGCAACTATGTCGGCGCCATGAAGTACGCGCAGGCGAGTTTGGCCATTTCCCAAAAAACGAATTCGAGATCCGATCAGATCGATGCCTATACGACAATAGGCCGGGTGTATGATTATCAGTCGGACTTTGTACACTCGGCCGATTTTTTCTATAAGGCCATGGACATCGCCAAAGAATTAGATGACCATAACAGGATCGCCATGTTAGGCACCAATCTGTCCGCCCTCGCCTATAACCAGGGCGACTATAAAAAGGCGGAAACCGCCTGCCTGCTCACCATCCGGGAGGCTCAGCTCGCAAAAAACGGCTTTCACGAGTATAAAGGCTATCATATCCTGGGCCTGGCCAAGGAATCTCTTGGCGATACCGCTTCCGCCGAGACCAACTTCAGCAGAGCAATCGAAATTTGTAAGAGGCATAGCCTTCTGCTGGAAGCGGCGGACGTGCTCTCCGATCTGGGCATGGTGCAGAAAACGGATCAAAATAAGCTCCGCTTTTTGTTAGAGGCCCGAAAGCTCTATGACAGCCTGAGCTCGGCCTCTTTCGAATCGATGATCAACCGCAAAAGCCTGGGCGACGTATATCTCCAGATGTACCGGGCCGATGGGACAAAGCCCCAGTACCTTACCTACTCGGCCGATTATCTTGGAAAGGTCGTCGAAAAATCCCGGGAGATGAATGACATGGCGACGCTGGCTGCGGCCTATGAGTCAATGGCCAAAGTGGAAGCCCTGCGCGGGAATTATCAGACAGCCTATGACTATAGCAACCGGTATCATAGGATCAACGATTCCCTCTTTTCCCAGCAAAACAAGAACAGGATCGCTGAACTCGAGAGCAAGAGTGAGATGGATAAGAAAAACCAGGAGATCGAAACCCAAAAGCTCAAGGTGTCCGAACAAAAAAAGAACAACTATCTGCTGGTGATCGGCATTTTATTGGTAGGCGCCTTTGGCTTTCTTTTCTTTCGGATAAGTTCGATCCGGAAGGCTAAAAATGTTCAATTAGCAGAATTGAACCGCAAGCTGGATGACGCCAACAAAGTAAAGATCAAATTCTTTGGTATCCTCAGCCATGACCTGCGCAGGCCCATCGCCAACCTGGTCAATTTCATCACTCTTAAGACGATGGCGCCGGACCTGCTGTTGGCAGAGGAGCGGGAAGCCCATGAAACGAGAGTGGGTCTCTATGCAAAGGATTTACTGGAAACCATGGACAATATGCTGTTGTGGAGCAAAAGCCAGATGGAACAGTTTGCAGTGGAAAACAAATCCGTGCCCGCCGCCCGGATCTTCTCTTTTCTGAAAAAGAGTTTTGGCGAATATAAAGAGCTGCAACTGGTCTTTTCCGATCCGGAAAGCATCACTGTGAAAACAGACGAAAATATTCTACAGACCATTCTATTCAACCTGACGGCAAACGCGGTAAACGCCCTCGAACCATCCAACGGCGGCAGGATCGAATGGTCTGTCCGTAAAGTCAACGATGAAGTGGTCTTTTCCATCTGCGACAACGGCCCGGGCGTCGGCGATGAAAAACTGCAGGCCCTGTATTCGGATACGGTCATCGGCAGCACAAAAAATGGATTGGGATTGCATATCATCCGTGATCTGGCCCAGGCCATCCAACTTACCATATCCAGGGTTCCTGCCCGGCAGCAGGGCACCGAATTCCTCTTGACGCTACCCTACCGGCATTAGTTCGCTCCCGGCGGGGTTATTTTCTCTCCAACATCTGTAATACTCTGTCCGTATCCGGGATGATCAGTACCCGTGTACGCCGGTCGGCTATTACACTTCCGGTGGTATCCACCACGGCAGGCATGGGCTCTTGCGTTCTGCCAGCGGCAGTCATCCTGGAAGGTGCTATATGATAATCGTTCTGGAGCATGCGAATGATGGCTGTGGCTCTTTTCACACTGATGTCCCAATTGTCCGGCAGCGAGTCCTGCGTGGATGCCAGGCTATCGGTATGCCCTTCGACAGTGAATCCTGCCTCGGGCACGTCATTGAATACCCTCGCCAGCCGGCCTATCACGGACCTGGCTTTTGTGGTGAGTGCATAACTGTTGCTGTCAATGAACAGTAAGCTGTCCGCAATGTCCACGGAGACCATGCCTTTCTCCACCTTTATCCGGACGTCCTGTTCCCCGTATCCTCCCATATAAGCTTTCAGATTCATCAGCGCTACCAGGTTCACCGAATCACGATGCGCAACAGCGGCACGCAGGTCCTGTATATAGCTGTCTTTGGCGCCGATGTTATCCATCGATTTTTTCAGGCCTTCCGCCTGGGCGCTGCTCAGCGCCGAGAGGTCCTGCAGCTGTTTTCTCAGCATGGTGATATTCTCTTTGCTGGCGTTCAGCTCGAGCTCCTGGCTTTTCATCTGGTTCTGCAGGGTCGTCTTTTGCTTGTTGAGATCGCTGTTATTGTCCTGACAGGTCTTCAACGTCTGTTGCGACCACCCGTACAAGGAGTCGGTCTTTTGCGCCTGTAGCTGTAAGGCTTTATATTTTCCAGTGGGGACACAGGATACGGCAACGGATAAAAGAAAAACGAGATAGAGGTGGGCCAGTCGCATAAAAGGGTTTTACAATTGGGCCCAAAGGTAATGCGCCGCTGCCTATTCAACAAGAGCAGGCTGATAAACAGCCTTCAGGAACTCGGCAGTTGGGACCGGCTTGCGTCCCAGCACCTGTTCCAGGTCATTCGAGACCTCGTCAAACTCTCCCACCTTTATGGC
>Ga0105240_10012609_pt1 | contig 11657 bp, 8 predicted proteins | sample KBSC54metaG_FD_80426 | JGI IMG/M metagenome (GOLD analysis project Ga0105240, IMG submission 80426) | Corn rhizosphere microbial communities from Kellogg Biological Station, Michigan, USA - KBS C5-4 metaG | ecosystem: Host-associated > Plants > Roots > Rhizosphere > Soil | place: Michigan, USA...
GGAAAGGCTTGCGACACGCCGGTAGAAGAATTTCGGATTGGGTCCCGCGGGGAGAGCCCGGTCCGTATCCCGGCCGGCTTATATAGTAACGACCGGTGAAAGGTAGCCCTGGCAAGGATGGGCCAATGAGCAGATTTGCGCGTTTTATCCTCTTGCGGACATGACACGTGGTGCGGTCGGCGGCTCGCGCAATGGCGCCTGATCATCCGGGCTTTCCATCGCGCCGCGGCCGGGTCAGAATCGGCCCATAGATCCAAAGGTAGATGGCAAATGCCGCGATCCAGAGGCCACCGGAAAGGCCGACAATAACGTCATACTGTTGGGGCCAGATGGCAGGCCCAAACACGCGGATCACGGCGGCCAAGCTCACCAACACATAGACGGTGGGCATGGGCTTGGGGGCAATCAGCGGCTGGCCCGTATGGCCGAGCGAGGCACGCGTCATGACCGCCAGGATCATTGTCGTGAATGCCCCCACGGTCAGTGCATGGACCCACTTCGCGGCGATGGCCATGTCAAAAAGCAGGTAGCCGGCTTTCAGGAACAGCGCCAAGACCAACCACCCATAGCCAAGATGCAGGACCCAAAGCAGCGGTTCGCGCCAGGTGCGGTGCCCCTGCCATTGACTGAGCCGGATAGCCTGTAGCACGGCAGCCAGAAGAGAAACTGCGCCGCTCATCCTGGAGAGCGGCAGTGCCATGTCAACAACTATCATCAACAGAATGCTGACGATGGCGCCTCGCTCGATCACTGTACGGCTCTGCACGGGGGCTTGCACGCCCCGCTTCAAAAGCGCGTTTCTCGTGAAGCTGGGGATGATGCGACCGCCAATGACAACAATCATCAGCACGATAATGTCGATGGCCGCGTAGAGACCTACATGCTGGCCGAGCTCCGGCGATCCACCCAGGCCGAGATGGAAACAGAAATTGGCCGCAAACAGCAGCAGAAGAAGGCCAACAAGGGGCAGGTTGCCGAATTTGCCGGCGCGCACCAGCGCCGGCGCCAGCACCAGGGCCAGGACAGGGAAGAATGCGAGGTCAACGGCAGTCGCGACGACGGGCGTAAAGTTGAGGAATGGCAATACAGCAATTCGGCCAGCCAACCAGAGGGCGGTCAGCAGACCGAGGAGCGGCCCCCGATATGGCGGCTTGCCGGTCCAGTTGGGGACGGCGGTAAGCAGAAAACCGCCGATCGCGGCGGCGGCAAAGCCGAAGAGCATTTCATGGGCATGCCAATAGATCGCGGAAATGGCGCCGGCGGGCCAGGTCTCGGGGTAAAAATATACCGTCAGCCAAACCGCCATATTGGTCAGCGCATCCAAGCCGGCCAGCAGGAAGAAAGGACGAAAGCCGCCCTCGAAAAGCGCGAATCGCTGCATCGAAAGTTGCATCGTGGCCGTCACAGTTTCAGGGTTTCCACGATCGCGCTGGCAGGCAGGCGTTGTTCACCGGCGCGGCAGCGGATTAGATGTGTGGCGCAAGCCAGCGGGCGCTGACCGGCCGAATCCTGATTAAGGAGCGGTGTGGCAATTCGACCCTTGACAGTGGCCCGCATGAAGACGTCGCGGTCGCCGCTCGTTTCCAGGGGCATGGCGCCGCGCATCGAATGCCAGTCCCAGGCATCGTTGAACGGCCGTCCGCCAAGCCCGGCGACAAGCGGCGCCAGGAACAATCGCGCCGTCACCATGGCCGAGCTGGGATTGCCCGGCAGACCGATGACCAAGCTCTTGTCCCGTCGGCCGAACCATACCGGCTTGCCTGGCTTGATCGCGACCTTGCCGAACAAGAGTTCGAATCCCGGGTCCGCAAACGCGGCCTTGGCGAAATCCTTTTCACCTACCGAGGCCCCGGCCACCACCACCACGATATCGCTCGTGGCCAGAACTGCGGCGGCGGCTCTGCGGAGTAGGGACAGATCGTCGGGCTGGCGAGAGCGATGTACGACCATCCCGCCCCATTCCTCGACCAGGGCAGAAATACCGTAGGATATGCTGTCGGGGATTTTTTCCGGTGTGCGACCTGGTTGCCCGGGCGCCACGAGCTCGTCTCCGCAGCAAAGGATGGAAACCATCGGCTTACGGTAGACGCACAGCTTTGCCCGATCCGCCGCCGCCGCTCCTACAAGGGCGTGCGGTGTCAGGAGATTTCCTGTCGCCAGGACAAGATCACCCTTGGCGAAATCGGAGCCGGGAGCACGCAGATGGCGGCGGTTTGCAAGGGGGCTATGGAATTGAGCAATCCCGTTTTCCTCGCGCACATCTTCCTGGATCACAACCCTCTCTGTGCCGTGCGGCACCATGGCGCCAGTAAAGACGCGAACGCAGGTTCCGCTGGCCAGAGGCCCGGACAAAGGATGACCTGCAAAGGACGCGCCTGCGATGGGAAGTTCGGCCGGAATGGCGTGAAGATCGCGGTCCCGCACCGCATAGCCGTCCATGGCCGAGACCGGCCATGCGGGAGAATCGAAGCCAGCGATAATGTCTTCTGCAAGGATCCGGCCCGCCGCGTGGTCAAGCGCTACTTGTTCCCTGCCGAGGGGCGAAGCGTAGTCCGCGATGATTCGTGCTGCCTGGTCGAAGGCGATGAGTGTGCTTCCATCGCGCTTGATGTCGGTCGCGCCATGCACAGCTTTTGTCATTGGCGAGCGCTTGAACCCGCTTGTTGTCCGGAGGGCGCCTGGGACTCGCAAAGACGCGCCACGTCATCGATGTCGATGTCCGCCCCATTGCTGTGCACGCCACGGTTCACAAGCCGTTTGAGGGAGCGCGATAGTGTCGCCGGCGTCATGCCCAGATGTGCCGCGAGATCTTTCTTGGAACCGGGCAGGGTAAGCTGGGCGGGACCATGATCGCGGGCTGAGAGATTGGAGAGGTATTGCGCCAGCCGGGTGTCTGCATCCTGCGTCTTGGCGTAGGTCAGATGGCGAAGCAAAAGCCGCCAATGGGCTGACAATACCCGGTTGAGCGCGGCGGAAAGAGCGATCTCCGTCTCGGCGAAATGTCGAAATTCTTCCGCCGCGAACATCACGACCACAAGATCACTTACGGCGCGGGCCCCGACCATATAGGACACGTCCAGCAAGGCGGGCGGCACCAGAAGGATGTCTCCATTCTCCAGAAAATCGATGATGGTTTCTTCGCCCGCGGGGCCGCTTTCCAACGCGACTGTGCCTTCCACCAGGCCGTAGACGAAATGCGCCCGCTCGCCCTCGCGAAACAGGATTGATCCTTTGCCGATCCTTTGCAGTCCAGCGGCGCTGGCCATTCGCTCCAGCAACGCGTGGGGCAAAGCCGCCAAGCTTGCTATCCGCGAAAGCGCGTACATCTTGTTGTCAGTCATTACATCCTCTTGCAGCTTTCGCAGCCGACATGGTGACTATGTGATGAACCAGGCATGCCTGCCTTGATCCGGATCAAGGCAGCTCTTGCCCTGAGGCAATAGCCTTTTTGCGCCTAGGCAAGGGGCTTGGGCGTCAAAGGGGCCGTCATGGTGGCTAATGTTATTGCGGCGGGGGCAGGGCGAAAATCCTCGCGATATCAAGCGCTTTGCTTTTCGACCGTCGCCTTCACCCTCTGTTTTGCGGTCTGGACCCTGTTTTCCATTGTCGGTGTGCGCATCAAGCAGGAACTGGGGCTCAATGATTCGGAATTCGGCTTGCTGGTGGCGACGCCGGTCCTCACCGGCGCCCTCAGCCGGCTATTTTTGGGGGTATTGAGCGACAAGTTCGGCGGCCGGCGCATCCTGGCGCTGCTAATGCTTCTGACCTCGGGCGCCGTCTACGCCGTCTCCATCGTCTCGCGCTATGACCTGTTCCTGCTCACGGCGCTGGGGCTTGGCTTTGCCGGCGGTTCTTTCGCGGCCGGCATTTCCTACGTATCCAACTGGTTCGACCGCAAGCATCAGGGTACCGCACTCGGCGTGTTCGGCGCCGGCACTGCCGGCACGGCGATCACGAGCTTTGGCGCGCCCTTGCTGGTGGGCGCATATGGTTGGCGCGAGACCGTCCAGATCTACGCCGCGGTGCTGGCCGGCGCGGCGATCCTATTCTATCTGTTCACGCAGGAAGATCCTGCGAGTGCGGCGCGCGCCAGCGGCGCCGTCAAGCCACGTAAACTCTCCGATCAGCTTTTTCCGCTGATGCGGCTCCAGGTTTGGCGCTTCTCGCTTTACTACTTCTTCGCCTTTGGCGCCTTCGTCGCGCTCGCAAGCTGGCTGCCACGCTACTATATGGGCATGTATGGGCTGCCGCTGGCCCGCGCGGGCCTGTTGACCACGGCCTTTGCGCTTCCGGCCGGCCTTTTCCGCGCCCTGGGTGGCTGGATATCTGACCGGATCGGTGCGCGCGCGGTCATGTATACGACTTTCGGTGTCTCCATCGTCGCCTGTTTTGCACTGTCGTATCCGGAAACGGACTATGTGGTGCATGGCATCCGGGGACCCATTGCCTTCTCCTTCGGTATTCCGCTGCCGGCCTTTGTTGGCCTGACAATGCTGCTGGGCTTCTTCATGGCCATCGGCATGGCCGCCGTCTACAAGCACATCCCGGTCTACTATCCCCAGCATGTCGGCGCCGTGGGCGGCCTGGTTGGCGCCATCGGAGGCCTTGGCGGTTTTTTCCTGCCCATCGCCTTCGGCGTGATGAACGATCTGACCGGCGTCTGGACCAGCTGCTTCATGCTGCTGTTCGTCCTGGTGGCGGCGGCCCTTGCTTGGATGCACGGCGCCATCCGCATCATGGAGCGCAAACTGCCTATTCTACGCACCCTGCCACAGCTGCCCGAAATGGCGGAACTGCATGGCGCCCACACCACCACGCACCAGTAGGTTTGCATGAGTCACTTCCTCGATCGCCTGACTTTCTTCAAGAAATACGAAGGTTCTTTTTCCCAGGGTCACGGCGTGACAACGGTGGAAGACCGGCAATGGGAGAACGCCTATCGCCAGCGCTGGTCGCATGACAAGATCGTGCGGTCCACCCACGGCGTGAACTGCACCGGCTCCTGCAGCTGGAAAATTTACGTCAAGGGTGGGATCGTCACCTGGGAAACACAGCAGACCGACTATCCGCGCACGCGCCCGGAACTGCCCAACCATGAGCCGCGCGGTTGCTCGCGCGGCGCCAGCTATTCCTGGTATCTCTACAGCGGCAACCGCCTGAAATACCCCATGGTCCGCGGCGCGCTCGTCCGGCTATGGCGCGACGCGCGCAAAACCATGACGCCGGTGGCGGCTTGGAAGTCCATCGTAGAGGATGACGCCAAACGCAAGTCCTACACCTCGCAGCGCGGCCTGGGCGGCTTTGTCCGCCTTGATTGGGAGGAGGCCAATGAGATTATCGCTGCCGCCAACGCCTACACCATCCGCAAATATGGGCCCGACCGCATTGCCGGCTTTTCGCCCATCCCCGCCATGTCGATGGTTTCCTATGCGGCGGGCACACGGTATCTGTCGCTGCTGGGCGGTGTCTGTCTGAGTTTCTATGACTGGTATTGCGACCTTCCCCCGGCCTCTCCGCAGACCTGGGGGGAACAGACCGACGTGCCGGAAAGCGCGGATTGGTACAATGCCGGCTTTCTGCTGTTGTGGGGTTCCAATGTTCCCCAGACCCGTACGCCGGACGCCCATTTTTATACAGAAGCACGTTATCGGGGCGCCAAGAGCGTGGTTATCACGCCCGACTACAGCGAAGCCGCAAAGTTCGGTGACATGTGGCTGCACCCCAAGCAGGGCACGGACTCAGCCCTGGCCATGGCTTTCGGTCACGTGATCCTCAAGGAATTTCACGTCGACAGGCTGACTCCGTATTTCACGGACTATTGCCGCAAATACAGCGACATGCCTTTCCTGGTGCGCCTCATCAAACAGGACGGCCGCTACGTGCCGGAGCGTTTCCTGCGGGCCAGCGATTTCACCGGGACCTTGGGTGAGGCGAACAATCCGGAATGGAAGACGGTGGCGTTCGACGAACTGACCGGCCAGGTCGTGGCGCCGCAAGGTTCCATCGGCTTCCGCTGGGGTGAGAAGGGCGAATGGAATCTGGAACAACGGGCCGCCGAAACGCCGGTATCTCTTTCAATGTCCATGATGGAGAAACGCGATTCTGTTCTGTCCGTCGCTTTTCCTTATTTCGGTGGCCGCCAGCACGACTACTTCGCGGGCACAGATCATGATGAAATACTTATGCGCCAGGTGCCGGTCCGGCAATTGAAGCTGGCGGAAGGCGACGCCTATGTCACGACCGTGTTTGACCTTTTGTGCGCCAACTATGGCGTGGACCGCGGGCTTGGCGGTGAGCATGTCGCCAGCAGCTTTGACGACGACGTGCCCTATACGCCGGCCTGGCAGGAGCGCATCACAGGCGTCAAGCGGGATTCGGTGATCTCCGTCGCGCGGGCCTTTGCCAAGAACGCCGAAAAGACCAAGGGAAAATCCATGGTCATTCTCGGTGCCGGCATCAATCACTGGTACCACATGGACATGACCTATCGTGGCATCATCAATATGCTGGTGATGTGCGGCTGTATCGGTCAGGAGGGCGGTGGTTGGGCGCACTATGTCGGGCAGGAAAAGCTGCGGCCGCAGACCGGTTGGACGCCCCTGGCCTTTGCTTTGGATTGGGCGCGGCCACCGCGTCACATGAACGCGACATCCTACTGGTATGCGCATTCGGACCAGTGGCGCTACGAAACGCTGGGCGTTGACGAGATCCTGTCGCCCCTGGCGGACAAGGGCGAATGGAAAGGCAGCCTGATCGATTTCAACGTTCGCGCAGAGCGCATGGGCTGGCTGCCGTCGGCGCCCCAGTTGCAGAGCAATCCTCTTGACGTCGTAAAAGCGGCCGAAGCGGTTGGCAAAGACCCCAAGGATTTTGCGCGCGACGAGATTGCAGCCGGACGCCTTAAGCTGTCCTGCGACGATCCTGATCATCCCGCCAACTGGCCGCGCAATCTCTTTGTCTGGCGCTCCAATATCCTGGGTTCGAGCGGCAAGGGTCACGAGTATTTTCTCAAGCACCTTCTGGGCACCACGCACGGCGTGCAGGGCAAGGATCTCGGACAGACCGGGGAGCAGAAACCCTCTGAAGTCGTTTGGCATGACGAGGCGCCGGAAGGAAAGCTGGACCTGCTGGTGACACTGGACTTCCGCATGTCCACAACCTGCGTCTATTCCGACATCGTGCTCCCGACGGCGACCTGGTACGAGAAGAACGACCTCAATACCTCCGACATGCACCCCTTCATCCATCCGCTGAGCGCGGCGGTCGATCCGGTTTGGGAAAGCCGCAGCGACTGGGAAATCTACAAGGGGCTGGCCAAGCGGTTCTCCGAAATCGCGCCGGAGGCTCTGGGCAGGGAAAAAGATCTTGTCCTGACGCCCATGCAGCACGACACGCCCGGTGAACTCGCCCAGCCCCTGGACATCAAAGAATGGTCGAAGGGGCAGGTTGCGCCGTTACCCGGCAAGACGATGGCCTCCATTTCAGTCGTCGAGCGGGATTATCCCAATGTCTACAAGCGCTTCACGGCCCTGGGGCCGCTGATGTCGTCCATCGGCAATGGTGGAAAGGGCATCGCCTGGAAGACCGATCATGAGGTTGAACTGCTTGGCAAACTCAATGGGATTGTGACGGAAGACGGCCAGACCAAGGGACTACCGCGCATCGAGACGGACATCGACGCCACCGAAGTGATCCTGTCGCTGGCACCCGAGACCAATGGCGAAGTGGCGATGAAGGCCTGGAGCGCGCTCGGCGAATTCACCGGCCGCGATCACGGCCACCTCGCCGAGGCGAAGGAAGACGAGAAGATCCGCTATCGCGACATCCAGGCCCAGCCGCGCAAGATCATCTCGTCACCGACCTGGTCCGGCATCGAGTCGGAAAAGGTCTGCTACAATGCCGGCTACACCAATGTCCACGAGTTGATCCCGTGGCGCACGCTGACGGGCCGCCAGCAACTGTTTCAGGATCATCCCTGGATGCGCGCCTTCGGCGAGCAGCTTGTGGTCTATCGGCCGCCGATCGACACCAAGACGATCAAGCCGATCATCGACACCCGGGATAATGGCAACAAGCAGGTCGTACTCAACTTCATCACGCCTCACCAGAAGTGGGGTATCCATTCGACCTATACCGACAATCTCTTGATGCTGACGCTTTCGCGCGGCGGGCCCATCGTGTGGATCAGCGAGACCGACGCGAAGAAGGTGGGTATCGAGGATAATGACTGGATAGAGGCGTATAACCTGAATGGCGCCCTGGTCGCTCGCGCAGTGGTTTCGCAACGCGTGCCGGAAGGCATGTGCATGATGTACCACGCCCAGGAAAAGATCGTGAACATGCCTGGTTCGGAGATCACCGGCATGCGAGGCGGCATCCACAATTCGGTGACCCGCACGGTGCTGAAGCCCACCCATATGATCGGCGGCTACGCCCACCAAAGCTATGGATTCAACTATTACGGCACGGTCGGCTCCAACCGCGATGAGTTTGTGATCATCCGCAAACAGGCCCGAACCGATTGGCTGGAAGAAAAGGCGCCCAAAAGCGCGGAGGTCGTTTGATGAAGGTCCGCGCGCAAATCGCCATGGTGTTGAACCTGGACAAGTGCATCGGTTGCCACACCTGTTCGGTCACCTGCAAAAACGTCTGGACCTCGCGGGAAGGCGTTGAATATGCCTGGTTCAACAATGTCGAAACCAAGCCGGGAATCGGCTACCCGAAGGACTGGGAAAACCAGAAGCGCTGGAAGGGCGGCTGGCTGGTCAAGAAGAACGGCAAGCTGCAGCCGCGGCTGGGCGCCAAATGGCGCGTCCTGGCCAATATATTCGCCAATCCGGACTTGCCGGAGATCGACGACTACTACGAGCCCTTTACCTTCGACTACCAGAATCTGCACACCGCGCCGGCATCCAAGAACATGCCGACGGCCCGGCCGAAGTCGCTGATCACCGGTCAGACGATGGAAAAGATCGTCGGTGGGCCGAACTGGGAGGAGATTCTGGGCGGGGAATTCTCCAAGCGCTCCCAGGACGCCAATTTCGAGGGCATTCAGAAGGAGATCTACGGCCAGTTCGAAAACACCTTCATGATGTATCTGCCTCGGCTGTGCGAGCACTGTCTCAATCCGGCCTGCGTGGCGGTGTGCCCCTCTGGCGCTATCTACAAGCGCGAGGAAGACGGGATCGTCCTGATCGACCAGGACAAGTGCCGCGGCTGGCGCATGTGCGTTTCCGGCTGCCCTTACAAGAAGGTCTATTACAACTGGCAGTCCGGCAAATCCGAAAAATGCATCATGTGTTACCCGCGCCTGGAAGTGGGCCAGCCCACTGTCTGTTCGGAAACCTGCGTCGGCCGCATCCGCTATCTGGGCGTGGTGCTTTACGATGCCGACCGTATCGCAGAGGCCGCCGCGACGCCGGATGAAGGTGATCTCTACGAGGCTCAGCTTTCGGTGTTCCTCGATCCCTTTGATCCCAAGGTCCAGGCCCAGGCCAGGGCGGACGGCATTTCGCACGCCTGGCTCGAGGCCGCGAAGAAGTCGCCGGTGTGGAAAATGGCAATGGACTGGAAGGTGGCATTTCCCTTGCACCCGGAATACCGCACCTTGCCGATGGTCTGGTACGTGCCGCCACTCTCGCCCATCCAGTCGGCGGCGGAAAAGGGCCAGATAGACCTGGACGGCGAAATGCCAGACGTGCGCTCCCTGCGCATCCCGCTCAAATATCTCGCCAACATGTTGACGGCGGGAAAGGAAGAGCCGGTTGCGTTGGCGCTGGAACGGATGATGGCGATGCGCGCCTACATGCGTTCCAAGACCGTCGACGGGGTCATCGACGAAGGGCTGGCTGAGCGGGTTGGCCTGAAGCCGGGCCAAATCGACGATATGTACAAGACCATGGCCATTGCCAACTACGAGGACCGTTTTGTCATCCCGACCTCGCACCGGGAGCAGAATGAGAACGCGCTGGACCTGAAAGGCAGCTGCGGGTTCACTTTCGGCAACGGCTGTTCCGACGGGACAAGCCAGACAAACATCTTCAACGTCCCCAAGAAACACAAACTGCCTGATCCGGCGGGAGCTTGATTGATGGTCACGACCTACAAAGTACTCAGCGCATTGCTCTCCTATCCGACCGCCGAATTGCAGGCGGCGGGGCGGGAAATGCACCTGGCCTTGCATGTGGAACGGCTTGTGCCCGGCCAGAATCGGGTTGCGATCGACGCGTTGATTGAGGAGCTGGAAACTTCGGAGCTGCTCGATCTCCAGGCCCGGTATGTCGAGCTGTTTGACCGGACCCGTTCCCTGTCGCTGCACATGTTCGAGCATGTCCACGGCGAATCCCGGGACCGCGGACAGGCGATGGTTTCCCTCTTGGAAAGATACCGGCAGGCTGGACTTGACGTGGCCCGGAATGAGTTGCCGGACTACATTCCGCTGTTTCTTGAATTCCTTTCCACACAAGCCGAGGCGGATGCGCGCGCCAGCCTTGCCGAGCCGGTGAATATCTTCCAGGCGCTGGGCGAGCGCCTTGCCAAACGCAACACTCGCTACGCCGCGATCCTGGAAGCCCTTGTGGCGTTGGCACAGACTGTTCCGGCAGAGGATGTCCTTGAAGAGCTGCGCAAGCAGCAGGTGGAAGACCCCATCGACCTGGCGGCGCTCGACAAGGCCTGGGAAGAAGCGGAAGTCCGGTTCGGCCCAGGGGATGCCGCGTCCGACGGCTGCCCCCGGGCCAGCGACATGCTGCGTCGAATGGAAAAAACTGTTGCCGGAGCCAAGGCATGACCCAAGCTGTAAACAGCCTCTTGTTCGGCGTTTATCCGTATATTTGCCTTACGGTTTTTCTTTTAGGAAGTCTGATTCGCTTCGACCGTGAGCAGTATGGTTGGCGCAGCCAGTCCAGCCAGCTCCTGCGGCGGCGCCAGTTGATCTGGGGCAGCAACCTGTTTCACGCAGGCATCCTGGTCATTCTGGTTGGCCATACTGGCGGCCTGCTGACACCGGTCGCGATCTTCGAGGCCCTAGGCATCTCCCATACCGCCAAGCAGCTCGTCGCCATTGTGGTGGGCGGTGTGGCGGGCATCTTGTGCCTGATGGGGCTGGTCATGCTGCTGCACAGGCGGCTATCGGATCCACGCATCCGCAGCACTTCGTCTTTCGCCGATATTGCGGTCTTGGTCCTGCTCCTGGCCCAGCTCCTTCTGGGTTTGAGCACGATCTTTGTATCTCTCAACCATTTGGATGGGTCGGAGATGGTGGCATTGATGAACTGGGCGCAGCATATCGTGACCTTCCGGCCTGGCGCGGCGGCGTATGTGATGGATGTGTCGCCGGTGTTCAAAGGTCACCTGGTCCTGGGCATGTCGCTTTTCCTGATTTTCCCTTTTACACGTCTGGTTCATATCTGGAGCGCACCGGTCTGGTATCTCGGCCGCCGAGGTTATCAGATTGTGCGCACCAGGCGTCAGGCAGGGAGGGCCTGATGGCGCGTCCGGTAATCAAGCTCAATGGGGTGGCGCTGCCGCCGCAAATGATCGCGGCCGAGGCCCAGCATCATCCCGCCCGCACACCGGCAGCCGCGTTCCAAGCCGCAGCCCGAGCCCTGATCATCCGCACACTCCTGCTGGAGGAAGCCGCGCGCCAAGGCGTGCAA
>Ga0105240_10012610_pt1 | contig 11656 bp, 7 predicted proteins | sample KBSC54metaG_FD_80426 | JGI IMG/M metagenome (GOLD analysis project Ga0105240, IMG submission 80426) | Corn rhizosphere microbial communities from Kellogg Biological Station, Michigan, USA - KBS C5-4 metaG | ecosystem: Host-associated > Plants > Roots > Rhizosphere > Soil | place: Michigan, USA...
CCAGCGTCCACGCGCAGGAGCAATCGCTGGAGAAACCGCCTGCGCCGCCGGCTGCAGTCACACCTGCTGCTGCCGCTCCTGCAACATCTGCAACACCAGCCAACCCCGTCAAAGCAGACATCGAAAGCGGCCGCTACCTCGCCATCGCGGCCGACTGCATGGCCTGCCACACCGCGCCGGCCGGCAAGCCCTACGCCGGCGGCTACGCCATCGAGTCGCCGTTGGGCACGATCTACGCGACCAACATCACGCCATCCAAAACAGCGGGCATCGGCAATTACAGCGAAGCGCAGTTCGCCCGCGCCTTGCGTGAAGGTGTGCGCGCCGACGGCAGCCATCTGTACCCGGCCATGCCGTACACCAGCTACGCCATGCTGACCGACAGCGATGTGCACAAGCTGTACAGCTATTTCATGAACGCGGTAACACCAGTCAACGAACCGGCCAGCAGCCAGACCAAGCTACCCTTCCCGTTCAACGTGCGCATGTCAATGACGGCGTGGAATGCGATCTTCCTCGACACCAAGCGCTTCGTCCCGGATGCATCGAAGTCGCAGCAGATCAATCGTGGCAAATACCTCGCCGACGGTCTCGCGCATTGCAGCACCTGCCACACGCCACGTAATTTTCTGATGGGTGAAAAAGGCGGTTCGGCGCTTGCCGGTGCGCCGCTGGGTTCGTGGCATGCGCCCAACATCACCTCCGACAAGGTCAGCGGCGTCGGCGGCTGGAGCGATGCCGAGCTGGTGCAATATCTGAAGACCGGTCACGTTGAAGGCAAAGGCCAGGCCGGCGGCGCGATGGCGGAAGCGGTCACCAACAGCTTCCAGCATTTGCGTGACGACGACATCGCCGCCATCGTGGCGTACTTGCGCACGGTGCCGCCGGTACGCGACGCCACGCAGAGCAAGCCTGCCTATAGCTACGGCAAAGCCGTAAGCGACGAGTCGGCGCTGCGCGGTACGCGCGGACCGAATGAGCACAACAGCCTCAACAGCGGCGCGGTGCTGTTCAGCGGCTATTGCGCCAGCTGCCACGCGGCATCGGGTGCCGGCAGCAACGGTCAGGATTATCCTTCGTTGTTCAACAACACGGCCACCGGTTCGCACAATCCTGCCAATCTGGTGTCGGCGATTCTGTACGGTGTGGAACGCAAGGTCGGTGACAAGGAAATCCTGATGCCGCGCTTTGATGCGCACTCCTACGTCAATCCGCTGACTGACCAGCAAATTGCCATGATCGCCAACTACGTGTTGAAGCAATATGGCAATCCGGAAGTGCAAGTCAGCGAGGCCTATGTGGCGCAGGCGCGCAAAGGTGGTGAACAACCGATACTCGCAAAACTGCAGCCGTATATTGCACCGGCCATCGGTATTGCGATTGTGCTGCTGTTGTTGATTATCTTCGCAGTCATCTCAGTGCGTCGACGTCGCCGCATACCGTTCTGAGCATCATTGATGTAACCACCATCAAAGCCGGTAACCGCCATGGTTGCCGGCTTTTTTGTTTGTGTCAGACGCATGACTCGCTTTGAGATTTCACACTGCGATAACTTGTTCGGGTTATCCTTATGCAATCATTTCTTGATGCAATGCGCTTTAGATTCCACAGGGAAATAAGACGACCAGCAACAAGATATTGCGCATCGACACATCCTCTACAAATCGCCATAGCCATCCATGACCGAACCGATTCAGAAGCAAATGGAACCCGACAGCGCCGTCTACAAGACGCTGCTGGAATCCACCAAAGCCATTCCTTGGAAGATCGACTGGAGCACGATGAAGTTCGCCTACGTCGGCCCGCAAATCGAAGAATTGTTAGGTTGGACGCCGGAGAGCTGGGTCTCGGTGGAAGACTGGGCCACACGCATTCACGCGGAAGATCGCGAAGGCGTGGTGAACTATTGCGTGTCGCAATCCAAGGCCGGCGTCGACCATGAAGCCGACTACCGCGCCATCACGCGCGACGGCGAACACGTCTGGATTCGCGACGTGGTGCATGTGGTGCGCAAGCCGGACGGCGAAGTCGATTCATTGATCGGCTTCATGTTCGACATTACCGAACGCAAGAAAACCGAAGCGCGTCTGGTCGAGCTGCAAAAAGAACTGGAAGCGCTGTCTTATTGCGATGCCCTGACCAATGTCGCCAACCGCCGCATGTTCGACTCCGCACTGGAAGTGGAATGGGCCAATGCCGTCAAGAATCGCACGCCGCTGGCAGTGATCATGCTCGATATCGATTATTTCAAGCAGTTCAACGATCACTACGGCCACATCCGCGGCGACGCCTGCCTGAAGCAGATCGCCACCGCACTGAGCGGCGCCGCAACGCGCACACGCGACTTCTTTGCGCGCTATGGCGGTGAAGAGTTCGTGCTGATCCTGCCGGAAACCGACCGCGCATCAGCGCTGAAAGTGGCGCAGCGCTGCCGTAAGCTGGTGCTGAAAGAAAAAATTCCGCACGAAAAATCACAGGTCGAAAAAGTCATCACCATCAGCCTGGGCATGAACACCATCATTCCGTCGACGCAGGATCACCGCATCAACTTCATGGAGTCGGTCGACAAACGCTTGTACATGGCCAAGCAACGCGGCCGTAACTGCATCGTCGCCGACGACTAAGGCCTTCGGCTATCCTCAGACGGCGACCGGATTCCTCTGTGCATCTTCGGTCGCCGGCTTACCCTTGCTCGTCTTTGACGGCGTGCCAATCAGGATATCTTCATAGAATGCACCAATCGGTTCGGTCGGATGGCGCAGCTGCACCTCCAGCACCCAGACCGCGTCGCTTGGCACGATATCCATTTCCGCCAGCTTGGCCGGGCCAAACAAGGCGTGCGGAAAATCTGCGACGCGATGGCCGGCCAGATTGCGCTCCAGCAGCCAACCGCCTTCCGCGGCAACCCGCTCGGCCAGATCATAGAGCTCACGCCCGGTCAGTCCGGTGAGCCAGGCTTCTTTGCTGGCACTGAACACGTCCCGCGCCGCCTGAGCACATGCGGCATAGAGCGCATGCTGGCCGAACACGATGGTGTCGCCAAAGTCGCCTTCATAGCCATCCCATACCGGCCCCAGATCGACCACGGCGATGTCGGTCGCTTGCAGACGGCGCTCCTTGTCCACGCCCTGGCGCGGCGTTCTCACGGTGTCGTCGCCGAAGCGGATATAGGTCGGATGCCAGGTATGCGACGAACCCATCTGACGCAGGTGTTCGTTGGCCATCTCGACTGCTTCGCTGGTGGTCATGCCGACACGCAGCTTACCGACGATCTGCGCCAGTGCGCGTATTGATTGCTCACGTGCGGCCAACATGCCGTCGAGCGAATACTTTGGCCCGACGCGTTCCCACACCGGATCGAAACTGCCACGCGCCAGTGCTACTTCGCTGGCCCCCGAAGGCACGAATGCTTCGGCAACGAAGTGATGCGCCTCCAGCCCCAGCGCGATGCAACGCTGGCGTGCATCCTGCACCATCCTCGGATTGCCGCAAGCGTAAACCAAAGTGCGGCTCCAATCGTAAGCGTGAGTCGCCGCAAGATCCTGTACATGTGCCTGCTCGATGCCGAACCAACGGAAGCGTTTGTCTTGCACTGCCAACGCATCCAGAAAAGCGCAATCATAAAAATCGCTGCCGCTCGCGCCGCCCCAATACAGCGTCACCGGCACATTGCCGGCCTCCGCCAAAGCCGCCAGCAAAATCGGCTTGATGCCTGCGTAACCGGTGCCGGTCGCCAGCAGGATCAACGCATCATGCGCGCCCGGCTGCCAGGTGCAGGCGCCAAACGGGCCTTCGATGCTGACGACGTCGCCTATCTCCAACCGGCCCAGCATATCTTGTGAGAACTTGCCGCCGTTGACGCGGCGGATATGGAAAACCAATTCACCATCATCTTCTGCAGGCAGATTAGCGACGGAAAAACAGCGGCTGCTGCCATCATCGAGAAAGAATTTGACGTACTGCCCTGCCCTTACCTGTGCTTGCATGCCGGCTTCGCCCAGCGGTTTGAGCACCAGCTTCGTCACATCGGGAGCCACGGCTTCCTTCATCAGGATCGCGGCTTCCAGCCTGAGCGCCTTTACGTGCGGCGACCAGCCGGGGATGTCGATGCACATGTCGCCGCAGGCATGGCTCTGGCACAGCAGCATCTCGTCCGGAGCCAAAGGGTAAGGCGTGCCGGCGGCCACATAGGGATTGCTTGCGTGAGCGCCACTCAGCACCTTCACCTTGCACGAGCCGCACTCGCCGCGGCGGCAAGAGAACGGTATCGAGATACCTTCGGCCAGTGCCGAGTCCAGCAGCAATGTCTCGTCGTCGGCGGCAAAACTCTTGCCGGAGCCGGCCAACTGGATGGTGTAGGTAGTGGGCATAAGTATCTTTTCTTATCTGGATAGCTGAGTTCATTGAATCGCAGAGAGTGCGTCCGTGAACAGTATTGTCAGGCTAGAATAGGACCATTGAAACCTCCAGATTTGAATATTCCAGATGGTCCAGATGAGAACATGGCGGCTCTTGCTCGATCTCGATGCGTCGCCGATGAAGGCGTCTTACCGCAAGATCGTTGATGGCCTGGCGAGCGCCATCCAGAGCGGTCGTCTTGAACCCGGCGCAGCCCTGCCCGGAACGCGTGAGCTGGCGGAGATTCTCGACGTCAATCGCAAGACGGTGATGCTGGCCTACGAAGAAGCCATCGTCAAAGGCTGGCTGGTGAGCGAGCCGCGGCGCGGCACTTTTGTCAATGCCTTGCTGGAATCACCGCAGGCATCGTCACAAGCAACATCAACCAAACGCAAAGCGGCACAGACGGCATCGTTTTCTCCCGAAGTCATCTCTCCTGCGTTACCGCCCTATTTCGACGATCTGCATCTGCCATCGGTACGGGCCGGAAGGAACGGCGAGTCCATGTATTTCGACAACGGCGCGCCGGATCACAGGCTGCTGCCGCAGGCGGTATTGCATCGCTATTACCGCAACGCGATGAAGACCGCCTTCAAATCCAACTGGGTCAAATACGGCAATCTGGAATCCGCAGAAAAGCTGCGTACAGCCCTGGCCGATATGCTGCGCACTACGCGCAATCTGGCCGTGACCAGTGACAACATCTGTCTCACGCAAGGCACGCAGATGGCCTTGCATCTTGCGGCCAGCGCGCTGATCCGGCCGGGCGATGTGGTGCTGGTGGAGCGTTTGAGTTATCCGCCTGCATGGGCGATTTTTCTTGCGCTGGGGGCGCGTATTGAAGTCGTCGACATCGATCAGGATGGCTGCAAGACCGATCATGTCGAAGCGCTATGCGAGCTCCATTCAGTGAAGCTGATCTACGTCACGCCGCATCATCAGTTCCCCACCACGGTCAGCATGCGCGCCGATCGCAGGCAAAAACTCTTGCTGCTGGCGGCGCGTCATCGTTTCACCGTGATTGAGGAAGATTACGACCACGAGTATCACTTCGAGGGCCGTCCTTACCTGCCGCTGGCCAGCGATCCTCAGCAACGCAATGTGATCTACATCGGCTCGCTGTCCAAGTTGCTGGGTTCATCCTTCCGTTGCGGCTTTATCGCGGCGCCGGTGAATCTGATTGAAGTGCTCAATCGCAATCTGCTGCTGATGTCGACGCAAAGCGACGCCGTCATGCAGAAAATGCTGGCCGACCTGATCAGCGACGGTGAGTTGCGCAAGCATCTGCGGCGCGCGTCAAAACTGTACCGGCTGCGTAAAGAGGCGTTGCAGGACGGTTTGCAGACTGCATTCGGAGAGGATATCCGCGTGCGCAATCCGGAAGGCGGACTGGCACTCTGGGTCGAATTCGACAAGCGCATTCGCGTCGATGCCCTGGCCAAACACGCCGCGGACAAGAAGCTGTTCATCCGCAGCGGTCGCCAGTTCTCGCCGCAAGATAGCGCCGTGAATGCAGTACGGCTGGGCTTCGCTTCCATGAATCCGGACGAAATCGGCATCGCCGTCAAACGTCTGCACGAAGCATCGCGGCTGGCGATGAAGAAGTAGCCGGAGCGATTTCCGGCCTTCGACGTGTTTAGTTCTTGTCCAGCAGCGCCGGCAGCTCTTTAAGGAAGGCATCTCTGTTGCGGATGCCGGCGCTGATTTTTTCTTCTTTCTCTTCTTGGATCAAACGCACAAACACACGCGCGCGATCGCCTTTGGTCGCCCAGCCGACGAACCAGCCATAAAAATGTGCCTTGTCATAGCTGCCGTCCGCATGCTGTGGCGCAGCTGCGCCGGTCTTGCCGTAAATTTGCCAGCCATCGTCCGATCCCTCGGGCAGCATGCCGAGTTTCATGATGCTGGCGGTCATGTCGATGGCATGCGCATCCACCGGCAGTTTCCGGTTGACGATCTTCGCCAGGAATTGCGCCTGCTCCTGGGGCGAGATCTTCAGCGATGAGCTGATCCAGGCGCGATCCAGAGCATTGTTCTTGCCTGCATCGCCGGAAAGATCGCGATTGCCGTAGTGGAAAGCATCCACGTATTTTTGCAAGCCGGCAGCGCCGATACCGTGTGTGATCTGCTGTGAATACCAGACCACCGAATACTTCATCCATGCCGCCGGATCGGTCGGCTGACGCCAGGCCGGATTGCCCCAGTAGGTATAGCCTTCGCGAAACGGGATCGTCGGCCCGCGCTCATCTTTGAGGAAACCCGCATCAAAGCCCATCAGGCTGAGCGCGACTTTGAAAGTGGACGCCGGCGTGAAACGCTCGGTGCAATTGCCTTGCTGGAGAATGGGTGCGGTGATGCCGGCATCGCTGATGTGCGACGCGTCGGCGACGATGGTGCAGATGGTTTTGGCTTCCGTCTCGGCGACGAAAAGCGATGCGCCGACGGCAAAGACGGCTGCGATCACGTAAAACATGATTTTCCTTTGGCTGATGTTCTGAGCCAGACATGGGCCGCCCCCCTTCAGAGGTGCATGCCATGTCGAGCGGCTGCCAGTGTACTGATTCCGCACAGCAAGAACAAACCAGCTTTCGTGAGACCTGACCTCAGCATTTCTTGGGTCAGAGGCGTTCGCTCACTATGCTGGTGGAGTTACCAAAGCACGTAAAAAGCGACGGCGCCTGCAATGACGTCGATGGCGATCACGGCAAGACCGGACAGGCGTTTCTCGAGGAAGAGACCAAGCGCCCAGAACGCGATGAGGAATGTAGTGCAGACCGCCAGCAGGCGCAGATAAGAAACATCATCGGCAACCCACAACAGGATGGCAGTCGCCACCAACAGCAACAAAAACTGCAGACCGGCGAAGATGTTGGCCTTGAGCGGCAACGGCGGATCGTAACGGCGCGCAGCCTGCTCCAGATCGAATGCCGGACCGCTCGCCTGCGCATAATCCGGCAACCAGCCCGGCGCTTTAAACCAGACACGCAGCTTGTCTTGCCAATGCGGCAGCGTCGCGGCAGTCTTCGCCAGTTGCCAGTAGCCGCCAACCACGGCCCAGATCGGATCCCAGCTTTGCAGCGGCGTGCGGGTGCCGTAGACGCATTTTTCTTTTTCTTCGGCGAAGGTGCCGAACATGCGATCCCAGATCACCAGCATGCCGCCGTAGTTCTTGTCCAGGTACTGATCGTTGACGGCGTGATGGACGCGGTGATTCGAGGGCGAAGAAAAGATGCGGTCGAACCAGCCGAGCTTGCCGACGTGTTCGGTGTGAATCCAGAACTGGTAGATCAGCACGATCAGGCCGGCAATGCCGAACTGTTCCGGCGATACGCCCAACACTGCCATCGGCAGATAGAACAGCCAGCCGATGAAGACCACGGTGCTTTCCTGACGCAAGGCGGTGGACAGATTGAAGTCCTGGCTTTGGTGATGAACCGAATGTGCGGCCCACATCACGGCGCTTTCGTGGCCCATGCGATGCAGCCAGTAATCGAAGAAATCAAACAACACCACGGCGACAACCCAGCCGAGCGCAGTCTGCCAGAAGCGCACATGCGGAAAAATCGCGACGAAACGGTACACGATCGAATACATGCCGATCTGGAACAACTGGGTTACCAGCGCCACCAACTGGCTGATCAGCCCCTGGCTCAGGCTGCTGATGGCGTCATTGAGGCGATAGGTATTGCGCCGGCGAATATAGCCGTAGACGAACTCCACCCCGATGAGTACAAAAAACAGCGGGATAACGTAGACAATAATCTTTTCCATGAGGGGTATCTGCAAGTGCCGCAAGGCAATAATGCGCGCAAAAACAGGCGCAGAGCGACGGCAACAGGATACCCGGTATTGAAATATGTTGCAGCGCGCAACAAAAAAGCACTAACTACTTTTAGTAACTGTGGGAAGTGAGCAACGTATTCAGGAGGAATACGATCCACCGGGCAATACTGGAGATCGTAGGCAAGGCAGGAAAATCAGACTTATTCATTCTTTTGCGGCTGCGCGATGGTCCGCAACTGGAAACGGCCGTCGTTATTGAACAGCCAGGTCTCGGACAACTCGATGCGACCGTTGCTCAGCAAGGCGATCGGTGGTTTGGGGAAAGGCGCGGTATTGCGCAAGGTGGTCAGTGCCGTGGATTCCGTGACCTTGTCCTTGTTGGTGCGTACGACTTCGCTGCGCACCAGGTTGCCGTCCTTGTCGACGACATATTTGATGACGATCACCGAGCGCAGCAAAGCTTGCGGCCTTTCGATATGCACCTTGGTGGAGTTGACCTGCGAGATACGTCTGGCCAGATCGGCCTTGTAATCGTCCAGCGAGTTGGCGGTGGAGGTACCGTCGGGCGTTGTCTTGACCTGCTCGATGATTTCCTTCGCAGTAGCGTCGCGATTGGCTTGCGTGTCGGGCTTTTGCACTGTGCAGGCAGCAACCAGCCCGGCACCGAGCACCGTTGCAATCCTGATTCCGGTTTTGTTTGTTCTGTTCAAATGCGCCGCCTATTGAATAGGTAAAAGCAAAGTCTGGTGATCATTAGACCATACCGGACACGCAATTCGTTCCAACGTTTTTACAAGAGACCCTTGCCTGCAGTTTGCGGTGCAATATTGCCGGCGAAAAATATCTCCGTACTTGGCAAAATGACCTCATCCATAACCTGATGCTATAGGAGGAATCCACTCCATATATAACATCACAAGTGTCATCCAGCTGTCATATTAGCTACGTAATATCCGCTCACTTTCTGGCCGAACCCGGCATAGTCTCAACGAAAGAATGTGATGCCTAATTCGTTACCGCACCCTGCCGATATCTTAGTTGCAGGCGCCTCTGCAGACTCTTCCTCCGATGCGTTTCTGTCGATCCGTACGATACAAAAACGCTTCGGCGCGTTCACCGCGCTGGACCACGTGTCGCTCGACGTCAAACAAGGTGAAATGGTCTGCCTGCTTGGCCCGTCCGGCTGCGGCAAAACCACCCTGCTGCGCACCATCGCCGGTCTGGAAAAACAGGACAGCGGCAGCATTCACGCGCATGGCCAGGATATCTCTCATCTGCCACCGCAGTCGCGTGACTACGGCATTCTGTTTCAATCGTATGCACTGTTCCCCAATCTGACGGTCGCACAAAACGTCGCCTACGGCCTCAACAGCCGCCGCATGAATCGCGCCCAGATGCAGCAGCGCGTAGCGGAGATGCTGGACATGATCGGCCTGTCCGGCAGCGAAAAGAAATTCCCCGGCCAGCTCTCCGGCGGCCAACAGCAACGCGTTGCGCTGGCACGCGCACTGGCGCCCTCGCCGTCGCTGCTGCTGCTCGACGAACCCTTGTCGGCGCTGGACGCACAAGTGCGCGAACACCTGCAACTGGAAATCCGCCGTCTGCAAAAACAGTTCAACATCACCACGCTGATGGTTACCCATGATCAGGAAGAAGCGATGGTCATGTCGGACCGCATCGCCATCATGCACCACGGCCGCATCGAACAATTTGACACGCCGGACCGCATCTATCGCCATCCGGCTACGCCCTTCGTTGCCGACTTCATCGGCCAGGCCAACTGGCTGCCTTTCCAGCGGCTGTCGGTGCATCAGGTCAGCGTCGGCGCATTGACGTTGAATATTGACGAAGCCTCTCGCCAAGGCGCCATGCATACTGCGGCGGGCAATGAGGCCGGCCGCCTGTTCTGCCGTCCGGAAGCCATCGACGTGCAACCGGCTGCCGACGCGTCAAACCGCTTTTCGGCGCGCGTGGTCGATCAGATCTATCTCGGCAATCGCTATCGCATGATGCTGGAACTGGACGAACTGCCCGGCCAACGCCTCATGGCGGATGTTGCCGACGATGTACGTTCCCGCTTGCCGGATGTCGCCGCAGAGAGAATGTGGATCGCTCTGCCGCAACGCGCCCTGCATTTGTTTGCCTGAACAGCATGACCGCCTCCATTCAAACAACAGTGCTGCCTGAATCCGCCATGGCAACGACGCACGCGTCCAGCAACGATACAAAGCCGCTGAAGGCGCTCAATCTCGATGCAATGGTGTCGGGCAGTCTCAAGTATTTTTTATTGCTGTTGTTGCTGCTTGCCCTGGCGATGCCGCTGGTGGCCGTACTGGGACAAGCCCTGTTCGATCAGGGCGGCGTCTGGGCGGGTATGGCTCCGTGGCGCAAACTGGTCGCCAATCCCAACTTCTTCCCGATGGTGGCGCGCAGCGTCGGCGTGTCTGCGGCAACGGCATTGGTGGTCGTGCCACTGGCCTATCTGTTTGCTTACGGCCTGCAACGCACGCTGGCGCCGCTCAAAGGTCTGTGGCGTGCGATCGCCCTGCTGCCATTACTGGCGCCTTCGCTGCTGCCCGGTATTGCGCTGATTTACCTGTTCGGCAATCAGGGGCTGTTCAAGGAATGGATGAACGGAAGCATCTACGGTTTCTGGGGCATATTGCTGGGCGAAGCATTCTATACCTTCCCGCATGCCCTGATGATTCTGCTGTCGGCGCTGTCGCTCGCCGATGCGCGTCTGTATGACGCCGCCTCGGCGATGGGGGCCAACAGCTGGAAGACTTTCCGCACCGTGACCTTGCCGGCGACACGCTACGGCATCTTCGGCGCGTTCTGCCTGGTCTTCACGCTGACCATCACCGACTTCGGCGTACCGAAGATCGTCGGTGGCGCGTTCAGCGTGCTGGCGGTGGAAGCCTATAAAGCGGTGGTCGGCCAGCAGCAGTTCGACCGCGGCGCGTTGATCGGCTTACTGTTGTTGATTCCCGCGTTGCTGACTTTTTTCATTGACGGCTGGCTGCAAAAGCGCCAACGCGCACAAATGAGCAGCCGTGCAGAAGTTTTGGTGCCGCGTCGTCAATGGCGCCGCGACAGCGTCTATACCCTGATCCTGATGACGATCAGCGGCGCGCTGCTGCTGATGATCGCCGTTGCCATCGGCGCCTCGCTGGTGAAATTGTGGCCGTACAACCTCAAGCTGACGCTGATGCACTACGACTTCGACAACATGGACGGTGGTGGCTGGCTGGCCTATTGGAACAGTCTGCGCCTGGCCATCGGCACCAGTATTGTCGGTACGGCGGTTATCTTCACCGGCGCCTGGCTGATGGAGAAGACGCGTTCGAACCGCATGCTCGATACCTCGCTGCGCTTCCTGGCCTTCATGCCGATGGCGGTGCCAGGGCTGGTGCTGGGGCTGGGCTTCGTGTTCTTCTTCAATCATCCGGCCAATCCGCTCAATTTCCTCTACGGC
>Ga0105240_10012613_pt1 | contig 11654 bp, 12 predicted proteins | sample KBSC54metaG_FD_80426 | JGI IMG/M metagenome (GOLD analysis project Ga0105240, IMG submission 80426) | Corn rhizosphere microbial communities from Kellogg Biological Station, Michigan, USA - KBS C5-4 metaG | ecosystem: Host-associated > Plants > Roots > Rhizosphere > Soil | place: Michigan, USA...
CGGCGGAGCAGATTTTTGTGAATTGCGGCAGGTACATCCACAAACTTGACAGCCATGGCCTCTCGCCGCACGTGCCCGATGCAGAGGGGCACCAGCCATTTCCCGCGTGGAAGCGACTCGACGTCATCGCGGACTCGCTCACCGAAGAGGATCAGGACAGGGTAAGTCGGGCAGGTGGTCGGATAGCACTTGACGCCTATCGCGGCGAAGATAGCGTCGATGAGAGTGCCACCAAGATTTGAGGAATGTCCTCCGTATGTTGAAGCACGCTAGCCCCCGGCGGCGGGCGCGTCGCGGGATGTCCGTGGCGCCGCGATCGTGAGGGGGCGCGCTTTGCGCACCGTGTCCGAAGTTCCGCGAGCGCTTAGCGATCGAGCTCGACGCGTAAGGTCCGAGGTGCAATGAGCGAAGAACGAGTGGGCGCGACGTTTTCTCGGCGCGATCTCCTAAAAATCGCAGGGGCCGCGGTCATCGCGGGCGCGCGACCAGCCGCAGGTGACGATCCGCGCCAACCTGTCGGCGCGCGTCAACCCGACGACCCGCGCCAGCGCGCACCCCGGTCTGAAAGCGCAGCCCAGCGCGACAGCGCGCTGCAGCCCGACTACACCCTCGAAATCGCCCCGACAACTCTCGAGCTCTCGCCGCGCCACCGCCTGAAAACCATCGCTTATAACGGCCAGGCCCCGGGCCCGCTGCTGCGCCTGAAGGAAGGCCGCGAGGTGACCATCCAGGTCACCAACCGCAGCGACAACCCGGAAGTCGTTCATTGGCACGGCCTCTTTCTCCCATCGGCCATCGATGGCGCGATGGAGGAAGGCACGCCCGGGATTGCCCCAAACACAACCGCCCGCTACACCTTCACGCCTCGCCCGAGTGGTTTCCGCTGGTACCACACCCACAGTATGGCCATGGAAGACCTCAGCCGTGCACAGTACGGCGGCCAACATGGCTTCCTATTGGTCGAGGCGAGCAGCGGCAACCCCGCGCGCTACGACCAGGAGTTCTTCCTCGCCCTGCACGACTGGGACGGCCACCTGCTTGCGAGCGACGACGGCGCGATGAACCCCGACTACAACGTGTCGACCATCAACGGCAAAGTGTTAGGGGCAGGCGATCCGTTACGCGTGCAAGCAGGGCAGCAGGTGCTGCTGCACATCCTCAACTCCAGTCCCACCGAGACACACTGGATATCGCTGGCGGGCCACACGTTGCGTGTTGTAGCGCTCGATGGAAACCCCGTGGCCACCTCCAAAGCCGTGCCGATGTTGCGACTCGCGCCAGCCGAGAGGGTTTGCGTGATTGTCGAGATGAACAATCCCGGCATCTGGATCCTGGGAGAGGTTCGCAAGCACGTGCAGGCGGCAGGCATGGGCATCGTCGTCGAGTATGCCGGCCAGGCAGGCGCTCCTCGGTGGCAACAGCCCGAGCAGCTCTTGTGGAGTTATGAAGAATTCGCGGCTGCGCCACCCGATGCCGGGGCACCGCCACCGCCACCGGCAGCGACGCCGACCGCCGTGCCGCTCGTATTGGAATCCAAATTCCGCGGCCACGGCGCCATGGAATCCTGGATGATCAACGGCAAGTCATATCCCGATGTTGCCTCGAGCCCCCTCCAACAAGGCGGTCGCTACCGATTGCAGTTGATCAACGCGAGCAAGGATGACCACCCGTTGCACCTGCATCGGCACAGTTTCGAGCTGCGCCGTCACGCGATGCCCCTAAAAGACGGCAATTCCTGGACGCCGCCTGCGCAATCGCTCCAGGGCATAACGAAGGATGTCGTGCTGGTCGGTGCCCGGTCCGTCACGGAAGTGGACTTCATCGCGAACAACCCGGGTCCGACCCTGTTTCATTGCCACCAGCAGAACCACATGGATCTCGGATTCATGATGCTGTTCAACTATGGGTGAGGGCGACTTGACTTTCGGCCTAACCAGACAGCAAACTCGCTCCATCATGCGTTTCGTGGTTGCCCTACTAGATACTTCACTAAGCCTGCCCCAAGCGGGACGGGAGGGTTGCGTCTAGAGTTTGAGCGCCATTTAACAGGCTGCGAAAACCAAAAAAGCCCCCTTCGGTCCTGCCGGAGGGGGCTTTTTCGTTTTTGGCACTGCATGTGACACATGGGCCCCGCACGAGGGGCGCCCAGGATCGGTAGTGGGCGAGCAAAACTGCTCGCATTTAAGGAGACGGTGACATGTTGAAAGAGAGGTTCGAGCGGGCCAAGCCGCACGTCAATATCGGGACCATCGGTCATGTCGACCACGGCAAGACGACCCTGACCGCGGCTCTCACCCGTGTGATGGCTGAGTTGCACGGCGGGAAGTCCTTGGCGTTGGAGGATATCGACAAGACGCCCGAGGAGCGACTCCGCGGCATTACGATTAGCACCGCGCACGTCGAGTACGAGTCCGCCACACGGCACTATGCTCACGTCGACTGTCCGGGACACGCCGACTATGTGAAGAACATGATCACGGGCGCGGCTCAGATGGACGGCGCGATCCTGGTCGTGTCGGCCTCGGACGGTGCGATGCCCCAGACGCGCGAGCACATCCTGCTCGCTCGCCAGGTGGGGGTGCCCTACATGGTCGTCTTCATGAACAAGGCGGACCTGGTGGATGACACCGAGTTGCTCGACCTCGTCGAGATGGAGGTGCGTGAGCTGCTGTCGCATCACGGTTTTCCGGGTGAGGGGATTCCGGTCATTCGTGGCAGTGCGTTGAAGGCGTTGCGCGGTGATCAGGATGCGCTGGGTGTGCCGGCCATCGTCAAGTTGGTTGACGAGATGGATCGGTACATCCCGCTGCCGCAGCGGGTGCTCGAAGGCCCGTTCCTCCTGAAGATCGAGGAGGTGTACTCGATCTCCGGTCGCGGTACCGTGGCGACGGGTTGTATCGAGAGAGGCGTGCTCAGGGTCAACGACGAAGTGGAGATCGTGGGGCTCAGGCCCACGGTGAAGACCACCTGCACCAGCATCGAGATCTTTCGAAAGTTTGTCGATGAGGGTCGGGCGGGAGACAACGCGGGAGTACTGCTTCGCGGCGTCAAGCGCGAAGAGATCGAGAGGGGGCAGGTGCTGGCCACTCCAGGAAGCATCACGCCGCACACTCGGTTCGAGTGCGAGCTGTATGTGTTGAAGAAAGAGGAAGGTGGGCGTCACACCCCGTTTCCGCGGGGATACGCGCCGCAGTTCTTCTTCAGCACGACGGACGTGACGGGTACGATCGCGTTGCCCACGGACGTCGACCTGGTCATGCCGGGAGACACCGTGACGGTGTCGGTCGACCTGCTCAACTCCATCGCCATGGAGGTTGGGCAGCGCTTTGCCATCCGTGAGGGTGGCAAGACAGTCGGCGCCGGCGTAGTTTCCAGGATCGTGAAGTAGTTGGCGGGTGAGGGCAGATGCCTTCACCCGCTTTTGGAGTGACACCAGATGACGACAGGACCTGACTATCGAAGCATGTTGGCGGTTGCACTGGAGGAAGCCCGGTTGGGCATGGCCGAAGGCGGAATCCCCATCGGTGCCGCTCTCTTCCATCGGGACGGCAGGTTATTGGGGCGTGGACACAATCGGCGTGTCCAGGAAGGCGACCCTTCCGTACATGGTGAAACCGATGCCTTCCGCAAGGCCGGTCGCCAGCGTTCCTACAAGGACACCATCATGGTTACCACGCTGGCGCCGTGTTGGTACTGCAGCGGCCTGGTGGTGCAGTTCGGCATCGGCATGGTTGTCGTGGGTGAAGCGCGCACCTTCCAGGGCGGAATCGACTGGTTGCGCGAGCGTGGGATCGAGGTGATCGACCTGGATTCGCCCGAGTGCTTTCAACTGTTGAATGACTTCGTCAACACACAACCGCACGTGTGGCACGAAGATATCGGTGAATCCTGAATGTGTTAGATAACTCCCGCACTGCAGCGAGGGTTCATGCAGATTTAATAACGCTGCACTTGCACCTTCTATAGAGTCGCCGCGCCTTGAATGGAAACCATGACCGAAGAGGTAAATGTCATGATCCGCGCGCAGGGAATTCTGGAAGTGAGCATTCGCATCGTGTGCGTCGCAATGGCCGCTGTCTCGCTCCATGCATGTAGCCAGACGTCACAGCCTCCCGCGACGAGTACCGCGGCCCTCAATGCCCCGTCGCAAGCCATGGAAGAGGTGGTGATCAGCGCCTCTCGCGGACAGGCGGACGCGACACGCGACCTTGGCGGGACGCGAGGGCATTGATTGGACTAGGGTTTTCCGCGGCAGGAACTGAAGCGGGTTGGTGAGCGGTCCAAAACCGGCGGCGCTACAATCGCGCTGCCGGTCTGAGCCAAAGTCACCCAGTGAGTCTTTGCCATGCGAAACACTCCACTGTCCCTTGGGTTGGCTGCGCTGACTGCCCATGCTGCGGTCGCTCTCTCAAACCCACCCATGTACCTGAACGGCCAGGACGACCTGGATAGGTTGCGTGCTACCCATCCAGATCGCTATGCCAGGGCGGAGAGGATCATGGCGGCGGCGAACGAGTTATGTCGTCCGCGGCCCGGGGAGGTCTCGTACGCTGAATTCGAGGCGAAAGATATTTCCTGCAGCGACGTGTTGCTGAAGACGAGCAACCCGCCCAAGCGCCAGATCAGCTTCACCCTCGACGATACCCGTTACATTGCCCTGGTGGCTGTTACGGATGACCCGCCGAGGGTGATGCCCGCGACCCGCTGAGCGGTAAGCGCGCCTCAGCCGCGCTTGACGACCTCGCAGGCCTGATGCGCTTTCTTCAATTTGGCACAGGCGCTCTTGGCGTCGTCTTCCGTCATCGGTCCTGAGGCCAGGACGTGCCGCTTCTCGGTACCCGAGGGCGCGACGACCTCCAGCCCGGGCAGGTCGCTCCCGAACTTCTTCTCCACGTCGTCGTGCGCCTTCTGAGCGCTCTTTTCGTCCTTGAAAGCACCCAGTTTCACCCGGAAGCCCTGGAGTTTATCGAGCGCCGCCCGGGCCTCGTCGGCTTCCGGTCCCGCGCTGTATTTCTTCAGGAAGTCCTGTAGCGCCGCCGGGGTGTTGGCGGCCTGCGCCGTCTTCCAATCCGCCGCGCGCTCCAGGGCGGCGGCCTGGTTTTTCGCCTCGTCGGCGTGTGCCCCGTTCGGCTGCTTCTGGAGGTACTGCTGGTAGGCGTCGGCGGTGTTGGCCTTCTGGGCATCGGCCCACGCCGCCTCGTCATCCAGCTTCTTGATGCGGTCGCGCGCGTCCTGGGCGTGTTGATCGTTGGGATGTTGGGCCAGGAAGTCCTGGTAGGCGGCCGGGGTGTTCTGCGAGTCCGCTTTTTTCCAGTCCGACTCCGCCGAACTGCAGGCTACCAGCACCGCGGCGGCTGCGATCAGCGGATAAATGACAGGCGTTATTTTCACGGCAAGCTCCTTGGAAGAGTTAGATGAGGCCTTCTCGCACGGCGTATTGTGTAATTTCGGCGTTGTTCCGGCAACGCATCTTCTCCAGGATGCGCGAGCGGTAGGTACTGACCGATTTCGGGCTGATACTCAGGTCCCGGCTGATTTCCGTGAGCGCGGCGCCGATGGCGAGCTTGCGGAAGATCTGCAACTCGCGTTGCGAGAGCCGTGCGTAGCAGGGCCGGTCGTCGGCGTGCGCGAGGAGTTGGTCCGAGAGTTGCGGGCTCACATAACAGCCGCCATCGAGCAGGGCCCGAACCGCCGCCAGGAGGTCTTCCCGGGTGCAATCCCGAAGAATGAAACCCCGCGCCCCTTCCTTGAAGGCGGTTGCCGCGTATTGGCTTTCCAGGCGGGAGCTGATGAACAGGAGTTGCGTGCGGCAGCGGAGTTTGCGGACGTAGCGTGCAATCTCCAGGCCCCCGCGCTCGGGCAGTGACACATCAAGCACGCACAGGTTCCAGGCCTGCTGGCGCAGGCTGGCGAGCGCTTCGGCCCCGCAGGTCGCTTCGCCGACCTCGGCTATCGTAAACGCCTCCCTCAGAAGGGCCTTGATTCCAGCTCGTACCAGCAGGTTCGCGTCAGCGATCAGCAAACGGATCAAACGACTTCGCTCCGGACGCTCAGACAGGAACATATACGCTACAGTATGTAGCGTAACTTGCGCAAGCCGGAGACGGGCCGGCCGTTTGCTACTATTGCCGCGGGTCTCAAAGATTGGAAAGGTCGTGCGGCGATGCCGGCAGGCGCAAGTTCCCGGCTACGGCGGGGTAAGTCCCCGTCCCAAAAGGCGGTGGAAGCCACCTTGGGGAGGCCCCGGGATGAGCGGATCGATACCGAGGTGGTCTCAGCGGTTCTCGGGGCCCTGCGCAACGGCGGATACGCTGCGGTGACCATTGACGGCATTGCCCGCAAGGTCAAGCGCGCGCGCACCAGCATCTACCGCCGCTGGCCCAGCAAGCGGCACCTGGTCGCCTACGCGGTTTTGAGCGAAATGGGCGACAATCCGGCCGCCGATACCGGGGCGTTGCGCGAGGACCTGGAAGCCGCGGTCGGAACGCTCCTCAATGCGTTCGCCGGCCCGTTGGGACAGGCGCTCGCCGGGTTGGTTGCCGACATGGCGCAGGATCCCGAGTTGGCGCAGACGATCCGCCAGGAAGTGCTCGCCGCGCGACGCAAGTCGATGCGAGAGGCGTTCGCAAGGGCCCGGGCGCGACGGGAGATCCGCGCGGATCTCGATGTCGACCTCGCACTCGACATCATGACGGGGCCTTTCTATTTCCGCGCCCTCTTCGGGCACGCACCCATCACCCGTAAAATGACGCGGGATATTGTCGATTACGTGCTGCGCATCGCCGCGCCCCGCTGAGGTAACTCCGCGCGGCGCCGCTCGGCGGCCCGAGCGAGCCGTTCCAACACCTTCACCGACGTATCCCAGTCGATGCAACCATCCGTAATGCTCTGACCGTACACGAGAGGCTTGCCGGGGACCAGGTCCTGGCGACCGGCGACGAGGTGACTCTCAACCATGATGCCGCCGATGCGGCGATCTCCCGCCTCGATCTGCTGTGCGATCGTGTCGACGACCATCGGTTGATTTTCGAAGCGCTTGCTGCTGTTGCCGTGACTCGCATCGATCATCATGCCGGTCGACAGTCCTGTGGCCGCACCCACCTTCCACGCAGCCTCGACACTCGCCGCGTCATGGTTGGGAGCCTTCCCGCCGCGCAAGATGATGTGACAGTCGGGGTTGCCGGACGTGGTTGCGATGGCGCTGCGCCCTTGCTTCGTAACCGCCAGGAAATGATGCGCTTGCGCCGCCGCCTGCACCGCATCCACCGCGATCTTCACATTGCCGTCGGTGCCGTTCTTGAAACCCACGGGACAGGAGAGTCCCGAGGCGAGCTCGCGATGCACCTGGCTCTCGGTCGTGCGGGCGCCAATGGCTCCCCAGGAGACGAGGTCCGCGATGTATTGCGGAGTGATCATGTCGAGAAACTCACAACCGGCCGGTAGCCCGAGCCGATTGATACTCAACAACAGGCCGCGTGCCAGGCGCAGCCCCTGGTTGATGCGGAAGCTGCCATCCAGGTCGGGGTCGTTGATCAAACCCTTCCAACCGACCGTCGTGCGCGGCTTCTCGAAGTAGACGCGCATGATGATCTCGAGTGAATCCTTCAGGCGCTCGCGCTGCTCCGCCAGGCGCCGGGCGTATTCCATCGCCGAATCGATGTCATGAATGGAGCAGGGGCCGATGACTACCGCGAGCCGGTCATCCTGGCCATGGAGGATGCGGTGTACGGCGTTACGCGCGGCCGCTACGGTTGCCGAGATTTGCGGCGTGATCGCGTGCTCACGCATCAGGTCCTCGGGAGTGGTGAGCTCCCGGATTTCACGGATGCGTAAGTCGTCGGTACGGATATTCACAGTGGCGGCTCCGGTAGTATCCAAGGCCACTGGCGAAAAAAAAACCGCCAGGGGTCTGGCGGTTTTTTCGGGATCTTTCTGCGTCAGTCTCAGTCGATCGCAGCCCGCTTACCGCCATGGAGGTCTGGCCAGTAAAAGTAGGTAAAGCGGTAGCTGCGGGCAAGGGATGTCATAGCGCCAGTAATAGCATACCGCTCGAGCCGGCGGCAACTGGGCAGTAGCCGCTCACCGCCCAAGATCCTCATATATATAAGAGACCACGTCCCTCAAGCTCTGCTCATCCAGCAGGTTGGGGTACAGCTTGGGCATCGGGGGCTTGGGATCCTTGATATAGCTCAGGGTCACACCCCGGTCCCTCTGCTTCCTCAGCGCGCTCAACTCGTGTCCCGCGACGAGGTTGCCGTTCGGCCCATGACAGGAGGAACAGACCTGTTCGTACACCTTACGGCCCCGGGTCGCCGCGGTGTCGACACCAGCCGGTCCACCGGGCAGCGACATGACGATCACGCTGGGTACGCCGAGCGCGCCGAACGCGTTGCGGGAAACGTTACCCGATGCGAAGGCCACATACTGTTTGCCGCCGGCCTCGTAAGTGACCATGCCGCCCGCCAACGCGCCACCTGTTTGCGCTTTGTGGACGAGCTCGCCGCTCTTGCTGTCAAAGACCAGGAGGTTGCCGCTCAAATCCCCGGTAAACGTAACGCCGCCGGCCGTGGGCGTCACACCCGCCACGACGGGCTTTTCCGCATGATATTTCCAACGAACCGCGCCGGTTTCGGCATCCACGGAGGTCACCCACCCCGTAGCCGGGCCGTCAGGCTCGATCGTTCCGCCGAAATTCGCGACCGTCGCCGAGTATTTTGTCGTGCCCAACTTGACCAGGAAACAGACATCGACCGAGCCGGTGACCAGTGAATTGTTGAGTGGGTCGAGAGCCGGGCCATTCCACTCCACGCCGCCCGCATAACCGGGGCAGGCACGCACGCCGGCCGTGGTCGGCATGGAGGGCGTGTTCTCGATGGTGGTCACCGGGGTGTGGAATACCTCCTTGTGAGTGTCCCGGTCGATTCCCCTGACGAAGCCATCCTTGCCGGCAAATACCAGCAGATCGCGCGCCTGGTTGTCCCGATAGAGGACCGGGGCGGCAACGAGATCCATGTCCTGCCAATCCTCGGGAGTGACCTGGTGCCACCACTGCAACGCGCCCGTGCGGGCATCCAACGACACGATCGAGTCGGTGAACAGGTTCGCGCCCGGGCGATACGCCTTGTCGATATCCGGCCAGGCGTTGCCCACGGGTACGAACAACTCCCCTGTCGTCACGTCCAGTGACATCGAGCCCCACACGCCGCCACCGCCGGTTTTGGCCGTTTTGGGCCGCTTCCAGGTTTCGGCGCCGGTTTCCTTGCCCATGGGGATGGTGTTGAATCGCCACAGCTCCCGGCCTGTCTGTGCGTCATACGCCATGACACGGCCGCGCGCCCCGAGCTCGCTGCCGCTGATGGCCATATAAACAACACCGCCCCATGCCAACGGTACCGCGGTGGCCGATTCACCGACCCGCGGTGAGCCGATGACCGTCTTCCACAACAACTTGCCCGTCGCTGCATCGAGGGCAATGAGTCGAGCGTCGCCGGTGCCGCGGAAGACCCGGCCATTGAGTACAGCGAGTCCGCGGCTCGATGGCACGGAACGCTCCTCTTCGGGCCGATAGGTGTTCTTCCAGCGCACCGCGCACGTCGTGGCGTCGATGGCGACAGTCTGGAGCCCGGTGTTGGTATAGATCACTCCATCGACGACGACGAGTCCCGCATGGAACGTGGTCGGTCCGTCGATCTGCACCCGACAGACTTCGTGCAGTTGACTCGCGTTTGCCGCGGTGATCTGCCTCAGAGGCGAGAACCGCTGGCCGTCGAGCTGATTGTTGTTCGAGAGCCATTGGGAGCCCGGTGTGGCTTCCTGGGCCGGGGAGGTCGTAATGGCCGTCAGGGCAAGGGCGCCGAGCAGGCACGCAGCACGCGAGGGGTTTTTCATTTGTGCCCAACTGTAGCGAACCTCGTGCCATCCTGTAAGGCGTCCTTCAGAGCAAAGGTGTCCTCCCGGGCCGGGAGGCTCCGCAAGGTGACACTGTGCCGCGCCTCGGCGTACTCTCGATGGATGCGCTCACTCCCCGAGGCTCCCCGCCTTCCGCCGCACTCGCCCCTGCGCGCCTACTACTCCGGGGAGGAGAGTCGGCGCGAATGGGTGCGGAATCTGTTCGACAGCACTGCCGGGGACTACGAGCGCATGGAGCGCCTGATGGCGCTGGGCAGCGGCTCCTGGTATCGGCGCCGCGCGCTGCAGCGCGCCGGGCTCGAGGCCGGTATGTCGGTGATCGATGTCGGTGTAGGTACCGGGCACGTGGCCCGCGAGGCGGCGGGAATCGTGGGTGACAGCAAGCTTGTCCTCGGCGTCGATCCGAGCTCAGGAATGATTGCGAACGCCAAGGTGCCCCCGGGAGTCCGTTTAGCCGCCGGGTCCGCGGAGTCCATTCCGGCCGAAGACGGCTCCACCGACTTCATCAGCATGGGTTACGCCTTGCGGCACGTGAGCGCGCTGTCTGCGGCGTTCAGCGAGTTTTACCGGGTTTTGAAGGCCGGTGGACGGGTCTGCTTGCTGGAGATCACGTCTCCTCGCAGTAGTGTCCAACGCGCTTTGTTGAAAGCCTACATGCGGGGCGTCGTCCCGGTTCTTGCCCGCGTGGTGGCGCGACACCGCAGCGTTCCGGAGCTGATGCGCTATTATTGGGACACGATCGAGGCATGCGTTCCGCCGAAGTCGATCCTCGACGGCCTCGCAGCCGCGGGATTCGTCGACGTGTTCCGCTATGTCGAGCACGGCATGTTCTCGGAGTATCGGGCCAGCAAGCCGCGCTGATGGGTTACGCCTTCCTGCATCACGTCAAGCTACTCACCTCGATCGTCGTCGCCGTGGTGCTGTTCTTCCTGTTACCCGGGACCTGGGGCCTGCTGCCGCGGGTGCTGGTGAGCTGGAATGGCGGGGTGACGACCTTCCTGGTGTGGGTATTCCTGTGGATGAGGAACTGCACCGCGGAGCAGCTCTACATGCGCTACAAGGAGGAGGACGAGAGTGCGTTCATCATTCTCGTCACGGTGACCTGTGCCGCGTTGTTGAGTCTCGTGGCGATCGTCGCGCTGTTGTCGACTGTCAGGCAGGTGGTGGGCTTCGAGAAAGCGATGCACGTGACGTTGGCCGCGGCGACGGTGATGAGCTCCTGGCTGTTGGTTCCAACGATCTTCACGCTCCACTACACCGACGAGTTCTACAGCGCCTCCGACGACGACCGGCCGCTGTTGTTTCCGCAGACGCGCCGGCCGGTGTTCTGGGACTTTGCCTATTTTTCCTTCACCATCTCCGCCGCGTGTCAGACCGCGGACGTCTCGACAGCCAACACGTCGATCCGCAAGGTGGTCGTGGCACACAGTCTGATTGCATTTGTATTCAACGCGTCCATCCTGGGCTTTGCCATCAACGTGAGCGCGGGATTGTTCTCTTAGTTGAGCGCGTTTGCGCTATGATTGGCTCTTTTCGAGCGTAATCATGACGGAAGCCAATCTACCGCTTTTCTATAATCAGCTCGCCGCCCTGGACCGCCGCGTCCACACGCGTCTGAAGGTCCGGCCGCCGGAGAACTTCCAGTTCGCCGCGGATGCCACGCTCGTCCCACTGCTCAGTGCCGAGTTCGGGCCCATCTCGCGTGAGTATCCTATCGGTTTCATACGCCAGCCGACGACCGGCGA
>Ga0105240_10012614_pt1 | contig 11653 bp, 11 predicted proteins | sample KBSC54metaG_FD_80426 | JGI IMG/M metagenome (GOLD analysis project Ga0105240, IMG submission 80426) | Corn rhizosphere microbial communities from Kellogg Biological Station, Michigan, USA - KBS C5-4 metaG | ecosystem: Host-associated > Plants > Roots > Rhizosphere > Soil | place: Michigan, USA...
ACGGCCTGGAGATATCGATCCAGATCTGCGAGCGGCCGGGTAAACCCCTCGAATTCCACCGGCTCGTCGCCCTCATTCCACCATCGATGGGGCACGCCTTTGGGCAGCCGAACCGTTTCGCCCGCGCCGGCGTGAACGAGCCGTCCGCCGACGGCGGCGGACAGCCGCCCGGAGACCACACGGCCTTCCTCGTCTTCCAGGTAATGGACGTGCATCGGCGGCCCGTCGCGATGCGGCGGCAGGCTGCCACGAAGCTGGAGGACGATCTTCCCATCGCCGTACCGCCGTCGCATCGTGAGCACCTCGCCGGTGTGCCGGTTCTCCAATCGCAAAGATGCTGCCGCCTCAGCTTCCATTGCCGTTCCGTTCACTAAATCTGTGTTAGCTTGACACGATGTCAATTGCGTACCGCCATCGTAGGCAGGCGCTTGACGCGATGTCAAGTCAGCCGGGCGATCCGGCCACGCGGCGGCGCATCCTCGAGACGTCGCTGCGCCTCATCCTCGAGCGCCGCGGGGCGAATGTCACGCTGGCGGAGGTCGCGCGCGCCGCCCGCGTGTCTCGACAGGCGCTCTATCTGCACTTCGCGGATCGCGCCGAACTGCTGCTGGCGCTCGTCCGTTACGCCGACGAGCAGCGAGGGCTGCCGGCGGCGGTTCAACGGATCGAGCGTGCGGCGTCCGGCGTCGCGGCGTTGAAAGAGCTGGCCGCAATGCAGGCGAAGATGAATCCCACGATCTGGCCGCTGGCGCGGCTCGTCGATACTGCGCGCCGGCACGACAAGGCGGCCGAAGGCTCCTGGCGCGATCGCCTGGTGAGCCGCCGCAACGGATGCCGCGCGATCGTCGCGCGACTCGCCGACGATGGGACGCTTCGGAGGGGATTGAATGCCGTAGTGGCCGCCGACTTGCTCTGGACGCTGACGTCGTTGCAGATTTGGGAGGACCTTGTGTTGTCTAGAGGCTGGACGGCGAAACAGTATCAAGAGCGATTGACGGATCTGCTGCTGCACGTGCTCGTGCGGCCCCGCGCGAACGCGTCACGACGTCGAAAGTGAATCCGGTGCCAGCGAGCCCGCGAGTTTCGAGATTTCAGTGCTTTTGATCACGACGCCGACCGGACGGATCGGGCGTCAAGTCCTCGTTCGCCTGGTGGCCCGCGAGGAAGCTGTGCGGGTGATTGTCCGCGATCCGTCGCGCCTCGATGCCGGTATCCGTCGGCAGGTGCAGGTCGTCGTCGGTTCCCATGACGACCCGGCCGTTCTCGACGAGAGCATGCGAGGCGTGGACGGCCTCTTCTGGCTGGTGCCGCCGGGCGTGGTCGCGACCAGCTCCGAAGAGCATTACCTGAAATTCGCGCGGCCCGCCGCCAAAGCGATCCGCCGTCATCGCATTCCGCATGTCGTCGCGGTGTCCAGCGCAGGTCATGCGTGGCCGGCGCGCGCGGGCGTGTTGTCCGCCGCGTTCGCCATGGACGCCGAGCTCTCGCAAACTGGTGCCGCGTACTTGGCGCTGAGCCCGCCGTTTTTCATGGAAAACCTGCTCCAGCAAGTAACCGCGATTCGGGAGCATGGAACCTTCTCGCTCGCCAATGCGCCCGACCGGCCGCTCGCGACCGTTGCCTCTCGCGACATCGCCGATATCGCGGCCGAGCGCCTGGCGGATCGATCGTGGAGCGGGCAGCAGAACCTGCCGGTGTTCGGGCCTGATCGCCTCACGCCGAAGGAAATGGCCGACGTGATCTCGGGCGCCCTTGGTCGAACCGTGAGCTTCCGCCAATTGACGCTCGCCGACGTCGCGGCCGCGCTCGCGAGTCGCGGCGCGAGCACCGCTGTCGTGCGCGACTTCATCGAGACGCTTGCCGCGGTGGACGCGGGCGTGTACGACGCCGATCAGACGACGGCGCATTCAGGTCCGACCGATTTCCGCACGTGGTGCCGCGACGTCCTCCGGCCCGCCGTTCTCGCGTGATCGCCGCCGGCGATGACCGTCGCTCGGCACCGGGTCGAAACTCGCCGGTTCATGCGGTCGCAACCGTGACAACGACCTTTCCTCGAGCGTGGCCTTGTTCCACATAGCGGATCGCTTCCGGCACCTCGCGCAAAGCATAGCGACGGTCGATCACGGGTTTGACCTTGCCTGTTTCGATGAGACCTTTGAGGAGCAGCAAATCGGCCTGGCTCGGTCGCATCAGCAGATTTCCGAACTTCTGAGTGCCCAACGAGAGCAATGGTCCGTAGAGCAGGGCATGTTCGAGGCGAAACACGTCCGGCGACCCGTACGTGTACCGAACGATGCTTTCATCGTGCCGCCGCTCATGCCCCACCTTTTTCTTCTGCGTGCTCGGACGTGTTCAACCGTCCGGGTGCGAGTCTCTGCCGTTCATCCGGACGTCGCACCGCCGTGGAAGATTCAGGGCGCGGATACTCCATGTACGTCGCAGTTTCGTCAGCCACTGGCTTTCCGTAAAGCGATTCGACGACCGCTAAAGCCATGTCGATGCCCGCGGCGACTCCAGCCGACGTCACGATTTCGTCATCGACGACGCGAAGCTGTCGTTCTACGACGATCGACGAGTCGAGCGTTCCGAGGAGATCGTGCGCGCCCCAGTGGGTCGTCGCGCGTTTCCCCGCCAGCAGGCCAGCTCTCGCGAGCAACAACGCGCCCGTGCAGACCGACGTGGTCAACCGCGCGGTGCTCGCTGTCCTCTGAATCCATTCGCGGACCTCGAGATCATCCAGCAGTGGACGCGTGCCGAACCCGCCAGGGATGACAACGAGGTCGATCGCCGGCGCGCCGGCGAAATCAAAGTGCGGCAGCACGCGCAGCCCACCTGTGGCATGCACCGTATCCAGCGATCGCGCTACCGTGAACACGTTGAACGGCGCCGAGGCGTCCGATCGCCGCGACTCGACGCCGGGCACGAGACGCGTCCGCGAAAACACTTCGAACGGACCGGCGAAGTCGAGCACCTCGACGCCGTCGAAGATGAAAATGGCGGTGTTCAGCTTCTTCATTCTGCCCTCTTGACAACCAGCCGCGGCGAGCCCGCGCGCATCAAAATCCACGAGAGAGCGGCTGCAGCGCCGACGTCGTACGCCAGACACCATGCAGGCCACCAGGCGGGCACACCAGCGTTCGCGATGATGTGGCCGTGAACGGCGTCCTGAACGCCGTGGCCAGCCAGTGCTGCCACGATGATCCACGGGCTCGCGTTGAATCCGGCAACGGCCGCGACCACGAATAGTGTCATGACGACCGATTCCAGGAGTACGGTTTCAACTGAGCCGCTCATCACAGCGAACAGCACGTAGTACGACGCAACGACGATCAGCACCGTCGGATAAAAGGCGCGATCGCGATCGAATCCTGCCCACCTGGCGAACAGTGCGACGCCGATCGAGAGGACGACTCCCACAACAAATGGCAGCATAAACATCTCCTTCAGCGTTGCGCACTATGGTTTTTCGGGACGCACGTTGAATCTCACGGCATGCACTACGTCGCGGATCGCGGCGATCGAACTCTCTGCGGCTGCCTGATCCGTGACGAGGCCGTCATGCGTATAAGGAACGACGCGATGGCTGCTGTTCGTCGACAGTGTCGCCATGTTGTCCTGCAGTGGCAGCCATCCCGCGATTGCGTCGCGTTCAGCCGTCACGACAACCAGTGGTCGGTCGCCGAGGTTCTGAAACGAACGCGCCTGCGCGAGCGATGTGGGAAGCTCGACAAACTCGTCGCGCAAGCTACGGGCGGCGCGAGCCGACGAGTAGGTGAAACGCTCCATGTCGCGGGCTTTTGCAGGCAAGCCTTCAAAGCCCGCGTGGTAGAGCACTCGCCCGACACCGACTCGGGCGAGCGACGGCAGCAGTCCAGAGACGCGACGAAAACCGTTGTAGAACACAGGGAAGATTGGAAGGCTCTCGAACGCTTCGGGGGGCTGACCGTCGAGCAACACCATTCCGGCGACCTGTTCCGGATACCGGCCCGCGAATATCCGGACGTACAGTGCGCCCGAAGAATGGCCAACGAGGACAAACGGGCCCGAAATGCGCGCGCGATCGAGCAGGATGTGAAGGTCCGTGGCCACGGCGACGCCGTCCTGCGCGACATCAGCGGGGTCGCTCCAGCCTCGGCCCGCGCGGTCGTAAGCGCATACTCTGGTGTTGCGAGCGACTGCCGTCGATATCCATCCCCAATACGCGGCCGCTTCACCAAGACCCGATTCCAGGATGACCGTCGGAGTACCGGATCCGACGCAATACAAATGGAGCCGGTGTCCGCCGACGTCGACCATCTGGCCTGGTGCCTCATACGCCCGACGGTCGAGCGACTCTGCGATTGTTTGAGAGGCGCCGCCCACCGCGCACAGCGCGTAGATTCCCAGCAGCGGGTAGACAACACGCCGGCGAGTTCGGCTGCGCAGGTCCACGCGGACGCGAACGACGGCGACGGCGACAACGGCAAGCAGCAGCGGCGGCCACACCCAGCCGAGCGCATCGATGGCTCGGCCGTCTGGCGCGAACGCGAACAGCCCCGCGCCGGCCAACCCCATGAAGCCGGCAGGTACAAGTGCCCATCGCTGCGGCTGCGCGGTCCAACGTATAGACAGCGCGGCGAGCAACGCCCAGCTCGCCGCGAACGTGAGCAGGACCGTGCCGGTAATCACGTGTTCCTGTGCGCCCGCGGCTGGCCCGACGACGACGAGCGCCGCTGCGGCAACGAGCCCCGCGGTGAGGCAAGTGAGGACAATTCGACCGATGTGATGTGTGGTCATGATGTCAGTCCTTCGCTGCAACGCCACTAGCGTTGGAGCGCGTACGAGAGCTTGACGAAGAACTGACGGTCGACCTTCTCGAAGCGGTCTTCGATCGACAGCATGCGGTCGTCGCCGTATCCGATGAACATGACCGACTGCCAGTTCACCTTATAGGACAGGAGCACCTGGCCGCTGACCGTCCCCGACTTGGCGAGGGTGCTGAACGTGTACAAACTCGGATCGCTGTTGGTCGATACGTACTGCGCGGTTCCGCGCACGAACAAGCGTGAGGTAAAGGTATACGTGCCTCGCACTCTCGACACCCGCGCCGTGAACAGGCGTTGACTAGCGCCATTCGCGTTGTCCACGTTCACCCAGCTCTGGTCCTGATTCAGCACGACGTTCAGATGGTTCGTCGGATTCAGCGTCGCGGTCAGGTCCATGGCCGTGCCGTTGCCGGGCCGCGCGTTCGCGAAATCGATGGCCTGCCCCGTCGTCCCATTCACTGAAATCGTCGACAGCAACCGTGAGGGGCTGAACTGCGCAAAGTATCCGAGCTGTTTGCGCCCGATCAGTCCATTTGCAGTGCGAATGTCGTCGTCGATGTAGCGGAACTGCATGAAGCCGTTCCACCGCGTGTTCATCGCGATTCCCGGCTGAACGTCTCGACTGATCAAGTCGCCTGCGCGATCCACTTGCCGGTCGACGTTGACGAACGTGCGGAGCTTCGAGACGAAGCCGGCGGGCCGGAACGTCCAACCGAGGGTGCCCGACGAGTCGCGATAGCCGACCTGAGGGACGAATCCCGCCTCCGCGCGGAAACCATCCCCGACGTCCTTGACCATGGCGGATGAATCGAATCGCGTCGTGCTGTGCGTCCACTGAAGTTGACCTGCGTGCGAGACCATCGACTGGCCCGTCCACGACAGCGCGAGGTCCGGACGATTCGGCGTACGCGTGTCGCTGACGAGCCACTGACCGGTGACGGCCTCGCTGGCATTCGGGCGCCACTGGAAATCAGGACCTGCTACGCGGTTATGCGACGCCTGTTCGCGGCCTTCCCGATCGGTCACGAGCATGCTGACGAACGAGCGGCCGATGTCGCGCTTGGCGCGAGCCACGAACACCGTCGACGCAAAGTCCTGGGATGCCAGCGATGACCCGTACGTCCCGGGCAGCACGACGCTCCCGCCGCCATCGTCCTCGGCGACAAGCGCCGTGTACTGAACGCCAGCGGCCTTCCCGGTAATTCGTCCGCCCCAAGTGGGCGCGGTAATCGTGCGTGTGTAGACGGCCTGAATCGGCGTCTGGAAAAGATCGACGCCTTCGAGGAAGAAGGAACGCTTCTCCGGCACGAACAGCGCGAACCTCTCATTCGCAGAGATCTGCGCAACGTCAGACTCAACCTGCGAGAAGTCGGGTTTGAAGGTCAGGTCCACCGCGGTGTCTGAATTCGGCGTGAACTTGACGTCGAGACCGACGTGCTGCCGCAGCGGATCGCTCACAAGCGGCGATCCGAGACTCGAAGCAGGATGCGCAGAAGAGTTGGAGCTGACGTACGGAGCGGCGACGAGGTGGCCGCCGGCCGGCAGCCGCTGCAGTCCCTCGAGCGTATTAGCGTGGCAGACGAAGCAGTTGTACCCGCGAGGCATTTTCGCCGAGAAGAACTGGTAGTTCCGGTCGCGCGGATAGTTGCGGTACAGGAGCACGGCCCACGTCTGGAGATCGCCGTTCTTGTAACGGAGGGACGTGAACGGAATCCGCATCTCGAGGGTCCACCCGCGAGCCGTGATTTGGGTTGCCGATTCCCAGAAGAAGTCCGGCGATATCGCTTCCCCCGACGCGTCGTCGACGACCGAATCGGCCTGGATGTTGCGCGGCGTGACGACGAACAACTTCGCGGTGCGGCCGCTGTCGCCGGCGTCCACGAACAGGCCGCCGAAGTCGTAGAAGCCGGCACCTGTGTCGTCCCGATCGGAATACGGCGCCCGAATCGCCTTGGGATTCGGGTCGTCGAATTCGAAGGCGGCGTAGAGGAATCGATCGTCGTAGGCGATCCGGCCGACGTTGCGAACTTTCGGAGGTGTGTTGTCGCCTGGGTTCGCTTCGTACCATGTCGTGACGGGTGCCACGCCTTGCCAGCCTTCGTCGGACAGATTGCCGTCGATCTTGATCGGCCCTGTGGCGCGTGTGATGTGAAGCGTCTCACCCGCCTGGCTCGATTGGGCCATCAGCGGGTGGGCTTGCGCGAACACGACGAGGAGAAACGCGGCGATACGTGCGCATTTATTCTTCATGTCCGTGAACGCGAAAACCGGGGGAAAACCCCTGAATGCGGCGTAAACTGCCTGCATTCCCTTATGTCTTCCCTTCACGAGCGCGCGGGCGAAGTGTTTCTGGCGGCGCTGTCGCGGCCGGCTGCCGAACGCGATTCGTACCTCATGGAGGTGTGCCGCGGAGACGAAGCCCTGCTTCGTGAGGTGGGATCGCTCCTCGTGTTTCACGAAGGTGATGGAGAGGCGGAGATCGACCCATTTACCGGCCGCAACGACTACTCAGCGGGAGATGTATTCGCCGGCCGTTACCGGATGATTGCGCGCGTCGGCCGGGGCGGCATGGGCGATGTGTGGCGAGCGGACGACCTGATTCTTGCCACGCCGGTCGCACTCAAGTTGATGCGTTCTGCAAACCCGTCAGACCGCAGCCGCATCATTCAGGAGGTACGCCTCGCGCGGCAGATCACGCATCCCGCGGTGTGCCGGGTGTTCGATGTCGGCGAAGCGGGCGAGACGATTTTCTTCTCGATGGAGTTCGTGCAGGGAGAGGACCTCGCGGCCCTGCTCAAGCGCACGGGCCGTCTGACGTCCGAACGGGTTGCCGAAATCGCCCACCAGCTGTGCGACGGCTTGGCGGCCGCGCATGCGAAGGGCGTTCTTCACCGCGACCTGAAACCCGCCAACGTCCTGATCGATCAGCACGGACGAGTCCGCATCACCGACTTTGGAATCGCGGTGACGACGGGCGATGTCGGACCGCCGCACGTCATGATCGGAACGCCCGGATACATGGCGCCGGAGCAGCTGAAGGCAGGCGCGGCCGTGTCCGAATGCACCGATATATACGCGCTCGGTGTCCTTTTGTACGAGCTCGTCACAGGACAACCGCATCACACGTCGGAATCGGAGACTCGGTCGTCGCGGCTATCGCGCCTCGCTCCCGGCATCAACCCTCAGCTCGAGCGCGCCATTCTGAAGGCGATCGAACGCGACCCTCAGAACAGATGGGCGACGGCCGGCGAGATGGCCGGCGCGCTGCCTCAGTTCGAAACCGGCAGCGACGATGCTCGGAGTGGAGTTTTCTCGAAGCGTCGCCATCGCGTGCCCGCCTGGCTGACAGGCGCCGTGGTCGTGGTTTGCATCGTCGCGGCGGCTGCAGCCTTCGTGTGGAGGCGCCCGACGCAAACTGGACTGACGGATCGCGACACGATCATCCTCGCCGATTTCCTCAACAGCACCGGCGATGCCGTCTTCGACAGCACGCTGAAGGTCGCCCTCGCCGTCGCGCTGGAGCAATCGCCGTTTTTGAGGGTGTTCCCGGACGACCGTGCGCACGAAGCATTGGTGCTGATGCAACGCTCGCCCGACGAGCGGATCACTCGGTCGCTCGCCCGGCAGGTTGCGCAACGTGAACAGCTGAAGGCGCTCGTCGCCGGATCGATCAGCAGTCTGGGCCACCACTATGTCGTCGGTCTCGAAGCGGTCAACGCGGGGACCGGCGAGGTCATGGCGCGCGAGCAGGCCGAGGTAAACAGCAAAGAAGAGGTGCTGACCTCCCTCGGGGGGGCGGCCTCGAGCCTGCGGCGAAAACTCGGCGAGTCGCTCAGCTCAATCGAGCGGTACGACGTATCGCTGCCGCAGGCGACGACTCCCTCCCTGGAAGCGCTCCAGGCGTACGCGCGAGCCCTTGATCAAGGCCGCATCAACCCGCGGCTCGAGTCCATTGCCCACCTCAAACGGGCGCTCGAACTCGATCCGCACTTTGCGTTGGCGATGGCGCTATTGTCAGGGGTGTATACCAATACCGGCCAGACGGCGCTCGCGCCCGAATGGTCGCGCAAGGCCTTCGACCTTCGCGACCGGGTTACCGAACGCGAGCGGTATTTCATCTCGTGGCGGTATTACCGCGACGCTACGCAGGCGTTTGATAGCGGACTCGACCTGGCTCGATCTTGGACCGCCGCCTATCCGAGGGAGGCGTTTGCGTTCAACAGCCTTGGCTGGTCGTCCTGGTCGCTCGGTCAGTATCAACAAGCCATCGGGCCCCTCCGGGAATCCATCCGCCTCGACGCGAGATTCGTCCCGCCGGTGTCGAATCTGATCGCGGCACTCACGGCGCTGAATCAATTCGACGCAGCGAGGAAAGTGCTCGAGCAGTCGCGCGCGATCGGAATCGACCACATCGCCATTCGCAAGGACGCCTACCTTCTCGCGTTCGTCGAGAACGACGCCGCCGGTATGACGCGGGAGTTGAACGCGGCGCTCGCGAAGCCGGAAGGCGCGATGGCCTCCAATTGGGTGCCGCGGACGTCGGCCTTTGACGGCCGATTCGCGCGGGCACACGAGCAGTTTCGCCGGAGCATTGGCTCAATGGGCGAAGCGACTTTCGCGGAAGCCTCTGGTTTCTACGCTGCGCAGGACGCCGAAGCGCATGCGGTCGCCGGCCAGTGCGTCGACGCTCGGAACGAGGCAGCCGCCGCGATTCGCGTGAGCCGTGACGGCGCGACACTCGCGTCGGCCGGCCGCGCGTTCGCCTGGTGCGGCGCTGCCGCCGACGCGTCCAATCTCTTGACGGATCTGTCGCGGCGGTTTCCGGATGCGATCCTGACGACCCATCTCGTCGAACCAGTCATCGCGGCCGCAGTCGCCGTGCGGACCACCCGGCCAGCGGATGCGCTGAAATTGCTCGAGCCCGTCCGCCGATTCGACCATTCACCCGTCGCGGAGTTTTGGCCGGCGTACCTCCGCGGAGAAGCGCTCCGAAGCCTCCGGCGACATTCGGAGGCCGCCGACGAGTTCCGGAGCATCGTCGATCATCGAGGTGAAATGCCCGACTCGCCGCTATATCCGCTGGCGCATCTCGGCCTAGGTCGGGCACTCGCGTCAGCGGGCGATCGAGCAGGCGCCCGCAAGGCGTACTTAGAGTTCCTCACAATCTGGAAGCATGCCGATCCGGAACTGAAGCTGGTCAAAGAGGCGCGGCTCGAACTCGCACATCTGCCGCAGTAGCCAAACCTATGTCCTCAGCGAAGCGACCGATCCAGGAGCTCTACCCGTTGATATACGACGAGCTGCGGCGCGTCGCAGGCCGATATCTGGGACGCGAGCGGGCGAACCATACGCTGCAGCCAACGGCGCTCGTGAACGAGGCATGGGTTCGATTGCAGAACGATCGCGCTGCCGCGTGGCCCGGGCGAACGCAGGGGCTCGCGCTCGCGGCGCAGGCGATGCGCCGGGTGCTCGTGGATCACGGGCGACACCAGAAAAGTCAGAAGCGCGGAGGGCGCCTTCCGCACGTCGAGCTCGATGATTTGATGATCGCTTCAAGAACCGCGGCCGTGCCAGTGGAGGATCTCCTCACGCTTGATGCCGCGCTCACACGCCTCGAGGCGATTGATCCGCGCGGCGCTGAAATCGTCACGCTCAGATTCTTCTCAGGCCTGTCGGTGCCGGAAGTCGCCGAGCATCTCGGCGTCTCGGTCAGCACCGTAGAGGGCAAGTGGGCGCACGCACGCGCCTGGCTTCGGCGCGATCTCAGCGGAGAAACGCCGGCGATCTGAATGCGGCGCCGGCGGTTGCCGTTCACAAGACGCGTAGTGCGGCCTGCCCGACGGACCAGGCGGCGCCGGCATAGCCGATCGTCGTCAGGGTGAAGCTCCCCGCCATCACAGCGCCGAACGGACTGGTCGGCTGCTGGCTCAGGCCGGGCTTGATCGCCAGCGCCAGGAAGCCAACCGGGTTCATGAACGAGCCGGCGCACATGCTGAACGCCACGAGCGGCGACGGCGACACACCGAAGTGCGTGAACAACAGGAAGAAGATCATCAGCAGGCCCGTCATCAACAGGTAGTCGATGTGGGCTTTCAGCAAGTACTGATAGTTCGGAAAGATCCTCTTCATCGACGGCGACGATCGGACACCCACCAGGCACCACGCCAGCACTAACGTGATCAGCAAACAGAGGCTCCCGACGACAACCAACACGTTCGCGTAATCGCGCATGGCACACTCCTCTTCGAAACCGACATTGCTGCTTCTGAGCGCCGACCTCGGCGCCCTCCTGGTCGGTTAACGCGAAAAGGAGCTGAAGAACCCTTGCCGACGGGGCCCCGCGTCGCTCCCCTTGACATTCTAGGCAAGCGCGCATAGTCTCATAGAATGTCTACGAGAGAGACGAAACAGCACGTCGAGCTGCTGCAGGGCACGTTGGACGTGCTCGTCCTGCGCACGCTGCTCCTCGGACCCGCGCACGGCCACGCCATCGCCAAAGCGATTCAACGCAATTCCGACGAAGTGCTGCGCGTCGAGGAGGGCTCGCTCTACCCGGCGCTGCACCGCCTCATCAAACGCGGCTGGATCTCGGTCGGGCACGGCACATCCGAAAACAACCGGAAGGCCAAGTTCTACGCGCTGACGGCGAAAGGGCGAAGGCAACTGGCTGTCGAGACGAGCAAGTGGAACACCCTCGCGGCCGCGATCGCCAGGATCCTCAGGCCGGCATAGCAGGAGCCGATCATGACGCGACGCCAACGGATGATCGACGATCTCGACGAGGACATTCGAGATCACATCACGCGCGAAACCGAGGACAACATCGCGCGCGGCATGTCACCGGAAGA
>Ga0105240_10012615_pt1 | contig 11652 bp, 9 predicted proteins | sample KBSC54metaG_FD_80426 | JGI IMG/M metagenome (GOLD analysis project Ga0105240, IMG submission 80426) | Corn rhizosphere microbial communities from Kellogg Biological Station, Michigan, USA - KBS C5-4 metaG | ecosystem: Host-associated > Plants > Roots > Rhizosphere > Soil | place: Michigan, USA...
AGAACAAGAAGTTGGTCGGCGCACCGAGCGTGCGTTCCTCTAACTTCCAATGATCCTGCAGCTTCATACCGACGTTATAGCCGACGGGCCAATCGTAGTACTTGCCCTCGATAGGGTTCGAGACCGGCTGGCCCTGGGAGTGGCATTGAATGCAAGTGTCACTGGCCGCCACGTAATCCATATGGGAGGGGTTTACGATGTTGCCGCGGGCGGGATGCGCCGCGTGTTCGCTACCGGGGCCATGGCAACGTTCACAGCCGACGTTCCACTCGGCCACCTGCTTCGAGTGAATATCGTAACCCACCGAATGACAGCCGTCACAAAGAGGGCCGGTGGGGCGATGCGTATTGTCCGGCGGATAGAATGCCGCCCACCAGTCCCCACCTGACGGAGGCACTACGTACTTGCTCCATTTGTGGTTCTGAACCTCCCACTGCACTGGCAATGGAAAGTAATCATCACCGACTTTTGTGAAATAACGCTGCTTCCAAATGCTGCCATAGACGAACGCGACCTGGTCCTTTGAAAACTTGGATATGTTGTTGGTAGCGAGGTCCGGTGTGATCGCATCCGGGTGTTGGCGAGGGTCGCGAACGATGTTCGCCATAGGTGTTTTCTGCCAGTGCTCATAGATTTGTTCGTGGCACTTGGCGCACGATTGAGACCCGACGTAGTGGGCTGAAGCGGTGGTCTGCGCCTGTTGGGTTTGCTCCTGATTCGTGAGTGGACGAAGGCTCCGAATGAAAAGAACCAGTTTCCAACTGTCATCATCCGGCATCTGATGCAGGTTGCCCCAGGCGGGCATTCCGGTGAGGGCGACGCCGTTTTCGATGATGTAATGAAGCTCGCCGTCGGTGAGGTCCTGAGATTTTGTGGCGCGCAGGTCCGGTACACGTGGGTAAAGGGATTGTCCGGCCGGCGTCGTGCCGCTACCGTCGTGCCCGTGGCAATTCGAGCATCGTGCGAGGAAATTCTCCCGGCCATCGTTCAGATTTTGCGATGTAACTTCCAGAGCGTTCTGCCGCGTGCGCTCTTCCCTGGGAATTGCGAAATCGCGCACCGTTCGCGCGACCACCGCCTCAAATCTGGATGGTTCTGTGGTAGCGCGAAAGCCCCGGTGAATCAATAGAGCGACCCCGATGGCTCCTACAACCGCGACCACAAGAAACGCGAGAAGAAGCACCTTCCATGCTTTCATGTCAATCCTTTCCGTGACCTGTCGTGAGGCAATGCAAAGAAAGTAAATGGAGAGTCAATGTTCCCTGAAGGGCATGTCTATTCATTTCAAGAGGACTCCCCACGTGATCTGGAACCTGCCGTTCACCGCATCATCCTCGAAAGAGGGATGGTTTTTGAGTTGGTAATCGAAGCTGAGCCGCGAACGCTGGCCGAGCGGGAAAAAATACCCGAAGTTGAACGCCCGAATATTCAGCCCTGTCACCGGGTCGCCGTTGAACTGGTTATAACGAGCATAGACGGTGTGCGGACCCGCCACGCGATAGGTCGTCAGGAATGAACCGGCCGAGGAATGAGATCCTGGCCGGAACGCAGGAAAGAACACCGGCTCGATGGTCGCGGGAGTGGACGGCCTGTTTCCTGCCATGGCTTCACCGCGCAAGCCGAAACGTCCGGTAGTGAATTGGAAATCAAGTCCGAGTAAGCGTTGGTTGTCGTTACCTGAGAATCCGGGAGGCAAGAGCTGTTTACCGAGCAGGACTGATGCTCCTACGGCCAGCTTGTTTTTGTCGAAGATCTTGCGGATGCGCGCCATGTAATTTACCTGGCGATTGCTGTCATTGAAAAAACGGTTACCGTTGAATGCCCCCACATAATATTGAAGCTCCTTGAACGCGGAAGCGGAGAGAAAACTGAAATCGCCGGACAGCATGATTCCGCGGTCCCGTTCGCCAGGAAAGAAGTAACCGGAGAACATGGGTCGTTCAGGAGATTCGCGCAGCCAACTGGACTGCTGTACGTCGAAGCCAAACGGCACGATGAACTGGCCGGCCCGGACGGTAGCGTGGTCGGTCAAGTAATACTCAAGAAAGGCATCGTTGACGAGCTTTTCCGGGCTGCCTTCAACGGACTCCTGAAACTGGATTTCAACGCCAGCTCCAAGTCGCTCATTGATTTTTCCTGCCCAGCGAGTCTCAATGCGGCTTAGCCGAAGATTGGGATCGAATGCCGAACCAGAGCCGTCGATAGGAGCGACCGAATATCGGGTCTGAATGAAGATCTCCGGTTTTGCGTTCAACTCATTGTCGTGTTCATTGCTCCCATTGTCGAGACCAATGATCCGTGCGGTGAAATTGTCTGCTGTGTCGATCTTTTCCCCACCACCCTCCTTAGCCACCGGTGCAGCGCCCTTTGTAGCTGTTGCCGACTTCGGCTCAGGCTCATGCAATGCCTGCACCTCTGCGGAAAGCGATTCGATCGTCTTCTGGAGGGCAGCAACACTGCCCTTAGTTTCCATAAGCTGTCGTTCTAAGTCTGCGATACGCTGGTCTCGATCCTGTGCATTCGCCAGCGCCGGAGTGATACCGGTAAGGCAGAGAAATAGTGCTAATGGTTTCATGCCACTACTCGCTTTCCGATTCGTCCCGGCCCTGGGATTAGTGGTCCGTGGCCTTCGCACTGGTGGCTTTGCTCTTGCCTAGTTCGCTCAGCGCGGCTTTGAATCCGGTAGCAAGTGTTTCCGCCGGGCCAGTGCCCCAATAGTGCAGAAAGTAGATGGCAGGTTGCGTCCCCGTCATGTGATGATGAATCGCGACCACGTCGAGGCCGTTCGCGCGAAGTGCTTTGAGAACCGGAGTCACTTCCTGTGACAGCATAGCGATATCACCGGCAACCTCGGCCTTGCCATCACTGCCGAAAAATGCCGCCCAAGTGTTCAGTCCCATGCGCGAATTTATGTTCGCACCCATCTCTTTCAGCTTCAGATCGTCTCGACCAACGGTGATCTTGTTCACCGCGCCGTTCTGCTCCCCTTCGTGTCCGACCATTCGGGGAATTTCGCCGTGTCGATTTGTCCCGCAATGATGTTGGAGGTCCCGCCGGTTACGGTGCTCTGGTGCTGGGCCGATACCCGCCCGATCAGATCCAACGCGGGTTTCGCCATTTTCGCCAGGTCCTCAGGCTTCCCGTGTCCGTGGACGTGCATGTAGAAGATTCGCGGACTTTCAAAGAAAAAATGATTATGCACAGCAGTCACTTCGAGGCCGTTGTCGAGCAGTGCGGACATGACTGGATTTACCTCATCCTCAACAAGCACGAGGTCGCCCATCATTACGTCCATTCCACCGTCTCCTTTGGTCATCGCCAACCATCCTCCAAAGCCGAACGGCGTCGGCGTGGCAATTCCATCGATGGTGACCTGCAGGTCGTTGCGGGGAATGTTGATCTTCAATACGGTCTCTTTGAAATCACCCTGCTTGCCCAGCGTCTTGAGCACACCCGCATAATCTGCAGGCATATCCTGCGCAAAGAGCACCCCTGCTGAAGCAAGCGCAATCAGTACAGTCTTATTCATGGTTCACCCCTTCCCATTTCACTTTCCACGAACATCGAAATCGTCGAAATACGTAACACTATCTGCCTTGGTCCACAGGCCGGTCTTGCCTGGGGCGCTAATCGTGCGGTCTTCCGCATCAAACACTCGTTCTCCATTCAAGAACACCGTGAACGTCGCGCCCGTGAACGTGACACGCAATGTGCTCCAAGTGCCTCTGGGGATCGTGTGTTTGACCCCGTATGCTCGGGATGGAAGTCCCTTCGGTGCGATTGATTCGCGGACGCCGCCTACAACCTTGTACAAGACGACATTGTTCTCCAGTGCATTCGCACGAACGATGTAGTAGTTGCCAGGATCCTGATATCGCCAGACGATCCCGGCGGCCTGATCCACAGCCCCCGATACCGGTTTGAACGCTACGCTGACTTCTCCGTCGCGGAGACTGGCGCTGTCCCAAATCGCCAGCGGAAATCTGCCAGCCGTTCCGTCCTTGGACACTTGCGCCATGACACACGGCGGGCTTGGGGCTGATTCATCGCGCACCGCCTCCCATTTGGGGGGCATTCCCTTGTGGGTCATCGCGGTTGTCCAGCCTGGCGGGGGAGTTCCTGGCACGCAGTTGTCGAAGTGGACCATCTGCGCGGCGACCACGGCCGGAAAACATACCAACGCCACGGAGGCGGACAGAAGGCGCATTCCGATCACATTTTTAACCGGTATTCTGAAAATCTGCTGAGTCGGCCCGGCCTTCAACTCAGAAACCTTTCAGAAAGCCGGATGATACTAACAAGGCCCGGATGAGAATCCTCATTGTCGAAGATGATAAACGACTTGCGCGCCAGCTCAAGAAGGGTCTGGACGAGCACAGCCATTCCGCCAGCGTGGCCCTCGACGGACGGGAGGGGCTGGAAGGGGCACGTCAGGGTGGATTTGATGTATTGGTTCTCGACGTTATGCTTCCCGGCATCGACGGCTTCTCGATTGTCCGGAAACTTCGCAGTCTTAAGGTCAGTACACCAATCTTGCTCCTCACGGCTAAAGACACTGCAGAAGATGTGATAGAAGGGCTTGATGCCGGCGCTGACGATTATCTGACCAAGCCATTCTCATTCAAGATCCTACTTGCCAGACTACGCGCCTTGGCGAGAAGGAAAACCGTGCAACCCACGCCGCACCTGGAGGTCGCGGACCTCATGCTCGATCCGGTCACTTACGAGGTGAAGCGCGCGGGCTCACTCCTGACGATCACTCGGACGGAATTCTCACTGCTGGAAGTCCTGATGCGAAATGCAGGTCGCGTGATGACACGCTCGCGCCTGATCGAATCGGTTTGGGGTTTTGAACGAGAGGTGGGAAACAACACCGTCGACGTATATATCCGAATGCTTCGCTCGAAAGTCGAACCGCCGAGGAGCCAGAAGCTAATCCACACGATCCGCGGAGTCGGGTACGTCATGCGAGAGGAGGACTCCGCATGAAGGACCGATCAATCGGTTTTCGACTGGCGGCTTGGTATTTTTTGGTTTTCGGATGTGGACTGGCAGTCTTCAGCGTAGGGGCGTGGTTTGCAATGCGTGCGAGCCTCTATCACGCCATTGACGATGAGTTACGTGATCGCGTGGGTGGCGTCGCCACATTCATGAACGGGCAGATCGCGTCACTGTCGGTGCCGGAGATCCGCGACGAATTTCGAGAACATTCCGTGCTCGGTCCCGGTGGAGACCTATTCCAGGTCAGCGATAGCCAGGGCCAGTGGCTGTACCGCTCGGTGCCGCTCGAAAACGAAAACGTTCCAATCGAATTGCCGGATAGACTGACGCAACCTCGATTTGAGAACAAGCAGCTTCAACAGCATCTGCTCCGGTTCTACTCCCAGCGAATCGTGGTGAACGGCCAACCCTACAGCGTTCAGGTAGCTTCTCTAATGAATGAAGGACTGGAAGCGCTGGAGCGCTTTAAACTGACGCTTATGCTTGCTGCGCCGCTGCTGCTGATTGCAGCAAGCGTCGGCGGATATTGGCTCAGCACTCGCGCCTTGGCTCCTGTGGATGAAATATCGCGAGCGGCGCAGCGTATCAGCATCGAAAACCTTGCGGATCGATTGCGCGTCCCACACACAGGCGACCAGCTTCAACGGCTCTCGGAAACGCTCAATGAGACATTCGCGCGATTGGAGGCTTCGGTTTTGCGAATAAAGCAATTCACGGCGGATGCATCCCACGAACTGCGCGCTCCCATTTCCTTGATCCGGACGACTGCCGAGATTGCAATTCAAAGAGATCGCACTGCTCCGGAATATCGTGAAGCACTCACAGAGATCCTGGACGAGTCCGAGAGGACCTCGCAGATAGTGGATAGTCTTATGTTGCTGGCGCGAGCTGACTCCGGAAACGAAATGCTGGAGTATGTGCCCGCCGACGCTTGTACTGTCGTGAGGAGAGCAATTGAGCAAGGCGAAAAGCTCGCGCGCAGCCACGACATTGACTTCAAGGCAAGTATTCCATCCGGCTCGATTTCAATTCACGCCGATAGCGATGCGTTGCGCAGGGCCGTACTGATACTGATCGACAACGCCGTGAAGTACACGCGACGTGGCGGCGTCGTGAAGGTTGGCCTCGCGGAAGAGGGCGGGTTTGCGGTCATCTCGGTCGCGGACAATGGAATCGGAATAGCGAAGGAGGATATCGCTCGAGTCTTCGACAGGTTCTGGCGGGCCGATAAGGCCCGCTCACGCGAACAGGGTGGCACCGGGCTTGGGCTATCTATTGCAAAGTGGGTCGCGGAAGCTCATCATGGTTCGATCAGCGTTGAAAGTGCGCCAGAACAAGGTTCTGTCTTTCGGCTCCGCGTGCCAACCGGGTGACGCTGCTACCCGAGCCGGTACGCAAGTTTGGGAAAGAAGCGGATCTTGCTACCTACCGTCGGAGCGCAGAGATCCTACCGTGTGGGGTCCCGCTCATCCTCACGACAATCAGCACTGTGTTGCATGTGCCTCTCGCATTGCGCTGCGGATCAAATCCAGGGGTGGAATGCCGACCCGCTTCCCCTGATCGGCATACGTACGACAAAACCTGCCAAAGTCTTTCGACGTACGCGCCGTAGTCTCGATGTCGTTACCGTCGATGCGAATCGTAGGAGAGCCGACAAAACGCAAGGATCGAGCAGCCGCCGCATCCTGAACGTTAACCTCGGAGAGTTCGGCGGTTAAAAGTTCCAGACGCATCGCTTCCTTTATTCGCTCGACTGCGGACGCGCGATTTGGACACCCATCGAAATATAGAATTTCAATCCTCATCGCTCAGTCCTCCCCATGCTCAGACGGTAGGCGACAACGCGGTCGGAAGTGGCGGACTTGGCCGCGTTCTCTACCGCTGCGATTACTTCTTACTCTTTTGCTTATCCGATTTCTCCATTGGCATGGTCATTACGTTATGTAGGGTCGTGTCGCCTTCGTAGACGGTAGCCATGATTTGATCGCCAACCTTAACCATCTTCAGTACGTCCAGCCTATCGACCGGATAGGTCATGGTCATCGCGTCCATCCAGCCCTCGACCTTTTCTCCGTTGACGGTCAAGCCTTTGTCGGTGACCGCCTCCACTTTACCGTAGAACGTATAGGACTTCGCTTTCCCCTTCGCCTTATCTTGGGCAAAGCTGCTGCCCGCCAGCAGGCAGCCAAGCGCGAGCGCCCCTGCAAGAATGCGTCTTCGAATGTTCATCAGTTATCACCTTTCTTGAGATTGAGATTTAGACTAACTGCAAATGCTCAGCCACTTCGAACTACAATTCTCTCCTCAACATCCGCTTCTCCCGCGCTCCGCAAGTCGCCCCGTCGCAAGGCGCGGGTCTTCAACATCACGAAAAAGACGGGGACTAAGATCAATACGTGAATCGTGGACGTGATCATGCCGCCGACAATCGGCGCGGCGATTGGTTTCATCACATCCGAACCCACTCCGGACTCCCACAAGATGGGAATCAGGCTTGCGAGAACTGCTGCCACGGTCATCAATTTGGGACGAAGGCGATGCACGGCGCCTTCAATCGCCGCATCCCGAATGTCGTCCGGTTCGAGCGGCTGCCCTGACGCTAGCTTGCGGTCAAGGGCATCGTGCAGGTACACCACCATGACGACGCCGGTCTCGACGGCGATACCGAACAAAGCGATATAGCCGACCCACACGGCGACGCTGAAGTTGTAGCCAAGCCACCACTGAAGCAGCAGCCCTCCGGTCATCGCATAGACGGTCGGGACGATCAGAACGAGCGCATCCATGACGGAATGGAAGACCATGTACAGCAGTAGAAAGATCACGAAGAAAACGACCGGCAAGATAAGCTTCAAGCGCTCTTTCGCCCGCAACTCGAATTCGTATTCACCGGACCACCTGAAGCTATAACCCGGCGGCAGGACGAGTTTATCCCGCAGCAGCTTGCTGGCTTTGTCGACGAACCCGCCATAGTCGCGCGTGTTGAGATCTAGGTAAACGTATCCCGTGAGCGCGGCATCCTCGTCGCGAATCATAGTGGGGCCTTTAGAAAAGGAAACCTTGGCGAGTTCGCCCAGTGGAACTTGCGCGTTCGAAGGCGTCGCGATTACGACACCCTTGAGCTTGTCCAGATCATCCCGAAAATCCGGCGCGTAGCGGACGTTGATCGGATAGCGTTCGCGGCCTTCGACGTTCTCAGCAATGTTTTCGCCGCCGATCCCGGAGGTGATTGCGCGTTGCACGTCGCCGACGGTGAGTCCGTAGCGTGCGGCTTCAAGCCGGTTCACCTCCACGTTGACGTAAAACCCTTGAGCAACTCGTTCTGCGAATACGGACCTCATCTCCGGAAGGCCGCCCAGAATCTGCTGAATCTTCTGTCCTAGTTGTTGAATGCCATCAAGGTTGGGTCCCTGGATCTTGAGGCCGACTGGCGTCTTGATCCCGGTGAGCTCCATATCGAGGCGGTTCTCAATCGGCATGGTCCACGTGTTGGTCAGACCGGGAAACTGAAGCTTGGCGTCCATTTCCGAGATCAGCTTTTCGTAACTGAGGCCGGGACGCCATAGCTCCCGCGGTTTCAAGGTCACCGTGGTGTCATACATGTCGAGCGGCGCATTGTCGGTCGCGCTCTCGGAACGGCCTATGGAGCCGAAAACGCTCGCCACTTCGGGAAACGAACGTAAGACCCTGTCCTGTTCCTGCATCAGTTGGGTTGCTTGCCCAATCGATATGCCGGGCAGCGCCGTAGGCATGTAAAGGGCAGCGCCTTCAAATAATGGCGGCATGAATTGGCTGCCTATCTTGAATGCGAGCGGGAGTGTCACAGCCAGAAAGGCGAGGTTCAATAGCAGTGTAGTTTTTGGAAACCGAAGGCAGGTTTTTAGGATCGGGAGATAGATCGCCTGGGTGAAACGCGAAACCGGATTCTTCGATTCCGGCCGCAAGCGACCGCGAATGAACATCAGTATCAGCGGCGGAACCAGGGTCACGGCCAGCACCGACGAAAACCCGACAGCCAAAGTCTTGGTCCAGGCCAAGGGGCGGAACATTCGACCTTCCTGCGCCTCCAGCATGAAGATCGGGAGGAACGAGACAACGATGATTAGCAGAGAGAAAAAGAGTGCTGGCGCAACTTGCTTCGCTGCATCAAGGAGGATCTTTCTTTGCTCACGTTTCGAGATGCTGCGCGACTCCGCTTGGGCGGCTTGCTGCGCCTCGGACAAGTGCCAGTAGCCGTTTTCCACCATTACTATTGCCGCGTCCACGAGAACTCCGATAGCCAGCGCAAGACCGCCCAGCGACATGATGTTGGAACTGACTTGCAGGTAATACATGGGAATGAAGGATGCGAGGACGGCAATAGGCACGGTCAGAATCGGAATCAGCGCCGACCGGAAGTGAAACAGAAAGATGATGATTACCAGGCTGACGATGACGGCTTCTTCGATCAGGTCCCGCTTGAGGGTGTTGATAGAGGCTTGGATCAGACTCGAGCGATCATAGCCCGACACGATCTCGACTCCCGGCGGCAAAGAGCCAGAGATCTCGGCCAGCTTCTTCTTGACCCCTGAGATCACGTTCAGCGCATTTAGGCCGTAGCGCATCACCACGATGCCTCCGACTGTTTCTCCTTCGCCGTTCCATTCAGCAACTCCGCGGCGGATATCTGGTCCGAACGCTACACTCCCCAGATCTTTAATCAGGACCGCCGTTCCGTTCTTGTTCGCGACCGGAACCGTCTCCAGATCGGATAAGGAGCGCAAGTACCCGAGGCCACGAATCATGTACTCGGCGCCGCCGAGCTCGATCAACCGTCCGCCAACTTCGTTTGTGCTATCCCGAACCTTGTCGATGATGGTTGACAGCGGGATGTTATACGCGCGGAGTTTGTCCGGATCTAGGCGCACTTGGTATTGGCGCACGAAGCCGCCGATACTCGCGACTTCGGCTACCCCTGGAACGGTCGCGATCTGATACCGCAGAAACCAATCCTGCAAGCTGCGCAGGTCGGCAAGACTGTAGCGGTGGTTGTGGTCCACGAGCGCGTATTCATAGACCCAGCCAGCGCCGGTAGCGTCCGGACCGATTGTCGGGTGCACTCCTGCCGGCAGTCGGCCTTGGATCTGCTGGAGATACTCAAGCACACGGGAACGCGCCCAATAGAGATCGGTTCCGTCCTCGAAAACCACGAAGACATAGGAATCACCGAACATTGTCTGCGCCCGTACGGCTTTTACGCTGGGCGCGGCGAGCAGAGCGGTGACGATAGGATAAGTGACTTGATCTTCGATAATATTGGGCGGCTCCTCCCAGGGAGTGTGAATAATCACCTCGACGTCTGAGATGTCAGGCAGGGCATCGAGCGGAATCCGATTCATTGCCCAGACGCCCGCAAGCACTAGAAGAACTGTGCCAGTGAACACTAGAAAGCGGTTTCGGGCACACCAGTCGATCCAGCGCGCCATCACCTACATGCCCCCTTCAGCCGTCACTGAAAATTGTTTCTGGACGATCGTCTGGCCACTTTTTGTGGCGACGACGGTGACCTGCCAACTCCCGCCCGACTGCAGTTGGCCAGGCCCCTCATAAACACCCCCGTTTTTGTCGCTCAGCGTAACTACATTCCGCATCGCCGCCATTCCCATCGCAGGCATCGCTGGCATGAAAAACGTCACGGTCACCGAAGCGCCTGTAATGGGCGCGCCATCGGCGCCGGTCAGTTTGACGCGAAATATATTGGCACGCTTGTGAGGCGGTGACGGAGTGGACGAGAAGTCGACCGATACCTGCCCCGTCGGAGCGTTTATCGCGGATGCTGCGCCAGCGCCGGGCGGGGGAGGAGCAAAGCTTCCCAAAGCCGCCTGGAGCTGGCTTTCTGAGTCGAGCAGGAAATTCGCTGAAGTGGCGATACGTTCTCCGGCCTTGAGTCCCTTCGTTACAACAACAAAGTCGTCACCGGCCCGCGCACCGGCTTCAATCTCGCGCGGCTCAAAGTGTCCATCGCCTTTATCGACAAAGGCGATCTGGCGCGTGCCGGACTGATACACACCCGAAGCGGGGATCACCAGCTGGCGTCCCAGGGCCAAGTCGAGCTTTACATTTACGAACATTCCGAGCGAAAGCTTCATGCCGGGGTTTGGAATCTCGAGCCGCACTTTAGCGGTCCGCGTGGTTTGATCAAGTTGCGGCGAAATGAAACTGACCCGTCCAGGGAATGTGCGTCCCGGATAGGAATCGACTGTGACGGCCGCCGAATCTCCGACCTTGACGCGACCAATGTCGTTTTGGAAGACCTGTGCATACACCCAGAGCGATGACAAATCCGCTATCGAGTAGAGTTTCGTGCCCGGCTGCACATACATATTGGGGAGCGCATTTCGCTCGACGATGAATCCGGATGCCGGAGAATCGATTTCCATTTCGCGCTTGATCTGACCAGTCGTTTCCAGATCGGCAATCTCGCGCTCTGGAATTCCCCATTGCTTCAGTCGCTCCATCGCAGAAGACAAAAGCGAGCCAGCTCCGGACGCTACTCCAGGAACGGTGCTTTGTGCCAGCAACTCCCGATTCTGTTTTGCCAGGAGGTATTCGTTTTCAGTTCTGACCAATTCCGGACTGTAAATCGTCAACAGCCGCTGGCCTTTCTGAACT
>Ga0105240_10012616_pt1 | contig 11652 bp, 10 predicted proteins | sample KBSC54metaG_FD_80426 | JGI IMG/M metagenome (GOLD analysis project Ga0105240, IMG submission 80426) | Corn rhizosphere microbial communities from Kellogg Biological Station, Michigan, USA - KBS C5-4 metaG | ecosystem: Host-associated > Plants > Roots > Rhizosphere > Soil | place: Michigan, USA...
ATGGTCGACTACGTCGACACGGGGCTAAGCGCCAACTCCGTGCCGTACTCGACGGCCCTTGCACAGCAGCGTGCCCTGCACGCGGATGTCGCAAGCGGCCGTGCGCGCGATACCGTCATCCTCCTCGAGCACCCCTCGGTGTACACCGCGGGCAAGAGGACCGAACCGCACGAACGTCCGACCGACGGCACGCCGGTCATCGACGTGGATCGCGGCGGCAAGATCACCTGGCACGGCCCCGGTCAGCTGGTCGGCTATCCGATCGTTCGCCTCGCCGATCCGATCGATGTGGTTGCCTACGTGCGACGTCTCGAGGGCATGCTCATCGCCGTGCTCGCCGAGTTCGGCATCGACGGTGTGCGTGTCGAGGGCCGCAGCGGTGTCTGGCTGGTCGACGAGACGCGCCCGACGGGCGACAAGATCGCCGCCATCGGCATCCGCGTCGCCGAGGGTGTCACGATGCACGGTTTCGCCCTCAATTGCAGCAACGGCTTCGAGGCCTACGAGCCGATCGTCGCCTGCGGGATCTCGGATGCCGGGGTCACCAGCATCACGCGCGAGCTCGGTCGCACCGTCACCCCGTCCGATGTGGCCCCGGTCGTCGAGCGGCTCTTCGTGGAGCACCTGGCCCCGAGCCTCGCGCAGACGCCCGCGGGGGTCTCCGCATGACCATCACGAACGGCAAGCTCGAGACCGCCGGCGAACCGGCGGGCCGCAAGCTGCTGCGCCTCGAGGTGCGCAACGCCGAGACACCGATCGAGCGTAAGCCCGAGTGGATCAAGACCAAGGCCAAGATGGGCCCCGAGTACACAGCTCTGCAACACCTCGTCAAGGACGAGAACCTCCACACCGTCTGCCAGGAGGCCGGCTGCCCCAACATCTACGAGTGCTGGGAGGACCGCGAGGCCACCTTCCTGATCGGCGGCAGCCAGTGCACCCGCCGCTGCGACTTCTGCCAGATCGACACCGGCAAGCCGGCGGACTACGACCGGGACGAGCCGCGCCGAGTCGCCGAGTCGGTGACCGCCATGGGCCTGCGCTACGCGACCGTCACCGGCGTCGCGCGCGACGACCTGCCCGACGAGGGCGCGTGGTTGCACGCCGAGACCGTGCGTGCCATTCACGCCGCTAATCCCGGCACCGGGGTCGAGATCCTCGCCACCGACTTCTCGGGCAATCCCGAGTTGCTTGCGGAGGTGTTCTCGAGCCGCCCGGAGGTCTTCGCCCACAACGTCGAGACGGTGCCGCGCATCTTCAAGCGCATCCGCCCGGCCTTCCGTTACGAGCGCTCCCTCGACGTGCTGACCCAGGCCCGGGCCGCCGGACTGATCACCAAGTCCAATCTCATCCTCGGCATGGGCGAGGAGCGCGCCGAGATCACGCAGGCGCTGCAGGACCTGCACGACGCGGGAACCGACATCATCACGGTGACGCAATACCTGCGCCCGACCCCGCGGCACCTGCCGGTGGCCCGGTGGGTCCGGCCCGAGGAGTTCGCCGAGATCAAGGAGGAGGCCGAGCAGATCGGATTCCTCGGCGTGCTCGCCGGACCGCTCGTGCGCTCGAGCTACCGGGCCGGCCGCCTGTGGGCACGGTCGATGATGGCGAAGGGACGCGACATCCCCCACCACCTGCAGCACCTCGCCGACGCCGAGCTCGGATTCGCGCAGGCGGTCTAGGGCGTGTTGATCAAGAGGTTCCGCTCCTCGGTGGGTGAGTCTTGAACGGTGACGCGACAGGAGATCTCTGACGAGGTGTGGGCCGTGATGGAGCCGTTGATGCCGACGGTGACCGGTCGGTCGCGGCCGTGGACGGATCACCGGCTCGCTATCGAGGGGATGGCGTGGAAGTACCGGACCGGTGCGCCGTGGCGTGACGTTCCGGAACGGTTCGGGAAGTGGAACTCGATCTACAAGCGGTTCAACCGGTGGGCCGGGGACGGCACCTGGCAGAAGCTGCTCACCGAGGTGCAGAAGCAGGCCGACGCCGCTGGGGAAATCGACTGGGTCGTCTCGATCGACTCCACGATCGCGCGCGTGCATCAGCACGGCGCGACCCTCGCCCGGGACACAGGGGGCTGTGCCGAATCACAAGAATCCGTGGTCCGAGCCGCCTGATCACGGGATCGGACGCTCCCGCGGCGGGCTGACGACCAAACTGCACGTGGTCTGCGACGGCCGCGGCCGGCCGCTGAGCATGATGATCACCGCCGGGAACATCAACGACACCACGATGATGAGCGCGGTGCTGGAGAACATCCGCGTTCCCCGCGACGGGAAGGGCCGCCCCCGCACCCGCCCCGACCGGGTGCTCGCCGACAAGGGGTACCCCTCAAGGGCGAACCGCGCCTGGCTCCGCGACCGGAGGATCGCGGCGACCATCCCCGAGCGGGACGACCAGATCGCGCACCGCCGCAAGAAGCCGGGCCGGCCGATCGCTTTCGGCGACAAGCAGAAGGAACGCTACAAGGGACGCAACGTCGTAGAACGCTGCTTCAACCGTCTCAAGCAGTGGCGCGGCATCGCGATGCGCTCGGACAAACTCGCCCGCAACTACCGAGCCGCCGTCAGCCTCGCCGCGGCGCTGATCTGGATCAAGACCGATCTCCGCTGAGCGCTTCGCGCTCCTGCAGCGTGCGCTCAAGCTGTCCCACCGTCGGCGCACCCGCAAAGCCGCGCTCGGTCAGATAGACCCTGCACGCCAAGTCGGCAGTGTTCCCCTGGGACGGGAACAAGTCCTGACCGTCCAGAAGAATCGTGGGCGAGCCCGCGAAACCAGAGCTCACCGCCTCAGCCTCGGTGCGGATCAACACGAACTCCACCGGAACATCGCCCCGTCCGATCGAGTCGAGCACCAGCCGTACTCGATCGCCCGCCTCCTGCCAATTCGGGCAATCCTCGATATGCAGCACCTGGATCTTCACACGCCCATTCTCCCGCGCAACTCGCGGCGGCTGGCCACCCCGCACCTTCTTGATCAACACGCCCTAGCCCGTATCCTGAAACCATGGCACGCCCCACCACCAAACCCGACAAAGAGCCCGGCCGTCTGAAGCAGATGTGGCAGGTCTTCCAGATGACGAGGCGGTACGACTCGTCGATCGTCTGGTGGCTGATCCTGTGCCTGGTGGCTCCGATCGGCGCCGCCATCGTGCTGGGCGTGCTTCTCGGAGGCAGTGTCTTCGGCCTCGTGCTCTTCATCATCGCGGGCGTGCTCGCCGGCGTCCTGATCGGTCTGATCGTGCTGGGGCGTCGTGCCGAGAAGGCCGCATACGGCCAGATCGCGGGCCAGCCGGGCGCCGTGGGCGCGGTGCTGAAGAGCGGGCTGCGCCGCAATTGGACGGGGAGCGAGATGCCCGTCAACGTCAGCCCGCGCACTCAGGATGCCGTCTACCGCGCGGTCGGCCGGGGCGGCGTCGTGCTCATCGGTGAGGGCCCGCGCTCGCGCACCCAGCCGATGCTCGACAAGGAGCGCGCCAGCGTGCACCGCATTCTGCCCAACGTGCCGGTCAACGTGCTCTACGTGGGTCCGGACCCCGATGCGCTGCCCCTCGATCGCATCCCCCGTGCGCTGGGCCGCTACAAGAACGTGCTCACCAAGGCAGAGGTGCTCGCCGTCTCGAACCGGCTCGCGTCGCTCGGGAAAAACGGACTCCCCATCCCGAAGGGCATCGACCCGACGAGAGTTCGGGCACCGAGGCCCCGCTGAGCTAGACCACCACGAGCACGGTGCCGGCCAGCCGGTCGTGCAGCCCGCGCTGATCGCGATCCCAGATCAGCGCCGGGATCGCCAGGCACAGCAGCACCGTGCGGACCAGCGGGCGCCAGGGAGCCAGGGAGCCGCCGCGGATCGGGACCACCCGCATCCGGAGCACCAGGTGCCCGATGCTCGCGTTGAAGAAGAGCTCGAACAGCAGGGTGAGCACGGCGAAGACCGCCAACGTGGCCCACGGATTCGCGGTGCCATCGCTTGCGCGAAAGAACAGCCACGACAAGCCGTAGGAGATCGCCCAATCGATGGCGATGGCCGCGAGCCTCCGTCCGAACCGCGCCACCGAGCGCGGTCCGTCGTCGGGCAGGCCGAAACGCTGCCCCGGCCAGGTCTGCGGGGGCTGCGGAGTCACCCGTTCAGCCTAGGCGGACGGGGAGCCGTAACATCCCGGAAACAATTGCGTCACGGTCGAGAAATCCCGGACCCCTACCCTCGGGGGAGGCTGCGGTCTGCAGTCTCTGAGTTCTACGGCCCCTGGAGTCACTCCCTATGTCCACCCCTCTGTTCAAGGACTCTTCCGAGGTCCTGAAGTTCATCAAGGACACGGATGTCAAATTCCTCGACATCCGCTTCACTGATCTTCCCGGCATTCAGCAGCACTTCAACATCCCCGCATCGACGGTGGACGAGGACTTCTTCTCGGTCGGCCAACTGTTCGACGGCTCGTCGATCCGTGGCTTCCAGTCGATCCACGAATCCGACCTGCAGCTCATCCCCGACATCTCGACGGCGTATGTCGACCCCTTCCGCACCGAGCGCACGCTCGTCGTGATCTTCGACATCTACAACCCCCGCAACGGCGAGGTGTACGGCCGTGACCCGCGCCAGGTCGCCAAGAAGGCCGAGAAGTACCTCGCGTCGACCGGCATCGCCGACACCGCGTTCTTCGCCCCCGAGGCGGAGTTCTACGTCTTCGACGACGTGCGCTACGAGGTCAAGCAGAACAAGAGCTACTACGAGGTGGACTCCGGCGAAGCCGCGTGGAACACCGGCCGCGTCGAAGAGGGGGGCAACCTCGCCAACAAGACGCCGTACAAGGGCGGCTACTTCCCCGTGACGCCGGTGGACCAGATGGCCGACCTGCGCGACGACATCGTGCTGAAGCTCACCGAGGTGGGCCTGGAGGTCGAGCGCAGCCACCACGAGGTCGGCACGGCCGGCCAGAACGAGATCAACTACAAGTTCGACACGATGGTGCACGCCGCCGACGACATCCTGAAGTTCAAGTACGTCGTCAAGAACACCGCCTTCGAGTGGGGCAAGGTCGCGACCTTCATGCCGAAGCCGCTGATGGGCGACAACGGCTCGGGCATGCACACCCACCAGTCGCTGTGGAACGACGGCAAGCCGCTGTTCTACGACGAGAAGGGCTACGGCGGGCTGTCGGACATCGCGCGCTGGTACATCGGCGGCATCCTCAAGCACGCCTCGGCGATCTCGGCGTTCACCAACCCGACCGTCAACTCGTACCACCGCCTCATCCCGGGCTTCGAGGCTCCGGTGAACCTGGTCTACTCGGCGGGCAACCGCTCCGCGTCGATCCGCATCCCGATCACCGGCACGAACCCCAAGGCCAAGCGCATCGAGTTCCGCGCGCCGGACGCCTCGGGCAACCCGTACCTGGCCTTCGCGGTGCAGCTCATGGCCGGCCTCGACGGGATCAAGAACAAGATCGAGCCGCACGAGCCGGTCGACAAGGACCTCTACGAGCTGCCGCCCGAGGAGGCCAAGTCGATCCCGCAGCTGCCGGGCTCGCTCGACGAGGCGCTGAAGGCGCTCGAGGCCGACCACGACTTCCTGCTCGAGGGTGGCGTCTTCACCCAGGACCTCATCGACACCTGGATCGACTACAAGCGCGAGAAGGAGCTGCTGCCCTTCGCACAGCGCCCGCACCCCTTCGAGTACGAGCTGTACTTCGGGGTCTGATCTCTCGTTGCCACGACGAAGGCCGCGTCTCCCGAAGGGGGCGCGGCCTTCGTCGTCCGGGCGTCAGGCGAGGACCAGCGAGCGCGATTCGGCCTGCGCTGTCGACCGTCCGAGACCGCGCACCGTCCAGCCCGCCGCGCGCCAGGCGGCGGCATCGAGACAGTTGCGGGCATCGATGATGGTGCGGGCCCGCACCATCCGGCCCACAGCCTCAGGGTCGGCGTCGATGAACTCCGACCACTCCGTGAGCACCAGCAGCACGTCGGCGCCCGCCACCGCATCCTCGAGCGAGTCGACGAAGCCCAGAGTCGGGAAGGTGCGGCGACCCGTCTCGCCTGCCGCCGGGTCGTAGACCGCGACCTGAGCGCCGCGCAGGTGGAGGGCCGCAGCCACGTTGAGGGCCGGCGAATCGCGCACATCGTCGGTGTGCGGCTTGAAGGCTGCGCCGAGCACGCCGATCCTCGCCAGCAGCGGTGATCCGCCGACCGCGTCGAGCGCGAGGTCGACTACACGCTGCCGCTGGCTCATGTTGATGTCGTCGACCTGCTCGAGCAGGCCGACGGCGCCCATTGCGCCGAGCTCGGCCGCGCGGTGGGTCAAGGCTCGGATGTCCTTCGGCAGGCAGCCTCCGCCAAAACCAAGGCCGGCGTTCAAGAACTTGCGACCGATCCTGGCGTCGTGACCCAGAGCATCCGCGAGAACCGTCACGTCGGCGCCAGACGCGTCGCACAGCTCGGCGATGGCATTGATGAACGAGATCTTGGTCGCGAGGAACGCGTTGGCGCTGACCTTCACCAATTCGGCCGTCGGAAGGTCGCACGCGATCACCGGGGTGCCGTTCGAGATGGGGGTGGCGTACAGCGTTCGCAGCGCCTGCTCCGCCGCCTCGGACGCGCCGCCGATGACGATGCGGTCCGGCCGCAGGGTGTCTTCGACGGCCTTGCCTTCGCGCAGGAATTCGGGATTCCAGATCAACTCGGCGGTGATCCCGTCCGGGACCAGCGCCTCCACCAGTTCGCGCAATCGCGCCGCCGTGCCGACCGGCACCGTCGACTTGCCCACCACGATTCCATCGTGCGTCAGCGCGCGGGCGACCGCCGCGACCGCGCCCTCGACGTAGTCGGTGTTGGCGGCGTGACTTCCCATCCGCTGGGGTGTGCCCACGCAGATGAAGTGGATGTCGCTGCTGCCCACCGCGTCGGCCAGCTCGGTCGTGAAGCGCAGCCGGCCGCTCGCCAGGTGAGTCTGGATGAGCTCGGCCAGTCCCGGCTCGAAGAACGGAAGGCGCCCGCTCGCAAGCGCCTCGATCTTGGAGGCATCGGAGTCGATGCCGACGACGTCGAATCCGAGCTCCGCCATCGCCGCCGCATGAGTGGCGCCGAGATAGCCGGTACCGATCACACTGACACGGGGTGCCGCATTGCGAGGGGTCATGCCGTCAGTGCATCCCGACGGACTGAACCGCACACCCCATCCAGGCATCGTGTCGGTGAACGATAGGAGGCCGTGAGCGCCCGCTCAGCGCCCTTCCACGTGGAGCAGCAGGAACTCGCGGCGCCGCAGCGCTCGCAGCACCCACGAGCGCGGCGGGCCGTACGCGCGCAGGCCGGCCTGCGCATCCAGGGGCTGGATGCGGTCCACCCGGAACGGCCGACCGTGGTAGCGGATCGTGCACCCGCCTGCGGCCAGCACGTTGCGGTACCAGGCCACCTCAGGCCCATAGGTCAGTTCGGCGACGAAGCCCGCGTCGACGGGCGCGACGATCAGAGGTGTCTCGTAGGGCTTGCCGCTCTTTCGACCGACGTGCTCCACCAGCGAGAACGGCCCGCTGCCCCGACGCGCTGCTCGGATCGCGATCGGATTGATCGTGTGCTTGATGATCGCGAGCCACGTGGAGCGCGCGCTCATCTCCGGCCGCCGTAGAACAACCGCTCGAACACCTGGCGCGCGAGCCTCGTCGTCCGCAGATAGTCCTCTTCGAGTTCCTGAGCGCCTCCCGGCGGGTATTCCAGCAACCGCGCGACGCCTTCGAGCTGCTGACGATCCGTTGGCAGCACGTCGGCGGTCTTCGCCGTCCACAGCGTCATGCCCGAGCGCGCGCGAGAGGCGATCAGCCAGGCGGCGCGCAGCTTGGCGGCATCGGGACCGGGCACCAGCTCAGCGGCCACCGCAGCATCCAGCGCGCGCAGCGTCGACGTCGTGCGGAGCCCGGGCAGGCGCGCCCCGTGCTGCAGCTGCAGGAGCTGCACGAACCATTCCACGTCACTGAGCGAGCCGCGACCGAGCTTGAGGTGCCGCGCGGGATCGGCGGCCTGAGGCAGTCGCTCCGCTTCGACCCGCGCCTTGATGCGCTTGACCTCGCGGACGTCGGCCTCCGAGATGGATGCCGGGTAGCGCACCTCGTCGGCGAGCTCCTCGAAGGCGCGCAGAACGCCCGGGTCGCCGACCGCGCCGCGGGCGCGCAGCAGCGCCTGCGCCTCCCAGGTGAGCGACCAGCGCTCGTAATATGCGCGGTAGGACTCGAGCGAGCGCACCACCGCCCCGTTCTTCCCCTCCGGGCGCAGATCGAGGTCCAGGTCGAGGGGCAGCCGCATGTCTTCGGTGAGCCGCTTCAGCTCGCGGACGATGCCCTCGGCGCGCTCCTGCGCCTCCTGCGGGTCGGCGCCCGCCGGGCGGTACACGTAGACCACGTCGGCGTCGCTGCCGAAGCCCAGCTCCTGGCCGCCGTAGCGGCCGAGCGCGATGATGCCGAACTCGATCCCATCGCCGTAGCGGTGCGCCAGCGCGAGCACGCCGGTGAGCACTGCCGTCGTGATATCGCTGAGGGCCACGCCGAGCTCCTCGACCGTGATCATGCCGATGATCGCCGCGATGGCCGCTCTCAGCACTTCGCGGCGGCGCGCGGTCCGCAGGGCCAGTGCCGCGGCATCCACGTCGTCGGCGTGCCTGGCGACCGTCGCGGCGGTCTCGTCCAGGAGGTCGGCGAGCGGGCGCGGCCGCAGATCTCCGTCGTTCTCGAGCCACGCTGCAGCCTCCGGGATGCGCTCGAAGAGCAGCCCGACGAACCGCGAGCCGGACAGCACCTGCGTCAGCCGGTGCGCGGCCCCCGAGGAGTCGCGCAGCATCCGCAGGAACCAGTAGGTCTCCCCCAGGTCGTCGCTGAGTCGTCGGAAGCTCAGCAGCCCGAGATCGGGGTCGGCGCCCTCCGAGAACCAGGAGAGCATCACCGGCAGCAGGTTGCGCTGGATCTGAGCACGCCGCGAGACGCCGCTGGTCAGGGCGGCGATGTGGTGCAGGGCTCCGCGCGGATCGCGGAAGCCGATCGCTGCCAGCCGCGCCTCGGCCTGTTCGCTGGTGAGCGCGTAGCCGTCTTCGGGCAGCGCCGCGACCGCCGAGAGCAGCGGGCGGTAGAACAGCTTCTCGTGCAGGGTCCTGACGGCTTGTTTGACGCGCTGCCACGATTCGAGCAGCCCGTCGGAGGTCGTGGCCAAGCCAGAGCCGCGGGCCAGCGCGCGCAGAGCATCCGGATCACGCGGGATCAGGTGGGTGCGGCGCAGTCGCGAGAGCTGGATGCGGTGCTCGAGCAGCCGCAGGAATCGGTAGTCGCGGCCGAACTCGGCCGCCTCGACGCGCCCGATGTAGCCGCGCTCGGCCAGCGCCGCCAGCGCGTCGAGCGTGGCGCGCTGACGCACCTCGTGATCCGACTGCCCGTGCACGAGCTGCAGGAGCTGGATGGTGAACTCCACGTCTCGCAGGCCGCCGGGCCCGAGCTTGAGTTGGACATCCACCTCGTCGAGCGGGATGTTCGCGGTCACCCGCTCGCGCATCAGCTGAACGGACTCCACGAAGTTCTCGCGCGATGCGCTCGACCACACCATGGGGGCAACCCGCGCGACGTACTCGGCGCCGAGCTCGAGGTCGCCGGCGAGCGGACGCGCCTTGAGGAGCGCCTGGAACTCCCAGCTGTTCGCCCAGCGCTCGTAGTACGCCAGGTGGGACTCCAGCGTCCGCACCAGCGCGCCATCCTTGCCCTCCGGTCGGAGGTTGGCGTCCACCTCCCAGAGCGGCGGCTCGACCGCGAGCTCGTGGATGGCGCGCATGGTGTCCATCGCGAGACGGGTCGCGATCTCGACGCCGCGGTCGTCACGGAGCTCCGTGACCGGCGGCTGATCACCGCCGCGTGGCTCCACCACGCCCGAGACGAAGATGACGTCCACATCGCTCAGGTAGTTGAGCTCGCGTGCACCCGCTTTGCCCATTCCGATGATCGCGAGCCGGGTGCACGCGACCTCCTCGGCGGGAAAGCGGCTCGCCCGTCGCGCGAGGGCGAGGGCGGCGTCCAGCGCGGCGGCAGCGAGGTCGGCCAGGGATGCCGCCACGCGATCGACCACCTCGATGCCATCCGGCTGCTCGAGATCCCACGCGGCCAGCGCGAGCAGCTCGCGGCGGTACGCCACGCGCATCGCGTTCCAGCCGGCCTCGCCGCTCAGACCGTCGATCGCCGCCAGCAGAGTGTCGCGCAACGCCCCAGGATCACCGGGACCGCGCAGGGGCGTGCGCAGGATGCTCAATTGCTCCGGGTGGTGGGCGAGGAAGTCCCCCAGGCCCGAAGATGCCCCGAGGACGCGCAGGAGGCGCAGAGCGGCGTCCTCGTCCGCGAGGAGGGGCGCCACGGCATCCGGAGCCGAGTCGATCAGGCCACGCAGCAGGCGCAGGGCCTGATCCGGGTCGGCGACCAGCGCGAACAGCTCCACGCGGTCGCGGGGAACCGCCGATAACCCGGCGCCCGCCGTGTCGAGGTCGGCGAAGCCCAACCGAGCAAGCTCGGTGAGAGTCGTCGTCGCCCTCGTCATTGAGTCACGTTCCGCGCCCGCTCGCCCGACGGCGATGCTGCGCTACAGGATCTCCAGGTTGCTCGTCAGCTCGAACGGCGTGACCTGCGCGCGGTAGCCCGCCCACTCGCGGCGCTTGTTGAGCAGCACGTACTCGTAGACCTGCTCGCCCAGCGTCTCGGCGACGAGCTCGCTGTCTTCCATGAGCACGAGCGCCGCGTCGAGACTGGCCGGAAGGCCGTCGTAGCCGAGCGCGCGGCGCTCCCCGTCGCTCATGGCCCAGACGTCGCCTTCGGCCTCGGGAGGGAGCTCGTAGCCCTCCTCGATGCCCTTGAGCCCCGCGGCCAGCAGCAACGAGAAGGCGAGGTAGGGATTCGCCGCCGAGTCGATCGCGCGATATTCGACGCGCGCGCTGTTGCCCTTGCCCGGCTTGTAGAGCGGCACGCGCACCAGCGCCGAGCGGTTGTTGTGGCCCCAGGTCAGGTAGCTCGGCGCCTCATCGCCGCCCCACAGTCGCTTGTAGGAGTTGACGAACTGATTCGTCACGGCGGTGATCTCGGGGGCGTGCTTCAGCAGACCCGCGACGAACTGACGCCCGATGGTCGAGAGCTGATACTGCCCTGCCGGGTCGAAGAAGGCGTTCGTGTCACCCTCGAAGAGCGACATGTGCGTGTGCATGCCCGAGCCCGGCTGGCCCGAGATCGGCTTGGGCATGAAGGTCGCGTAGACGCCCTGCTCGATCGCGACCTCTTTGATCACCGTGCGGAAGGTCATGATGTTGTCGGCCATCGTGAGCGCGTCCGCGTAGCGCAGATCGATCTCGTTCTGGCCCGGGCCCGCCTCGTGGTGGCTGAACTCCACCGAGATGCCGAGGTCTTCGAGCATGCGCACCGAGCGACGGCGGAAGTCGTGCGCCGTGCCGCCGGGGACGTTGTCGAAGTAGCCGGCCGAGTCGACCGGCTGCGCCAGACCGTTCTTCAACTTGCTCGACTTGAGCAGGTAGAACTCGATCTCGGGATGCGTGTAGAAGGTGAACCCGCGATCGGCGGCCTTGGCGAGCGCGCGCTTGAGCACGTTGCGCGGATCGGCGGTCGCCGGCTGCCCGTCTGGCGTCATGATGTCG
>Ga0105240_10012617_pt1 | contig 11650 bp, 9 predicted proteins | sample KBSC54metaG_FD_80426 | JGI IMG/M metagenome (GOLD analysis project Ga0105240, IMG submission 80426) | Corn rhizosphere microbial communities from Kellogg Biological Station, Michigan, USA - KBS C5-4 metaG | ecosystem: Host-associated > Plants > Roots > Rhizosphere > Soil | place: Michigan, USA...
GCCGGAGGCGGCGACCGACACGCGCGGCTACCGCCTGCCGCTGCGGAGTCCCACCACGGTCCTCGCGCGCGAGAATGCCGCGCTGATCGGCGACGCCGCGGGGCTCGTCGACCCGTTCTCCGGCGACGGCATGTACGAGGCGTTCCTCTCCGCCCAGCTCGTCGCCGACGCGATTCTCGCCGGCGATCTGTCGGCGTACCCCGCGGCGGTCGAGCGGCGGATCACGCCGCTGACCCGCGCCGGCTGGGGCGCCCGCGCCGCCTTCGACCGCTTCCCGCGCACGACCTACGCGCTCGCGCGGCTGCCGATCACGTTCCGCGCCGTCGAAAAGCTGCTCCGCGGAGACCTCACGCACCCGGGCGCGGCCCGCGGGTTGGAGAAGGGCGCGGTCAAATTGATCTACAGCGTGGCTAAAGCCGCGGCCCGCTAGAGCCGATCCCTCGTTCGAGATGGACCTGAACGGCCTCCTGCGCCGGGCCGTCGAGCTCGGCGCGTCCGACATCCACCTGAAGATCGGCAAGCCGCCGGTCCTACGACGCGACGGTTCGCTCGGAGAGATGGAGGACGCCCAGTCGCTCGACGAGACCGACCTGCTCGCGATCCTGAACAAGGTCGCAGCGCACGCCCCCGAAAAGCTCAAGCACTTCCACGACGCCGGCGACCTCGACATCGCCTACCAGGACGAGGACCTGCCGCGCTTCCGCGTCAACGCGTACCGCCAGCGCGGCGCCACGTCGTTCGCCTTCCGCGTCATCCCGAAGAACGTGCCGAGCTTCGAGCAGCTGAACCTGCCGGGCGGCGTCGAGAAGCTCGCGAACGAGCACCGCGGCCTCGTCCTCGTCACGGGCGCCACGGGCTCGGGAAAGACGACGACGCTCGCCGCGATGATCGACTACATGAACCGCAACCGGCAGCAGCACATCATCACGATCGAAGACCCGATCGAGATCCTGCACCCGGACCACGGCTGCATCGTCAACCAGCGCGAGGTCGGGCTCGACACCGAGTCGTTCGGCCAGGCGCTCCGCCGCGCGCTGCGCCAGGACCCCGACACGATCCTCATCGGCGAGCTCCGCGACGCCGAGACGGCGCAGACCGCATTGCAGGCGGCCGAGTCCGGCCACCTCGTCATGTCGACGCTGCACACGATCGACGCCGCCGAGACCGTCGGCCGCATGATCGAGTTCTTCCCGCCGGAGAAGCAGGAAGTCATCCGCTCGATTCTCGCGGGCGTGCTGCGCGGCATCGTCAGCCAGCGCCTCCTGCCGAAGATCGAAGGCGGACGCGTCGCGGCCGTCGAGGTGATGGTCATGAACGCGCGCATCGCAGACCTGATTCGCGAGGGCCGCGCGGACGAGATCACGGACGCCGTCGCCGAGGGCGAGTTCTTCCAGATGCAGACGTTCACGCAGGCGCTGATCGAGCACGTGCTCGCCGGGCGCGTCGACCGCGAGACCGCGGCGAACGCGGCGACGAACAAGCACGACTTCCTCGTCTCGCTCGAACAGGCGGACAAGCGCAAGCGGGCCGACGAGGCCGCCGCCGCCGAGCCGCAGCCCGCGCCGGTGGCCGAAGAGGCTCCCGGGCCGCAGCTCGTCGTGGCCAACGAGGCGCCGTCGGGCCTGCGCATCGTCCCGGCCGGGTAGAACCATGCGCCGCGTTGCGCTGCTCTCGCTCGTCGCGCTTGCGCTCGTCGCAGGCACGGCACGAGCCGACGTCTTCCAGGTCGTGCCGAGCACCGTCACCCCGTTCGTGCCGCCGCCGCCTGCGGTCCCGGAACAGCTCGACTCGGCGCAACTCCTCGGCCTCTGGCAGGGCGCCGGCGCCGAATACGGCGTGCCGTGGCAGGTGCTTGCCGCGATCAACAAGGTCGAGTCCGACTTCGGCCGGAACATGGGCCCGAGCTCCGCGGGGGCCGTCGGCTGGATGCAGTTCATGCCGGCGACGTGGATGGAATGGGGCGTCGACGCGAACGGCGACGGCGTCGCCGATCCGTGGAACGCGGCCGATGCGATCTACTCCGCCGCGCGCTACCTCGCCGCGGCCGGTGCGTCGACCGACCTCTATCGCGCCGTCTACGCGTACAACCATGCGGACTGGTACGTGCAGGAGGTGCTCGCGATCGCACAGCTGTACGGCACCGACCAGACGGTCGCGTTCTCGGTCGATCGGATGCAGCAGCAGCTCGATGCGGCGCGGCAGGCCGTCGCCGACGCGGGCGACCAGGTCGCGGCAGCCGAGAAACAGGCGGCAACGTGGCAGCGGCGCGCCGACCGTGCTGCGCTCCTCTCTGACCGGCTTTCGTTCCAGAAGCAGGCGACGCTCGCGGCGATCCGCCGCGACACGGCGGCGCGCGCGCTCGCGCAGGCGCGCCGCGCGCTCGAGCAGGCAGAGCGGCAGACGAAGGCCGCGTCCTTCGATCCGGCCGTGGGCGGCATGCTCGGCGCGCCGGCGTACTCGGGCGGCTACGTCTTCCCCGTCGGCGGTGGCGCGGGCGTCGTCAGCGCGTCGCACACCCACCACGACTACCCCGCGGTCGACATCGCCGCGCCGCTCGGCGAGCCGGTGTACGCGCTTGCCGATTCGGTCGTGGTCCGCTCGTGGAGCGAGCCCGACCCGCGCTGCGGCATCGGCCTCACGCTGCAGGCCATGGACGGGCAGACGTGGACGTACTGCCACCTCGCCGTCCTCGATCCGTCCGTCGTGCCGGGCGCCGCGCTGAGCGCCGGCGAGCAGGTCGGCCTTGTCGGCCAGACGGGCGACGCGACCGGGCCGCACCTCCACCTGCAGCTCCAGCCGGCTACCGCCTGGCCGCAGCAGGAGGCATGGTTCCAGGCTTTCGCCGGCACCGCCTTCAGCTGGCAGGACGGCGTCGATTCCGAGGGCGTCCAGAGCACGGCGGCCGTCCGCGGGCTGGCGATCGTCGCCGCCCCCAGGGCGGCCCCCGTCTTCCAGGTCGTCCCGACCCCCTCCGAGGGCGTCATCCTCTTCAGCCGCGGCTGAGTTCTGCCGAATAGAGGACTGAATGGGCGAGAGGCTCCCAATCTTCCTGCCGCGCGTCGCGGTGGTGGTGCTCGTCGCGCTCGCTGCGAGCGCCGGCCTGACCTTTGCCGCGGGCAAGCAGATTCAGGCGTCGGCGCCGAAAGCTGCCCCGGCGGCCCCGCGCAAGATCGAGACGGTCGTCGTCCCCGACGTGCGCAACCAGGCGTTCGTCTTCGCGAAGGGCCAGCTCCAGGATCTCGGCTTCGCCTGGCGCGTGGGCGGCTCGGTGCACGGCTACGCGGCGAACACCGTCGTCTCGCAGTCGCCCCCGGCCGGCACGAAGCTGATCAACACGGGCTCGCCGCTCGTCGTCCTGACGCTCGCGCGCAACGGAAAGTACGCGCAGACGGGCGCGCCCGAGGATGCGTCGCCGTACAACGGCACGCCGCTCCGCCTCGCCGACGTCGCGGTTGCCCCCGTTGCAGCGCCGAAGCCGAAGACGACCGCTAAGACGAAGACCGCGCCGGCGCCTGCCAAGCGCACGACTGCCGCACCCGCGGCGACGCAGGCAGCCCGTCAGCCCGACTTCGTCGTCGCCGGCGCGCGGAAGGAACCGCTCGACGAGATGCCGCTGCCCGCCCGCGCCGCGAAGCTCGGCGCCTGGCTGACGGCGCATCCGAAGAATTCGACCGCGAACGTGCGGCACTGGCTCTTCCAGAACGCCTGGATCGTCGCAGGCGCACGGATGGGCTGGTGGCACGGGGCGGAAGCACTGCGCACGCTCATCGCCGTCGACGCGCGCACCGAGACCACGTGGGGCATCGGCGGCAAAAGCCAAGCACTGGCACGCCGGGCACTCGCGGAGGTCGAAGCGAGAGGGAAGTGATGGGCAACGAGCGCGGCTACACGATGGTCGAGATGCTCGTCGTCATGTCCATCCTGAGCATCGTGATCGGCGGACTGACGACGGTCTTCGTCAGCGGCGGCCGCGCAGAGCTCGATCTCAACCGTCGATTCCAGTCGCAACAAGAGGCCCGGCTCGCGCTCGACAAGATCAAGGTCGACCTGCATTGCGCGTCTTCGGCGGAGGTCGACGCGACGTCCGGATACTTGAAGATCGCCGAGGACAACTGCAGCGCCACGCATGTCACGTATTGCGCGCTCACCGACCCGTTGATGAGCAGCCGGTACGCGCTCTACCGGACGACGAACGTGACGGCGACCCGCTGTACGGCGAGCGATGTCACCAAGGTCAAGGTCGCCGACTACCTGACCCGGAACACCGGGCTCTGGACGTTCAGCGCCCCCGACGGGCTGCTCGAGATGATCTCGATCGACTTCCCGATCAGCGTCAATCCGAATGCGACGCGCGACGTCTACGAGCTGAAAGACACGGTCGTCGCGCGCAACTCGCTGCGTTGCACGACGAGCTGCGCGCAGGCGCAATATGCGGTGAGCCCGTGAGAGCCCGTCTGCGGCAGGAACACGGGATCGCGCTCGTCCTCGCACTCGGGTTCATGATCGTGCTCTCGATCATGGTCTTCGGCATGGTCTCGTACGTCACCTCGAACCAGCACAACGCGCAGAACAGCAACGCAGACTCGATCGCGCGCGGGTACGCCGAGGCCGCGCTCGACGCGGCGTACTCGCGTCTCCAGTACACGAACTCGGCGAGCCAGGTCTCCGCCGGAAACTCGCCGTCGAAGGCCAACCTGCTCGGTTGCGCGATCGCCACGAATCCGCCTGCGCAATCGGACTGTTCGAGCCCGACGGTGCTGTGCATCCCCGTCGCGGCGGCGTGCCCGAGCGGGACCTACACCCCGACGCCCGGCACGGCGACCGTGGTCGGCTTCTACACGGGCTCGACGAGCGGGACGTTCGCGGGCATCACGAAGACGACGGGCTGGTGGATCCTGCGGGGGATCGGCTACGCGCGCAACGGCTCGGGCAAGCTCGACGCCAAGACAGTGCGCGCGACGGTGCAGATCACGGCAGGCGGGGCGGGCGCTGTCGCTTCCGTCTGGAATCACCTGTTCCTCACTGCGCCGCTCGTTCCGAACACGTGCCAGGCAGACTTCGCCGGCAACGGCACCGTGCTCGACGTCCCGCTCTACGTGATCGGCAACCTCTGCTTCAGCGGTCAGAACGTCAACCTGAAAGAGTTGGCCGGCGGCCAGCCGGTCGACCTGCAGGTCGGCGGCAAGTTGATCCTCAGCGGCAGCAACTCCGCCGTCGGCGACTACAGCACGAGCCCCGCGACCGGGATCACGAGCGGCGTCGTGTCCGGCGGCTGCAACACGACCGGGGTCGCGAACTCGACGACGTCGTGCACGGGCGGGAGCTACCGCTATGCCGTCAAGGCGACCGGCACCTACTACCCGCAGGACGAGCCGGAGATGAGCGACGCGCAGATCGAGAGCAACTACTCGACCTTCGACCCGGGGCCGCTCCACACCTGCAAGACCGGCACGACTCCGGCCGCGCCCAACTCGAACCCGAGCACGTTCGACTACAACCTCGCGTCCGGTGAAGGGTCGACCGGTCTGCCGGACGTTTCCGGGCTGAGCGCCGGGGGCGCCGCATTCGAGCTGACGCCGAGCTCGAGCTACGCCTGCATCGCGCAGGGCGGCCTGAGCACCGGCTATCTGATCTGGAACAACGGCGCGACGCCGATCACGCTCGACGACGGCACGCAAAACACCTTCCACAGCATCACGGTGCCGTCGAAGTACCTCGCGATCGGCGGCTCGATCTTCATCGACGCGAACATGACGATCACGAACTCGCTGACCTACATGGGCACGGGGATCATCGAGGTCTCCGGCACGATCAACATCCAAGGGAACAACCAGCAGATCTGCGCACAGAACACGAGCTGTACCTTCACGAACTGGCAGGGCTCGACCGGCAACAACGACATGCTGGCGCTTGCGACGACGATCAAGAACAACTCGGGCGCGATCAACTTCTCCGGTCAGAACGAGACGTACATGGGCTCGCTCTGGTCCCAGCCGAGCTCGAAGCTCTTCTACTCCGGCAACTCGCTCACGACCGAAGGGCCGGTGAGCGTCGGCTCGATGACGATCAACGCGAACACCTTCTCGTTCAAGCCTCTGCCGGTGATCAAGAACATGCCCGTCGGCGCGCCGGTGCCGCCGAACGTGAGCGCGACGATCTCGCCGCTCTACCAGTACCCCTAAGCGGTACCCCGAGCGAGGGATTTTCGGAAGGACCGGGATGCGGCCGACCGATGACGGGGCTGAACTCATGCGGCAGTTCATGAAGTCTGTGGGGTCCAGGGAGCCGCATGATTCGAGGGCGCGTCAAACAGGTTGCAGAGAGTGAGAGCGGGTTCGCGCTCGTCCTCGCGCTGACCGTCGTCGTCGCGCTGTCGACGTCGGTTGCGTCGGTCGCGTACTTCACGACCACGAACTTCCACAATTCCAAGCGCGACCAGGCCGGCCAGAGCGCGCTCGCCCTCGCCGAGGCCGGGCTGACGATGGCGTATTCGACGCTCGAGCATGCGCCCGATCCGACCTCGACGACGGCCGTCTCGTCGACGCCGGTCCCGGACGTTCCGCTGGTCGGCGGCTTCGCCACGTATTACGGCTCGTTCGATGCGACGACGCAGAAGTGGACCTTGATCGGGCTCGGCAAGGCGGTCGACACGAATCACCCAGGGAACGTGATCGTGCGCTCCGCACGCGGCGTCGCTGCGATCGGCACGGCGACGCGCGGCGACATCAGCAACGGTGCGTGGAAGTACATCTACTCGGACGATCCGAACAGCTGTGCGACGTTCAGCAACAACACGACGATCGCGGTGCCGGTGCTGGTCCGCGGCAACCTGTGCCTGAACAACTCCGCGAAGGTGATGGGGCCGCAGCTCCAGGTCGACGGCAGCATCACGCTCAACAACACGCAGACGTCGATCGGGACGCTTGCCTCGCCCCTGACCGAGATCCATGTCGGGAAAGGCTGCAGCACGGACGGGATCAACTACCACTCGCCCTGCAGTGCGACCGATCGCGTCTACGGCACAGCTCCGCCGGACACCAACCTGATCGCGATGACGAAGCCGCCCGTCGACCTCGCCTACTGGTACGCGAACGCGATGCCGGGACCGCAACATCCGTGCACGTTCGGCTCGTTCCCGGCCGGTTTCGACAACAACGGGCTGCTGGATCGCAGCAACGGCACCGTCGACCTGTTCCCGAAGACGGCGTACGACTGCCGCGTCGTCGACGCCACCGGCGCTGTGGTGGGCCGGCTCAGCTGGACACCCGGCGCACCCGGCTCGCTCGTCGTCCAGGGAACGATCTTCGTCGACGGCAACATCTCGATGGCGCAGCTCGTCCAGGCGAACTACTCGGGCCGTGGAACGATCTACGCCTCGGGGACGATCGCGATGTCGAACCAGGTCGTCCTCTGCCCCTCGACCGGCGGTTGCGGTCCGAACTGGGACCCGAACACCGACCTGCTCACGTTCGTCGCCGGCAGCTCGACCGACCAGTACGGCTTCACGATCGGCAACAACTCGACGTTCGCCGGGGCGATCTACACGGTCGACGATTTCCAGGCGGGGAACAGCTCCCAGCTCTGGGGGCCGATCATCGCCCGCCAGATCAACATCTCGAACTCAACTTTGAACAACTTCCCGCCGATCATGAAGTTGATGACGGGAATGCCTTCGAGCTACTCGACCGTCACGACGGTCACCGCGACCCCGGGCAGCTGGGGCACCTAGGCCGCGTGGCCCTCGCTGCGCTCGCACTGGCGCCCGGCCTGGCGCTGGGCTCGTTCCTGAACGTCGTCGCGGCGCGTGTCCCGCTCCGCCGGTCGATCGTCAGGCCGCCCTCCGCCTGCATGTCCTGTGGGCACGAGATCGCGTGGTACGACAATGTCCCGGTCGTGTCCTGGCTCTTCCTGCGCGGCAAGTGCCGCTCGTGCGGCGCCGGGATCCCCGCGCGCTACCCGGCGGTCGAGCTCGTCAGCGGGCTCCTCGTCGCGGCCTCGTTCTGGCGCTTCGGCTTTCATGCCGAGGCCCTCGTCGCCTCGTTCTTCTGCCTGGCGCTCGTCACCGTCTCGGCGACCGACCTGGAACACCGGATCATCCCGAACCGGATCGTCCTGCCCGCGGCCGTCGTCGTGCTCGTCGCCCAGACGCTCGTCCACCCGAGCCCGGAATGGGCGATCGCGGCGTTCGGCGCCTCCGGCTTCCTCCTGGCGGCGGCCCTCATCTACCCCGCCGGCATGGGCATGGGCGACGTCAAGCTCGCGTTGCTTCTCGGGGCGATGCTCGGCCGGACCGTGCCGGTGGCGCTCTTCGTCGGCATGGCCGCGGCACTCGTCCCCGGCGTCTACTTCCTCGCGAAACACGGGTCCAAGGGCCGGAAGATGGGCGTGCCGCTCGCCCCGTTCCTCGGCCTGGGAGCCGTCGTGGCGCTCTTCTGGGGCCACCGGATCCTGCACCTCTGGCTTCATCACTAGCCGGATAAGGGGCTAACGCTCGGGGTCGCGGGTGCCGATACCTCGTTCGAGGGATCGGATCATGAGCGACGACGATTTCGAGCTGCCGCAGCTTCGCACGACCGGCGATGCACCGCCGGTCGCGCCGTCGACCGCTGCGCCGCTGAGCGGCGAGGGCTACGGCGTCAACGAGCTCGCCGAGCTCGTCATCGACCTGCTGGCGGCGACGCAGCTCGTCCCCGAGGACAAGCTCTCACTCGTTCGCGGGCGCGCGATGCAGAGCGGCTCGCTGCCGCGTGCGCTCGTCGAGGAGGGCGTCGCCTCGAGCGACGGCATCGCGCGGATGGTCGCCGCGCGTCACCAGCTGCCGCTCGTCGACCTTGCCGTCAACGGCGTCGACGAGGAGGCCGCGAGGCTGATTCCGATGCACGTCCTCGAGCGCATCGGCGCGTTGCCGTGGGCACTCCGCGGCGACGTCCTGCACGTCGCCGTGGCGGACCCGGCGAACCTGCACGGCATCGACGAGCTCCGGCTCGCGACCCGTCATCCGATCGAGCTCGGTGTCGCCTCGCGCGAGGACATCCGGACAGGCATCCGCCGACTCGTGCGCGCCACCGAAGCCTCGGGCGCACGAGCGGCGATCGCGGAGGAGGCAGCGCAGTTCGAGGCAGCCGCCGACGAGATCGACCTCGAGGCCGACGACGGCGTCTCGGATGCGCCCCTCGTCCGGCTCGTCAACTCGATCATCTTCCAGGCGGCCGAAGACGGCGCCTCCGACGTGCATTTCGAGCCACAGGAGGATTCGCTCGTCGTGCGCTTCCGCATCGACGGCGTGCTGCAAGAGATGCAGCGCATCCCGAAGCGGATGATGGCCGGCGTCACGACGCGCCTGAAGGTGCTCGCGAAGCTCGACATCGCGGAGCGCCGCAAGCCGCAGGACGGCCGGATCTCGCTCAACGCCGCCGCGGCCGGTCGGGTGCTCGACGTCCGCGTCGCAACGCTCCCGACGGTCGAAGGCGAGTCGATCGTCATGCGTCTGCTCGACAAGTCGAAGAAGCCACCGACGCTGATCGAGCTCGGTCTGTCGGAGCTCATGCAGGCGCGGCTGGCGGAGATCGTCGCCAAGCCGACCGGCGCCCTGCTCGTGACCGGCCCGACGGGTTCCGGTAAGTCGACGACGCTGTTCGCATCGCTCAACCTGATCAACCGTCCGGAGATCAACATCATCACCGTCGAGGATCCGGTCGAGTACCGGCTTCCCGGCGTCAACCAGGTACAGATCAACAACCGCGCCGGCCTGACGTTCGCGGCGGCGCTGCGGTCGATCCTGCGTTCCGACCCGGACGTGGTGATGGTCGGCGAGATCCGCGACGGCGAGACCGCGAAGATCTCGATCGAAGCTGCGCTCACCGGTCACCTCGTGCTGTCGTCGCTGCACACGAACGACGCGCCGAGCGCGCTCACGCGCCTGAACGAGATGGGTGTCGAGCCGTTTCTCACGGGCGCCGCGGTCAGCGGCGTGCTCGCGCAGCGGCTCGCGCGCAAGTTGTGTCCGCACTGCTGCGAGATGTACACGCCGTCCGCGGACGAGATGATCGCCGCGCGTGTCGCGCCGGACGTCGCGGCGGCGTCGGACGGCATGGCGTTCTACCGCAAGCGCGGTTGTCCGCGCTGCAACCAGACCGGCTATCGCGGCCGGGTCGGAATCTTCCAGCTGCTCGAGATGACCGAGGACCTCGCGACGCTCGCGGCGCGGCACGCCACCCGCGAGGAGATCGAGCGCGCCGCGCTCGAGACGGGCATGCGCGGGCTCTGGGACGACGGGCTCGCCAAGGTTGCGGCCGGCCTGACGAGCATCGAAGAGCTCACGCGCGTCACGATCTGAGCGCGCGCCCGCTCGCGGGGCAACGGGTCGGCGTTCTTGGAGCTGACCGCCTTTTCCACCCGAGTGGGAGGGCAGGTAGCCTCCGGTCATGCAGGCGGTTTGGAAAGGGCGCCTCACGCAGGCGGCGGCGAAATACGCGGATGTCGCACCGGCGGCCACCACCTGCTGCAACGCCTGCCGAACGTGCGTCCAGACGAATCTTTTGACCGCGGCGCTCGGTGGGGTCGCGGCGGTCGGGGCGTTCCTCACTCGGCGCTTCCGACCCAGCTCCTGATTCGCTCAGCCCCGTCAGGCGTTGAGACCGGCCCGATAGAGACGTTCGTCGATCTCCTCGCGGAGCCGGAGGAGCTGCGGCCCTCCGCCTTCAGTCGCGTCTTTCTTTGCGTTGAACAGCCGCACCCATAGCCCCGCTCCCCAGGCAGCGGCGCGGTCGCGTTCAGACCAGCCGCCGTACTCGCGCTCGTACCTGGAGATGAAGTCCTCGCTTTGCGCCACAGTTGCCGCCCCACCATCTTCACCCTGTGCCGCCCACACGGCGGATGCGAGACCGACGATGGTGGCCTCGGGCTGTGCGATGACGCTATCCCAGTCATGAACAGCGAGTGGAGTGTCGCCGTTCCACCTGATGTTCTGCGACTCCCAGTCGCAGTGACCCACACGCAGCGGTGCTTCGTACGTCGCAAGCGCCTTACGTACACGCTGGGCGGCGTCGTCGATCCACTCCGGTCCTTCGAACAGGTTGAGGTTGACTCCGCGGTCGTCCAATGCGGGCCACGCCGTGGCGGCCGCATGATCCCAAGCGCTCCATGGCGGCGGCGGCAACAGCGATGGAATGGCGTCGACGTCGGGGGCGGTCGTAACCAGCTGCCGTAGGAGCGTTGCGAACGCTCCGGCTCCAAGTTCCGGGCTGCGCTGTTCGCCGCCGGCGACGAGGGCTTCGGCGCTCACCGCCCACTCACCCACGCGGTCGATGCTGCCAATCGGAGCAGGACACGGGTATCCAGCAAGTGCGAGGTGCTGCTGAGCCGCGACGCAGCCGAGGAGGCGATCCTGCCACGGCCGGACCTTGATCACGACCCGCCGCCCGTCGGCGAGTGCGACCGCGTACACAAGAGAGAGGTGTCCACGCGAAAAGAGCGTCTCGGCGATCTCGCTTCGCAAGCGCAACTGGCACCAACTGGTCAAGTCATCGGTGGTCAGCACACGCCGAGGCGCGTCTGATCAACGATCCGCCGCGTCATGCATCGAAGAGTAGATCGGCCCCTCGCTGAGTCGGGCAACGGGACCGAGAGTCGAGAAGCGCGAGCCGCAGCC
>Ga0105240_10012618_pt1 | contig 11649 bp, 9 predicted proteins | sample KBSC54metaG_FD_80426 | JGI IMG/M metagenome (GOLD analysis project Ga0105240, IMG submission 80426) | Corn rhizosphere microbial communities from Kellogg Biological Station, Michigan, USA - KBS C5-4 metaG | ecosystem: Host-associated > Plants > Roots > Rhizosphere > Soil | place: Michigan, USA...
AAATTGAAGCAGCCTGCGCCTTGGAAGACCGCCGCAGGAGTTTAGGACTTAAAGGTCAGTTTGTCTTCAGCGACGCATTTTTGACAGGAGAGTTGCCATGCTTGCAGAAATTGAAAAACGTAATTTGCCGGCCGCCCGAAGAACGCAACGGATCATGGAGCGAATCGAAGTAATCGTATCCGGCAAATTGAGCGACCGCACAAACTTCGAGGAAGAAAGCTGCACCAGCGCACTTAGCGCCGACGGCGCCGTTCTTCCAATGCGAGCTCCGGTTCACAAAGGACAAGTCCTCCGCGTGGTCCAGAAACATACCGGAGAGCAGGCGTTATGCGTAGTGGCGCACGTGGGTCCCGCAATCAGCGGACGTTTAGCGGTACGGTTGCAACTGTTGGAGACGGACTCGCGATTTTGGAATATTGCCTGCCCTCCCGATAACTGGACACGCTCTCTCGGAGATGAGGAAAAGGAACTCGCTGCTTCGTCCCGTCACTAACGCATACTCAATGGCCCGATTTACGGAAGTAAAGATTCGCGCAGCACACCAGGAGAAAAGATAAAGCGCCAATGATCGCCGCAATTCTACTTTCGGTTTCTGTTGTCGCCTTCGGCCAGTTCGCAATTTACTATTGGCGGGCAACAATCGCGAATGCCTCCATGGCGCCGGTTTCGGATCGCGTGCGGGCCACGGCAGGCATTTCCAGGCGTCGATTGAACTCCAGGGACTTCCGCGTCATTATTAGTCTGCACGAACTTACTCCGGCCCTCAAAGGCTCTTCGGGCACATTTATTGCCTTGCGCTGTTATTTCTTCGTGGTGGAAAAATTGGGGCGAATGACTCCGAACGTCGCCGAATGGGCGGAAGGCGAAATGACGATGTGTTCCAATTACATGGCCGCTGTCCTGGAGCGGCATCTGGCGAACAATGTGGAATGCGCTGCAGGCTTACGGTCGATGTAGCAGACTTCTCAGGCATCAAACCCGTCTAATTCCTCCCTGGCTACTTTCTCCGCAACTTTCGATGGATCGCGACTCGCCGCAGCTCCGCTTTAATTATTTAGCGCATAATAACTGCAAAGACAACTCCGCTCGAATCCCAATATTCGCTTCGGCAAACCCGTTGCAGAATTGAATGATGCCAAAGAGGGAACCCACGCTTTTATGAATTACGAGCCTTCGAAGATCGCGGGGAACTGGCGCGCGATCGAGCGGCGCCAATGGTGGCTGTCCTCCACCGGCATCATTGTATCGCTACTATTGACCCTGGGAATCGCGTCTTTCGTTCTACCGCAATACGTCCCTGCGCTGGAACCATTTTCGCTTGACACCGGCGCTGCCGTGCATGGTTTGGTCGGCATCGTGCTGCTCTTCGACCTCTACGTAATCTTCCAGCAATTGCAACTTTCGCGAGTTCGCAATCAGATTGCCGAGCGCGAAGAGCTTTTTCGGCTCATTACCGAAAATGCAGCAGATATGATCGCCGTCGTGGATGAACGTGGAAATCGGCTTTATAACAGCCCGTCTTATCAGAGGCTGTTGGGATACAGCATTGAGGAACTAAAACAAACCAAAGGTATCGAGCAAATTCACCCGGAAGACCGCCAAAAAGTCATCGAGGCCGCCATCGATGCCACGCGGAGCGGAGTTGGGCGCAGCGTCGAATATCGCATCCTTCATAAAGCGGGACATTGGGTGCCGCTGGAATCCACAGCCAGTGTGGTCCGCAACCGCGAAGGCGGCGTGGAAAAGCTGGTGATCGTAAACAGGGACATCACTGAGCGCAAAGAATTGCAGAAGAAACTGCTGCTTGCTCAAAAACTGGAAGTAATCGGACGGCTCTCGGGCGGCGTGGCCCATGACTTCAATAATTTGCTCGGCGTCATCCTTGGATATAGCGAAGAATTGCAGAAACGCATTCCACCCGAAGACCCCTACCGCGAGGCGGTGGACGAAATACAGATTGCCGGGAAACGCGCGGCAGCACTCACCCAACAATTACTCGCCTTCAGCCGGAAACAAGTATTCGAGCCGCAAGTGCTCGATTTGAAGACCGTCGTCACCGATGCCGCAAAAATGCTGGAACGCCTGATTGGCGAGGATATTTCATTGGAAATCCTGCCAGCACAACAAATTGGAAACATCAAGGCGGATCGCAGTCAGATTGAACGTGTAATCCTGAATTTGGCGGTGAACGCGCGCGATGCCATGCCGCAAGGTGGAAAAGTTACCTTTGAAATTGCGGACGTGGAGCTGACCGAAAACAGTCCGACGGTTCATCGCTGTAACGCGCCGGGCCCTTATGTCATGATGCGGGTCACGGACGTGGGTTGCGGCATGGACATGGAAACCCAAATGCACATCTTCGAGCCGTTTTTCACGACCAAGAGCCAAGGAACCGGCTTAGGCCTAGCCACCGTTTACGGCGTTGTGAAGCAAAGTGACGGATATATTTCCCTGAACAGCGAAATAGGTAAAGGAACCACCTTTCGGATTTATCTTCCTCGGGTTTCAGGCGCCGTCGAAAAACCGTCGCCAGCCGAGCCGTCCCACCTGGTGGTGCAAGGAAATAAAACAATTTTATTAGTAGAAGACGAGCGCGCGCTTCGCAGACTGACCCATAAGATGCTCATGGAAATGGGCCTGACCGTGCTGGAAGCGGAAAATGCCAACCAGGCCATCGAAATCGCCGAGCGAACGGAAACACCCATTGATCTGCTTCTGACCGATGTGGTGATGCCAGGGATTAGCGGATGGACCCTGGCGGAAACACTTTTCGCGAAACGTCCGGAAATGAAGGTACTGTACATGTCCGGATACCCGGACGGCATCATCGCCAAGCATGGCCTGCTGAAACCGGGAATTTCGGTGTTGCGCAAGCCGTTCACCAGGGACGAACTGACCAGACGAGTAGAGGAAGTGGCAATCGGATCGCCGGTTAGTTGAAACAAGAAGATCGGCATAAAAATGAAAGAACAATTTCCACGGGGAGATAACAACCGCCCATGATCCTTGTAGTCATCGACGACGATCCCGCGAATATCAAGTTCGTGCGCTTCATCTTGGCGAATGAGGGTCTGGAAATTCATGCCGCCAACGATCCAGAGAGCGGCCTGGAACTGATTCGGCAAACTCGTCCGCAAATTGTCCTTCTCGATCTGGTAATGCCCGGCGTGCAAGGAATGGAGGTGCTCCAAAAAATCCTGGAATTCGATCCCGGCATCGATGTGATTCTGATGACCGGCTTTTACTCAACTGAGTCTGCCGTGGAGGCCATCCAGAAGGGAGCAGCGGATTATTTTCCGAAACCGTTTTCTCCCGAAAAGCTTCGCGACAGAATCGGCCAGATTAAAGAGGATTCCAAGCATCGGCAGCGCAGTCTGAAGCTGGAAAATGAGATGCTGGAGAATTTTGAGTTTGACGGCATGATCGGCCGTAGCCCTCTTATGTTGGAACTGGTTTCACAGATTCGCCGCATCGCTCCCCATTTCCGGAGCGTGTTGGTAACGGGGCCTACGGGGGTCGGAAAGGAACTCGTCGCGCGAGCCTTGCACCGCTTGAGCCCGGGAAACAAAGGCAACTTTGTCGCGCTCAATTGCTCCTCGATCTCGGAAACCATTGCTGAAAGCGAATTGTTTGGACATGTGAAAGGTGCTTTTACCGGTGCCCATCAGGATAAAGTGGGAATTTTTGAATATGCCGACGGCGGCACGGCCCTGCTGGACGAAATTGGCGAGATGCCCTTGCTGCTCCAGGCCAAACTGCTGCGCGTGCTGCAGAACCAGGAAATTCAGCGCGTGGGGTCGCCTGTCGTTCGAAAAGTCAATGTTCGCGTGGTCGCCGCCACCAACAGGGACCTTCCCGATATGGTGAGCCAGGGAAAATTTCGCGAAGATCTCTATTTTCGCCTGTGCATGATTGAACTAAGAGTGCCTCCACTGGCAGATCGCCGCGAAGACCTTCCCATGTTGCAGCGTCATTTCCTGAAAGCGTTCGCGGCCCAATACAAAAAACCTCTCGCCGGATTAACACGCCGCGCGCAAACTTTGCTTTCCCGCTATCAGTGGCCGGGCAATATTCGAGAACTCGAAAATGTCCTGGGACACGCCTGCATGATGGTCGAATCCGACGTGATTGACGTACGGGATTTACCGGAGCGCATACAAAACCAACGCGCGCCGGAGGTCGCTCAGAACGATGCGCAACTCTCGATGGAGCAAGCCACCAAATTGCATGCCCAGCGGGTCCTGGCTCACGTCGGCGGAAACAAAGTGCGTGCCGCGGAAATATTGGGAATCAGCCGTACGTACCTCTATGAGCTCCTCAAAAAAGGAGCTTCCGATTCTGATCCGGCAGATCCCGATGCCAGACAGGAACATGCAAAGTTGGCCGCTCCGAAAGGCTCCAGGAACCGCTGAGGGAGCCGGGATTCATCGTCCGTAATCAATTGAAAACTGTTCTACCGGAAATAAAAAGAGGAAGCCGTAATGGCTTCCTCTTTTATTTTGGCAGGCGGCTCGCGTGGCTTAACTGATCGGCGTGCTCGAAGAGGTGGCCGCAGTGGAAGAATTAGCCCGAATCACGCCCGATTGATCCGTGAAGAAATATCGCTGTCCGCTTACACCCGGGTTTGTGGGCCGGGCCGTCAGCGTGTACTGAAAATAAGGTGATGCGGCCGTATACGCAAACGTGTATCCGGTCTTGACCCCGGTGACCAACACAGAGTCAATCAAGTCCGCCGCGGTTGACGACGGGGAAGTCGATGGTCCCAGGTCCGCGAGCTTTGTCGGATAGTTCCCGTACGTGGTAGAGAAGGCCACTGCTGTCATATTGATAACGCGCAGGGAGCCGACGGCGGAGGCTTCGCTGGCAGCCATCTTGGCGCGCAGCAGGTTAGGGATTGCAATCGCTGCAACGATCAGAATGATCGCCACCACAATCAATAGCTCGATCAGCGAAAAGCCTTGTTCTTTATTCTTCATGCTTTCTCCTCAGATTTGAAGTTTTGTCTCAGGGCACTGCCACTAATGCACGCCCCGGACCAAGCACACAGCCCGTAATACAGTACGGATAGTATTCAAACAACCTCTTTATATTTAGCGACATAGCGACAAACGGCCAAGCGGGTGTTTAGCAGACAGCGTTAAAAACCGATCGCTCAGCCACAGAATGATGTAGCCGGGACGGACACCGGTTCGTTAGGTAGACAGGTTGGAATGCCACTGTATGGTGCTCCAATTCGCCCAAATGGTGAGAGACGCCCGCCAAGGTCGCAGACCCTCGATTACCACGGCCAGTAAGCACGATGTCGCGGCACGACAAGGGAAGATCAAGTCATTGAAACAAAAGTAGATACCATTTATGAATATAAGTTTAGTAACTCTTTGTATAACAGCGTTGATTCTCCATAAGACTGTTCATCTTCTGCTCCGGAAACTTGCACTAAAATGATCGTTGCCCATGAATTCCTCAGCCCCAGTTCCTGGAACGTCCAAGTTCCGGTCTGACATCATCAAAGTCCTCCCTGCCGGTGAATACCAGGTCACGGTAGCATCCACCGGACTAAGCGGCCTGCTCCACAAAATGCAACGAAACTTGGACGATTATGGTTGGAGTGTCACGCTAACCAAAACTTTCGCTTATTTGATTCGATCGGTCTATTTTCGGCAGGTCTACCGCATTTACAGAATCAATCTTAAAGCGTCCACTCCGCCGCCGGAATTATCTCGACACAATTTCACATTCAAAATCCTTACGGCAAAAAACGTGGACATGATCGCACAAGTAGAAACGATCGCGGAGTGGCTCCGCGGGGATTTGACGGGCGCGATTGCCCGGGGACAACTTTGCCTGGTGGCGTTGGATGGAAACAAGGTAGCGGGATTCAATCTGATAAATTTTGATCATGCCATGCTAATCCTAGTCAACCTGAAGAAAAAATTGCGGAAAGGGTTTGCTTGGTCCGAACACATTGCGGTTATGAAGGAATATCGGAGAACGGGCCTTGGAGCGCAACTCCGATATAGAATTTTTGAAGAACTGAAGCGCCGCGGCATTTCCCGACTGTACGGCGGCACGCTCCGCACCAATCCAGCTTCGTTGGCGCTGACGCGCTCCGTGGGCTTTACGGAGGTCGGAGAAATTCATTACCGCAAATTGCTTTTGTCGGAAAGATGGCGCTACAAGAGATATCGAGGATGACACTCGCCGAGCGGTTGGATCAGTTCCTGGTCGGGAAGATTGCGTTTCCTGCCATCAACTACGTTCTGAATCGGCACGATCCCCTGGGCCGGTACCGCAAACTGCTGCTTACCGAGCGCTGCTCGAAGGACGCCCTCAAGAAACGGCAATTTCAGAAGCTTCAAGAACTTCTCCGGTATACCAATTTCTGGAGTCCATTTTATGCAACACGGTTTAAAAAAGCTGGGATCGTTCCTGAAGACATCCGCTCGTTGGAAGATTTCAAACGCGTTCCGCCGCTGGAACGCGACGAGGTGATCGAATGCCGCCTTGAATTGCTGGATAAACGGTACCGGAATGCGGCGCGCATAGCGGATCTTGCAAGTAGCTCCGCCCGTATGCCCCGGCCCTTCGTAGCACTGCAAAAATACAGGTTGATCAGAAACGCGTCCACTGGCTCGACCGGAGCTCCAACCATCTTTTATGAAGACGGCTCGACCACAGCGCTCAACTGGGCAAATGAACTTAGGCTAAAGCATTGGTTCGGTGTGTCCCCAGGCGCCAAAGAAGCTCGCATGAAGGGTTCTTCCACCTCTTATGCTTCCAGAAGTAACCTTCGAATGGCTCGGGAATTCCTATGGAATCAAATGATTCTTCCGGGCATTTTTCTTTCTGATCGCGAATTTGAACTCTGCTCCGCGAAAATTCGGAAGTATCGTCCTCGCGTGCTGTGGGGACCCACGCCGGGACTTGTGGGTCTGGCTCGATTCGTTCAACGCCAGAAATTCGACATTTCTGCTGATCTGGTAATTTCGTGGGCGGCTCCCTTATATGAGCACGAGAAGAATCTTCTGAAAGAAGTCTTTGGATGCCCCGTAACGAATATTTACGGTTCGCGCGAAGTCGGCCATATAGCGATGGCGTGTCCGCATGGATCGATGCATATTAACGAGGAGGACTATCTGGTGGAGTTGGACCACGGTGGCAGCGGAAAGACTTCCGTCTCTAGCCAACTGCTGATCACTCCTTTGAACCCGTCGCCCATGTCTTTCCTGCGCTATCGAATCGGCGATCTGGCCCAGTTCGAAGATGCGGCCTGTCCCTGCGGGCGCTCCACGAGCGTACTCCACAGAATCGTGGGGCGAATCGGGGAAGTCTTTTACACACAGGACGGACGCACCATTGAACCTAATTTTTGGTGTCTCGTATTTACCGTGGATCGCCAGAGTCGGGACGTTGAAAGGTTTCAGGTAATATATCAAAGGAGCGATTGTATCCGCTTCCGTATTGTTCCCAGGCCGAGTTACAACGCGGAAACCGAAGCGGCTTTACGTCGTCTTCTTCGAGACAGTTTCCCCTCCAGCATGCGATTCGAATTTGAATATATTTCAAATATCGAGCCCCAGCCCTCTGGCAAATTTCAGATGGTTGTTAATAAAATCGCCCAGCCAGACGAGAATCCGGCATCGGTTCCAAATCTGACCATAGTTCCTTAGCCACGTGCCCGATTCTTCCTCGCCACCACCCTTTTCGGCCCCCCATCGCATCCGCATGGGTTCAATGAAGCCGGTGCTAGGAGCATTCGCTCGCAAATGCTAAAATACGCCGTCGAAAGTTTTAACTGCCTGCCCTAGGCCCGTAGCTCAGTTGGTTAGAGCGCTACCTTGACACGGTAGAGGTCTGCGGTTCGAGTCCGCACGGGCCTACCATTATTCTCACTTAGAGCGTTTTCTGCGGAATCCGAAAGAAACTTCATCTGTAATCGGGGGAATCAGCTGCGGCGGGGCTTCCGATTTGGCGGCTGTTGGCCCTATCTGGCTTCCAGAAACAGCCCCCGTTCGTTTTTTTGCGACAAGGCGGGCAGGTCCATACTGCGTGGAATACGAGGCGGAATCACGGCGATGTAACCAGCCCGCAGGGCGCGCGGAGCGGATTTATGCCTGCCAAATAATCGCACGAACCAACTGAACTACTGAATTTCGAAAACTTGCAGCGCCAATGTCGCGTCCGCCTTGCCTTTGCCTGAGTCGGCGATGTACAGGCGATTCAGCTGGGGGACAAATATGGATGATTTCGCGCGATACGCCGTGGGAACCTCGGCGATATGTTCATAGTGATCGGCATCGTGCTGAACAAAAACGGAGGCGGTGTCGCTGCCCGTCACATAGATTCGCTGGCGTGCCACGTCGATGGACATGTCGCTATTGACGCCGACACAGGGCAGTGAAGCCACCACGTTGCCGTTGTCACTATTGAACACAATAAATTGCGGCGGCTTGCGCGTCGCGGTAAAAAGCCGGTGATGAGGCTCATCGAGGGCGATCGCATGGGCCACGTGAGCATCCGGCAAGGGCCACTTGGCAATGATCCGGCGCGCGTTTAGGTCCACGACACCAACTTCGTCGGAGCCTGTCAGATTCACGTAGAGGCGGTTGCCGGCTTTGTTGATCACCATGCCCTCGTTGGAGTCACCCGACAATCCGGGTATTTCCCCAACGATCGTAAACTTTTTAGAGTCGACAATCGCCAGCGAGTGCGACTTAGCGTCTGGGCCGCCGCCATTTTCCACGTAAAAATATTTGTTCACGGGGTTGAGCACGCCGTGATCCACACCCTTTCCAAGCTTCAGCGTTTTCACAATTTTATAGTCTTTGCAATCCACTAGTTCCAGATCGTCCGTGTCTCCATTGGTGACGATCAACTGGTTCGATTCGGGCAGGAAGGCCATGGTAAGCGGATGACCGAAACCTTTGATGGTGTGGATAAGGTCGCCAGAGTGCAGATCGAATACTTCGACTGTTTTTGATTCTTCGGCCGCCAGGAACAATCGATTTCCCTTGAGGTCCAGCCCGAAATGGTCGAGGTCTCCGGCGTATCCCGGCAACGGGGTTGTCTTTACTAATTTAAGAGGCAGCTTCTCTTGCGCCGTGCAATTCAGCGTACTGAAGCCCAATACAGCCAGAAAAATTGCCAGGAATGTTCGTTGCAAGGATGCCTCCAAAAGTATTTTCAATGGATTCAACCGGCGATTTTGATTTCTTTATGATTGCCGGAACGATCCAGTACGTAACTTTCCATTCACGTAATTGCAAAGGTGCGCGCCAAAGCCAGTTCTTATTTCCCGGCAAGCAACATACGAGGGGAGTTGCTCTGACCGGCGAACAGGTCGGGCAGAACCAGGGTTCCCTCTTGTTGCACCGACTGCAACGTTGCCGGCTTGATTCCCAGAACTTGCAGGATTGTCGGAGCAACTTGCGCCGTCTGCACAGGTGTTCTGACCGTTCTAGGTTTCAGCACCGGATTCGATATTAACAAAATTACGTGGGTGTCATCGTCGCTAAAACCGCCGTGCGCGGCAATGCCTGTATCGCCCGCCTCGGAATAAATATCACCAACATTGGGAATAACCACGATATCGGGGATGCGATTGTCCTTGAGCGGATCATTCGTCACCAGTTTCAATGACTCGCCCCAGAGCACCTTTTGAATTCCAGCGGCTGACTGATTGGCGGGCTGCGTCAAAAGTTCCGCGACTTTCCTGGCTTGGCTCTGATCGGTGAGCCAAATCGAGGTCAGATTACCGTCGGAATAAGACAGTGCAACCAGGCCGCTTTGCATATGGTTGACCATATTCGGAATGATTGTCTCGTCGATGTTTCGGTGTTTACTCGGATCGATCGGCGCTTGTCCATGCTTCGCGCTCACAATGATCAGCGTTGAATCAAGCAAGTTGTGCGACTTCAACGCGCTCACCAATTTTCCGAGCGACTGATCGAAGTGTTCCATGGCGTCGAGTGCGGGCCCGCTCGGTGTACCGCTGGCGTCTACATACCCGCCCGTCGGAATTACCTGAGTGTACCGAAACGCCTGAAACGACATGCCAAACAAAGCCGGAACCCCCACGGCATTTTTTCCGGTGTGATCTTGTCCGGAGATCTCGTTTAAAAGTCCTTCGACCTTCACATCGTCGTAATCTTCTTGTCCCTTCACTGTTCTCACAGAAGATCCGATTTCAGGCGTGTATAAATCGTCGATTCCCTTCCCGGATGGTCCATTGAGCATTTCGTAGGACGGGTGTTTGTCGATCCAGGCGGTGCGCATCCCGGCGCCTCGTACCGCTTCAAATATGGTGTTCACGCGCAGGAAACTATGCGGATAAACCGCGGTGCACCCTTTTTCCGGGTCCAGCGGCAGTTTTGCGGGATCGATTCCCCCGCCCGCGTCGATCAGTTTCTTATTCTTATCGAGGGCATTGCTCCAGACAACTTCCGTTCCAACCGTTTTGCAGTTTGAACCCGGAGGTGACAGGGTCCGCGCATATGCGCCTTCATACCAGACCCCGGTCGAGAGCGGCGAGCCTCCCGTTACCAGCGCCAATAAACCTGGAAATGAGTTGGAAGGCTTCGAAGTGGTTGCCTGGGTGTAAGTCACTCCGGAAGAGCTCAATTGCGCAAGCGTCGACGTGGGATGAGACTGAATAAAATTTGCGAGATCGAGCGCATGGAAACCGTCGATGCTGATCAGTAAGACGCGAGCGGGAGAGATTCCGGGGCGATTTTGAGCATTCAGGTAAGCACTCCCAAAAATGATCGGTAAGCAAATTATGACAAGCAGTAGGAACTTCACTCCTGAAAACTTCACCTGTTCTCCTTTGGCCGGGGGATGTTCGGCTGGCTCTACTACTGACCGTGAATCTTAGACACTGGAGGAGCGCCAACTGGTGTTGACGCTCCTCGCAGGAGGTTCTAAACCTCTACCACATGAACTTCAGGGCAAACTGAATTTCCCTGGAGGTTGTGGTGGTTGAGTTCAGGATTCCCACTGATGTGGACACCGTTCCGTTTGGAGCGAAGATATCCGTGTTGCCCGGTGTGGGAGGCGGCGCGAAGTTCGCTCGGTTGAAGAGGTTGAATATTTCCGCCCGGAACTGAACATTGAAGTTCTCTGAAATCCGCCGGATGTAATTGTTTTTAAATATCGAAAAATCAAACTCGGAAAGTCCGGGCCCCGACAAGATGTTGCGACCGGCATTGCCGCGCAGGTTGAAGCATTGTAAACCGGTGCCCAACAGCGGATCGCAATTAGCATCATGGAAGGCTTGCGTGGGAGCCGTGGGGATGGCGAAGCACTGCGTTTTGATGTAGTTGTTGGGATTCCCCGGATTGACCAGGGTGTTACAGTCCCCGCCGGTCAAACGGTTGGGATAATCAAATGTATTGGAACTCCTCTTACCCAACACATCGCCGCTGGAGCCGAAGGTCGCGGTAAACGGTATTCCGTCGCTGGCCTTGTAGATTCCGCCGATCTGCCATCCATCGGTTGCCCAGTTGGCGGCCTGCATCGACGACTTAAGGCCTGGAACCTCCCAGATCGCATTGACTACCAGCGTTCGACCGACGTTGAAATCCGAGAAGCCGCGGCTTGTGCTTTGGTCAAACCAATCGAGGCTCTGAATGGAATTGCCAAATTGGTCGC
>Ga0105240_10012619_pt1 | contig 11649 bp, 12 predicted proteins | sample KBSC54metaG_FD_80426 | JGI IMG/M metagenome (GOLD analysis project Ga0105240, IMG submission 80426) | Corn rhizosphere microbial communities from Kellogg Biological Station, Michigan, USA - KBS C5-4 metaG | ecosystem: Host-associated > Plants > Roots > Rhizosphere > Soil | place: Michigan, USA...
GCAAGAGCGCGCCGAGAGCGGCGGACGCGAGACCCTTACCCAATGAGGAGACCACGCCGCCGGTGATGAAGATGTACCGGGCCATGGGCGTTCAGAGTAGCCGTGATTCGGGCGCGCGACGCCTCAATCGATCGAGGTCATCCCCGACTATTTTTGGCACGACCTATTTCTGCGGCGGTGCGGCCGGCGGGGCCTGTTGCGGCTGGCCGAGGAAGGGGTTGTTGACGGTCGGGGCCGGCGCCTGCAGCGGCGAGGGTGCGCTGAGCGGGCCGCCCGGCTGGGCGGTGCCGGCCGGCGGCTGCGCCGGCTTCTTCTGGTTGAGCAGCGCCGGGTCGACCGAGTCGATCTTCAGGCGGTCGACGACCGAGGAGGCGCCCTTCTCGCGGCCCGACAGGATGGTCAGCAGCAGGCTGATGATGAAGAAGCTGGCGCCCAGGATCCAGGTGGTGCGGGTCAGGAGGTCGCCCGCGCCGCGCACCGACATCATCCCCGAGGGACTGCCGCCGCCCACGAAGCCGCCGCCTTCCGAGCGTTGCAGCAGCACGACCCCGATCAGGGCCAGGCTGACGATGATCTGGGCGGTGAGCAGGAGGCCGATCAGCATGGGTCTTCAGGTCCGGTATGTTCGGGCGGACACACCTTCACCGAAATGAAGGGCGGGGCGCCGAAATGAAGCGCGGGCTCTATCACCGAGCCCGCCCCAAGGCCATAGCTAGGGCGCCGCAGCCGCCACACAACCACGTCCGCCCTCCCCAAGATGACTTCCGACGCTACACCCCTGCCGACCCTCGAGACCGAGCGGATGCGGCTGACGCCGCTGGCCGCCGAGGACGTGACCCATATCTTCCCGTTGATGCGGGACGCCGAGGTGATGGCCTTCTGGGACATGCCGGAAAGCGACGACCCCGACATGATCGCCAGCATCGTCGAGGGCCAGGTCGAGGAGATGGCCCAGGGCCGCGCGATCTACTGGACCATGCGCGGCCTGCCGGACGGCGAGTTCCTGGGGGTCTGCGACCTTTCCGAGATCGACCGGCGCCACAAGCGGGCCGAGGTGGGGTTCCTGCTGGGCCGCGGGGCCTGGGGTCAGGACTACGCCCTGGAGGCCATGCAGGCGGTGATCTCCTACGCCGCCACCCACGGCCTGCGCCGGCTGGTGGCGCGGACCCACCTGGGCAACCGCCGATCCGACAGCCTGCTGGAGAAGCTGGGGTTCGTGGAGGAAGGCCTGCTGCGCGGCCACGTCCTGCGCGACGGCGACCGCCGCGACTGCCGGCTGTTCGGGCTCCTGCTCTAGCCCGGCCTAGAGGCCTCTGACGATCCCCAGGAAGTCCGCCGCCTTCAGCGAGGCGCCGCCGACCAGCGCGCCGCCGACCTCGGCCGCATGCAGGATCTCCGCGGCGTTGGCCGGCTTCACCGAGCCGCCGTAGAGGATCGCGGGGTTGTCGCCGTTCGCGCCGAAGCGCTCGCGCAAGGTGGCGCGGATCGCCGTGTGCATCTCCTCGATCTCGGCCAGCGTCGGCGTCAGCCCGGTGCCGATCGCCCAGACCGGCTCGTAGGCGACGGAATAGGCCCGGCCGTCGAGGTCGCGGGGCAGCGAGCCCCTCACCTGCCCGGTCACGACCGCCAAGGCCCCGCCGGCCTCGCGCTGCTCCAGGGTCTCGCCGACGCAGACGATCGGCTCGAGGCGGGCGCGAAGGGCGGCGACCACCTTGCGCGCCACCAGCTCGTCGCTCTCCCCATGGCCGGCGCGCCGCTCCGAATGGCCCAGGATCACCAGCCTCGCCCCGGCGTCGGCCAGCATCTCCGCCGCGATGTCGCCGGTGAAGGCGCCCGCCGGCTGGTCATGGCAATCCTGGGCCCCGACCAGCACCGCCGATGCGGAGAGGGCCTCGCCCAGCCGATGGATCAGCGTCGCCGGCGGGCAGATCGCGACACGCGCCGGACCTGCGCCGAGGCCCGCGGCCACGAGGCGCGCCTCGTCGATGGAGGCGGCCAAGCCGTTCATCTTCCAGTTTCCGGCGATCAGGGGGGTCGGAGCGGTCATCGGGCCTCGGCTTGGCGGTGGGAAATGGGCTCCGGGCGCGGTTAAGCCAAGCGGGCCCGCGTGTCACGCGCTTGCGGGGCGGGAGCGCCCTCCACTATACCGGCCCCGCACGACGTCGCCCGGGTCTGGGCCCCCTGAAAGGGAATCGATGATCTCCTCTATTCGCGCCTTCGCGAAATCCTGGGTCGCCACCCTGCTGTTCGGCCTGCTCATCATCAGCTTCGCCGTGTTCGGGATCGGCAACCGCGACCTGTTCCACGCGCGGATCAGCAACGCCGTGGTCACCGCCGGCGCACGCAGCCTCGGCCCGGCCGAGTACAAGCGCGCCTTCGACGGCTTCAAGGCCCAGGTCGAGCAGCAGGTCGGCCGCCCGATCACCGCAGAACTGGCCGCCCAGAACGGCCTCGACCGGCGCGTGCTCGAAGGCCTGGCGACCCGCGAGGCCTTCGCCGCCCTGGTGACCAAGATCGGCGTGCGCCCCTCCGACAAGCAGATCGCCGCGGAGATCCAGAAGATCCCGGCCTTCTTCGACCAGGTGACCGGCCGCTTCGACAAGCAGTCCTACCTGCGCCGCCTGGCGGACAACAACCTGACCGCCACCGCCTTCGAAGGCACCATGCGCGACGAGATCGCCGAGCAGCAGACCGGCACGGGTCTGATCGCGGGCCTGCGCCCGCCCAGGGCCTATGCGGTCCTGGCGGCGATCTACGGGCTGGAGAGCCGTGACGTGAGCTACTTCGGGATCGAGCCGGGCTCCGTCCCGGCCCCGCCGGCCCCCACCGACGCGCAGCTGACCCAGCTGATGAAGGAAAACGCCGCCCAGCTGACCCGGCCCGAGTTCCGCCAGCTGACGGTCGTGCGGTTCTCGCCGTCGCAGGTGGCGGCGAACATCCCGATCGATCAGGCCGAACTGCAGAAGCGCTTCAACTTCCGCAAGGACACGCTGTCGACGCCGGAGACGCGCACCGTCATCCAGATCCCCGCCAAGGACGCGGCCGCCGCCGCGCAGATCAGCCAGAGCCTGGCCAAGGGCGGCGATCCGGCGGCGATCGCCAAGACCGCGGGCGTCGAGGCGATCACCTATTCCGGCAAGCCGCAGAGCGCGATCCCGGACCGCAAGGTGGCCGCCGCCGCCTTCGGGACCCCTGCCGGCCAGGTGGCCACGGTGAAGGGCGACCTGGGCCTGGCCGTGGTGAAGGTGGTCTCGGTCACGCCGGGCCGGGCGGTCACCCTCGAGGAAGTCCGCCCCGCCCTCGAAGCCGAGCTGCGCAAGGACGCGGCTTCCGAGAAGGTCTATGCCCTGACCCAGGCCTATGACGACGCCCACCAGAGCGGGGCCAACCTGTCCGCGGCCGCCGCCAAGGCCGGCGTGCCGGCCGAGACCCTGGGCCCGCTCACCCAGAACGGCCGCGACCTGCAGGGTCAGCCGGTGCAGGGCCTCAACGAGAAGCTGATGGAAACCGCCTGGTCGCTGCCGGCCGGCGGCGAAAGCGAGGTCGAGGAGGCGGGCAACGGCGAGTATTTCGCGGTCCGGGTCGAGAAGATCATCCCGCCGGCCATGCCGCCGTTCGCCGACATCCGGCCGATGCTCGCCAAGGCCTGGACCCAGCGCGAGCTGGTCAAGGCGATGCAGGCCAAGGCCGACGCCGTCGCCGACCAGGTGAAGAAGGGCCAGACCCTGGAGGCCGCCGCGGCCGCCGCGGGCGGCTCGGTCATCCATGTTCCCGCCATAGACCGGCGCTCGGCGCAGCAAAGCACCGCGCTGTCGCAGGACATGCTGGCCAAGATCTTCACCTCGCGGCCCGGCGATGTGTTCACCGCCCAGAACAGCCACTTCGGCCTGGTGGTGGGCAAGCTGGACGCCGTCCACAGCGGCGACACCGAGGTGGTGGCGCGCACGGCCGAGCAGATCCGGCCGCAGATGGCCACGGGCTTCTATCGCGAGATCGCCGAGTCCGCGCACACGGCCGCCCGCCAGAAGATCAAGGTGACCATCGACGCCAACCGCGCCCGCGAGGCCATCGGCCTGGAGCCGCTCGACACCAAGACCGCGCCGAAGGGCGCAGCGAAGCCGGCCGGCAAGCCCGCGCTCGCCAAATGACCATCGAGCCTGCGTATCCGGCTTTCGAGCAGGCATACCAGGCGGGCGCGCCGCAGCTCGTCTGGACGCGCCTGATCGACGACCTGGAGACGCCGGTCTCGGCCTATCTGAAGATCGGGCACGGGCGGCCCTACGCCTTCCTGTTCGAAAGCGTCGAAGGCGGCGCCTTCCGGGCGCGCTATTCGATCATCACGCTCAATCCGGACCTGGTCTGGCGCTGTCACGGGGACCAGGCCGAGGTGGCCGAGGGCGACGACATCGCCGCCGGCCGGTTCACCCCGCAGCGCGGCGGGGCGCTGGACAGCCTGCGCGACCTGGTCGCGGCCTCGCGGATCGAGCTGCCGCCCGGGCTGCCGCCGCCGTCGGCGGGCCTGTTCGGGATCATGGGCTACGACATGATCCGGCTCGCCGAGCGTCTGCCGGACGTCAACCCCGACCCGCTGAAGCTGCCGGACGGGGTGATGACCCGCCCCTCCATCGTGGCGATCTTCGATTCCATCGCCCAGGAGATCATCCTGGTGACGCCGGTGCGGCCGGGCGCGGCCAGCGCGCAGGAGGCCTATGCGGCGGCCCAGGCGCGGATCGAGGCGGTCCGCGCCGACTCGCGCAAGCCCACGCCGGCGCTGAAGGGCGACGGCCGGCCGGAGCCGGACGCCTTCACCTCGCCGATCAGCCGCGAGCGCTATTGCGAGATCGTCGAGAAGGCCAAGGACTACATCCGCGCCGGCGACGTCTTCCAGGTGGTGCCCAGCCACCGCTTCCGCAGCCCGTTCACCCGCGACCCGTTCGCCCTCTACCGGTCGCTGCGGCGCACCAACCCCTCGCCGTTCCTGTTCTATCTGAACTTCGGCGACTTCCAGCTCGCCGGCTCGTCGCCCGAGATCCTGGTGCGCCTGCGCGACGGCAAGATCACCATCCGGCCGATCGCCGGCACCCGGCCGCGCGGCGCGACGCCGGCGGAGGACCTGGCGCTCGAGCAGGAGCTGATCGCCGATCCCAAGGAGCGGGCCGAGCACCTGATGCTGCTCGACCTGGGCCGCAACGATGTGGGCCGCGTGGCCATGCTGAAGGACCGCGGCGCCAACCAGCCGTCGCAGGCGCCGAAGACGCAGCGGGCCGCCCCGCGGGTCCGGGTCACGGCGAGCTATTTCGTCGAGCGCTACAGCCACGTCATGCACCTGGTCTCCAACGTCGAGGGTGACGCCCCCGAGGGCCTCGACCCCGTCGACGTGGTGATGGCCGCCCTGCCCGCCGGCACGCTGTCCGGCGCACCGAAGGTGCGGGCCATGGAGATCATCGACGAGCTGGAGGTCGAAAAACGCGGCGTGGGCTATGCCGGGGCCGCGGGCTATTTCGGCTGCGACGGCTCGGTGGACACCTGCATCGTGCTCCGAACCGCGCTGTTCAAGGACGGCATGATGTACGTCCAGGCCGGCGGCGGCGTGGTGGCCGACAGCGATCCCGACGCGGAGTACGACGAGACGCTGCACAAGGCTCGCGCCCTGCGCCGCGCCGCCGAAGAAAGCTGGCGCTTCGTCTGAAGCCTATTTGACCCTGTGATCCGGCGAGAGGTGCTCGCTGGTCAGCGGCGGCGCCATGATCATGGCGGTGGCGAAGGTCAGGGCCGAGACCGCCAGCAGGCCCGCCGCGCCCAGGACAGGCCACATCCGCTCGCGCCGGGCCGGACGCTCCACCAAGGCTCGGGCCCGGGTCATGGCGTCGACGTCGAGGACCGTGGAGGGGGTGGCCATGGGGCGAGCATCGCCGGAGTCGGGGGCGCGGCCAAATCGCCGAGCTTGGCGCTGGCCGCCCCACAGCCTAGATAGGCTCGCATGATCCTGGTGATCGATAACTACGACAGCTTCACCTACAACCTGGTTCACTACCTGAACGAACTGGGCGCGGAGACGCATGTCGTGCGCAACGACGCCATCGGCGTCACCGAGGCGCTGGGGATGCGGCCGCAGGGCGTGCTGCTGTCGCCAGGGCCGAAGACGCCCAACGAGGCGGGAATCTGCCTGGCCCTGCTCGAGGCCGCGCCGGCCGACCTGCCGATCTTCGGCGTCTGCCTGGGCCACCAGGCGATCGGCCAGGCCTATGGCGGCAAGGTGGTCCACGCCCAGGCGCTGATGCACGGCAAGACCAGCTCGATCCACCACGACGGCAAGGGCGTGTTCGCCGGCCTGAAGAACCCCTTCACCGCCACCCGCTACCACAGCCTGTCGGTGCGCAAGGAAGACCTGCCGGCGGACCTCGAGGTCACGGCCTGGACCGAGGACGGCGAGATCATGGGCGTGCAGCACCGGACGCGGCCGGTGTTCGGGGTCCAGTTCCACCCGGAATCCATCGCCACGGAGTGCGGCTACGACCTGCTGGCCAACTTCCTGGAGATCGCCGGGGTGAAGCGCCTGGCGCTCGCCGCGGACGCCTGACGCCAGCCGATGTCCGACGCCTTCAAGCCTCTCCTCAGCCTCCTGGCGGACGGCGGAACCCTGTCGGAGGAAAACGCCGGCGAGTTCTTCAGCGCCTGCCTGCGCGGCGAGCCGACGCCCTCGCAGGTCGGCGCGGCGCTCACCGCCATGCGGATGCGCGGCGAGACCCTGGGCGAGATCGTCGCCTGCGCGCGCGCCATGCGCAAAGCCGCCGTGCAGATCGCGCCGCCCTACCCGACCATCGACGTCTGCGGCACCGGCGGCGACGGCCTGCACACGCTCAACATCTCCACGGCGGTGGGCTTCGTGGCGGCCGGCGGCGGCCTGAAGGTCGCCAAGCACGGCAACCGGGCGCTCTCCTCCCGATCGGGCGGCGCCGACGTCCTGACCGAGCTCGGCGTCGACATCGCCATGTCGGCCGACCGGCAGCTCACCGCCCTGGATGAGGCCGGCATCTGCTTCATGTTCGCCCCGGCCCACCATGGCGCCATGCGCCACGTCTCGCCGATCCGCGCCGAGCTGGGGTTCCGGACCATCTTCAACCTGCTGGGCCCCCTGACCAACCCGGCAGGCGCCGAGCGCCAGGTGGTGGGCGTCTTCGCCGAGCGCTGGGTGGCCCCGCTGGCGGAGGCCCTGAAGGCGCTCGGCTCGGAGCGCGCCTGGGTGGTGCATGGCCAGGGCCTCGACGAGATGACCACGACGGGCGAGACGAGCGTCGCGGAGCTGCGCGACGGCCAGGTTCGGCTCTTCACCGTGACCCCGGAGGCCGTGGGCCTGCGCCGCGCGGCGCTGGCCGACCTGACCGGCGGAACGCCGAAGGCCAATGCCGAGGCCCTGCGCCGCCTGCTCGGCGGCGAAAAGGGGCCCTATCGCGACATCGTGCTGATGAACGCCGCCGCGGCCTTCCTGGTGGGCGACAAAGTCGAGACCCTGCGCGAGGGCGTCGACCTGGGCCGGGCGGTGATCGACGATGGCCGCGCGCAGGGCGCGCTCGACACGCTCGCGAGCCTGTCGGCGGGATGAGCGACGTCCTGGACCGCATCGCCGCCTACAAGCGCGAGGAGGTCGCGACCCGCAAGGCCGCCCGGCCGCTGGCGTCGGTGGAGGCCGCGGCCCGCGAGGCCTCCGATCCGCGGGGCTTCCGCGCCGCCCTGGAACGGGCGCACGCGCCCGGCCGCCTGGCGCTGATCGCCGAGATCAAGAAGGCCTCGCCCTCCCGTGGCCTGATCCGCGAGGACTTCGACCCCGCCGCCCTGGCGCGGGCCTATGAGGACGGCGGGGCCGCCTGCCTGTCCGTACTGACCGACACGCCGAGCTTCCAGGGGGCCGACGACTACCTGGTCGTGGCGCGGATCGGGACCGCCCTGCCCTGCCTTCGCAAGGAGTTCCTGGTCGACCCTTGGCAGGTGGCAGAGAGCCGCGCGCTTGGCGCCGACGCGATCCTGGTGATCCTGGCCCTGGTCGACGACCCCTTGGCCGGCGACCTGATGGCCTCGGCGCACGCCCACGGGATGGATGTGCTGGTCGAGACCCATGACGAGGCCGAGATGGCCCGGGCCGCCGCCCTCAAGGCCGACCTCGTGGGGGTCAACAACCGCGACCTTCGCACCTTCGCCGTCGACCTGACGGTGACGGAACGGCTGGCCGCGGCGGCCCCGCCCGAGGCCCTGCTGGTCACCGAAAGCGGCATCTTCACCCCGGCCGACGCCGCGCGGCTCGAGCGGTCCGGCGCCCGCGCCATGCTGGTCGGCGAGAGCCTCATGCGGCAGGCCGACGTGGCCTCGGCGACTCGCGCCCTGCTGGCCGCCTGAGTCGTTCGGCGCGCGGTTTCGGCCGGCCAATTTCCCGTGGAATTTCAGCAGCGCGCACCGTAACTTGACATTAATGCGGAACACCTAGAGAACATCGCTAACGTTTGCGCTTTGTTCTCTCAACGCTCTTCTTGGGGCGCTTTGTTCGAGGTCCGGTCCGATGCTCACCCGCAAGCAACACGAACTGCTCATGTTCATCCATGAACGGATCAAGGAAAGTGGGGTCTCGCCCTCCTTCGACGAAATGAAGGAGGCGCTGGACCTGGCGTCCAAGTCCGGCATCCACCGGCTGATCACGGCCCTGGAGGAACGCGGCTTCCTGCGCCGCCTGCCCCACCGGGCCCGCGCGCTGGAGGTGGTCAAGCTGCCGCAGCAGGCGACCATGGCCGCCCCGCCCAAGGGCCGCGCGCCGTTCAAGCCGCAGCTGGTCGACGGCGGACCGGCGATGCCCGCGGCGGCCAACGACACCCGCGAGCTGCCGATCCTCGGCAAGATCGCCGCCGGCACCCCCATAGAAGCCATCCAGCAGGAACGGGATCGCATGCCCGTGGCGGAAAGCATGCTGGGCGCGGGCGAGCACTTCGTGCTGGAGATCCAGGGCGACTCGATGATCAACGCCGGCATCCTCGACGGCGATTTCGTGGTCATCCGCCGCGGCGACACCGCGACCTCGGGCGACATCGTCGTGGCGCTGGTCATGGGCGAGGAAGCCACCCTCAAGCGGCTGCGGCGCAAGGGCGCCTCGATCGCGTTGGAAGCCGCCAACCCGGCCTATGAGACCCGCATCTTCGGGCCGGACCAGGTGGCCGTGCAGGGCAAATTGGTGGGCCTCATCCGGCGCTACCATTAGGTCACGAAATCGTGCAACCTTGGCCTTGGCTTCGTGTTTAACGCACGGGGCTAGGGCGACCGCTGCTTGGGCGGTCGCTCCAGCTGTCGAAGGCCTCGCGACCCTGCGAGGTCGATAGGGAGAGACCTTGAAGATGCGCATCATCACCCTGGCGGCCATCGCCGCCCTGAGCCTGACCGTCGCCGCCTGCAACAAGCCCGCCGGCGAAAAGGCCGCTGAAGCCACCGGCACGGCCAACGCCGAAGCCGCCGCCGCGGATTCCGCCGCCAAGACCGCCAGCACCGACGCCGCCGCCGCCGCCGCGGCTCCGACGCCCGCCGCCGCCGACGCCGCCAAGGGCGCCGCCGCCGACGCGACGAAGGCCGCTGGCGAGCACGCCGAAAAGGCCGGCGACGCCGCGAAGGACGCGACGAAGGCCGCCGCCAAGGACGCCATGAAGAAGTAAGCGACTTAAGGGAGCCCTGGCCTCGGCCGGGGCTCCATCGCCGCGTTCACGCGCCCGGGCGATACACGAACTGCACGAGATAGACCCGCTCACCGGGCCCGTGCTTGGCCACCTTCAAGAGATCCACGACGCCCAGGAACCCCGACCTGCGGGCCAGGTCCGGCGTGATGTCGTGCATCGAGATCTCGCGGATCGAGGTGACCTCGATCTCCCCCGGACCCAGGGCGTAGCGCCCACCGGTCTTCACATGCGGCCGCTGCCATATGCGGACGCTGCAGGTGATCTCGCCGCGCATCACCCGCTCTCGCAGATGCTTGGCGAACATCATGGCGCGCCTCGCAGGTCAGGGCCCCACGTCCAGGGCCGCCGGCCGCGCTGGTCCTGCGCCCAGACGACCCGCCACTTGCCCGGCGCCTCGCGATAGAGCTCGGCCGAGCCGCCCCGCGCGAAGTCGGCGCCGGTCAGGACCAGCGGCGCCGCGCAGCTCTCAGGCGGGACGTAGTTGCGCAGGATCACCACCTCGGACGAACCGCACATCTGCGCCAGGCGGCCCTCCTTGAGCGGGCGCTTCAGGTTCCAGGCCGACGCGACCTTCAGGGGTGCGGTCGCCAACGGCGTGCAGCTCCAATGGTCGCAATCGAAGGCCGCATCCCGCGCCGCCTCGGTCTCCAGCGGCGCGAGCCCCCGACGTCGCGCCCAGAGCTCGGCCCCGAACAGCTTGACCTCGGGCCGGAAGAGCAGCGCGTCGCGCCCCGACCGCACGGCCACCGCGGCCCCCGCCCCGTCGACCCAGACGTCGGGGACCGGCGGTTTCGGCGCGAGGTTGACGGCCAGGGCCAGCGGCAAGCCGACCCATCGCAGCGGCCCCTTCCAGAGACACAGCCACAGCAGGCCCAGGAACGCCGCCGGCAGGGTCCAGGCCGGGCCGCTCGCGACATTGATCAGGGCGTAGGGCGCGGTCGCGGCGATGTGGGCGACGCGGTTCATCAGGTCGATGGCGAAACCGGCCAGCTGCAGCGGCCAGTCACCCAGGCCGAAGGGCGCGAGCACGGCGCCCACGGCCAGGCCCGGCATCATCAGGAACCCGGAGATCGGCTCGGTGACCATGTTCGAGATCAGGCCCCAGGTGGAGACCCGGTTGAAGTGCTGCATGGCGAACGGCCCGGTCGCCGCGCCGGCCACGAAGCTGGCCGCCGCGCCCGCGAGCGTCCAGGTCCAGGCGCCCTGGACGATGCGGATCGGCCAGGGCGTATTGATCTCCCTGATCGGCCGCGGCCAGACCTCGGCCAGCGCCACCAGGGCGGCCGTGGCCGCGAACGACATCTGGAATCCCGGCTGGGTCACGGCCTCGGGCTGCAGGAGCAGCACCACGAAGGCGGCGAGCGCCAGGGCATGCAGGCTGATCGCCTGCCGGTCGACGAGGATGGCCCCGAAGGCGACGGCCGCGGTGACCGCGGAGCGCTCGGCGGGCGGCGGCGCGCCGGACAGCACCAGGTAGGCCAGCACGGCGGCCAGCGCCAAGGCCGCGGCCAGCTTCTTGCCTGACACCCTGAGCGCCAGCCAGGGCCAGGCGGCGACCCCGAACCGGGCGATGGCGAAGACGAACCCGCCGACGATGGCCATATGCAGGCCCGAGATCGAGATGATGTGGGCGAGCCCGGCGGCCCGAAGGTCGTCGACCTCGGCCTTGGGGATGAAGGCGTCATGGCCCGTCGTCATGGCCGCGGCCAAGCCGCCGGTCTTCACGCCCAGGGTGTCGACGATCCGCCGGGTCAGCGCCCAGCGCCAGGCGTTGACCCGCATGGTCATCCGGAGGCGCCACGGCGGCGCCTCTTGTGGATACCAGGTCTGCACCGGCCCCAGCGCGAAGCCCACGCCGCCGACGCTCTGGAAGAAGGCGTCGCGGGCGAAGTCGTAGGAGCCGGGACTGGCCGGCTGCGGCGGGGTGTTGATCACCGCCAGC
>Ga0105240_10012620_pt1 | contig 11649 bp, 12 predicted proteins | sample KBSC54metaG_FD_80426 | JGI IMG/M metagenome (GOLD analysis project Ga0105240, IMG submission 80426) | Corn rhizosphere microbial communities from Kellogg Biological Station, Michigan, USA - KBS C5-4 metaG | ecosystem: Host-associated > Plants > Roots > Rhizosphere > Soil | place: Michigan, USA...
TGATGCTCATCGTTAGGGGCGAATTCTGCACATGGTTATGAAGCGACCTCAAACCGGTTGGAGGCGGGGATGCATACTGCTTTTGTTTCTGGCGGCTCTTCCACGGTGGGCGTCGGGCCAGTTTGTGGAAATTTCGGCCACCCTCGAACTGACCGGCTATCGATCCGGGGAAACCAACGAGGAACTCAAAGCAAACTCCAGGTTGATCTCTTCGGTTTGCATCGCAGGGACCAACAGCTGGTACATTGAAGACAATTGGGTAATAGGTGGGCTGGATAAATGGTTGTTCGACGGAACCAATGTGTACGAAAGCATTCAGGTCGTGAGCCCCCCTTCGCGTGAAATGCAGCACAACCTGGAGGAAGCGGGCGGACCCGCAACCGTCCCGTTCGAAACGTCCAGGTCCAATCTCACCATTAACATTTGGCCTTCATCGGGCGGGCACCCCATGGCTGACGAGGCCGTCAATGTCGCGTGGCTGGCCTTCTGCTCAGGACCTTACCTGCGGCGTGAAGGTCGGCTGATCCCTCTGGTTCTCGATAACTGCCGTCATACGCCCGACCGTTTTGCCTACACCGACCAGACGACAGTGTTTCCTGAAGCCCTCGGCTTGCCGCGTTCAGTAGATCTGTTTATGTCCAGGGAGCGCTATCTATCTTCGGTGGAAGGCTTCTACCAAGGCTGGGGTGTTCGTTACCTGCCAGGAATGGGCGGGCGGTGACAAACATCACCGAAGGCGCTCTCACATTTCATTTCGCAGTCACGGCAACCACCAATTTTCTTGGGCGGACGTTTCCTCTTCGGTTCGAGTTTTTCCAGAAGGGACGCGATTTCCTGCAAAATGAGGGATGGTTCAAGAAGGGTGTGGGGACTTTGAAATCCATTCGCGAGGTGGAAGCGCCCAAAAGCCTGTTTAATCCCGCGATGCAGCAGACCATCGTGGATTGGCGCTTTCATGACGAGGCCAGCGGCGCCGAGGCGAACATTTATACCTGGACAAATCAATTCACGCCGCAAATGGACGACCCGGTGCTTCAAGATAAATTCAAGGTGCGCATCGAGCAGGCACGACGTCACAACCAAGGCGGCAAATGAACCCACCCGCTAACTATCAGCCCGCACTGGACTGCTCGACGAGGAACCAGATTAGATCCGGGGAGTCACTAATTTAGCTCGCAACCAGTGAAGGCCGAACGTTGGGCGCTGCAAGTGCGTTGCTGCCGCCTAAAAGCGCCTGGAGAATACGGCTTGCACTGCGATGCTCGAGAGGGCACTTTTTTCCCATGAGACCGACAGAGGTAGAGCCGCTGCCAGGCTATAGGATCCGCCTGAAGTATCCTGATGGGGTGGAGGGGGTCATTGATCTTTCGGCCAACGTTGGACACGGGATTTTCACAGTTCTCGCCGACGAAGCGTTCTTTCGGACGGTGCATATCGGCCAGTATGGTCAGATTGCATGGTCGGAGGACATCGAACTGTGCCCCGACGCGGCTTACGAGGATATCACTGGCACACCGGTCGAAGCATCCCATGCCAGAGGTTAGCCGTTTTTACGGGATCATTATCCGCTTCTACTATCGCGACCATCCACCAACGCATTTCCACGCGATCTACGGTGGGTTCGAGGCACAAATCGAGATCGAGAGCGGAGCGATCCACCGAGGGCGGCTTCCCAAGACGGCGTCCGATTTAGTTAACACTTGGCGTTTAATTCATTTGCAGGAGTTGCGCGAAAACTGGAATCGGGCGCGGCAGCAATTGCCCGTCCTTCCGATTCAGCCGCTGGAGTGAATCTGTGCCCAACGAGCTCACTTCAGCCGCGGGCGGGAAGCGCGTTCTCCTTCCATGGGTGGCTCAATGGCGCGCCGCCGCTGAGTTTTTGTGTTCGGCTAAAAATCCAAAATGAGCCTCAACCTCGATGAGAGATACCGTTGGGTTCGTTCTACATTGGAACGCTTGGCGACTATCGCCAACCTCCGTGATGCCGAACTAAGTCGCTTCATTTTCAAGATGCGGGACCATGATGTGCGCGTGGGATTTCATAACTGCAACCTCCAGGCGCTGGTCACCTCAGGGCGCATTTTGCCTCCCGTACACCAGCAGCTTATGGAGATTCGTTTCCAGTTAATGCCGCTGTGGACCCAGGTCCGTGCGCCTTCGTTAACAAGCGAGAGCCTCTGGCGTGACCCGCAATGGGCAGAGATCTCGCACCGATGTTCCACGCTCCTTTTGAGCTTTCCTGAGGCATGAAAAGTCATGAAAAATGCTCGGCGTGTAACCTATGTTACGCTCACCCGGGTAATCGTGAGCTAAAGCAAAGTGAGTTGTTTGCCGGTGGGCTCGCGCAGGCTCGAAACGCCCAGGCCGATCAGGCGTAAGGGACGGCAGACCAGCCTCTCGCGGCCCAGGAGAAAGCACCCGAGACGATAAATATCCGCCGGTTCGCTCAACGGATCCTCCACCGAAATCTGGCGCGTGAGCGTGCTGAAATCACCGTAACGGATTTTGACCTGCACGGTATGGGCCGTCAGCTGATGCCGTTTCAGGCGCTCCGCGATATTGGCAGCCATCGTCCGCAGGCTGGTCCGCAGGACTTTCCGATCCTCGGTGTCCCGGAGGAAGGTTTCTTCTTCACTGATGCTCCTGATATCCTCACCCAGTTCCAGGGGACGGTCGTCGTCTCCGAATGCAAAACGTCGCAGCTTCGGGCCGAAGGATCCTACCAGGGCGCGCAGGTCGCCGGCGTAATCCTGGAGGTCCGCGACGGTTTCGACGCCGGCTCGAGCCAAGGCTACTTCCGTTGCCTTCCCCACACCAAACAGCACCCGCACCGGGAAGGGCCTGAGGAATTCAGCCTTGCCGCTCTCCGGAATCACCATCAGGCCGTCGGGCTTCGCCTTGTCGCTCCCAATTTTGGCGAGCAGTTTGTTCGAGCCGATGCCCACCGTAGCGGCCAACTGCCGCTCCGACCGGATCCGCTCCTTCAGAAATCGACCCAGGGGCAGTCCTTTTAACAGGGCTGAATCTTGGTCCTCCGCCGGGCAAAGCTCGCTAAAATCAACGTACGCCTCATCGATGGACGTCTGTTCAACCACTCCGCCGGATTCGGCGATCAGCCTCATGACCAAGCGGGATTCGGTGCGGTAAACCTCCATGCGGGGTCGTACGAAAACGGCGTCGGGGCAGAGGCGTCCCGCGGTGACGCTGGGCATGGCGGAGCGCACGCCGAATTTGCGCGCTTCATAGGAGCAAGCGGCGACGACGCCTCGTTGGGTGGGAGGCGCGCCTACGATCACCGGCTTGCCGCGCAGGGCAGGGTTATCCCGCTGCTCAATGCTCGCGAAACAGGCATCCAGATCGAGATGGGCGATTACGCGCATCCCTCAGCGTGAAGCTCCTCTTAAGCCCCTGGCAAGTATTCAATGCGATCAACCATCCCGATCGACGGTCGCATTGCAGGATTCGAGGGCTACCCTGTCTTGCTTCCCGTCGTCCACCGGCGGGATCCTGCACCCTCAATCCCCCTGGCCGTTGGGGCTCGACCCGGCGGACTGAGCTACAGATTCTTCCACGATCCGGCCGTCGAACAGGTGGACGATGCGTTCGGCGTGCTTCTCGAAGCGCGGGTCGTGAGTGACCATGCAAATCGTGGCGCCTTCGCGGTGGAGTTCGGACATCAAGAGCATGACTGCTTCACCATTGCGCGAGTCAAGATTGCCCGTCGGTTCATCGGCGAGCAGGATAGAAGGTTTGCCGCCCAACGCGCGGGCGACGGCAACGCGCTGCTGCTGACCGCCGGAGAGCTGGGCGGGGTAATGCCTGGTGCGGTGGCCCATGCCGACTTTCTCGAGGGCTTCCTGAACGCGCTGTTTGCGTTCGGCGCTGCCCATCCCGCGATAGGTGAGCGGAAGCTCGACGTTTTCGAAAACCGTCAGGTCACCGATCAGATTAAAGCTTTGGAAAATGAACCCGACCTCGCGGTTCCGGATTCGGGCGCGCTGGGCGAAGTCCAGCTTGGCCACCGCCTGGTCGTTGAGGGTGTAGCTGCCTTCGGTTGGGGAATCGAGCAGCCCGAGGATCGACAGCAAGGTGGATTTGCCGCAGCCCGAAGGGCCGGCGATACAGACGAATTCTCCACGCCGGACTTCCAGGCTGATCTCCGCCAACGCGTGGGTCTCCACTTCGTCGGTCAGAAAAACCTTTTTAATCGCATCCAAGTGAATGAGCGTGTCTTGTTTTGTGGTCATACGAATCTAGTTCAGCCTGACTTTTTCGAAAGAATCCCACTGGGACATATCGGACAGGATGATTTGGTCCCCGATTTGTAGGCCTTGAATGATTTCGACGGAATTCACCGAGGTATGGCCCAGCTTGACTTGAACCTTCTGGGCGCCTCGGCCGCCATCGGTGACTTTGAACAACCCGATTAGGCTCTCGGGCTGACCCTGGACCGGCCGGCCCACGAACAGCACGTCCTGAAGCCGCTCGAGTTCGATCGTGCCATCGACGCTGAGATCCGGGCGCGCGCCTTTGGGCAGTGGGGCATCGAGGGCGACGTCGACCGTTACGGTCCCGTTGTCCACCGCGGGATCAACACGGATCACATGACCTGGGATGATCCCGTTGCGCGTGTCGATTTCGGCGACTTGATCCAATTGAATGTCTTTGGCCTGCGTCTCGGCGATCTTGATCGCGGCCTTGAGACGCGCCGGCTCGGCCACCCGGGCCACGAGGGCACCCGCCGGTAATTGTTGGCCTTCCTGGAGAGGATTCGTGAAATCGCCCAACCGCTGCAACACGCCTTCGACACCCGCCCGGATGTTGAGGGCGTCCACCTGGCGATGTTTCAATTCGAGTTGGGCGCGAAGCTGGGCCAGTTTGGTTTCCTGGGCAATAATCTGTGCTGCGGCGGCATCGGCGCTGATCTTGAGTCGCTCCTCTTCTATCTCGAGCAGGCTGGCGAGCTCATCCGCCTTCGCCTGGGATTGCCTCAAGGTGATGGCTGGAATCAGCCCGCCCTTGGCCAGCGCGTCGTTCACTTCCAGATCCAGTTTTGCGCTGCTGAAGTTTGAGCGCGCGGTGGCGACGGCGGCGCGCTGCGTTAGCTTTTGTGAATCGAGCTGCACGCGCAGGTTGGCCAGGTCCGCCTCAGAGGTCTTGACGACGGACTCGGCGTCGAAAGCGGCCTGGACCACATCCGGGTTGCTCAAGACGACGAGGATGGTGTCGGCCGTGACTCGGGCTCCGGGCAATACAACAATACGTTCCACACGGCCCTGATTAATCGTGGGGATCCAGCGGATCTCCTGCGGGACAAGGGTGCCATTTCCGCGGACCTGCCGCAGCAGTTGCCCGCGTTTGACGGTGTCGAACAGGAGCGAGCCGCGTTCCACGGGGGGAGCTGCGGGCTTCAACCGGGACAGGCCTACCGTTATCAAGGTGACGATGGCCAAACCACCGAGCACGGCCGCGATTCTGCGGCGGCGTTTCTTCCGAGCCTGGTCTGGACGCGGGATGTCCATGTTACTCTTTCACCAGCCATCCGTCTTTCAGTCGGACGATGCGATTACCGTAGGCCGCGTTGGTTTCGGAGTGAGTGACCTGGACGATCGTGGTGCCTTCCTGGTTGAGTTTCTTGAACAACTCCATGATCTCGCGGCCCTGCTCGGTGTGGAGATTGCCGGTCGGTTCGTCGGCCAGGAGCAATCTCGGTTTGGCGATAATGGCGCGGGCAACCGCCACGAGTTGCTGCTGCCCGCCGGAGAGTTGGTTGGGGAATAAATCCTTTTTCCCGACGATATTGAAGCGGTCCAGAATATCCGCCACTAAAGCCTGGCGTTCTGAGCGCTTTACATCGCGATAGGAGAGAGGGATATCGAGGTTTTCTTCCACCGTCAGATCATCGAGCAAGTGGAACTGCTGAAAAACGAACCCGACAAAACTCTTGTTAAGGACGGAGCGATCTTTCGGTTTCAACCGGTGCACGGGCTGCGCTGAAAAGAAGAATTCGCCTTCCCAGAGGTGGTCGTACATTCCGAGAATTCCCAGCAGCGTTGATTTTCCGGCGCCCGAGGGACCCATGATGGTGATGAAATCTCCCTCGGCAATATCGAGTGTTATCTGACGGAGCACGTACGTAAACCCAGCTTTGGTCTGGTAGCTCTTTTCCAGATTACGGAGTTGGATCATAGGTGTGTCCATCCCCAGGTGAGGGAGTTGCGGAGCGACTGGTTGGGATCCGATATTCATCAATTAGTCCCGGCGATTACGAGTTAGGAAACGCGATTGTCATCTGTGCTTAGTTCATTCAGAGGTTGCGGCGGCCTGTATTGGCCGGTTCTTCTGCACTCCGTATGCCAAATGACACGTCAACTTGGAAGCCGCTGAAGAATAGGTACATGCGTGGAAGTATGGCAGCCCGGTCGGCCGATGCAAGTTGCACCGCCGGGATTCGTTCATCCCGGAAATGGGACTTTTCCATCGAGCGACGTATTAAAATGGCCATCGGGTCACTCATGCCGCAGAGATTCCATCGGATCAACTATGGACGCGCGGCGGGCGGGAACGAAACAGGCTGCGGCGGCGACGATGATCAGCAGAAGGATGACGCCGCCGAACGAGAGCGGATCCGTGCTGTTGGTCTGAAACAGTTCGAGTTGGCTGACTAGGATTCGGCCCGCCGCCAGGCTGGCAATGAGGCCGATGAAAACCCCAACCCCGACCAGCCCCGCTCCGGTCTTGAAGATCAAACGCAGGATATCCTGCCGTCGCGCGCCCAAGGCGATGCGCACGCCAATTTCGCGTGTGCGGCGGGAAACGGTATAGGAGAGAACGCTGTAAATTCCGGCCATGGCGAGTGCCAGGCCCAGGACGCCGAACAAGCCGAAGAGCAGGGAAACGAAGCGCGGTTGAGCGGCTTGGGCGTTTAGCATTTCTGCAAAAGTCTGCGGAGCGTTGACGGGCAATTCAGGGTCCATTTGCCGCACTTGCGTCCGCAGAGCGTTGATCATATCGACGGGGTTGGAGTGCGTCCGGACCGTCAACGTCCGCTGAGTCGGCGCGAGCAAGGTAAACGGAACCAGCACTGCGGGCAGAGGGCGGCTCTGGAGGTCATCGTTTCGTGAATCAGCAATGACGCCGACGATGGTGAGCGAAGGGGAAAAATTTGTTGGGGTAAAAAGTTGGGGTGGCGGCTTGACGAGATCATCCAGGCGGATGCGACGACCGAGCGGATCGACGCCCGGGGGCCAGAGCTTGGCTGCGGTTTCATTAATGACCACCACCGGCTCGGACCGATTGACGTCCTGCTCGGTGAGCATCCTCCCTTGGCGTAGTGGAATTCGCAGGGTGGAAAGATAATCCGCGCCCACGGCCTGGAGCGCGATCCGGCGCACCTGCGGATCGGGTTGGCCTTCGAGAGAGTAGGCAAGTTCCGGAGCGCCAAAGGGCAGACCGCCAAAGCCCATCGTGGCGGCCTCAATTCCGGGGAGGCTTTTTACCCGGTCCAGGAGGTCCAAAGCAAAGCGGTTTCGATCGTTCCACGTGGCATATTTTTTAGGAGGCAAGGTGAACTCCACGTTCATCACGTTCTCGGGCTGGAAACCCAAGTCGACATGTTCCAAAGCCAGGAAACTTCTGACCGTGAGGCTGGCGCCCACCAATAGGACCATGGCGAGAGCGACTTCCGCGACCACCAATGCCGCGCGGAGGCCACCACCCATCGCCGTCGTGGAGGCGCGGGCCTCGTCCTTAAGAGATTCGACCATATCGGGCCGTGACAGACGAAGCGCCGGGGCGAGGCCGAAGAGTATTCCGGTGAGCACCGAGACGCTCACGCAAGAAATCAGAACATAACTATTCACCTGAATTCGCGCCTCGTTGGGGACAAAATTGCCGGGCATAAGCGCCACCATCAGGTGCGTTATCCAGAAGGTGAATAATAGACCCAGCACCCCGCCCACCAGGGAGACGAGGACACTTTCAGTCAGTAATTGGCGGATGAGCTGCCCGCGAGCGGCCCCGATGGAAAGGCGGATCGCCATTTCGCGAGCGCGCGAGCTTGCCCGGGCGAGCTGCAAGTTGGCAACGTTTGAGCAGGCAATCAGCAGGAGGAAGCCTACCGCGGCGAACAGCAGCCGGAGACTGCGCTCCATGGAGCCGTGGGCAACCGTGAGGTCCAGGTAATTTGTAAGCGTGGTGGCAAATTCCGCTTTGGGAAAACCCGGCGGGTTTGATTTGGCCAACTCGACTTGTAGGGTATGAAGTTGCTGCTGAGCCGCGACCGAGGAAACTCCCGGGCTTAAGCGCGCGAGTGGAAACACACCTCGCTGATTGCGGGAATCAATGCCCATCGGCACCCACAGCCCGTTATCCGTCCACCACCCGAAGCGTGGCGGCATGACGCCGATAATCGTGTAAGCCTGGTCGTCGAGGCGCAGTGTCTTGCCGAGGATATTCGTATCCGCGCCGAAGAGCCGTTGCCATCGGAGGTAGCTCAAAACGGCGACTGGCTCCGGCTCACCGGAAGAGCGGAGATCCGAAGGTTCGATCGTCCGGCCGAACAGGGGTCGCACGCCGAGGAACCGAAAGGCGTTGGTGGAAAGTTCGACGGCCCGGACGGTCTCGGGCGCGAATTCGCCGGTGAGCAGGAGACTGCCCGGACGGGTCGACATCACGTCGGAGAAGGCCGTCAGCCGGGTCATTTCCAGGTATTGGTCCTGACGGTAGGGCCGCATCTTTTGATCCGAGTCGGCCGCATGCAGGCCGGGGACCCAGATCTCCCCGGATCTGGCGTAAGGGTAGGGGTTGATCACGACACCATAAATAACGCTGAAGAGCGCGGTCGTAGCGCCGATGCCCAGCGCCAGCGTGAGCACCGAGACGGCCGTGAAGCCGGGATTCTTCTGTAACTGGCGGAACGCGCTTTTAAAGTCGTTCATGATGTTTCTTCGAGCAGCTAATTTTGTGTTTCCAGGTCGTGCTTGGGGGAGGGGTTGGGAATCTGGATCTATTCCGCTCGCAAGGCGACGATCGGGTCGACCCGGGCGGCGCGGCGGGCTGGAATCCAGGAGGCGAACAGGGTCACCACCAGAAGGAAAGCGGCTACGAGGAAGATGACGAACGGGCTGCTCGCGGGCAGTTCCGGCATGACCACGCCCAGGACTCGGCTGATCCCGAAGGCTCCCACCAGCCCAACGGCAGTTCCGATCAACGAGAGGCGTAATCCCTTTCCCACGATGAGCCACAGCACGTCCGGCAGTTGCGCCCCGAGGGCCATCCGTACGCCGATCTCACTGGTCCTTTGCACCACGAAGCCGGAAATCACGCCGTAGATGCCCAAAGCGGCGAGGGAAAGTCCGAGCGCGGCGAAGCCGCTCAATAACTTGCTTCCGAGAGCCCAATCATCGAGCGACTTGCCCACCCGAGACAGGGCGGGGCCCGGCTCTCCGACAGGCTGGTCGGAGTCCAGTTCGGCGACTGCCCGTCGCAAGGTATCGCCGGAAACATTGCCCCGGAGCGCCACGACGAGCGAATGCTGGGGGGCCTGGGCGAACGGCCGGTAGGTCTGGAAGGCGGTGTGGCTTTCGGAGGGGTTGGCGGGAAACCGGACATCGTTGACGACGCCGACGACCTCCTCGCCATCAATTCGACCGCCCAGCGGCGACTGATCGCCCCAAAGCGCGCGGGCCATCGTTTGGTTGATGATGACGACCGCAGGCCGGTTGGTGGTATCGAAGGAGTTGAAATCGCGACCGGAAAGCAGCCGCATGCCCAAGGTGGAAAAGTAACCCGGCGTGACGCCGTTGACGTAGCGCACCGGGGCTCGTCCGTTGGGCGTCTCGGGGCGTCCCTCGACGTTGAAACCGGAGGTAACATTGAATTGCGACACGGGCATGGTCCATCCCAGCGCAACCGATTCAACGCCCGGGATCGCGCCTAATCTCTCCTGGAGCCGCCCTGTGAAGCCGCGGAGCGCATCGCCGTTCCCATACTTCGTGTCCGGTAGGGTCAAAAAACCCAGAGTCAATCCTTCGACGCGCCAACCGGGATTCATTGCGGCAAAGCCTCGCAGACCATTCACAACCAAACCAGCGCCGGTCAACAGGACTAAGGCCAGGGAAACCTCCGCCACAATCAGGGCATGCTGTAACCGATGTTGGGAGCGGTCTGCCGTGGTTCCGCGGGAGGTCTGTTTGAGCGTCTCATTGAAGGCGGTTCGCGAGCCGAGCCAGGCCGGCAGGAGGCCGAAGACCAGCCCCGATATTGTGGAGGCGGCCAGGGCAAAGCCCAGGACCCCGAGGTTCAATGGCAGATGCAGCACCGTCTCGCCATCAACCACGAACTGCCGAACAAGCAATTGGTTGGTCCAACTGGCCAGCACCAAGCCGAGCCCGCCGCCCAGCAACGCCAGCAAAAGACATTCGGTGAGCAGACTGCGGAACAATCTTGCGCGTGGAGCTCCCAAGGCGCCGCGGATAGCGAGTTCGCGCGAGCGCGCGGCTGTGCGGGCGAAGAAGAGGTTGGCGAGGTTGGCGCAAGCGATCAGCAACACGAACCCTGCGAGTGCCATGACGCACCAGACGATCCGTCGGGCCTCCGGCGGGAGGCTGGCTTTCGCCAAGGGGACGAGCAGCAAATTGTCCGGGGAGTTATCCGGGTATTCATGAGCTAAGCGCGCGGCGGTCACATCGGCTCCCGCCTGCGCTTGCGCGAGGGACAGGCCCGGCCGCAGACGCGCTATGACCTTCAGGTAATTGACCCCGCGGTTTCGACGCTCCTCCTCCGTGAACGCGAGCGGCCGCCACATGGAGACCGGTCCAGTCAACATGATGTCATGAGAGGTTGGGGGCATGACACCGATCACCGTAACCGATTCGCCATCGAGCCTCAGCGTCCGGCCGACGATGTTCGTGTCGCCTGAGAAGCGCGTTATCCAGAACTCATGATCGAGGACGACCACCTGGTTTCGACCGGGCCGATCCTCGTCGAGCGTGAATACGCGCCCCAGTTCGGGTTGGATCCCGAGCAGTGGAAAAAAATCTGCGGTCACCTGCAATCCTCGGACGCGTTCGGCGGGTTGACCAGGTTCCACCAGGCTGAACGGTTTGTCATTCTGCGCGGCAACGAATTGAAAAGTGGGATTCTGGGCTTGGTAATCCAGAAAGTTGGCGGTCGAGTGATGGGGTTCACGACGCCAGTGCTGGGAATTCTGGAACAGTTGAACCAGTTGCTCCGGGGCGGGGTAAGGCAGGGGCCGAGCGAGCACCGCGCGCATGGCGCTGAACATCGAGGTGTTGACGCCGATGCCGAGCGCGAGGGTCAAAACGGCCACGGCCGTGAAGCCGGGAGTTTTCAACAATTGGCGCAGGGCAAATTTGAGATCGTGCATGGCTCGCTAGATCGGATTTTGGTCGGATTGTTTCACGGCAACGCAGGGATAATGCCAAAACGCGAGGAAGTTGTAAGCTGCTGATAAGCAGGGGTGAGTGACTAGAGCTCTGCGAGGTATCCACTCGGGAATGTTCACTGACGGGAATCAGCGTTCCCACTACTGGGAAAAACGGTCGGGCACATCAGGACAAGCTTAGCCGCAGTCGCGCCCGACAACCTTGGCGGTCTTTTCGATTCTCCAGCGTGATTGAACCGCCA
>Ga0105240_10012621_pt1 | contig 11648 bp, 8 predicted proteins | sample KBSC54metaG_FD_80426 | JGI IMG/M metagenome (GOLD analysis project Ga0105240, IMG submission 80426) | Corn rhizosphere microbial communities from Kellogg Biological Station, Michigan, USA - KBS C5-4 metaG | ecosystem: Host-associated > Plants > Roots > Rhizosphere > Soil | place: Michigan, USA...
CCGGCCGCGGAGCCGGCCTTCGCGAAGTACATCCGCAAGTTTTGGCCGGGGCTGCCCGATGGCGCGCTAACCCCCGACTACGCCGGCATCCGCCCTAAGCTGCACGGCCCCGACGAGCCGCAGCCGGACTTCCAGCTCGACGGCGAGGAGGTCCACGGCCTGCCGGGCCTGATGGCCCTGTTCGGCATAGAGAGCCCGGGCCTGACCTCCTCACTGGCCATCGGCGAAGAGGTGGCGGGAAGGTTGGGCGCCTAGGGCTTGCCGGGGCGCCCGCGACGGCGCCAGATGCCGCGCTCAAGCTCCCCGGGGGATTCCTGTGCGTTCGATCGTCCTTGCCGCCGCCGTGCTCGCCCTGGCGTCCGGCGCTCATGCCCAGGCCTACGACCCCCTGAAGACCTTCGGGCCGCTGACCCTGCCGGCGCCGGCGAACTCCATCCGCACCGGGTCCGGGACGCCCGGACCCGCCTATTGGCAGAACCGGGCGGACTTCAACATCACAGCGAGGATCGACACCGCCGCCCATGTGCTGACCGGCGACGAGACGGTGACCTATACGAACAACAGCCCCGAGGCCTTGAGCTTCCTCTGGTTCCAGATGGACCAGAACCTCTACCGCCAGGGCAGCCGCGGCTACGCCATGTTCGGCGGGCGGCGGATCGATCCGAAATCCTCGACCGATGGCTACGTCATCGACGCGGTGACGGTTGGCGGCAAGCCGGCGCACATCGTGGTCGACGACACGCGGATGCGCGTCGACCTGCCGGCGGCGCTGAAGGGCTCCGGCGGCAAGGTGGCCGTGCGGGTCCAGTACCATTTCACCATCCCCGGCCTGTTCGGCGGGCGGATGGCGTGGGAGCCCAACAAGTCCGGCGACATCTACGACCTGGCGCAGTGGTATCCGCGGTTGCAGGTGTTCGACGACGTGCGCGGCTGGGACACGCTGCCGTATCTCGCGAACGAGTTCTACCTGGAGTACGGCAGCTTCGACTACGCGGTGACCGTGCCGGCCGACATGCTGGTGTCCGGGTCCGGCGCGCTCACCAACCCGAACGAGGTGCTGAGCGCCGAGCAGCGGGCGCGCTGGGCGCAGGCCAGGCTGAGCGACAAGACGGTGATGATCCGCACGCCGGAGGAGGTGGCCGCGACGCCGCCGGCCAATGGCGCGACCAAGACCTGGCGCTTCCACATGGACAATACCCGCGACGTGGCCTTCACGGCCAGCCGCGCCTTCGTCTGGGACGCCGCGCGGATCAACCTGCCGGACGGCAAGACGGCGATGGCCCAGTCGGTCTATCCGCCGGAGAGCGTCGGCCAGGACGCCTGGAGCCGCTCGACCGAATATATGAAGGACGCCGTCGAGCGGTTCTCGAAGCGCTGGTTCCCCTATCCGTGGCCGAACGCCATCAATGTGGCGGGGCCCGCGACCGGCATGGAGTATCCGGGCATCGTCTTCGACGGCATCCCGGACAAGGGCAAGACCCTGTTCTTCATCTCCGCGCACGAGATCGGCCACAGCTGGTTCCCGATGATCGTGGGCTCCGACGAGCGGCGCGACGCCTGGATGGACGAGGGCATCAACACCTTCATCGACGTCTATGAGAGCGACGATTTCTCGAACGGCGTCTATGGGCCCAAGCGCGACGGGGAATATGCGCCGAAGGCGGACGCCACCCCCGCCGAGCAGATCGCCGAACTGCTGAAGGATCCCGAGGCGCCGGTGATCCTGAGCCGCGCCGACACCATCCGCGAGAAGTACCGCCACCCGGTGACCTACTTCAAAGCCGCCTTCGGCCTGACCCTGCTGCGGGAGGACATCCTGGGGCCGCAGCGCTTCGACCTGGCCTTCCGCAAGTACATCGCCGACTGGGCCTTCAAGCATCCCAAGCCCTCCGACTTCTTCCGCGAGATGGAGAGCGCCGGCGGCGAGGACCTGAGCTGGTTCTGGCGGGGCTATTTCCTGAACAACTGGAGCCACGACCTGGCGGTGACCGACATCGTCAACGACCCGGCGAAGGGCGGGACCGTGACGGTGGAGAACCGCGGCCAGCTGGTGCTGCCGGCGACGCTGCGGGTGACCTTCAAGGACGGCAAGACCCGCGATATCCGCATCCCGGTCGAGACCTGGATGCAGACCGGCAGGCACAGCTATCCGCTGGAAGCGGCTGTGGCCTCGGCGGTGGTCGATCCCGATCGGCGGCTGCCGGACGCGGATCGGGCAAACAACGCGATGACCGCGCGGTAACCTCGCGGCTGCGCCGCGCCACCTCCCCCTGCGGGGAGGACCTAGAGACTCCCCACCACGCTCGCCAGCGCCTCGTCGGGGCTCGCGCCCTCCAGGTGGATGCGCGACCACAGCGCCAGGAACAGCATCGGCCAGCGGACGCCCGGCGCGCCGGCGGTGAAGGCCGCGGCGGCGTCGGGGCGGATGCGGCGGATGGCTTCCACGTCGCCGATACGCGCGGCGATGTCGCCGGCGCGGGGCGCGATCCAGGCCTCGACGGGGACGGTGAAGCCCTGCTTGCGGGCCCAGGGCTCGGCGGCCGGGCAGGCCTTCTCCAGCCACTTGCGCAGCAGCCATTTGCCGTAGCGGCCCTGGACCTTGAACCTGTCCGGAAGGGGAAAGGCGAACTCGGCGACGGCGCGGTCGAGGAAGGGCGTGCGGCCCTCCAGGCCATGGGCCATCAGGCAGCGGTCGAGCTTGAGCAAGAGGTCGTTGGGCAGCCAGGTGGCGATGTCGGCCCACTGCGCCTGCTGCAGGGGCGTGAGACCGGGCGGCGACTGCGCCTCGGCCCGCCAGCGGCCTAGCGCGGCGGCGTCGGCGCCCCCTCTTTCGGCAGGACGGGGCTCGGCGGGGCGGCCGCCCAGCCAACCGGGGCGCAGCGCGCGGCGATAGCGGCCGTAGCCGGCAAAGAGCTCGTCGCCACCCTCGCCGGTCAGCACGACCGTCAGCGAGCCCTTGGCCGCCTCGGCCAGCTTGTAGGTCGGCAAGGTCGCGTAGTCGGCCGTGGGGTCGTCCAGGGCCCAGGCGACCTGCGGCGCGATCCGCCAGAAGTCGTCTTCGCCGAAGCTGGTCTCGCGCCAGTCGAGGTTGAGCGCCTTGGCGACCCGCTCGGCCTGCGCGCGCTCGTCGGCGGCTCCAGCCGCGTCGAAGCCGCAGGTGTAGGCCGTGACCGGGCGTTCGTTCAGCCGCGCCATCAGGGTCGCGATCGCCGCCGAGTCGATGCCGCCCGACAGGAACAGGCCGTAGGGCACGTCGGAACGCTGGTGGACGCGGACGGAGTCCTCGAGGACGGCGTCGAGTTGCTTGATCAGCGCGGCCTCGTCGCCGCCGGGCGCCGGCGCGCGGCGGGGCAGGATCTGCTGGCGCTGGTTGGCCACGATGCGGCCGTCCTTGACCTCGCAGACCTCGCCGGGGGCCAGGCGGCGCAGACCCTGGAACAGGGTCCGCGCGCCCAGGGTGTAGTTGAAGGCGAGCAGTTCCTTCGCCGCCTCGTCATCGACGTGCGTCTGCATCAGGCCCGCCTTGAAGAAGGCCCTGGGCTCGGACGCGAAGGCCAGGCCGCCACCGTGCTGCATGATGTAGAGCGGCTTGATGCCGAAGGGGTCGCGCGCCAGCCAGGTGCGGCCGTCGCCCCCCACCAGGCAGAAGGCGTACATGCCGCGCAGGCGCCGAAACGCCGCCTCGCCCTCGCGGGCGTAGAGGTGCAGGAAGGGCTCGAAGTCGGAGCCGGTGGCGAGCTCGCCCTGCAGTCCGTGCTCCTCCGCCAGCTCCAGGTAGTTGTAGATCTCGCCGTTGCCGACCAGGGTCGAGCCGGCGGCGCTGATCGGCTGCCAGCCGCCCTCCAGGTCGATGACCGACAGCCGCGCATGGGCGAGCGCCGCGCCGGGCGTCTCCTGCAGGCGGATGCCGTCGGGGCCGCGATGGGTGAGCGCCTCGATCATCCGTGAGGCGCGCGCGTCCCCGCCGCCCAGCTGGCCCGCGATTCCGCACACCTCAGGCGGCCCCGTAGTCGGCGAAGAGGGTCTTCCACTGGGCCACGACGGCGGCCTCGGAGAACTCGGCGGCCACTCGGCCGAGGCCCCGGTCCTTGAAGGCCGCCGCCAGCTTCGGCTCGGCCAGGAGGCGGCGCACGCCCGACGCCAGGGCCGCCGCGTCGTCGATGGGGATCAGGATGCCGTCGCGGCCGTCCTCGATCAGCGCCGCCGGCCCCTGGCTGGCGGCGGCCACCACCGGCAGGCCGTGGGCCCAGGCCTGGATGACCACATTGCCCAGCGGCTCGAAGCGGGACGGGAAGACGCAGACGTCCGCCGCCCGGTAGAGCGCCGAGGCGTCGGTCCGCCAGCCCAGGAACCGCACCCGCGCCGCGACGCCCAGGGCCTCCGCCATCGCCTTCAGCTTGGCCTCGAGCGGGCCGACGCCGGCGATCCACAGGTAGGCGTCCGGCAGTTCGGCCAGCGCCTGCAGGCTGACGTCGTGGGCCTTGTTCTCGTGCAGCCGGCCCATGGCCAGCAGCAGGGGCGCGTCCTTCGGCGTATCGAGGGCCGCGCGGTCGGCGGCGGCGCCGTCCTGGCCGGCGATGGGCGGTGGCGCGGCGGCGAAGTTGGGGATGCAGCGCACGCGGCCCGCGGGCCAGCCCTGGCCCACGATCCACTCGGCGATGTCCTCGGTGTTGGCGACCAGCTCCTCGAAGCCGGCGTAGTATTTCAGGTTGTAGTAGCCGCCCAGCCGCCCGATCCGCGCCCAGGGCCCCTTGGGCGTATGCCGCGCGGCGCGGTTCATCCAGGCCAGCATCAGGCGGGCGTCGTTGAGCCGCCCGTAGCCGGCGACCGCGGTCTTGGTGAGGATGTCGATCGGCCCGCCGAAGCGCAGCACCTTCACCGGCACGCCGGCGGCCCTCAGAGCCGCCTCGCGCCCGGCATGGCCCCGGATCGCCGCGGCCTCGCCCACGCCCGCGCGGTGCAGCGCCGTGACCAGATCGACGAAGTAGGTCTCCGCCCCGCCGTCGCCGGCCGTTCCCAGAAGGTGCAGCACGCTCATGTGTGGCGTGGACCGTAGCCGGTTGGGCGCGGGGGTAGAAGGGGAAAGGGTGAGGGCGAGGCCTTGGCCCGCCTTGCCGGGTCGACGCCCCCGGCTCAGTCTCCTATCTTCGCGGCGAGGGGAGCGTCGATGGCCGAGGCGTCTTTTTCCCGAGCGCCAGCGGCGGCCGCGATCCAGGCGCGGCTGTTTGGGCCGTTTCGGATCGAAGCCGCCGAGGCCGCTCGCGCGCCGGGCCGCAAGAGCCGCGCCCTGCTGGCCTATCTGATCCTGACGGCGCCCGAGCCGGTCTCCCGCGAGCGGCTGGCCGGGCTTCTCTGGGGCGACCGGCAGGAGGAGCAGGCGCGGGGCAGCCTGCGCTTTGCGCTGCACGAATTGCGCGGCCTGGCGAACGACGAAGCGCCCCTGCTGACCGCGAGCCGCGCCGAGGTGCGGTTGGAGCCCGGCCGCGTCGAAACCGACCTCGACCGGCTACGGGGCTTGGCCGACGGCTCCGATGCGGCGGCGCTCGCCGCCTTGCTGGGCGAACAGCCGGGCGACCTCTTGAGCGATCTCGGCGACATCGACCCGGGCTTCGATGACTGGCTGACCGGTGAGCGGGTCCGCCGCCAGGAGGAACGCCGCGCCATCGCCGTCGCCGTCGCGCGCCGAGCGCTCGCGCAGGGCCGGGTGGAGCCGGCGCGCGCGGTCGCCGACCGGTTGCTGGCCGCGGAGCCTTCCGACGAGGCGGCGACGCGGCTGGCGATGGAAGCACGGGCGCAGCTCGGCGACCGCGATGGCGTGCGGCGGGTCCATGCGCGCTATGTGGACGCCACGCGGCGCGAGTTGGATGCGGCGCCATCGGCCGAGCTGGACGCGCTGCGCGCCGAGCTGACGAGCGCCCCGCCGGGACGTTCGGGGCCGGCCCCGGCGCCGGCGTCGCAAGGAGCCGGGCCGCAGCTGAACGCGACGCCTGGGCGCCGCGCGCTCATCCTCGGCGGCGTCGCGGCGGCCGTCGCGGCCCTGGCCGGCGGCGGGGTGCTGTGGAACCGCCTCGCCGCGCGCCGGGCCGCGCCGTCGCCGCGTTCGGCCCTGCTGCTGCAGGAGGCGATGGTCGCGTTGCGCCAGGACACCCGCGACGGGCAGAAGCAGGCGGTCGGGCTGTTGCGGCGCGCCGTCGCCGAGCAGCCGGGTTTCGCCGACGGCTGGGGCGGCCTGGCGCTGGCCTACGCCTTCCAGGCGCACTGGCGGGCCCGCGACGAGGCCGCCGACCTGCGCGCCCGCGCGCGGGCGGCGGCGGACCGGGCGTTGGCGCTCGCCCCGCGCAACGCCTTCGCCGAGGCCGCCCGGGCCATCGCCCAGCCGACCCGCGGCGACTGGCGCCGGACCGAGCTGGCGCTGCGCCGCGCGCTGGGCGAGCACCCGGATCATCTAGAGCTGAGCTTCGTCCTGGCGCAGCTCCTGACGCAGGTCGGCCGCCAGGGTGAGGCGGCGGGCCTGTTCGAGAAGGTCCGCCGCGGCGGCGCGCCCAGCCCGGGCATCTATTTCCGCGAGATGATGGCCCTGTGGTCCGCCAACCGGCCGGAGGAGACCGACCGGCTGATCGAGGAGGCCAACCAGCTGTTCCCCGGCCAGTTCGCCGTCTGGTTCGGGCGGCTCTACATCCTGATGTTCAGCGGCCGGCTGGCCGAGGCGGCGGCCATGCTGGAGGACGCCCCGGCCCGTCCCAGCGGCGTCCCGGTCGAGGACTTCGAGGCCGTGCGGATGGTGCTGCGCGCCCTGCAGACCCGCGCCAAGGCGGACGTGGACCGCGCGGTCGCCGCCCACCTGGAGCGCGCGCACCGGGGCGCCGGCTATGCGGAGAACGCCATCCAGTTCGCCGCCGTGTTGGGCCGTCTGGATGACGCCTTCGCCGTCGCCGAGGCCCACTACTTCAACCGCGGCTTCATCGTGCCGGACGTGCGCTTCGGCCAGGTGCAGGCGGTCTACACCCCGCTCGAGGAGCGCCAGACCAACCTGCTGTTCTGGCCCTCGACGGCGGCCCTGCGCGCGGACCGCCGTTTCCAGCCCCTGGTCGCCGAGCTCGGCCTCGCCCGCTACTGGCGCGAGGCCGGCGTGCGGCCCGACTATCTGCGAAACGCCTAGGCTGCGCTGCTCAGGCGACGACAGCCGTCCGGCGCCGCCGCAGAGCCGCCCCCGCCACCCCGAAGCCCAGCAGCGCCAGCGCCCACGTCGCGGGCTCCGGCACCGCCGCCGGAGCGAAGAAGCCGGCGATCTCGCCACCGGGGTAGATTGTGGTGTGCAGGGTGAAGTAGGCCTCGCCGGCCGCCAATCCCGCCAGCAACGCGCTCTCGGCCCCGCCGACCCCGCCCTTGGCGGTGACGAAGGCCGGGTTGTAGCTGGCGGCCTGGGTCAGGTCGAACAGCTGATGATAGTCGCCGGAGGTCACGTTGAGCGGGAACGCGGGGAAGGCCGGGATGGGCGTCGCGACGCCCGCTGTCCCGGTGTCGGGCGTGGCGGTGCAGCAGTGGATGTGGGCGCCGGTGTCGGTCCCGCTCAGGCCGTAGAAGTGGACCAACAGGTCCAGGGTGTCGGCGGCGGTGTCGATCGTCGCCTCGGCAAAGCCGCCTCCCAGGCTCGGGGTGGGCGTGGCGACGCCGGCGCCGTTCAGGGCGGCGTTGTAGCCGAGGAGCGCGGCGCGGGAGGGGCCCGCGGCGGCGAGGGCGCCCGCGACCGTCAGGGATGCGATCGCCAGGGCCTTGGGGAGCGAGCGGTGCATGGTGTTTTCCTTGGACGCTGCCGTGACAGACATTGCCGCGGCTCTTACCGCCCAAGGTTGTGCGCCCAGGTGTTGGCCCAACCGTAGATCATCGTTAGCGGATCGTTAATTCGGACCGATCGAACCCGTCGGCGGTTCAGCTTGTCTGCCGCGGGACGCCGAGCCACTCGCTGGCGGGCGGCGGATGGCCCCAGGCGCGCCAGTAGTCCGCCACGCCGATCTGGCGGATCAGCGGCATGAAGCGGGGGTCGGCCCGCATCGCCGCCGTCGGGGGCATGAACAGGTGATGGGTCTGACGGCGGCTCGCCACCTGGAAGCGGCCGGTGGAGAAGCGCTGACCTGAAGCCACCAGCTGCGGCGCCTGATAGAGCGCGCCGGCGAGCGCGAAGGCCTCGTCCACGTGGCCGAGCGCCGACACCAGGGCCATGGCGTTCTCGGCATAGCCGACGCCGCGCTGGGCCGCCGCGAGGTTTGCCTCGACCGCCGCCTGGATATCGGACGCGGTGCGGGTCGCCAGTGCGCGGGCGGCCTTCAGGCTCAGCTCCACGTCGGCGAAGGGGATGTTGAGCGGCCGGTTTTCCAGGTCGTCGCCCAGGGCGACCGCCCGGTCGGCGCGGCCGCTGTAGGCGAAGATCTGCAGCTGCAGAAACCACAGGGCGTAGTGGCGCGGCCACCGCGCGAGCGCCTTGGCGACCAGCTGATCGGCTTCCTCGACGCGCCCGACCGACCACAGGGCCAGCCCGAGCGTGTGATGGTGCCAGACGGCGAACTCGTCGCCCTTCACGGCCGCCTGGCCGTGCGCGACGGCGTCCTTCAGCCGCCCAACCCCGAGCAGCAGCCGCGCGTAGACCTGCTCCACCAAGGGGTCGTGGGCATGCAGCGCCAGGGCGCGCCTGTAGAGCTCCTCGGCGTTCGTCCAGTTGCGCCACACCGGGGCCAGCAGGGCCAGCGTGGCGGTGGCCTGCGGCTCGCGCGGATCGAGCTCGAGGGCCCGGCGGGCGGCCGCTTCCGACTGGGCCTTCACGCCGGGCTGCCGGGCGGGATCGGTGAACAGCAGGGCGGCCTGGTAGGCGAAGGCGAGCGCGCCCCAGGCCTGGGCGTAGTCCGGCGCCCGCGCCACGGCTTCGCGCAGATAGCCCTGGGCCTGCTGGTTGTCCTCCGGCAGGCCCGAGCCCAGGGCGTTGGCCGCCCGTTCGTAGAGCGCCCGGGCCTGGTCGGGGACCCTGGGGCGGCGCAGCCAGAGCGCCGTTCCGGCCGCGGCGAGCGAGAGGCCGCCGACCCCGGCGCCGATCCACACGCGGCGCGAGATCGGCGTCGGTGGCGGCGCTTCAAGCGTTGGAGCGGTCGGCGCGCTGTCGGGATCCCACCCGGCGGCGGTCAGGCGGTAGCCCACCCGGGGAATGGTTTCGAGCCGCCAGCCGTCCGGCCCCAGGCTCAGGCCCGCGCTGCGCAGCTTGGACATCACTCGCGACAGGGCGTCTTCGCCGACGATGCGCCCGTCCCAGCAGCTCTCGGTCAGGTCGTCGCGCGTCAGGATCTCGCCGCGCGCGCGGGCCAGCGCGACCAGCACCTGCATAACCCGCGGCTGCAGCCGCTGGCGTCCGCCCGGCGCGACGATCTCGCGCGAGGCGGGCCGCACCTCGACGGGTCCGAAGCGGAACGGCTTTTCCCGGGCCAGCACGATGCGGCCGGGGGCTTCGGTCGTCGCGACGGTCGAGTCCATGGCCCAGCATGATCCGCCGCGACCAAGCTCTGCAACGCGGAAAAGCCGCCGGGCGGCGAATGGTCGGGCTCCGGGCGGTGAAAGATCAGGTCGCGGTCCTGGCGGGTCGGAGGGCGACCGGGCGGGATGAGGGCGTCGCCTCGACGTGAGGCCCAACCCCGAAAGGAACACCCCATGAAGACCCTGATCCTCTCCGCCCTCGCCCTGCTGTCCCTGGGCGGGACCGCCGCCCTGGCCGCGCCGGCCCCGGACGCCGCGCCCACCGTCACCGTTCCCTATGCCGATCTCGACCTCAGCCAGGCGAAGGACGCGGCGGTCATGCTGAAGCGCATCCGCCACGCCGCCGGCGAGGTCTGCCGCGACATGCCGGGCGCCGGCGCGAACGATCCCGAGACCATCGAACGGGTCACCGCCTGCTATCGCCAGACGCTCGCCCGCGCGGTGGCCGGGCTGAACGCGCCCCGGGTCAGCGAGGCCTTTGCCCCGAACGCGGCCCAGAAGCGGCTGGCCCGCCTGCCCTGATGCGCCGACGGCTCCGGGCGCGCCGCCGCCGCTCGGAGCCGTGCGGCGTGGGGCCCGGGCAGCCGTCTCCCGCCAGTCATGGAACCTCTGGTCTATGGTTGTGTTTGTTCCGAGGGTGAGACCGGCTTGGTCGCCCGTAATTCCTACAACCTGCCTGGGTATGGCTTTCGCTCCGCGAGCCTCCAGTTCGTCGAAGGGCCAGCCGTGGCTGCCCAGACATCCACCGATTCCGAAGAGGCCGCGCTCAGCCTGACTATGGCTGTGGTGGCGTCGTCCCCCGGGCCGCTGCTGCTGCTCGACGGGGACCTGAACATCGTCGCGGCGAGCGACTCCTTCTCGACGACCTTCGACGTCGACGCCGCGGCCGCGATCGGCAGCGGGCTGTCCAGCCTGGGCGCCGGGGAATGGGACGCGCCGCAGCTGGGGTCCTTGCTGGCCGCGACGCGGTCGGGCGCGGCCAAGATCGGGGCCTACGAGATGGACCTCAAGCGCCCCGGACTGGCGATGCGCAGCGTCGTGATCCACGCCCAGCGGCTTGTCTATCTCGACCTCGAGAACGTGCGGGTGCTGATGGCGGTCACGGATGTGACCGACGCGCGCGCCAACGAAAAGCTGATGGACGAGGCGCTTCGCCAGAACCTGGTGCTTCTGCAGGAGGTCCGCCACCGGGTCGCCAACAGCCTGCAGATCATCGCCAGCGTCCTGTTGCAGAACGCCAAGAAGAGCCGGTCCGAGGAGGCGCGGCTCCACCTGAAGGACGCCCACAACCGCGTGATGTCCGTCGCCGAGCTGGAGCGCCAGCTCGCCGGCTCGGGGAGCCGCTCGGTGGAGCTCGGCGCTTACTTCGGGAACCTCTGCCACAGCATCGCGGCCTCGATGATCGCCGACCCCGCGAAGGTCTCCCTGACGGTGACCGGCGCGGGCGGCGTCGTGGGCGACCGGGTTTCGGTGAGCCTGGGCCTGATCGTCACCGAGTTGGTCATCAACGCCCTGAAGCACGCCTTCCCGGACAGCCGTTCGGGAAAGGTCACGGTGGATTGCCAGGTGCACGGTCCGAACTGGACCCTGGCGGTCAGCGACGACGGCGTCGGCATGCCCGCCGATCCCGCGGAGATCCGCACGGGCCTGGGCACCAGCATCGTGCAGGCCCTGGCCGCACAGCTGCAGGCCACCGTCACGACGGAAGCGGCGAACCCCGGGACCCGGGTCGCCATCGCCCACACCCAGGTCGGCCTGGCGGACGCGGTCGCGGCCGACGGCATGGACGCGGGCCGGAGCGCACGCGGCCCCGGCGACCCATCGTCGACGTCTTCGGAGAAGGGAATACGTCATGCAGACCGCTAGCCCGTCGACCCCAGCCAAGACCCTGCTGATCGTCGAAGACGACCTGCTGACGGCCACGACCCTCAAGGACGCGCTGGAAGAGGCCGGCTATCTGGTCATGGACCTGACCGGCCGGCATCAGGATGCCCTCGCCGCCGCGCGCGAGGGCAGGCCGGACCTGGCGCTGGTCAATATCGAGCTGCAGGGTCGCGACGACGGCATGGCGCTGGCGACGGATCTGACGGCGATGGCCATACCGGTGCTGTTCATCAGCGGCCAAAGCAGCC
>Ga0105240_10012623_pt1 | contig 11646 bp, 10 predicted proteins | sample KBSC54metaG_FD_80426 | JGI IMG/M metagenome (GOLD analysis project Ga0105240, IMG submission 80426) | Corn rhizosphere microbial communities from Kellogg Biological Station, Michigan, USA - KBS C5-4 metaG | ecosystem: Host-associated > Plants > Roots > Rhizosphere > Soil | place: Michigan, USA...
CGGCAAGCTGACGCCGGTGGTCACCGACATGACCCAGCCCAACGGCATCGCTTTTTCGCCGGATGAAAAGACGCTTTATATCTCCAACTCGCTGCCCGACATGTATGTGCGCGCCTATGACGTCGGCGCGGACGGCAAGCTTTCCAATCCGCGCAATCTGATCAAATGGCCCGGCTCGGCGCCGGACGTGCCCGACGGCATGAAGGTGGACTCCGCCGGCAATGTCTGGGCCACCGGCCCGGGCGGCATTCGCATCATCTCGCCCCAGGGCAAGGTGCTGGGCCAGCTGATCGTGCCGGAGATCGTGGCCAATATCGGTTTCGCGGAAGACGGCAAGACGGTCTATCTCACCGGCTCGACCAGCCTGTATCGCCTGCACACCAAGATCCCGGGCGAGATTCCGATGTATTACAGAAAGTAGAGTTCACACTGGCGTGCCGGCGGCGTATGGCGTTGCCGGCACGTTATGTTTCGTTAGATCGAACGTGTCAGTGGAAGTAGTGGTATCCCGCCCAGATCGCGACGAGCCACAGCAGGGCCGAGACCAGGATCACCAGCAAACCGCGTTGCGCGCCGCGTGCAGATTCCTGCAGGGCGCTTGAGATACGTCTGCCGTGCCGTCTTCCCACTTTCGTCTCCCTCGACCTTGGCTCATCCCCTGTTCAGGCGATGCTCCTCCAAGATCAGGCAAACTGATCAGCATAATTCGTGCCAATTCGGGACGGTTTGAAAATCTTGGTAAATTTCGCGGCATGTAAGGTGCATTTACATTTTGATCACAAATCGTCTTCAGAACTGTAACCGCAGCTTTACACCGCTCTATAACCTTTTCAGGTCAAACGAATTTTCCCCAACCTTGCGTTGCACCAACTTTGCCTCAAGGAAAGGCAAGACGTGCGAATGGTTTAGTTAACAGACATGGTTGAGAAGGGCGCGTTTTAGCTTTTGTTACCCCCGCATCGGGTAGGCGAAGGCGCTTTGCGGCAAAGAGCCTAAGGCTGAACCGCCACCCGGTCGCCGTCATGCAGCTTGTCGAGATTGTCGCTCGCCAGCCGGTCACCGGCCGACAGGCCCGACAGGATGGTGACGGCTTGCGGCGTCTTCAATCCCAGCGCCACTTCGCGCTTTTCGATTTTATCTTCCGCGCCGATGACGAACACGCTGCCGGTCTTGCCATTGGCGATCACGGCGCCGGGCGGCACGCTCACCCGCGATACGGTTTGCGTTTCGCCTTTTTCCGGCGCAGTCATGAAGCCGACCCGTGCCGCCATTTGCGGGAGGATACGGGGGTCCTTGCTCTTGATCTTGACGCGCACGGCCACGGTGCCCTTGCTCTGGTCGGCGGTGGGAATGATGGCGATCACCGAGCCGGGAATGTCCCAATCGGGAAAGGCGTCAAGATGGATGACGGCGTCGCCGCCGACCTGCACACGCTCGATGTAATTTTCGCTGACATCGACCTGGACCTCGAGTGAGTCCATATCGACGATAGTAAGGATGCCGGTACGGGTGGAGCCGCCGCCGGATGCTTGTGGCGCGACGACTTCGCCGATTTGCGCCACCTTAACGGTGACCACGCCCGAAAAAGGCGCACGCACCACCGCGTCGCGCAGCGCGGCTTGAGCAACCGCCACCTGCGCTTGGGTTACGCCATACTGGGTGCGGGCATTGTCATAAAGAATGCGCTGATTTTCCACCATGTCGGTGGCGATTGCGCCTTGTGCCTGCAAGCCCTGATAGCGGGTATAGTACCGTCCGGCATTCTCGAAAGCCGCTTTTGCCTGGACTTCCAGCGCCTGGGCCTGGTGCAGCGCCGCTTGCAAGTTGGAATCATCCAGCCTTGCGACGATATCACCGGCTTTGACTTTTTGGCCTTCCTCGAAATTCACTTCCAGAACCTTGCCCTGGATCTTGGCGGTCAAGGTCGCCTGACGCCGGGCCACAACATAGCCGGATGCATCCAGGCCGGCGCCGGCGCTGCCGGAGCCTTGGGCGGAGGCGGTGATGGCGTGCACGGCAATGCGGTTGTCGGGCCAGAAATACCAGGCGCCGGCTCCCGCGAGCAGCAGTGCGGCGCCGACACCAGCATAAAGCCAGGGCGAAGGGCCGCCGCGCTTGACCGGCGTGCGCTCGATCTTCAGCGAATCCAGGAGTGACGATTTGTCAGGGCTAGCGTTCATATTCAGCCTATGTCGCTCTCAATGCTTCTACCACGGGACGTGTAGCGGCGCGAATGGAAGGCAGAAGCCCGCCCAAAACCGCCACCGCCACGGCCCACAAAACGCCTATGCCGATCAGGGCTGCAGAAACTGTCAGTTTGAAAACATTGGATCCGAAACTGCCTTCGACGCCGTTATAGAGTGCCCAGGCAATGCCGGCCCCGATCAGGGCGCCCATAACCGACAGCGCTGCCGCTTCCAGGATCACCGACATCGCCACTGGAAAGGCGCTGTAGCCAAGGGCACGCAAGGTGGCGATCTCGCGACCGCGCGCCGCCACCGCCGCATACATGGTGTTGAGACAGCCGAACAGCGCGCCCACCGCCATGATGATGGCGATGCCGTAGGCGATGACATTGAAGAAAGTGGAAAAGCCTTCGCTGATCTTCTTGTACCAATCGGACTGGCGGATGGGATCAACCGAGAGCGCGGGATTGGTGGTCAGCGCCCGCTTGAAGGCATCGAAGGCATTCAAGCTCGACAGCCGCACCAACACGCTGTTGTAGGCGGGGCGGCGGATCGCCTTCATCACCGTCTCCGTGTCGCCGATCAACTGTCCGTCCAAGAGATCGCCGGTGGTGAAGCTGCCCACGATCGGCCACTCGCCGTCGGGCAGAATGACTTTGTCACCGACATTCATGTCCTTGAATTGGCTTTTGGCGGCATAGCCAACAATCAATTCTCGCGTCCCGAAGCGGAACATGCGGCCCGACACGAGGTGGAATTCCGGCCGCAGCATGATGCCTTTGGGGCCAAAGCCGCGCAGGATGTTGTAGGCCCGCCGTCCGTCCAGCCGGACAACCGGCACGCCCGAATTGATGCCGGGATCGGCCATGGGTGAGCCGTCTGGCGCCTTGGCGATGCCGGGCGCGTCCATGATCAGGCGCGCCTTGTCGCGGGCGATGCTGCTATTGCCTTCGCTTTGCGAACCCGCCGAGACCACCAGGGCGCGGCCGGGATCACCAGTCTGTAGAAAGGCGGCCAGCATCCCTTCGGTGAGCGACAGCATGGAGAGCAGGATCCCGATCACACAGGCCATGCCCACCACAATCACCAGCGAGCGCCACAGCCGAAGCCTGATGCTGCGGAAGTTGATCAGTGAAACGATCCAGATCTGACGGAGAATATTCATGCGCGCCCCGCCTTCATGTCCGGCCGGAAAGGGCGGAAGCGATGTCCATTCGCGTCAACCGCAGGATGGGCAAGGCGGCGCTGAGCAAGGCTACGATAAAAGCGCTGGCGGCGGCCCAGGCGATCACCACTGGCGACATGGTTGGCAGCGGAAGCCCAAAGCCCGGCGGCATCATTGCGGGTATCTGGCGCGCCAGGACGGCCGCGATCACCACACCCAGGGCCGCTCCGATCACGCACGGCAAAGCCGCTTCCAGCACCACCAGCATGGTGACGGCCCGGTCGGAGAAGCCGAGGGTCTTCAGGGTGGCGAATTCGGCGAAGCGTTCGCGCACGGATTCGGCGATGCCGTTGCCGGTGAGGAACAGCACCATGAACATGCCGGCCAGGGCGATGCCGCGGGTGATCGGCTTGATGGGCAGCCCGGCGAAATCACCGCCGGCGCGGGCCAGCTTTTCCGTGATCGTGACTAGCGGCGTGGCGGAGTTGGCGAAGGTACGGTCGATCCGCGCGGCCAGCTCCGTGGAGGTTGCGGGATCATTGGCGAGAAGATCAGCCTCGCCGATCTTGCCCTGGTCGGCCAAAGGCCTGGCCTTGTCGATATAGTCATAATTGCCGAGGATGTAGCCGTTGCTGTTCTGCGGGAAATCCGGTCCGATCGCCAGAACCTTGAAGGTCCAGGTCGTGCCGCCATCGGCGCGCTTCATCTGCTTGGAAATCATGGTGAAAGTGTCGCCGACTTTTTTGTGCCAGCGCGCCGCCTGGAGTCCGCTCATTACGATGCCGGTACGGTCCTTCCGCACCACGTCCCACAGTTCCTCGGTGACTCCCCAGTCGCCGAACACCTTGGGGACATTGTCGTCCACCATCACCACAACGGCCTGGTTCTTGGGATCCTGCACATAGCCGAGGATGACATTCACTGCGGTCACGACCTTGACGCCGGGGATGGCCGCGATTTGCCGCGCCACGGCAATGGGCATGCCGTTGCCGCCGAAGCGGGGATTGGTGAAAATGCGGTCGGCCCGGGCTTTCGCCGCCACTTCATCGAAGGTGGCGTTCAGCCCGATCATCAGTCCGAACAGGGTGAAAGCCACCGTCACCGACAATAGTGTCAGGACGGCGCGCGCGGGTTTGCGCGTCAAAGCACTCCAGATCAGCGGCAGGTATCTCATGTCGCCCTCAAGGCATCGACCACGGGCAGCCGGGCGGCGCGGATAGAGGGAAACAGGCCCCCCAACAGCGCTACCGCCGCCGCCCAGATCACGCCCAATGCGATTTGCGCGCGCGAGACCGAAAGGTAAAAGATCACGTTGTTGAAAAGATCAAGTTTGCCGTCATACAAGGCCCAGGCGATGCCCGCCCCGATCAGAGCGCCCGTTACCGACAGCAGCATCGCTTCCAGGATCACTGACACAGCCACCGGAAGGGCGTCATAGCCCAAGGCGCGCAAGGTGGCGATCTCGCGACCGCGGGTGGAGACCGCCGCATACATGGTGTTGAGGCAGCCGAATAAGGCGCCAATCGCCATCACCGCGCCAACGACATAACCCAGCAAAGCGAGTCCGAAAGTCGATTGGCTGGCGACCCGATTGTACCAGTCGGAATGGCGGATCACATCCACCGACAAAGCCGGGTTGGTGGTCATCGCCTTCTTGAACGCGTCCAGCGAATCCGGGGAAGCCAGCCGCACCAGCATGGTGTTGTAGTTGGTCTTGTGCGTGGCGGTGAGCAGGGTCTCGCTGTCGCCAATCAGCTGGCCCTCCAACTGATCGCCGGTCTTATAAATCCCGATAATAGGCCATTCGCCATCGGGCAGGATCACCTTGTCGCCGATTTGCATATGCTGGAACATGACCTGAGCGCCAACACCCGCGATCAGCTCGCGCTTGCCGGACTGGAACATGCGTCCCGCCACGATTTTGAGTTCGGGCCGCACGCCCGGACCCTTCTCGGCCATGCCGCGCATGGTGGTGAAGCCCTTGCTGCCATTTGCGCGCACGACGGGCACGCCCAATTGCAGCGTGCGGTCCGCCAGCGGCTTGCCGTCCTTATCCTTGGCAATGCCGGGTGCGACGGCAATCAGAGGCGCCATGGCGCGGGTGATGGCGCTTGAGGCTTCCTGTTCCACGCCCTTGGAAACCACGATGGCGCGATCGGGACTTCCGGAATTTTGATAGGCTGTCCGCATGCCCGCGCTCACCGACAGCATGGAAAGCATCACCCCGACGGTGGCGGCCAAGCCCACCACGATCACCATCGACTGCCAGAAGCGCGACTTCAGGCTTTTGAAATTCAGGGCGGAAACGATCCAGATCTGGCGCAGCATCTTCAGCGTCCCGAAAGAGCGGTTGCGATGTCCATCTGCTTCAGTCTGAGCGCCGGTAAAGCGGCGCTGATAAAGGCCACCAGCGCGGCGCAGAGTCCGGCCCAGACGAACACCATTATCGTCATGGTGGGTATGGGCAGGCCCTGGCCGGGCGGCAGGAAGCGCGGCATCACATTGGATACGATTGACGCAAGGCCTATGCCCAGACCTGCGCCCATCAGGCAGGGAATAGCGGCCTCGGCGAACACCAGGGCGATCACGCCGCTATCGGAAAAACCGATGGTCTTGAGGGTGGCGAATTCCGCGAAACGCTCGCGCACCGCCTGGGCCAAGCCATTGGCGGTGAGAAAAAGCACCATGAACATGCCGGCAAGCGCGACGTCGCGATCGACGGAAGCGATGTCCATTCCGGTGCCAGCCGAGACATCGAACGCCACTTTTTCGGTGATGGTTTCCAGCGGTGTGGGGGAGTTGGCGAATTTACTGACAATCTGCGCGGCGATTTCTGCGGTCTTGCTGGGATCGCTCACCTTGACGCGAAACTGGCCGGTCTTGCTTTGGTCCGACAGCGTGCGCGCCTTGTCCATATAGTCGAAATTGCCGAACATATAGCCCTGGCTCATATAATTGATGTCCGACGTGATGGCGGCGACATGGAAAGTCCAACTGGGGCTGCCATCGAGCTTTCTCGCCGCGGGAGCAGCGATGGTGAGCGTGTCGCCGGCTTTGAGATGCCAGCGGTCGGCCTGCATTTTGCTCACCAGCATTCCTTGGCGATCATCGCGGATCAACTGCCATTGCTGGGGCGTGATCGGCCACTCCGGCAACACTTTTGGAATATTCTCGTCCATCATCTGAACGAAAATCCGGTTCTTGGGGTCATGCAGATAGCCGGGAACAAAGCTGCTGGAAGCGACCATCGCGACCCCCGGCATGCCTTCGATCTGGCGCTCCAGGGCGATGGGCACCAGGCCGCCGAAACGCGCAAAAGCAAAGATGCGGTCGTCGCGCGCTTCCTCCTGGACCTTGGCAAAGGTGGCGTTCATGCCGATGGTGAGGCCGAACAAGGTGAAGGCCAGCATCACCGACAATAGCGTCAGGACAGCCCGGGTGGGCTTGCGCATGATCGCGGCCCAAACCAGGGGAACATATTTCATGCGGTTACCGAGGCGCGTTCAATCAGCTGGCCTTTGTCGGTTTCCAGCCGGCGGCTGGCATGATCGGCGGCCTTGGGATCGTGGGTCACCATGAGAATGGTTTTCTTGTGCTGGCGGTTGAGTTGCTGCAGCAAAGAGAGAATTTCATCGGCGGTGGCGCGGTCCAGATCGCCGGTGGGCTCGTCGCAGAGCAGGAGAGGGGGATCGGCGACAATGGCGCGGGCAATGCCGACGCGCTGCTGCTGGCCGCCCGACATTTCGCCCGGCTTGTGGCTGGCGCGGTCTTTCAGACCCACAATTTCCAGCGCGACCTCGACCCGGCGCTGGCGTTCCGACTTGGAAAGATTGGTGAGCAGCAACGGCAGCTCGACATTGCCCGCCGCCGACAGCATCGGCATCAGATTGTAGAACTGGAAAATGAAGCCGACATGGCCGGCGCGCCATTTGGTGAGCTGGCCGCCGGAAAGCGTTTCCAGATGCTCGCCGCCCACAATCACTTCGCCGGAATTGGCGTGATCCAAGCCGCCCACCAGATTGAGAATGGTGGTCTTGCCGGAACCGGACGGCCCCATCAGCGAGACGAACTGTCCCGCCGGAATTTCCAGACTGAGACCATGCAAAACGGGCACGGATTCCTTGCCGCGCTTGTAGGTCTTCACAACATTGCGCAAGGAGATGGCGGCGGACATGGAAAAACTCCCTTTAGCGATTTGACGCAGATTACAACGGCATTTCTAATTTGTCATACACTGTAGAATATATAATCTTGGGCTATGCTGTCATGTCTTGACAGGTATCTTGCATAGACTGATACTAAAGTCCAGTCACGCTTTTTGACAAATTCGTTAGGAGGTGAGGCGTACGCGCTGACGAAATGTCAGCACGGGAGAACTTCCGGTCGCGCTGGAAGATTCTTCTAAATAATGGAGCAGAAACTGAGACGCCGCTGAACGGAACCGTTCAGCGGCGTCTTCAGTCAGTTCCATCAAGACCCATCTGCGCTTGCTGCCTTCGGACAGTTATAGTAGGAATCTACTACAATAGTCATAGGTAAGATATGGGACGCCTGCGGCTGATTTGGTTTGGCTGTATCCTGATACCTTCGCTGGCGCTGGGACAGGCGGCGCATCCGCCAACCGAAAGCGTCACGGTAACGGGGACAAAATCGCGCGAGGTTCTGGAAAAGTTTGTCGGCTCGCTGGCCACGCCCGCCCGCTACACCGGAAAGATGGCGCGCTGGGGAGGGAGCATCTGTCCGGTGACGGTTGGGGTTCCAACCGCTTTCGTGACCCTCATCAACAACCGGCTGAAAGAGATTGCCGTCCAGGCCGGCGCGCCGGTCAATAGCAGCACATCGTGCCGGCCCAATATCGCGATCGTCTTCACTCCTAGGCCTCAGGCGCTGGCGGATGATATCCACAAGCGGCAACCGGCCCTATTGGGCTATCATGACAACAGCAAGCAGACGGAGAAGCTCGCCATTGTGAGCCACCCAATCCAGGCCTGGTACATGACCGCGACGCGGGACCTTCGCGGCGCGCTTGGGGTCGACGGTGTAAAAATCACGGGTCCCGGGCTTGAGATTCCTTTTCCTTGTCCGCCCCCCGGCATGGGGATCTGTCCCATACAGCTTCCCGATGCGCGCGCCGTCTCCGTCACCGGCAGTCGTCTGGGCGATGGGCTGCGCAGCGAGTTGTACAATGTCGTCATCGTTGCCGATCCCACCAAGCTTGCGAGTTATGAGATCGGCGAACTGTCGGATTACATCGCCATGCTGGCGCTCACCGAACCGGCCTCACAGGATGCATGCCTGGACCTGCCCAGCATTCTCAATCTCCTGGTGGAAAATTGCGCCACAAAAACCAATGCCCTGACTGGGAATGATGCCGCCTTCCTGCACGGGCTTTACAAAATGAGTCCCGGCACAACCCCGCAGACTCAAAGGGACGAGATTTCCTATCAGATGGAGCAGGAGCTGAAAGGCCATTGAGCGGGACGCTCAATGGCCTTTGCTATTAAAGCGGATTGTTAGACGTGCCGGGATGACCGAAGCGGCCCGACGGTCCGCCGCTGGGGGCGTTGTTGGACCGGTCGCCGCCTCTGTCGCCGCCACGGCCGCCGCCATCCGAGTGAAAGCCGCTGCCGCCGCTATTTTGTCCGCCACCGCCATTGCGCCAGCTGGAATTGGATTGCTGCTGCGGAGCCGGAGTATTCTGAGGCGCTTGAGAGTTTTGCGACTGATTGCGCCAGTTGCCGCGATTGTCGCCGCGATGATCACCGTCACGACGATCACCGTCGTGATCCCGATTGCGGTTCCAGTTCTGGCCGCCATCGCGATGATCGCGACGATAACCGTAACCGCCGCCATAATACCCAGAGCCGGGGCCGTAATAGCCGTAGCTGGGATAGTTCTGCTCATAATAAACCCCGCCGCCGCTGCCGCCGTAATAATCGCGGTCGTAATCGTCATAGGCGCAGCCGCTGAGCAGGATCAGGCCCGCGCCGGCCGCAAGACTGGAAATCAGAGCTTGGCGTTTCATTGTCGCCTCCATGACCGGGGTTTTCCGGTCTCTGCAGCATCTCAAAACGCGTATGAACGGCGCATGAACGCGGCGTAATGCCCTGTTTTTGCCTTACTTCAGCGCTGCTTGCGCCTCGTCCGGAAACAGCGCCGGCGGATTTTTCGCGAGGCGTTCGGCTGCCCAGTCCATGGCGGCCTGTTCGATATCGCTTCCCACCCGCACATGGGTGCCGGTGGAAAGCGCGTAATAAGAAGCAGGCGCCCCGGCGGCGATGTATTTGTCGAACATCGCGCTGCAATTGAGAATCACATTGGCGGGATCCAGCCCGCCGCAAATGATCAGGGCAGGGGGCGAATCCTTTTTCACGTAATTCAAGGGATTGACCTGCTGGATGCGCAGCACGTCCTTCCAATAGGGACTCCGGGTGTCACGCTTGCGATAGGCGGCGACGATCGCCTTGGAATCTGCTTCGTTGGTGCCCAGATAATCGCCGAACATGGACGCGGCTTTTTCATCGGTGGAAAGAAACATGTCGGTCAGCGGCGATTCAATCACGCTGGCCTGCAACAGGCTTGACTGATTGCCGTTGCCGCCAACATCGCCTTCCAGCTCTTTGACATCGCCGGTCACCGCCAGCATGGCGGCCAGATTGCCGCCGCGCGACACGCCCCAAATGCCGATGCGGTTGGGATCGACATGGTATTTGGCGGCATTGGCGCGGAAGAAACGGATATAGGCCTTGGCATCGAACAGCATCTGCGGCATGCGCCCGCTTTTACGGTAGTCGATGCGCGCCACTGCGATGCCGCGTTTGCCCATCGCCTCCACCACCCTGAGCACGACTTTGTCGCGCGGATCGTTATAGGCGCCGCCTTTGCCATGGATGTAGAGCAACAGCGGCACGGCTCCGGCGCTGCCCGCGTGCGGGAGATAGAGATTGGCCTTCAATTCCATTGCCGCGCCCAGGTCATCCATCCTGGCCACCGGGATGTCGGGGACATCCGGCGCGGGCTGCGCCAAGCATGGGTTGAGAAAAAACAGCAGCGCGACGGCAGAGAATAAGGACCGCATGATCTTTTTCCTCTTATTGACCTGCTGGCGGGCGGAGTATGCCGGTACCGTTGCAATCGAAACAAGCTCCTGAAACAGTGTAGTCCGCGAGTTGCCCCTTAGAACAGCCATGACCGACGCCAAACCCAAAATCCGCAAGTCGATAATCTCCGGCCGCGAGCTTTTCCTGTGCGACGACTTGGTGGAGCCCGTCGTGCAGCAACAGATCGCTGCGCTTGTCAAAACGATGCATTATGTGCGGGCGGAAAAAAGCCGGCAGGATGTTCCGGGCCTGGTCGCGGTTTGCGACATCAAGCCTGAAACAGTCGCCGGCAACAGCTTCTTGCGCGGCTTGCGGCAAACGGTGGAAAGGCTGTTTCCCAACGAACGATTCACGGATCAGCGGGCCTACGTCAATTGCAGCGTCTATGGCGACGCCTACTATCTCCACCGTGATTGCGCATTGTTCGAGGGGCACGTTACGGCGCTTTATTATGCCAATCTGGAATGGAAGCCCGATTGGGGCGGCGAGACCATTTATTTTAATGATGACGAGGATGCCGAATGCGTCATTTCACCCCGTCCCGGACGGCTGGTGATCGCGCGCGGCGCAATACTCCATCGCGGCAATGTTCCCACGCGCAGCTGCTTTGAGGAACGTTACAGCCTGGCGTACAAGCTGAATTCGTTGGGACCCGCTTAGCGTTGCGCGTCTATCGCGGCGCGACGTCAAAGGCGATGGTGGTGCGCGGCGAGCTGGCCTGAAGCGGGATGGTCCCGTGCCACATGTAAGAGGGAAACAGCACCAGCCGGCCAGGTACGGGCTGCACGGCGCGGCGGATGGGATTCTTCAGCGGCAGATTCAACGACGGTTCGCCGAACTTTATCCAGCCATTGCAGGTTTGCTGATTGTCGGTTTCTTTCGGCACCGTCACGTAATAACAGGAGCTGATCCAGCCTTCCGGATGCAGATGGTTGGTATGAAAGCCTTGGCCGCGCATCAGGCAGGACCAGGCGCCGGCATAGCGGAATTCCCTGCTTTGGCGGGCGAGGAAGGGATGGTTGGGATCGGTGCTGAGTGCGGCGATATAAGAATTGATCGCCTGCTCGATCCGCATCCGGACTTTCTCCACCAGGGCATGGCCGGCGCCGAACAGCATGCCTTCCGTCTGGGTGCCGCCATAGAGCGATTGCTCCAGATAGGCATCGGTCTTGGGATGGAGCTGGTCCAGATAGGC
>Ga0105240_10012625_pt1 | contig 11645 bp, 7 predicted proteins | sample KBSC54metaG_FD_80426 | JGI IMG/M metagenome (GOLD analysis project Ga0105240, IMG submission 80426) | Corn rhizosphere microbial communities from Kellogg Biological Station, Michigan, USA - KBS C5-4 metaG | ecosystem: Host-associated > Plants > Roots > Rhizosphere > Soil | place: Michigan, USA...
CCAGCGGACCAGAGCTTCATAACCGATAACTCTTCCGGTTTTCAAAGAAACTTCGGGCTGGTAGTAGACCAGGAACTGCTGACCGTCGATGGCCTTACGCAGATCGGATTCAAGATCCATCCGCGCCACGGCTCGCTCGCGCATGCCGTCGTCAAATATTTCGAATCGCGCCTTGCCCTTAGTCTTGGCGTAGTACATGGCGGTATCGGCGTTGCGCAACAGATCGCGGGACGAATTTCCAGAATCTCCGAGTGCGATTCCGATGCTGACCGAAGCGAAGATGATGTGGCCGCGGATGTCGAAGCGCGATCCGAATTGCGCCACGATGCGCTTGGCCACACCCACGGCATCCGAGGGATAACGCAGGTTTTCAAGGAGCACGGCGAATTCATCCCCGCCGAAGCGTGCCACAACCGACGGCGTAGCGATCCGCGCGCTGACGTCGGTGGCCCGCACGCTCGCGTGCAGCCGTTCGGCAATCTCCATCAGCAGTTGGTCGCCAGTCTCATGTCCGAGGCTGTCGTTCACGACCTTGAAGCGGTCCACGTCCAGGAACAGAATCGCGAAGGAATCCGCTTTCCCGGCGCACTCTTCAATCAAAGCTTCCAGGCGGTCGATGAAGTACAGCCGGTTGCGAAGTCCGGTCAATGGATCCACCACCTTCCCCTGAGTGATGTCGCTCTGCGATCCTGCCATGCGAACGATGCTTCCGGAAGCGTCGCGCACCGCGATGCCGCGGCATAAGACCCAGATGTAGCCGCCCTCTTTCTGCCGGATACGGTACTCACTTGAAAACACTCGTTCCGCAGCGCTCTTGCGGGCGACGATTTCCGACATCACCCGTTCGCGGTCGCGCGGATGGATCCGCCCGAACCATTCTTCCGGATCTGCCCGAATTTCCGCGTCAGAATAACCCAGCATCTCTTTCCAGCGAGGCGACAGATAAATCTCATTGGTCAGCGGCTTCCAATCCCACAAGCCGTCGTTGGCGCCCATGGCCGCCAGGGCATAGCGTTCCTCGCTTTCCCGCAGAAAGTCTTCCCGCAGTTGGATCTGCGAGAGCATATCGTTGAAAGAATCCACCAGCAGCCCGATCTCGTCGTTGGCGCGCTTGTGCGCGCGAAGCGAATAGTTCCGCTCGGTGGATACCCGCTGGGCTATGCCGGCCAGGTAAGCGATCGGGCCGCTAATCACTCGCTGCAGGCGGCCGAGCACCAAGAGAGAGAGCAAAAGAGAAACCGCCAGAACGATTCCAACGATACCGGTATAACGCTTCAGGCGCGTTTGCACTTCCCTCATGCTGGCCACCAGAAGCACGGTGCCGATCCGGTCGCCTGAGAACAGAATGGGTTGAAACAGAAGCAGTGTTCCATCCTCGAAGTAATTCCCATCCTGCCGGAGATTGTCGAAAACGACCTCGGGGCGGGAGCCCGACCGGTGATAGGAGGCGAATGAACTGCCGTCCTTGTCAAACACGGCAGCGCGAAGCAGTTGCTGATCGGTGTGCAGGGAATCGAGTGTTTCCCGCGAAGCCTTCCTGTCTCCGAAACTCAGGGCCGCCGTGTTACCGGCCGCCACGATCTCAGCCAGTGCGGACATTTCCCGCGTGGCCACCCGGCGGGATTGAAAGCTTTCATAACCCAGGAACCCGGCGCCTGCCATCACCAGGGCCGCGCTGGTGTTGAGAATGACCAAAACCGATAACTTGGTCCGAATCGAGGCATTCTTCGCGGCTATGGCCAAGCCCCGGACAGCGGGCGCCGGAATTTGCAGCGCGCTCATCTAAAGGTTCCTCGCACCTCAGGCTCCATCGCCGCAACCGGACCACTGGCCACCCTAATGCGCGTGTTCCTCCTGCCTCGAGGTTGACAGCCGTGGAATGGAAAGGACTTAGCAGGCCGTTCGCTACTCAATCCAAGCGCGGTCTGAGTTGGGCCGGCAAAACCGATATCACCCTCCGGACCGAAGTTCCATATCTGGGTGTCCTTTACAGAAGACCACCTGTCTTCAATAGACCCCCGGAGTAGTCATCTGGATGTCTGCGATACAATCGTGAGCAACTCTTGCGACGGAACGTCCTTTTCATTTTCGGAACGCGGCCGGAAGCCATCAAACTGTGTCCGCTGCTGTTGCACTTGAGGGATTTTCCTGAACTTTACTCCGTTCAAGTCTGCGCCACCGCCCAGCATCGCGGCATGCTCGACCAAGTTCTCGCGGCCTTCGGCATAACCCCGGATTACGATCTGAACGTGATGACGCCGGGCCAATCGCTGTTCCAGTCGACGGCGCGTATTCTACAAGCGCTGGAGCAGCCCTTCGCCGAATCGAAGCCGCATCTGGCGGTCGTGCAAGGAGACACCACCACAACTTTGTGCGGAGCTCTAGCCGCCTTCTACAGCGGTATTCCTCTCGCGCATGTGGAGGCCGGGCTGCGCACCGGCGATCTTCAGCAGCCGTTCCCTGAGGAACTGAATCGGGTCCTCACCACGAGGATGAGCACGCTGCACTTCGCGGCCACTGCAGCGGCAGCCGAGAACCTCCGGCGCGAAGGCGTTTCAGAGCGCGTGTGGGTAACGGGGAATACTGGAATTGACGCAGTTCTCCACGTTCGCGACCGTCTGGAATCCGGCGAGCTATCGACGTCCGCATCTAAGTTCGATCGCTCCGGCAAGCGCCTGATCCTGGTGACCGCGCATCGCCGCGAAAGCTTCGGCCAAGGATTCAAACAAATCTGCCAGGCCCTGGAGGCCCTCGCGGATCGCGGGGATGTCCACGTTGTCTACCCGGTTCATCCGAATCCGAATGTGCGGGATTCCGTTTATGAGCGTCTGTGCTCCCATCCCGATATCACGCTCACCGAACCGCTCGACTACGTACCCTTCGTCGACCTCATGCGCCGGGCTTGCCTGATCCTCACCGATTCGGGCGGCATCCAGGAAGAAGCGCCTTCGCTCGGCAAACCGGTGCTGGTGCTGCGTGAAAAAACCGAACGCCCGGAAGCCGTGGACGCGGGCACTGTAAAGCTGGTGGGCGCCGACGCCGCCCGCATCGTTCGCGAGACGGCCGTGCTGCTCGATTGCCCGGAGGAATATGAGCGAAGATCGCGTATCCATAATCCCTACGGGGATGGACACGCCAGCCAGCGGATCGAAGCGATCCTCAGGGCCGAGGTTTCAGACGCCTCACGCCTTCCATGAAGTAAGGACAATCGCGCAGCGGAATTACCTCCGCGACCGCCCTGGTGTTCAGGATTCCCATACTGAATAGCAGCGCGATAATGACTACCTGAAGCAGGGTCAGCAGAATCAGGCCGGCCGCGGAGGTGGCCCATCCGGCAATCGCCAGAGTGGTGCCCAAACGAAGAAATACGACCACAGCCAGGGCCACGATACCGATCCCCAAGGCCATGCACGCCATCACCACGCTGCGGGCAGCGATGTTATCCGTATTCACCGCCAGCGCACTCAAACCATGGATGAGCAGAGAAACGAAGTTCATCTTCGACTGGCCGTTGATCCGCTTGGCCTTCGCAATGGGAATGCTGGTGCGCGGAAAGTTGGATTTCACCGCTGCGGCGGCGTAGTGGTTCCACAAATGCCTCGATCGAACCAGCCCAGCTACGGCGCGAAACGGAATGACGCTGAAATTGCCGATACGAATGTCAAAACCCACAAACAAACGGTGCAGAGCACGGTAGGCCTGGTAGAAAAGCTTAAAAATCAGTCCTTCGGTGCGGCGAGCCCTGGATGCGAAAACCAGCTTGGACTGCTGTTCTCCGAAATAGCGATCCAGGAGAGCGGGCACGTCGCTGGGCGCGTCTTCGCCGTCTGCATCCATGATCAGAACAGCATCGGCGGCGTTCTCCTGGTAAGTATGAACGAGCCCGCAGCACAACGCCCGCTGATGCCCCAGGTTTCCATACAGCTCCAGCACGTCCACGGCCTGGATGGACTGGGCCGGCCAGGATACCAGTGAGGGCGGCGCGGTCTCTGTCGATCCATCGTCGACGATCAGCACGCGCGCGCCAATCTTTACGGATGCGCACACCCGGTCAAGATCCTGAAGAAGGAGCGTCGCCGCGGCCCAATCGTTGTATACGGGAATGAGAATGGTAAGTCGAAAGTCAGGCGGAAACGTCAAAGAAGCGCTCCTTGTCAGTGACTCACCTTCAGACTGGTTAAAGCCGCACGATTTTTTCCGACTCGATTCCCTTCAGCGCATTGCGCGTATCCACAATCAGGCGCGCATTCTTCACCAGATCCGCGTATTCGAACTTCTTATGATCGGTTACGATGACCACGCAGTCCGCTTCGCGAATAGCTGCCACGGCGTCTACCGCCTGCATCTCGATGCCATCCGTATGAATCTGGGGCACGAACGGATCGCTGTAGCTGACCACGGCGCCGCGCCGGCCCAGCAAATGGATGATATCCAGCGCGGGCGACTCCCGCACGTCGTCAATATCGCGCTTGTACGACACTCCCATGACGTGCACGCGCGAGCCCTTCAGGGGCTTGGTGTGATCGTTCAGCGCATTCTGGATTTTATCCACCACGAAGTGCGGCATCTGGCCGTTGATATAGCCGGCCAGTTCGATAAATCGCGCTTCGATTCCGGCCTGCTTGGTCTTCCATGACAGATAAAACGGATCGATGGGGATACAGTGGCCCCCCAGACCGGGACCGGGATAAAACGGCATGAAGCCGAACGGCTTGGTGGCTGCCGCGTCGATCACTTCCCACACGTTAATGCCCATGCGGTCGCACATCAGCGCGATCTCATTCGCCAGGCCGATGTTGATCATGCGGAACGTGTTCTCGAGCAGCTTCACCATTTCGGCCACGCGGGTCGAGCCCACCGGAATCACCGTGTCGAGCGCCTGCCGATAGAACAGCGCGCCGATTTCGGTACACGCCGGTGTGATGCCGCCCACCACTTTGGGAATGTTCTTGGTTTGATACTTCGGGTTCCCCGGATCCACGCGCTCGGGTGAAAAACACAGGAAGAAATCCTTGCCCACGTGGAGGCCCGCCTGTTCGAACATGGGCAGCATCAGCTCATCGGTAGTGCCCGGATAGGTGGTCGATTCCAGGATTACCAGAGTGCCCGGGTGGAAGAATCTGGCGATCTCCTGGCACGCGTTGACAATGAAGCTCATGTCCGGATCTTTGGTCTTACGCAGCGGCGTCGGCACGCAGATGTTGATGGTGTCGAGCTCGCGCACTATGCTGAAGTCGGTAGTGGCCCGAACCTTGCCCGCCTTCACCAGAGCTTGGACATCGGCGGTAGGCACGTCCTGGATATAGGATTCGCCGCGATTGATCGCGTCCACTTTGGACTGCTGCACGTCGATACCAGTCACGCAGAAGCCGGCGTGCGCAAACTCGACTACCAGCGGGAGACCCACATATCCCAACCCCACCACGCCCACATGCGCCTGGTGTGTCTCAATCTTGCGGCGCAGTGTATCAGAATGATTCGTCATCGCTATCTCGTTCACTTTCCGGTAGAACTCCCCTCAGTGGGTATAGATCGTCAGTTTTCAGACAAGCTTGAGGACCGTCAGCAGGCTAAACGCAGCAATACTATGAAGTTATCATACAAGAACCGGCGGGCAGCTGTCGGTCGCGGTTAAGGTAACGCCTTAAGTTCCTTGGCAGGTAACGTCGTGGCCTTAAATCGATCTAAAATGAATGAATCAGTCTCGAGTGTGCCATCGGTCCTGTCACATTCACGAAATACAAGCTTGTTACTGTTGGCAATCTAAGGCGTCCGCTATGAAAAAAGCTTTGGTGATTTTTCTTTTTGTGTTTGTGTTTTTGGGGACAGTATTCGCTCAGGCGACAAGCGGGCTGAGTGGAATTTCCGGAATCGTCCGGGACTCCACGGGGGCCGTGGTTCCGAACGCTCAGGTAGTCGTGGCGAACGATGCCAGAGGCGTGCATCTGAACCTGAATACATCCGAGGGCGGCGTATTTAACGCTCCACCGCTCGTCCCCGCGGCCGGTTACGTCGTGACCGTGATGAAGCCCGGATTCGCGGTGTATGAGGTGAAAGACATCGAACTGCAGGTGGGCCAAACTGTCAATCTGCCGGTAACTCTCGCGGTGGCCGGAACGACGACCGAGATTCGGGTAGAGGCCACCTCGCCCTTGGTGGATGAGCTCAAGACCGACGTCTCTCAGGTAATCAACTCGCAGCAGATTCTGGATTTGCCGATTAACGGACGGCGTGTCGATTCCTTCGTGCTGCTCACACCCGGTGTAAGCAACGACGGCAACTTCGGGCTACTCACGTTCCGCGGCGTGGCGAACGGCAACAACTTCCTCCTGGACGGCAATGACACCACTGAGGAATACTACGTCGAGAACAACGGCCGAACTCGGGTCACTTCGCAGATATCGCAGGATGCGGTCCAGGAGTTCCAGGTGGTCTCGGCCAACATGTCGGCCCAATACGGGCGCGCCAGCGGCGGTGTTATAAACACGGTAACGCGCAGCGGGACCAACGATCTCCACGGGACCGGTTATTGGTTTTACCGGAATCAGAACTTCATCGCGCACGATCCCTACGCCAACATCAACCCGGACGAATGGCGGCTGCAAACCGGCGCGAGCCTGGGCGGCCGCATCATCAAGGACAAGTTGTTCTACTTCTTCAATACGGAATTTACCCGCCGCAATGCTCCGCTGGTAGACAGCATCGTGCGCGCGGGCGTAGTGGATACGCCCACCCAAACCTGGATCGGCTGCGGAGCTCCCGCCACTCCGGCGCAGTGCGCTGCTGTCGACGCGCTGCTGCCGCGCTTCTTCGGGCCTCTGCCGCGGACGGTCGCGCAGGATCTGGGTTTTGGCCGGCTTGATTACCATGTCTCGGACCGTAATACGCTGAGTGCCAGCTTCAACTTCATGCATTTCAAGTCTCCCAATGGTCTGCAGCAGACGCTGATCACTTCCACCAGCGGGGGCGGCGTCAACGCCAACGGCGACGACTATGGCCGCGTCCGGAACGGAAAATTTACTTGGACGGGCATCGTCAGGCCGACTCTGGTTAACGAATTTCGATTTGGGTGGAGTACCGACCTAGAAGGCGACAACATCAATCCTGCGCTGCTAGGGCCTGCTCTGGGGCAACTCGTCGTCACTACGGCAGGCCAGTCCATCGGATCGTATAACATCCTGCCGCGAGTACAGCCCCGGGAGCAGCGCTTCGAGTTCGCCGACAATCTGTCCTGGGTCAAGGGCCGGCACATCCTCAAGGTCGGAACCGACATCGCCAGCGCCGAGGATTATAGCTACTTCATTCAAAATGTGAACGGCAGCTATACCTACCAGACAGTTACCAAGTTCGCTCAGGACTATTCCGGGAACACCACAGGCGCCAAGAACTGGTCGTCCTTTGCACAAACCTTCGGAAATCCTGCGGTGGATGCCACCATCACGGCCTACAGTTTTTATCTGGAAGACCAGTGGCGGCCGTTCAAGAATTTTACAGCCACCCTGGGTGCGCGTTACGAATACGAACAACTGCCTCAGCCTACGAAATGTAACCCCGATTATCCCCAAACCTGCCACATCTACTCGAAGCCGACCAATCTTATGCCGCGTATCGGGCTGGCTTACAGCCTGAACAACAAAACCGTGATTCGCGCCGGCTATGGAATGTTCTATGCCCGTGTGGCGGGTTCAACGATTTCGAACATGTTTACAGGGAATGGCGTCACCACGACGGCGGTTTCCTTATCCAGTACGCAGGCACCGCAGTTTGCAGCCGGTCCCGTGTTTCCGAACATCCTGAGCGCGATCCCTGCCGGCATTAGCGTCGCCGCCTCCAATATCCAGTTTGCCGATCCTAACCTGAAGACGCCCTACTCCGAGCAGGCCACCTTCGCGATCGAGCGCGAACTGATGCACGATCTCGCCTTGACGACTTCCTATATCTGGAGCCGCGGGGTTCAGTTATATGGCGTTCGCGACCTGAATCTACCCACCACCAGCAAACCGTTCACCTACACGATCGCCGATGCCAGCGGCAATCCGACCGGGAGCACCTATACCACTCCGGTTCTCATCGGCACGCGTCCTGACACCCGTTACGGCGCCATCAACGAGGCGGACAACGGCGTAACCAGTTCCTACAACGCAGTAGTTGTTCAGGTGAACAAGCGTTTCTCCAAGGGCTTCCAGGCCGCTCTTTCCTATACCTGGTCGCATGAGGTGGATGACGGGCAGAGCTTCGCACAATCGAATGCCAATATGTTCCTTGGGAATGCCTTCAATTGGCTGCAAAATGGGAATTACAAAGCGGATCGGGGAAACGGCCTGGAAGATCAGCCGAATCGCTTCGTGCTGTCCTGGATCTGGGCGCCGACGTTCACTCATAGCAGTGGATTCGTGGCAAAGTATCTGGTGAACAACTGGCAGCTCTCGTCCATCACCACGGTCAACGGCCGGCGTCCTTATGGAAGCCCGACTATCCGATTGAACGATACTCCCGTGACGGGAATGTTCAGCAACTTCAGCGTCAATGGATCGGGCCTGGGAACGCGCGTGCCCTTCTGGGCTGTCAACAGCGTGTACCAACCCGCGTCGGTGAAGTCCGATGCGCGTCTCAGCAAGATTCTGCCGTTCGGAGAACGCTACAAGCTGGCTCTTAGCTTCGAGGCTTTCAACGTCAGCAATAGCTGGTCGCCCACCAGCATGTCGACACAGGCGTTTACGGAAGCCAAGGGCATTCTAACCCTGACGCCAACCGCCTACAACCAGGGACTGGGCGATGCCGCGACTCCGGACGGGACTCTGGCCCGGCGGCTACAGGTGAGCGCGCGAATCACGTTCTAATCGGCATAATCACTCGTGCCGATTCAGCATGAAGGTCGCTGTGGAATCGAAGAACTGGCTGAGCAGGCGCTGAACGTCGTCAGGAAACATAGATTGTTGCAGCGCGCGGTTCATCAGCTCCACCCAGCGATCGCGCGCCAGCTTCCCGATCGGAAAGGGAGCATGGCGCATGCGCAGCCGGGGATGACCGCGCTGCTCTATGTAAGTGGCGGGTCCGCCGAACCGATAGATCAAGAAGTCTGCTAGCCGTTGTTCGGCTCCCTGCAAATCGTCTTCCGGGTACATAGGACCCAGAACGTCGTCCTGGGGCACCTGCCGATAAAACGCCGCCACCAGGCGGCGAAAACCCTCTTCACGAATGGCGGGATAGATCTCGTGCTCTTCCAAGTAGTTTAGGCTATCATCAGAAACGTTATGTACACGAGGACTCTGCTAGCAATCGCGTTCAGCGCCAGCGTTCCCGCCTATTTGGCCGCGCAAGGAGGCATCGGTGGACGGCTGAACGATGTTCCACGCGCGCAGGCCGCCAACCCGAAGCCGGCCCCCCGGCTGGCCGATGGAAAGCCGGATCTGGGCAATGGCAAGGGAGCGTGGAACCCGCGAACCATTGTGAATCTGTCCGGTACAGGGACCGGCGGCCCGAACCGGTCGCCCGTCGAGAAGTTGATCGAAATCCCTTTCAAGCCCGAGGCGAAAAAGATTTACGAACAGCATCAGGCGACGCTCTCGAAAGACGATCCCGAGGCGCTGTGCCTGCCCCCCGGCATTCCGCGCATGATGGCGACGCCGTTTCCCTTCCAGATTTTCCAGCAGCCGGACCGCGTAATCTTCATCTTCGAAGGAGCAGCGCATGTGTGGCGGATCATCTACACCGATGGACGGCCTCACTCCAAGGACCCCAATCCCACTTATCTTGGCGAATCGATCGGGCATTGGGAAGGCGACACTCTGGTAACGGACGTGATCGGTTTTAACGACCGCACCTGGCTCGACCAGGACGGCCATCCCCATAGCGAAGCTTTGCACGTGATGGAAAAGTTCACGCGCCTTAACGAGCTGTCTATGCGCTACGAAGTCACCATCGACGATCCCGTTATGTACGAGAAGCCATGGACTACTAGTTACCTGATCCCGTTTGTTCCCGGCGGTGAGCTGTTCGAGTACATCTGCCAGGAAAATAACGTGGATGTCCGGCATCTGGTAGGCAAGTAGACTATTCTTGAGGAGGAACAAAATGAATGTAATTGGATACACCGTCATGCTGGCCGCGGCCTGCGCACCTATTTTCGCGGCGCTGCCTGTAGTGCCAGCCAAAAATCAGGCCGCCCTGCTTAAAAGCAACGATCCGAAGCTGGCGGCGAACAAGAAGCTCGTGTACGACTTTTTCCGCATCGTGCTACGCGGATTCCGTGTGGATGAAGCCGACAAGTATATGGCAGTCGACTACATACAGCACAACCCCAATGCCGAAACCGGGTTGGCCGGCTTCAAGGCGTACTTCAACGCAATCAAGCCAAAGCAGCTTCCGCCGATTCCGGCGACGCTCGATGATCTCGTGGCGATTCAGGCCGAAGGCGACTACGTGACGCTCGCGTTCGTGAAAGAGTACGACGATCCTTCGGCTCCGGGCAAGAAGTACACCACTACATGGTTCGATATGTTGCGAGTCGTGAACGGGAAGCTTGCCGAACACTGGGATTCGGCCACCAAGGGCGCAGTCGGTCCGGCGGCGGCAAGCGTCACGAAGAAGTAGTGCCCTCACGGGCGAAGGCCTTCTCGCTGCTTGTTGTTCGCAGCTCAACACACTGAATCGAGGCGCTTCTTTCCCCTGAAGTTCGGCAGGTTGGGACCCGTCGTGTTACGCGAACGCGATTCATCGGGGAGTATTATATCGCGAGCTTTTTGCTGTGGGGGCGTTTAGCGAGATTTTCGATTTCGGACGACGCCACCACTCGGAAATCGCGCGTGTACGTTTCATGATTCCCTTCCAGGTCGGCGAGCCGGTAGAAATAATTCACCATAATACCGGCCGAGCGCTGCATCCCCGCATCCGACGTGTCGCCTAGCCAGTTGATTCGCTCCAGGCGGGCTCCATTCCTGAGATGAAATCGAGCCACGGGATCCAGCGGCTCGCGGCCATGCTTGGCTTGCAGAAGATAGCGCGCGCACCAGGGAATCAGTTCTTTTTGCAGAGCCTCGGACAGCTTCCGATTGTCCCACCACCGCGGTTGTTCGAGCATGCGTAGGAGATCCGCCATCTGGGGATGTCCTTCCAGCCACTCACGAAATCGCGGAACCGGAGAGACTGTCGCGAATTTCCGGATACGCGGGAATTCCCGGCCGAGATCCTCCACCACCTGCTTGATCAGAAAGCTCCCGAAGGGCACGCCGCGCAGGCCTTCCTGGCAGTTCGTGATGGAATAAAACATCGCGCAGTCCGCAGATTCCGGTGAAATAACCGGAGAGTCCGGATCGAGCAGCGGCTGCACCTTTTCGCTCAAACCGCGAGTGAGCGCCGCTTCGATGAAGATGATGGGCTCGTCCGGCAGCGCCGGATGAAAGAAGCCGTAGCAACGGCGGTCGGCTTCGAGCCGCCGGCGCAGATCGTGCCATCCCTGAATCTGGTGAACGGCTTCGTAGCGGATCAGCTTTTCCAGCACCATAGCCGAGGTTCGCCAGTCGATTCTGCGAAGCTCCAAAAATCCGCGATTGAACCAGGCCGTCAGCAGACGCTCGAGATCCGCCGCGATGGTCTCCCAGTGCGGTTTCTGTTCTAGACCGCGCAGCAGCCGGCCGCGCATTTCC
>Ga0105240_10012627_pt1 | contig 11645 bp, 9 predicted proteins | sample KBSC54metaG_FD_80426 | JGI IMG/M metagenome (GOLD analysis project Ga0105240, IMG submission 80426) | Corn rhizosphere microbial communities from Kellogg Biological Station, Michigan, USA - KBS C5-4 metaG | ecosystem: Host-associated > Plants > Roots > Rhizosphere > Soil | place: Michigan, USA...
CTGATGACCATAGCGAGTCGGTCCCACCCCTTCCCATCCCGAACAGGACCGTGAAACGACTCTACGCCGATGATAGTGCGGATTCCCGTGTGAAAGTAGGTAATCGTCAGGCTCCCTTAGCCAAAAACCCCCGCCCGACCAGGCGGGGGTTTTTGCATTGGCGCGGACAAAATGCAGGCCGGCCGAGAAAGGGGCAGCGCAGTCGGAGCGGGCGTGCCGAAGGCGTCATCAGGTCGACAGTCGGCCCGAGCAAACACCTGGCCACTTCTCCGCCGCAACCTCGCTCGCAATCGTCGGTCGCTTCGGTTCTCTCGAGCGCAACGCGGTGCCCCATACCGCTTCCTTTTCCCTCACCCGTCAGAATCAGATCATGATCCGCAAGATCGGGAAGAACCTCCCCGGGACGACGCTCGATTCCTTTTCACCGATTTTTTCAGCCCCGAGCGTCAGATAGAACGGAACAGCATTGGGATCCGCTTCGATCACGAAGCTTCTGATCCCTCTGGCAGCGGCTTCCCTTCAGATCTCCACCCACAGCGCACGCGCGACACCCCGGCCCATGTGATCGGGATGGACGAATAGCCATCCGGGCGTCGGTCGATCCGAATCCGATGACGCCCTGACCCAGAACCCGATGATCGCCTTTCCGGATTCCGCGACGTAGCCGATCGATGCTTCGATCGTCCCGGGCGAAATCGTGAGATCGCTTTGCCACAAGTCGAGCCATTCGTTCGGATAGCCCCAATGAGCCTTTGAAAGACGGGCTAATCTCGTGAGTTCGTCCGCATCTGCGGGACGGGCAGTACGTACGGTAAATGGATGGCGCATCGGGTTTCCCAACGTTGGAATCCTTCGGTCAGCATCGTTGTTGATGCCTGGTCCGGATCGCATCGGCTAACCTTCCGGCTTCGCCGCTTGCTCGCTCATCCGGATAGCGAGCGACACCGTTCAAAGGTACCCGCTCGGCCAGAGCTACATAACCTGCGATGCATGCCCGGCGACGACGCGCCATCCGGCGCCCGATCGACGCCACAGGCGCGTATAGGCAAATGTGCCGTCGAATGCAGCGCCGTCAAAACGGCCGGCGAGCGTTGCCTTTGTCGTGGTCAGGATCATCTCGCCGATCTCGCATGCCCGCGTTTCGAGGAAATCGAGTCTGTCGAGACGCAGCAGCTTCGCGCGATGCGTGGACAGATCGTCCTCCTTCGAGATGACCTGGCCGGTCGGGACGGTGAACACCAGATCGTCGTCCAGCAACGCATCGAGCGCGTCGACATCGTTGGCCAGCATCGCAGCACGAAGCGCGGTTTCGTAGGGTTCGATTACTGTACTGATTGCATCCATATCGGGACCTCTCACCATCTCTGAAGGTTTGTGGTTCCGCTCATCGGCGGTGACCTGTTGCAGCACGCAACGCGTCCCGAACACTGCGGCGACGGAAAGAGCCTACCGCGCGTTCGACAGCGATTGACGTCGAACCAGCATGACCAGGCAGATGCTGATCGACGCGATGATGTTGACGGCCGGATAGAACGCAACAGCGATGCTCCACGTGCTCAGTGCCAGCAACGCCAGCGCGTACTTGAGCACGCACAGCGCGAAATAGGCGAGGCTCTCGCTCCACGGGTCGCGGATCGTCTTGCGGACGGTCGGGCCGAGACCGGCAAGCTCGATCAGCGTGACCAGGCAGATCGAGACCGTCGGATCGTCGGTCAGCATCCAGAGCGGAATGGCCGAAAGGGCTGCGCACAGGAAAAACCAGTCGATGGCTGTCCAGCCGCGTTCGCCGCGAAAAATGCTGGCGACCAACGTCAGGAAGCACGTGACGGCAATCGCCGCCGTGCACCATGCGGACGGCCCCGCACCCGCGACGAACTGGCCGGCGGCCGCGATCGCCGTGACGATCGACCACACGAGCCACGTGAACAGATGCGGACGAACGGTGCGCCGGTAGATCGCGAGCGCGTACGGAATCGCTGCCAGCAAAGACACGGCAGTTCCGATAACGCCAAAGAACGAAGCGGCATCCTGATCGACTCTCACCATCGACGCAACCTTGTTCGCGCAGGCTGACCAGTATGTGGCCGGAAGGGTCGGGGCGCAATGTCGCTCCGGGCAGCGCCGCGGGCAGTCACGCGGTGCACTGCACCGGAATGCCGATGCCGGCGACCGATGCGGTCAAACGCAAACGAACCCAAACAAGCGGCACCAGGATCGTGAAGCAGTTGGAGCACCCGCTGCACGACGGCCGAATGAATAGAAATAACCTTGCATCGGTACGGGAGCGGTGGTGGTTTGTCGGTCGTTTGCCGTTGGGCATCGGTCGCGGACAGCCGCCGGCGCTTCACATCGTTATCAGCGTCGCGTGACGGGGGGCTCTGTATCGGCTGCGTACGACCCGCATCATCGACACGCGATTCAAGGTTCCGGATTTGCCGCATGCACGTCTCGCCGGAACGCGCCGGGGCTCGTGCCCGTCCATTTGCGGAACGCGCGATGAAATGCGCTTGGCTCGGTGAAGCCGAGCTCGGCCGCGATCTCCGCGACGCTGAGCGCGTGCCCGCGCAGCAGCGACTGGGCCAGCGCGCCGCGCAACTCGTCCTTGATCGCAGCGAAGCTCTGCCCTTCACTGCGCAAACGCCGCCGCAGCGTCGCGGGCGTCGTGCCGAGGCGCACAGCCAGCGAATCGAAGTCGGGCCACTCGGCGGCGGGCAGCGCCTTCAGGTGCGCACGCGTCTTCGCGACCCAGCCCGTGTCGTGCCGGTAGCGGACCAGCAGGTTGCCGGGCGCGCCGCGCAGGAAGGTCTTCAGCGCCTGCGCGGAGCGGATCGTCGGCAGCGCGAGATACGTGGCGTTGAATGCGAGCCGGCTGTCGGGGCGGTCGAAATGCACGGGCACGCCGAAGAACTGGTGATAGTCGCTGCGCTGGTCGGGGCTCGGGCACGCGAAATCGATGCGCTGCAGCGGGATGCGCCGGCCGGTCAGCCAGCACGCGACGCCGAGCAGGATCAGCCAGAACGTCCGGTATGCGAATGCCGGATACGGTGCGCCCGACTGCGTCAGCACGATCTGCGCCTGCCCGTCGGCCACGACGAGCTCGCCGTGCGGCTCGTCGAGCACCACGCGCAGGAACTGCAGCGCCCGCCGCAGCGCCTGGTCGAGCGTGCGGGCGTGCAGCACCGCGTGGCACAGCAGCTTGAAGCTGCCTTGCCGCATCGGGCGCGCGGCGAGCCCGAAGAATTCGTCGTCGATCGTACCGGCGATCGCGAGCCACAGGCGGCCGTACTGTTGCGGCGTGACGGGCTCGCGCACGATGGCCGGCAGGCCGGCGGCGCGCAGCACCGGCTCGGTCGCGATGCGCTGCCGGCGCAGGCAAGCGAGCGCGTCGTCGACGAAATCCGGCGAAATCATCTGCGGCCCCATTTTCCTCCGTCCTCCCGACATGGCAAAAGCGATCACGATTCTAGATTCTGTTTGTCATTGATTGCAATGTGCCGGCTGTCTACTATCGATATATCCCCGTCGTGCCGCTGGCTCGCCGGCGGTCATAACGTACAGGAGACACGCATGCCTGATGGAGCAACCGCCCGGGCGGTGCCGGCTTACGCCGACGCCGTGGCCCGGTTCAGTATCGAGACCGCCGCCGCGCATCTGCACGGCGACCTGGAGCGCGGCCTGAACGCATGTGTCGAATGCTGCGACCGGCACGCATCGGCGGACGCGATCGCGCTCGACTGGATCGACGCGGGCGGGCAGCACCGCCGCTTCACGTTCGCGCAGATGCAGGCGCTGTCGGCACGCGTGGCGAACCTGCTGGTCGCGCAAGGCGTGAAGCCGGGCGACGTGGTGGCAGGCCTGTTGCCGCGCACGCCCGAGCTCGTCGCGACGATCCTCGGCACGTGGCGCGCGGGCGCCGTCTATCAGCCGCTGTTCACCGCGTTCGGCCCGAAGGCGATCGAGCACCGCCTGCGGATGAGCGCCGCGCGCCTGGTCGTGACCAACGTCGCGAATCGCGCCAAGCTCGACGAGATCGCCGATTGCCCGCCGGTTGCGACGGTGCGCGCGCCGGGCGAGCCGCTGCCGGAACGCGACATCGATTTCCGCGCGGCGCTCGACACGCAGCCCGACACGTTCGAGCCGGTGCTGCGCAAGGGCACGGACCTGTTCATGATGATGTCGACGTCGGGCACGACGGGCTTGCCGAAGGGCGTGCCGGTGCCGCTGCGCGCGCTGCTCGCGTTCGGCGCATACATGCGCGACGCGGTCGACCTGCGCGAAGGCGACCGGTTCTGGAACATCGCCGATCCGGGCTGGGCGTATGGCCTTTATTACGCGATCACAGGCCCGCTGTTGCTTGGCCACGCGACGACGCTCTACGAGGGCTGCTTCACGGTCGACAGCACGTACGACGTGATCGAACGGCTCGGCATCACGAGCCTCGCCGGCTCGCCGACCGCGTACCGGATGCTGATGGCGGCCGGTACGGAAGCAGCGGCGCGCGTGAAGGGCAAGCTGCGCGTGGTCAGCAGCGCGGGCGAGCCGCTGAACCCGGAAGTCGTGCGCTGGTTCGACGCGGCGCTCGGCGCGCCGATCTACGATCACTACGGCCAGACCGAACTCGGGATGGTCGTGAACAATCATCACGGCCTCGCGCACGTCGTGCACGCCGGCTCGGCCGGCTTGGCGATGCCCGGCTATCGCGTCGCGGTGCTCGACGAAGCGAGCCGCGAGCTCGGCCCCGGCGAGCCGGGCAACCTCGCGATCGACATCGCGCGCTCGCCGCTGCTGTGGTTCCACGGCTACTGGCAGCAGGACACGCCGGCGATCGCGGGCGGCTACTACCGGACCGGCGACAACGTCGAACTCGAGCCGGACGGCACCGTGAGCTTCATCGGCCGCGCGGACGACGTGATCACGTCGTCCGGCTACCGGATCGGCCCGTTCGACGTGGAAAGCGCGCTGATCGAGCATCCTGCCGTCAGCGAAGCCACCGTGATCGGCGTGCCCGATCCGGAGCGTACGGAGATCGTCAAGGCATTCGTCGTGCTGTCGAAGGGCATCGACGGCACGCCGGCGCTGGCGGAGGAACTGAGCCAGCACGTGAAGCGGCGGCTGTCCGCCCACGCCTATCCTCGCGCGATCGACTTCGTCGATGCGCTGCCGAAAACCCCGAGCGGCAAGATCCAGCGCTTCGTGTTGCGCAAGATGGAAGCCGAGAAGGCCGCTCAACCCTGAATACGGATTGCTAATGAATATCAAGGATCGCGTTTTTCTGATTACGGGTGCCGGTTCGGGCCTCGGCGCCGCGGTGGCGCGCATGGTCGTCGCGCAAGGCGGCAAGGCCGTGCTGCTGGACGTCAATGACGATGCCGGCGCAAGCCTCGCGCACGAACTCGGCGCGGCCGCGCGCTTCGTGAAGACCGACGTGACGAGCGAAGCCGACGGGCAGGCAGCCGTGGCCGCCGCGCGTGACTCGTTTGGCCGCATCGACGCGCTCGTCAACTGCGCGGGCGTCGCGCCGGGAGAGAAGGTCGTCGGCCGCGACGGTCCGCACTCGCTGGACCGCTTCGCGCGCGCGGTGTCGATCAATCTCGTCGGCACGTTCAACATGATCCGGCTGGCTGCCGAAGCGATGTCGAAGCAGGATGCCGACGCGGAAGGCGAGCGCGGCGTGATCGTCAACACCGCGTCGGTCGCGGCGTTCGACGGGCAGATCGGGCAGGCCGCGTATGCGGCGTCGAAGAGCGGCGTGGTGGGCATGACGCTGCCGATCGCGCGCGAACTCGCGCGGTTCGGCATTCGTGTCGTGACGATCGCGCCCGGCATCTTCGCGACGCCGATGATGGCCGGCATGCCGCAGGACGTGCAGGATGCGCTCGGCAAGAGCGTGCCGTTCCCGCCGCGGCTCGGCCGCCCGGAGGAATTTGCGGCGCTGGTGCGCCACATCGCCGAGAACACGATGCTGAACGGCGAAGTCATCCGTCTCGATGGCGCGTTGCGCATGGCACCGCGCTGACACTGGAGGAAGCGAATCATGACGACTCAGGATCCGATCGTAATCGTTGGTATGGCGCGTACGCCGATGGGTGGCTTCCAGGGCGACCTTGCCGCGGCCAGCGCGAGCGAGCTCGGCGCGGTAGCGATTCGCGCGGCGCTCGAGCGTGCGAACGTGCCGGCCGAACGCATCGATGAAATCGTGTTCGGCTGCGTGCTGCCGGCCGGGCAGGGCCAGGCGCCGGCGCGGCAGGCCGCGCTGAAGGCCGGGCTGCCGCTCGGGGCGGGCGCGACCACGGTCAACAAGATGTGCGGCTCGGGGATGAAGGCGGCGATGTTCGCGCACGACCTGCTGCTGGCAGGTTCGGCGGGCGTGGCCGTCGCGGGCGGGATGGAAAGCATGACGAATGCGCCGTACCTGCTGCCGAAAGCGCGCGCGGGGATGCGGATGGGCCACGGCCAGGTGCTCGACCACATGTTCCTCGACGGGCTCGAGGACGCGTATGAAAAAGGCCGCCTGATGGGCACGTTCGCCGAGGATTGCGCGCAGGCGTACCAGTTCACGCGCGAAGCGCAGGATGCGTTTGCGATCGCGTCGCTGACGCGCGCGCAACGCGCGATCGCCGAAGGGCATTTCGTGTCGGAGATCGCGCCGGTGACCGTGAAGGCCGGCAAGACCGAAGCGGTCGTGTCGATCGACGAGCAGCCGGGCAAGGCGAAGCTCGACAAGATCCCGACGCTGAAGCCGGCATTCCGCGAAGGCGGCACGGTGACGGCAGCGAACGCGTCGTCGATTTCGGACGGTGCCGCGGCGCTGGTGATGATGCGCCGCTCGGAAGCGGAACGCCTGGGCCTCGCGCCGAAGGCCGTGATCGTCGGGCATTCGACTTACGCGGACAAGCCGGGCCTGTTCGCGACGGCGCCGATCGGCGCGCTGCGCAAGCTGTCGGAGAAAACCGGCTGGAACCTGCGCGACGTCGATCTGTTCGAGATCAACGAAGCGTTCGCGGTGGTGCCGATGGCCGCGATGCGCGATCTCGGCCTGCCGCACGAGAAGGTCAACGTGCACGGCGGCGCGTGCGCGCTCGGACATCCGATCGGCGCATCGGGCGCGCGCGTGATGGTGACGCTGCTGGCAGCGCTCGAAACGTATGGCTTGAAACGCGGCGTCGCGTCGCTGTGCATCGGCGGCGGCGAGGCGACGGCCATCGCGATCGAGCGCATCGCGTAACGTGTAACGCATAACACGCATGCTGCGACGCGGGCGACGGGTATCGCGCAGGAAACGCCTGCGTGGTGCTCGTCGCCCGTTTTTTATTCGACGGCTCGCCGCGGTTGCACTATGGTTTCGCGTTCGGCGACACCGCGCCGCATGCGCGTATCACGAGCTGCACGACCTGCTCGGTCTTCTCGTCGAACGCCTTTCGCGTGAACGCGCGCTTGCCGCTCAGCGCGCGGATCTGCGCATCGAAATCCGCATAGTGCTGCGTGGTCGCCCAGATCAGGTACATCAGCGCATGCGCGTCGATCGGCGCGAGCAGCCCGCGCGCGATCCAGCCGTCGATGACGTTCACGCGCGTGTCGAACCACGGCTTCACGCGTTGCGACAGGATGTCCTGCATGTGCTCCGCGCCATGGATGATCTCGTTGGCCCAGACCTTCGAGCCGAGCGGGCGCCGCCGCGACAGATCCATCTTCGCGCGCACGTAGCGGCCGATCGCTTTCACCGGATCGTCGCCGGCCTCGAACGAGCCGGCCGCGCGATGCCAGTCCTCGAACAGGTCGTCGAGCACGCGGCGGTACAGCGCGTGCTTCGTCGGGAAGTAGTAATGCACGTTTGCCTTCGGCAGGCCGGCGCGTTCCGCGATCATCGCGGTGCTCGCGCCGTCGAGCCCGCGCTCCGCGAACACGGCTTCCGCACAGGCAAGCAGATGCGCTTCGTTGGACTCGCGGATGTGCGCTTTGCGTCGCCGCAAAGGCGCGGACGTTTCGTCGCTGTCGGTCGCTTCGGCTGCCGCCTCGTCATGTCTCATCGTTACCCTCGCGCGGCGGGCATGCCGCGTTGGGCTTCATTCTAGCCGCTGATTTGCGTCGAACACACGCTTGCGGACGCTGCGCATCCGCAGCGATGCTGCGTTGCGATGGCACGTTTCTCGCTCTATCGAACCACGAAAGAAAGACATTGCTTTGGTCATTTTGATCGTCTAAAACCTGTCCAATCGGACAGGATTCGACGAGCGGCGCAACGCGGTTCCGACGATTCGTCGGACGAACTTCACGCACGACCGGGACATGCACCGCGCATGGGCGCGTATGCCCCGAAACGGGCATTGCACGCACCGGCACAGACCGGGCTGACGACATCACCGACCCCACAGGAGCGATGCGAATGAACGCGGTATCGGAAACAGTGAAGCGGCCGGTCTTCGACCCGTCGATCAAGGTCGACGGCAAGCGGTTGTGGGACAGCCTGATGGAAGTCGCGAAGATCGGCGCGACGCCGAAAGGCGGCGTGTGTCGCCTCGCGCTGACCGATCTCGACAAGGCCGGCCGCGACCTGATCGCCGGCTGGGCGAAGGCCGCCGGCTGCACGGTGACGGTCGATACGATGGGCAACGTGTTCATGCGCCGCGCGGGCCGCGTGGCGGACGCGGCGCCGGTCGTCACGGGCTCGCACGCGGATTCGCAGCCGACGGGCGGCCGCTTCGACGGCATCTACGGCGTGCTCGGCGGCCTCGAGGTGATTCGCAGTCTCAACGATCACGGGATCGAAACCGAGCATCCGGTCGAGGTCGTGATCTGGACCAACGAGGAGGGCTCGCGCTTCGCGCCCGCGATGGTCGCGTCCGGTGTGTTCGCGGGCGTGTTCCCGCTCGAATACGGGCTGTCGCGCAAGGACGTCGACGGCAAGACGATCGGCGAGGAGCTGGCGCGCATCGGCTACGCGGGCGACGTGCCGTGCGGCGGCCGCAAGCTGCACGCGGCGTTCGAACTGCATATCGAGCAGGGACCGATTCTCGAAGCGGAGTGCAAGACGATCGGTGTCGTGACCGATGCGCAGGGGCAGCGCTGGTACGAGATCACATTTACCGGCCAGGAAGCGCATGCGGGGCCGACGCCGATGCCGCGCCGCCGCGACGCGCTGCTCGGCGCGTCGCGCGTGGTCGATCTCGTCAACCGGATCGGCCTCGATCATGCGCCGTTCGGCTGCGCGACGGTCGGCATGATGCAGATCCATCCGAACTCGCGCAACGTGATTCCCGGCCGCGTGTTCTTCACCGTCGATTTTCGTCATCCTGACGACGCCGTGCTCGCGCAGATGGACGCCGCGCTGCGCGACGGCGTCGCGCGCATCGCGGCCGGCATCGGGCTCGAAACGGAACTCGAGCAGATTTTCTACTACAAGCCCGTCGCGTTCGATGCGGCGTGCGTGGCGGCCGTGCGTGACGCGGCCGATCGCTTCGGCTACTCGCACCGCGACATCGTGTCGGGCGCGGGGCACGACGCATGCTATCTGGCGCAGGTCGCGCCGACGTCGATGGTGTTCGTGCCGTGCGTCGACGGCATCAGCCACAACGAGATCGAGGACGCGACGCCCGCGTGGATCGAGGCCGGCGCGAACGTGCTGCTGCACGCGATGCTGTCCCGCGCATGCGAGCCGGCTTCATGACGAATCGACCGTAGCAGCCGGCAGGCTGCGCATCGCCTGACCGCAGGATTCCTCAGCATGACCGCCCCGACTGTGCATTCGCAGCCGGCGGGGATGGCTTTGTCTCCACCCAGTCGAAGGAACGCGTATGACCACCAAGCCAACCGGCGATATCGCCGCGCATCGCCTGTCGTCCACGCAACTCTCGTGCGAATTCGCCGATATCGCGCCGCTGCTCGATCCGACTGCCGCGGCGGCCGCTGCCAGCCGCTGCCATTACTGCTACGACGCGCCGTGCGTGCACGCGTGCCCGACGCAGATCGACATCCCGAGCTTCATCCGCAAGATCGGCAACGGCAACCTGAAAGGCGCCGCGACCGACATCCTGTCCGCGAATCCGCTCGGCGGCATGTGCGCACGCGTGTGCCCGACCGAGATCCTGTGCGAAGGCGCATGCGTGCGCAACCATCAGGATGCGCAGCCGGTCGCGATTGGCGCGCTGCAGCGGCACGCGACCGACTGGGCGATGGCAACCGGTGCGGTGCGTTTTACGCGTGCGCCCGATACGGGTCGCCATGTCGCGGTGGTCGGCGCGGGGCCGGCCGGGCTCGCGTGCGCGCACCGGCTCGCGCTCGCCGGGCACCGCGTGACGCTGTTCGATGCGCGCCCGAAGGCTGGTGGCCTCGACGAATACGGGATCGCCGCGTACAAGACGGTCGACGATTTCGCGCAGCGTGAAGTCGAATGGCTGCTGTCGGTCGGCGGCATCACGCTGAAAACGGGTGTTGCGCTCGGACGCGACATGACGCTCGACACGCTGCGCGAGCAGCACGACGCAGTGTTTCTCGCGATGGGCCTCGGTGGCGTGCGCGCGCTCGCGATCGACGGTGAGCAACTGGCCGGCGTGATGAACGCGGTCGACTTCATCGAGCAGGTGCGGCAGGCCGACGGGCTGGAGAACGTGCCGGTCGGGCGGCGCGTGGTCGTGATCGGCGGCGGCAATACGGCCATCGATGCGGCCGTGCAGAGCCGCAAGCTCGGCGCCGAGCGCGTGACGATGGTTTACCGGCGCGGTGTGGACGCGATGAGCGCGACGTGGGCCGAACGCGAGTTCGCGCAGAAGAGCGGCGTCACGCTCGTCACGCACGCGAAGCCGGTGCGCATCGCGGGCGCAAACGGGCAGGTGACGGGCGTCGAGTTCGACGCGGCATCGGGCGAGCGCTTCACCGTCGACGCGGACATGGTGCTGAAGGCGATCGGCCAGACGCTGGTGCCCGACGGCATCGCGGCCGCGTTGCTGACGGCGGACGGCACGCGTATCGCGGTGGACGCGGACGGGCGCACGGCACTGCCCGACATATGGGCCGGCGGCGATTGCGCGGCGACGGACGGCATCGACCTCACGGTGCAGGCCGTGCAGGACGGCAAGCGCGCGGCCGCGTCGATCGACGCGGCGCTCGCGCTGCGCGACGCGAAGGCCGCATAGGCGCCCGCGCACGCATCCACTCCACGACAACGACCCCACTTTCACGGAGCCGAACATGGCCGACCTTCGCTGCACCATCGCGGGCATCACTTCGCCGAATCCCTTCTGGCTCGCGTCCGCGCCGCCGACCGACAAGGCCTACAACGTCAACCGCGCGTTCGAGGCGGGCTGGGGCGGCGTCGTGTGGAAGACGCTCGGGCTCGATCCGCACGTCGTCAACGTCAGCTCGCGCTACGGCGCCGTGCAGTGGAACGGCCAGCGCATCGCGGGGCTGAACAACATCGAGCTGATCACCGACCGTCCGCTCGACGTGAACCTGAGAGAGATCGCGCAGGTCAAGCGCGACTGGCCGGATCGCGCGCTGATCGTGTCGCTGATGGTGCCGTGCAACGAGCGCGACTGGAAATGGATCCTGCCGCTCGTCGAGGATACGGGCGCCGACGCGGTCGAGCTGAACTTCGGCTGCCCGCACGGGATGAGCGAGCGCGGGATGGGCGCGGCCGTCGGGCAGGTGCC
>Ga0105240_10012628_pt1 | contig 11645 bp, 5 predicted proteins | sample KBSC54metaG_FD_80426 | JGI IMG/M metagenome (GOLD analysis project Ga0105240, IMG submission 80426) | Corn rhizosphere microbial communities from Kellogg Biological Station, Michigan, USA - KBS C5-4 metaG | ecosystem: Host-associated > Plants > Roots > Rhizosphere > Soil | place: Michigan, USA...
CGTCGAGCATGATCACCTTGGGCTCGGCCGCCAGCGCGCGGGCGATGCCGATGCGCTGGCGCTGGCCGCCGGAGAACTCGTGCGGGAAGCGGTTGAGGTGCTCCGGGTTCAGGCCGACCTTCGCCAGCAGCTCACGCGCGCGCTTGTCGATCTCGCCGCGGCCGACGCCGCGGAGCTTGAGCGGCATCCCGATGATCTGGCCGACGCGCTTGCGCGGGTTCAGCGAGGACTGCGGGTCCTGGAAGACCATCGCCATGCGCCTGCCGCGGAGCCGGCGCAGGCGCGCGTCGCTGGCGCCGATCAACTCCTCGCCGGCCAACCGCGCGCTGCCGGAGACGGTCGTGGTCGGGCCGCGCGTGAGGCCCATCAGCGTCATCGCGCAGACCGACTTGCCCGAGCCGGACTCGCCGACGATCGCGAGCACCTCGCCGCGGCGCAGCCCGAAGGACACGCCGTCAACGGCCCGCACGGGCGGGCGGGAAGCCGGTCCGGTGGCAAAGGAGACGCTCAGGTCGCGGACGTCCAGCAGCGGCGCGCCGGTGGCGGCCAGGCCGCGACGGCGCGCGGTCGCCTCGTCCAGCTCACGGAAGCCCTGGACGCCGCCAAAGCCGGGGTGAGCGTCCATCACATCCACCCCGCCGACGAGTTGTGCGGAGCATGGGGACAAAGGGGGGTGCAAGGGGGGGTGTTCACGACAACCTCACCCGCGGGTCGAGCAATGCGTAGAGCACGTCCACGATCGCGCCGATCGCGACCACCGCGAACGCGACGAGCATCGTGATCACCATCACGGCGGGCACGTCCAAGCGCCCGATCGACTGCGCCGCGTACTGGCCGACGCCGCCGAGGTCGAACACCGCCTCGACCAGGATCGCGCCGCCGCCGATAACCCAGGCGAAGTCAAGCCCCCACAGCGTGGCGATAGGAGCGAGCGAGTTGCGCAGGACGTGGCGGATCAGGACGCGGCGCTCTGACAGGCCCTTGGCACGAGCGGTGCGCACGTAGTCCTCGCTCATGACGTCGAGCAGGTTGGCGCGCAACACGCGCGAGTAGACGCCGATCGAGACGACCGACAGCGCGACCCACGGCATCAGCATGTGCGTGAACCAGCCCCACGGGTCGCTCGTCAAGGGGACGTAGCCGCCAAGCGGCAGCAGGCTCCACTTGTAGCCGAGCCAGTAGAGCATGATCGCGCCGAGGAAGAACACGGGCATCGAGATCCCAGTCAGGGCGACGGCGCTCAGCAGCCGGTCCAGCCAGCCGCCGGCGCGCACGGCGCTGAGCAGGCCGAACAACACGCCGAACAGGAGCCACAGCACACCGGCGCCAAGCGCGAGAGAGATCGTCGGTGGCAGGTCGCGGACGATCTCCTGCTCGACGTTGATCTGCTGCGAGTAGGAGATGACGCCGCCGTCGAGGATCTTTTCCATCGTGCGCGCGTACTGGACGTAGATCGGCTTGTCGAACCCCCACTGCACGCGCACGTCCTGCACCTGCTGCGGTGTGGCCAGCCGCCCGGCCATGCGCACGGCCGGATCGCCGCCCGGAATCGCCTGGAAGATCAGGAAGGTCAGCACGGTGATCGTGAACAGCACGGCGACCAGCGAGGCGAGTCGCCGCACGATGAAGCGCGCCAGCGGCGAGCGCACGATCGGCAGAGCGCCGAGCGGAACGCGTGCGGGTGCGGGAACGCTTGCCATCTACAGCCTCCCGCGCAAGGCGGCCTTCGGGTCGAGCGCGTCGCGGACGGCGTCGGCGAAGACGTTGATCGAGAACACGGTCAGCACCAGCACGATCCCGGGCACGAGCACCAGATGGATCGCGCCGGGGATCAGACGGATGCCGTCGGCGATCATCGTGCCCCAGGAGGGGTTGGGGTCCTGCACGCCCGCGCCGAGGTAGGAGAGGCCGGCCTCGAGCAGGATCGCGTTGGCGACGATCAGCGGCACGAACACGACGATCGTCGAGGCGAGGTTGGGCACTATCTCACTGGCCATGATCTGCAGCGGGCTGCGGCCTTCGACGCGGGCCGCGTCGACGAACTCGCGCTCGCGCAGGGACAGCGCGTGCGCGCGCAGCGGCTTGGCGACGTAGGGGAAGAAGACGATCCCGATCACGAAGGCGGGGATCAGCAGCGAGCCGCCGTGTAGCGTGAACAGGCCGAGGTCGATGCCGCCGACGGCCAGCGCCACGCCGAGCGCGACGCCGAGCAGCACGGCCGGATAAGCCCACACGATGTCGAACACGCGCGAGAGCACAGCATCCAGCGGCCCGCGCGCATAGCCGGCAAGCGTGCCAAGCGCGATCGCCAACAGCATCGTGAGCAGCGTCGCGATCGCTGCGATCTCCAGCGAATTGCGCCCGCCGTAGAGCAGCCGCACGGCGACGTCGCGCCCGTTGGAGTCGGCGCCGAGCAGGAACCGCCCTTTCCAGGTCGGCGCGATCGGCACGCCTGTCGGCGAGACGACATCGACCTGCTTGCCGTCGACGGAGACGGTTTCGGTGATGTGGTTGGTGTTCGGCCCGGTGTGGGCGATCTTCTTGGCGTAGACGGGAGCCAGCAGACAGAGCAGAACGATCGCGACGAACAGCGCAGCGAACGCCAGCGCCCAGCGGTTGTGGGCGAGCAGCCTCATGGGTCCTGCCTCATGCGACTGTCATCGACCCTGCGCGCGCAGCGACTTTAGGAGTGCAGAGCCACCACCGACCCCGTATGTCTCTGGATCTGGATGTATGGATCCTGTACTTAAGATTCTTTACTTGAATTTCTTTACTTAAATTCCAGCGTAGACCAGTCGTTCCCATACACCGGATGGAAGACAGCGGCGCCGAAGTTCACCTTGTCGGAGAAGAACTTCGGGACCTCGTCGTAGCCAAACGGCGCCATGTACGCGTGCTGGGCCGTGTACTGGTCGAGCGCCTGCCAGCGGCCCACCACAGAGGGCAGCTGCGAGGAGGGCACCGGGCCGAGCGCGGCGATTTCGGACTGGATGTGCGGGTCGTTCACCTGCGAGAGGTTGTGGTTTTCGTTGGGGATGATCGATTTGGCGTCGAGCAGTTGGTAGAAGTCGATCGGGTTGGGGAAGTCCTGGCTGAAGGACAGCCAACCCGTCTGCGGCTTGTTGGCGGTGTTGCCGATCGTCGCGTAGTACTGCGCGTCGGCGACGATCTTGACGGTTGCTTTCAGGCCGATTTCGTTCAGCACACCGGCGTAGTAGTCGACGAATTCCTTGTGCGGAGCGCGCGAGCCGCCCCAAACGGTCACCGACGTGCCAGCCAGACCGGACTGCTGGACGAGTTCCTTGGCCTTGGCCAGGTTCGGCGCGCCTTCGGGGTCGCCATACGGACACGACGCCGTCGGATGGCCCGGCATACCCGTCGGCAGGAAGAAGCAGGCCGGTTCGAGCATGCCGCTGTCCAGGCGCTGCAAGGCGCGGCGGTCGAGCGCGTAGTTGACGGCTTCGCGCACCTCGGCGCTTGAGAACGGCTTTTCTTTGACGTTCAGGAAGAAGTACTCGCCCGAGACGGTCGGCTCCTTGGCGTAGCGGCCGGAGGCCTGGGACTGCACCTGGGCCAGCAGCGTCGGCGGGATCGTGTCGTTGTAGTCGAACACGTCGGCCTGGTTCGAGAGCACCTGCTCGGCCTCGGTCTGGTTGTTGGCCAGCACCTGCACGCTCACGTCAACCTTGCCGGCCGGCACGCCGGGGATCGTCGAGGCCGTGAAGTGCGGGTTGCGCAGCAGCGAGAACGACTTGTTCGGCACCACATGCACGATCTCGTACGGGCCGATGCCGGGAGGCGGTTCGTTCGGCGTCGCATGCATCGGCGTCGAGCTCGGCACCAGGCCCGCAGCCGGGAAGGCGAGCACGTTCAAGAAGGGGCCGTAGGGGGCGTTCAGGTCGATCGTGATCATGCCGGTGGCGTCGTCGGTGTGGATGCCGGCGATCGAGTGGGCCTTGCCTTCGTCATAGGCTTCGCCGCCGACGATGTTTTCGGTCAGGAAGCTCTTATTGCCCCAGCCGAGCTTGATCGTGCGCTCGATCGCGTGGGTGAAGTCCGACGCCTTGACCGGGTCGCCGCTCGAGTAGAGCAGGCCTTTGCGCAGCTTGAAGGTGTAGGTCTTGCCGCCGTCCCCGACGGTGGGCAGCGCTTCAGCTACGCCGGGGATCAGCTTGGTTCCGGCTTCGCCTGAGACATGCGCGTAGGTGACCAGGCCCGTGTAAGCGATCCAGGTCGCCTCGTAGGACTGGGTGAGCGCGCCGAGCCCGGGGTCAAGCGAGTCGGGCGGGGTGCCCATCAACACCGTGACGGTGCCGCCGGTTTTGCCGCCGCTCGCCGATTTCGAGCTGCCGCATGCCGCGACTCCCACTGTGAGAGCAAGCGCCAGGACCACCGCAAGCAGCGTCCCGCAAAGCCTCTCCAAACTCGTATGCACGTGGATTCCCCCTCCCCGCGGCCAGGCGCGTCTCGTAATGTGTGCCATGAGATTGCAAGAAGAGGGGCTCGGCTTGCCGGCCTTCGGCCGGCTGCGCCACCCTCCAGGTACATGATTCGACAAGACTTGTCGGCAACCCTTCACGAAACTTGAAGCATTCAAATGTCCTTGGACGCGCCGGATACGACGACACCGCCTGCATCTGCGTCCGCCGGCGTGGCCGCTGAGCTCGTCGCCGAGGTGGCGAAGGTGCAGCCGCTGTGGGCGCTGTTGCGTGTGCAGGACCGTGCCCGCTACATGCTCGGCATGGCCCAGGCGGTGATCGACGAGCTCGACGACTTGCGCGAGGCGATCGCCGCCGAGCAGCACCGCCCGCGCACGGAGGTGGCCGTGCTGGAGCTGCTGGCCGCGATCGACGCGCTGAAGTGGATCGGACGCGACGGCGCCGGCGTGCTCGGCGAGCGGAGGGTCGGCGTGCACCGCTCCTTGGCGCCGACCAAGCGCGCGCGCGTCGCGTATGAGCCCTACGGTGTGATCGGCGTGATCGGCGCCGGCAGCGCGCCGTTCGCGCAACCGCTCGGGCAGATCGCGGGCGCGCTGCTGGCGGGCAACGGCGTCGTCTTCAAGCCGGCGCCACGGGCGCGCGAGGCGGCCCGCCGGATCGCCCGCGTCTGCGCCCGCGCGGGACTGCCCGAGGGATTGGTGCGAATCCTCGACGGCGGCGCCGAGGCCGGGTCGGAGCTGGCGCGCGCCCCGATCGGCAAGCTGCTGTTCACGGGGTCGCCCGCGGTCGGGCGGGAGGTCGCGCAGACGTGTGTGGGGCGTGAGGTCGAGGTGAGCGTCGAGCTGGGCGGCAAGGACGCGATGATCGTGCTCGCCGACGCCAACGTGGAGCGGGCGGCAGCGGCGGCGCTGTGGGCCGGTTGTGCGGCGGCGGGACAGGCGCGCGGGTCGCTCGAGCGCGTATACATAGCGCCAGAGGTCGCAGAGCGGTTCGTCACGGCGCTGGCGGCGCGCGCGCGGGCGATGCGAGTCGCCGACCCGAATACAGACCCGCAGGCGCAGATAGGCCCGCTCTCGTCGCGGCGACGATCAGAGCACGTGGACGAGTTGGTGCGCGACGCGGTCGCAAGGGGGGCCTTGCTGCACTGCGGCGGACCGTTGACAACAGTAAAAGGGGGCCTTGGCGACATTCGCCGAAACGAGAGCGACACCGACGCGGACGCGAACGCCTCCCCGGATGCGAACACCCCCCTTTACGCACCCGCCATCCTCACCGACGTCACCCACGACATGCCGATCATGCGCGAGCAGATCGGCGGCCCCGTACTAGCCGTCATGGAGTTCGAGTCCGTCTCCCAGGCGATAGCGCTGGCCAACGACAGCCCATTCGGGCTGGGCGCCTCGGTCTGGAGCGCCGACCGTTACCGGGCGCTGCGGATCGCGCGGCTGATCGACGCCGGGATGATGTGGGTCAACGACCACCTGCCCGGCCCGATGATCTCGCGCGGGCCATGGGGCGCCGCGGCCGGCGGCGGGCTCGGCAGGACGCTCGGCGAAGCGGGGCTGAAGGCCTGTGCGCAGGAGAAGCTGATCGCCTGGGAGTTCTCGGGTTCGCGCGGGATGTGGTGGGGGCCGTACGACGAGCTCGCCGCGCGAGCCGCCCGCACCGCCGCCAAGCTGCGCTCCACGCGCGAGGTCGACCGCGAGCGCGCCTGGCGCGAGGGGGCGATCTCGCTGGCGCGCGTTGCGGTACGGGCGCTGGCGCGCAGATGAGGCGGATGCCGGATTGCTTGGACCTTCCGGCGCGCCTACGCAAGCTGCACGCGCTGGTAATTAGTGCTTTTTCCTCTTCTTCTTGGCTTTCTTGTGGCTCTTTTGGCAGCCGGTGACTGCGATCGGTGTGGATCGTTTGATTGTGGCGCCGTTTTGCGCGGTGAAGAGTGTGGGCATCTTCAGGCCGCCTTTGACGGTGCAGAGGTTGCCGGGGGCGGCGAGTGCTGAGTTGGGTCCTTGTGGGAGTGTGAGTTCGAAGCTGCCGACGGGTTGGTCTGGGATTGTCTTGAAGGTGCTTGAGGTGATGTTGGTGTGTTCGTTGATGAACGTGTCGCCGATCAGGTGGATCGTGACGCCGTAGCCTTGCAGCACGATGATCAGGTTCGGGAATTCTTCGCCGCCGTGGCTTACGAAGTATGCGGGTCCTTGTAGCGGTTCTGGTATCAGCGGCGTGATCGCCTTGGCATAGCCGACCTTCGACGCGGACGGGCAACCGGCCGGGTTGGTGTTGAACTGTGTGGCTGTACACGCCTTCTGTAGTGTCGTGAGCCTTGATGGGAGTTGTTTGGGCAGGTCGACCTTGACGGAGCGGATGTTCGCGTCTTTGCCGAGCGCACCGGCCGGATAGGTCAGCTTGACGTACAGGCTGGCACCATTGCGCCTGGATGTCTTCGCTGAGGTTGAGACTTTGAAGGCGGGTTTGAATGTGAGGTTCGCGCAGTTGGCGTCCTGGAACGGCGAGGACACTGTCGCGCTGTACCCCAGATCGCTGTTTAGCGTGCTCGATATCGATAGCGGGTTGCAGCTGGTTGGGTTCAGGATGAAGTTGGGTCGGTCGATGTAGACGCGGATGTCGCGGACGTGCGTGACGATCCCGTCGATGATGGTGGGTATCGGTTCTGAGCTGGTGGGGCTCACGCTGACCTGAGCGGTGTTCGGATCGATGCTCAACCCGAAGCGCAGTACGACTGTGCCGAGATCGAACGGTCCGACGACAGCCGAGGTGACGCTCACGATCGAGAACGGAGCGCCGTGGAACGGCCCGGCGAAGTACACCTTGCCTGGCACATACGCAAGTACGGCTCCGACGCCGGTGCCGACGAGCGTGTGCCCGATCTGGGTTGAGGCGGGACACGACGGGCTGGCTTCCTCTTGCGCGCCGGTCTTCTGCCGCGCCGTTTCGATGTTGGCCTCCGGACAGAACGGGATCCCGGTCAGATCACCGGTCAGGCCGGCAGGCATGTTCGTGGAGAACCCGGAGATCTCCTGCTCGCCGTCGGTCCTGGTTAGGTGTAGGTAGAACGGGCTGAACGCGCCGCCGTTGTTGTTAAGCGTCCCGGCGGCGATCCCGGGGTTGAACGGTGGGACGCCACCTGAGGGGCAGGCGCCGCCGTCGTAGCCTTTGGTGATCGTAAACGATGAGGTGTCGGTCAGCGTTGTCGTGGGGTTTGACCACGGCGTCAGTTGCGCGTTGACGGTGTAGCTCCCACATGTGGCTGGCGTTATCAGCGGTGCCTGTGCGCCTTCACGGAAATGGAAGTTGAAATGGTCGAACGGTAGTTGCGGATTGTTCAAGAAACTCGTAGTCAATTGTCCCGTGACGGGGTTGGGTGTGACCTTTCCGGCGAGCTTGACGAGGATTCCTGTTTCGGGGTTCTTCGCGACGATGTAGATCGCTACGAACGTCCCGCCGGGATGACCGTGTTCGGGTTCGCCGAACGGGTTTTCGTAGGGTTGCGCGATGTATAGCGACCCGTGGATCTTTTGCGCCAGTAGTGGCGATTCGATTTCGACGGTCCCGAGCTTGGAGTTGTTGGGGCAGCCTGCGCCGGGAGCGGAGTTCACGCTCTCGCGTTCATAGTCAGCGGTGGTGCAGCCGCCGAGGCCGACACCGGCGGACGGGTTGATCGTGAACCCTTCGGGGAGCGTGACGGTCGTGTTCTTCAGCTGCGACTGCGTACGGCCCGTCGCGCTGGTGAGTCCTTCGTCATCGAAGTTCAGGTTGAAGTCCAGGCCGCTCGGCGCGGAGGCCTTGTCGGTGCTTGGTTCCGCTTGCATCGCCGGAGCGAACGGCAACTGGTTGCAGGCGGTGAGGGCCTGCGGGACGCCGCCTTCTTCGAGCGAGTAAGCGAACGGACCAAAGGTGGCTGGTGTCGGGTGTTCGGGGTCGGTCCACGATTCGCCGCTGACACCGGGGGCGAAGGGGGCGTTGCAGTCGGTGGGCAGGGTCAGGAACGCCGCGGGTCTTTCTTGGCCGAGGGGTTGGCAGGGAAGTTTGCGGCCGGATTGGGTCCAGTGGCCCTTGGCCAGACACGGCCAGTTGCGGGAGATGTCGTGGCTGGGGTCGCCGGGGGTGCCCCAGAAGGTGGTGGTGGAGGACATGAAGTTCGAGAGCTGGGTGATGTTGTGGGTGGAGACGGTGACGCCGTAGTCTTCGCCGGGATCGGAGCGCACCGAGGTATCGAGGATGATCGGGATATGCAGGAACTCGAAGCCGAAACGGGCCGGCTCACCAAACGCGGGCGTGAGGTTAAAGAGCGGGATCGCGTAGGTGGATAGACCGACACCGAATTTGGCCGGTTCGTAGAACGTGATCGAGGCGACGCCGATCACGCTGGCGGACGGACAGAAGTTTTCAAAACCACCCTGAGCGAGCCCGTTGAAGTCATCGATCGTGCACTGGGCGACCGCCTGAGCGTTACCGATCATGCCGGGCGGCAACGCGAACGCGAGGTTGCGGGCCATGCGCGGAGCCTGAACCTTGGGGTTGGTGGGATTGGTGGTGTCTTCGGCGTCCTGGTTGAGGTTGAAGGTCGCGGTCACCTGATAGGGGTGAGCGCCGGCACGGGAGTCCAACCCGCCGCCTTGGGCTTCGGGACGCAGTTCGTAATCTTCAGCACCGAACTCCGGGGCACCCGAACCGATCGGGAAAGGCCGCGTACTGTGAAACGGCGAGACGGCGCCACCACCGGAGGTTTCGGCGGTGAAGGTAGCGCCGGAACCGGCGCCTTCGTCCTTGACCCTGACCCGCACTTCGAGGAATTCGTAGGGCGCGAGGGAAGCGATCGAGAATATTTCTTCGATGAGTTCGGGCCATGGCGGTTTGTTCGGAAGCCCGAATTCTTCGAGTATTTTTTTGACGGCCGTACTGGTCGGTGCGGTCCCGCAAGTGACGCTCCCTCCGGTGACGGTGCAATGCAAGGGAGCGAAGTTTTCGACTTTGCCGGCTTCGAGGGACTGGAACTGGATCTGGGGCACGCCGCCTTCTTCTACAACGGAGACTTTCGGGGGCAGCGTGAGGCTGACGGTCGAGGGCCCGGAGGTCTCGGCGTTACCGAGGTTGGAGGCGACGGCGACGATCGTGCCTTCCCCACCGGTGGGGATGGTCGCGGGACGAACGGAGCTGTTCAGACCCCACCACGGCGAAGCGGCACTCGCGCAAGCCACAGACCCCAACCACAAACAACAAAATGTTGTCACTGCAATCACAAAACGCCTCATCGGGTTGCCCTCCGGTCGTGACTAGCTCGGCTCGCCCTCTTCCTCGACTTCACACACTTCCCACCACTGAGCTTCTTAGACTTCTGCGTCTTGCACTTCAGCTTCACACACCTCCCACGACCGAGCCGCTTGGGCTTCTTGCACCTCACGGCCCTCTTCGTGGTCTTCTTGACAGGCCTGAACGCCCGTACGGCATTACCCGGACCCGAGAACGTCAGCGAACCGGGACTGGGATCGCTCGGCGCCTGCACAAGACCCTGACACGCATCGCCTTCACACGCCGGCGGCTTCACCGATTCCGGTTCACCACCACCGACACGAGCGTCATAAACATCAAAAGCACCATCGATGTCCTTCGGGGTCAGACGGGACGCGGTCAGGAAGAAAACATCGTTGCCAGTTTCGGAAGCGTCGAGGAACGCCGATTCATCAGGCGAGGCGCCAGAGGAAACCAGCGAGACGCAACCACCCGAACGCACACTGAAAGACAGACCGGCCTCAGTGCACCCCCCCACCCCCGGCGGCTCGAACTGATAAACGTCCTGAGTACCGTTGGCATCCTGGGGGACGAGAGCATCGGAGGCGTTAAAGAACAGGCGACCAGAATCAGAGAGATAGCGCGACTGGTAGCTGGCCTGGACGATGTTGATCGGCGTCCAACCGGGAACGTTGGCCGCATACCAGCGTTCCTGCCAGATTTCGGGCCTATCCACGAGGAGGGGGGTGGTCGCAAACACGGCCCCCTCGACCCCGTGGGGACGCGCGCCGCTGGGATTACAAGAGGCACAGCGCAACTGACCCGCTTCGCCCGCACCGGCGGGCGCATGGTAGAGGAAGACCTCCTCATCGCGCTGACCGGAGACGGCATCACGGTTGTCATAGCCCGTAAGGGGACGCTCGGACATGAAGGCGAGCCATTCGCCGTCGGGGGACACGCGGGCGGTGAGCGTGCCGAGATTGGCTCCACCATCTCCCGCGTGCCAGTCCGGGAAATCGGCGCCGGACAGCACGGCGATCAGGTGGGCGGTCTGGGTTTCGGCGTCATAACGGTAGAGGTTGCAAGAGTCGCTCGCCGCTTCGCCGCAATTACCTTTGACCGCGCCTTCGCCCGCGCTGAGGGCGCCATCGGCGACGAAATAGACAGAGGAGCCGTCGCTCGAGGCGCCGATCACGTCACCCTGGACGTCCGCGGGTTCAGCCGGGTTGACCGTGTTGGCAGTGAGGTCACTGAGCTTGCAGGCGAGGTGTCCTTCTTCGTCTACTCCGACTTCGCACATGTAAAGGTCGGGTTCAAGCTGACCGCCGGCGGTGGAATCGGCTGTGAGGCGGCGACCGTCGGTAAAGAAGACACGGGAACCGTCAGCGGAAGCGTCCTGATAGGTCGCACCACCGGATTGACAGGAACCGCAGCCGGCTTCGGCAGCGTCGAGCTGGAGAGTTTCACCGCGGCGGATGTCGCGGACGTATAGGGCCGATTCAGATTCAGATCCTCTGGGGCTGGCTCTGAAAAAGACGCGGGAGCCGTCGGCGGAGATCGCGTGACGGACCTGCCTGTCTCGGTAGCCGACTTCGACTACTGAACCCTGGCCGAGTTCGGAGGCGGGGACGCAGGCAGAGGCGGAGCCGCCGCATAGAGAGCCATCGCCAGAAGGGACCCGGCTGACAAGCGAAAGGGCGCCGGCGCTCCACTCATAGATGTTTTCTACGGCAGGTTCGAAGCCGGCGGCGAAATCAGTGGTGAGCGTGGCGAACGAGTCGATGAGGACATGACCGAGGTCCGGCGTGCCGGTGACAAAGTTAACGGTTTGTTCAAAGCCTTCGGGGTTGGTTTCCTTGCCGCCGAATTTCGTGCCTGCCGGCACGTTGCCGGGGTAGACGAGCGGGGTGTAGGCGCCGTCGGCCTCCCTCAAGTAGGGCGTGTATTCGGTGGCAA
>Ga0105240_10012629_pt1 | contig 11644 bp, 10 predicted proteins | sample KBSC54metaG_FD_80426 | JGI IMG/M metagenome (GOLD analysis project Ga0105240, IMG submission 80426) | Corn rhizosphere microbial communities from Kellogg Biological Station, Michigan, USA - KBS C5-4 metaG | ecosystem: Host-associated > Plants > Roots > Rhizosphere > Soil | place: Michigan, USA...
GCAAGATCATCACGCCGCTGAAAGACCGCATCGGATCTGAAATTCGCACGCACTATCCGGCCACGGTCGCCGAAGGCATGTCCATCACGGAGCAGGAATCGTGGACGTCGCGCGATTCGAAGCAGCGCACGGAAATTCCCGGGTACATTCGCGAGGTTGTGGAGGAAATTGCCTTTCAGGCGCGCGACGACAAGCGTATCGATAAGCGCTCCGGCGTAAGCCAGCGGCTGCCGATCAGCACGCTGGAAAATGTGCTGAGCAGCGCAGAACAACGGGCGGCTCGGAGCCGCGATTCTTCCGTAGTAGCGCGGGTTTCCGACGTATACGCGGCCATTCCGGCTATGACGGGAAAGTTCGAACTCGAATACGAGGGCGAACTACGCGGCGCAGACAACATCGCGCGCGAACTGATTCGAGCCGCCGTGGGCAAGACTTTCTCAAAATATTATCCGAACGCGAATTTTCAGCCGATCGTGCAATGGTTCGAATCCGGGCAGGAACTAAAGCTGCCATCGAACGCCTCCAGCGCGGAGACAATCGGGCAGCTTAAGAAAATTCCTGGCTTGTTCGAACATCTGGACGCGCTCGGAGTCCAGTCGAATGCCGATGCCGCTCTCAAAGCGGGAGCCGCGGAATTCGTTCTCGAAGGGCTTTGGGCGCACAAAAGAATCAATCGCAGCGAGGAGCGCGGCTTCTTTGCTGACGCACGGCGCGTGAGCGAGTCGCGCGATCCGCGCGAGCCGTCAGGGCGCTTGCCGCGGCGGCAGTTTAATTAAGGCGGAGAGTTGGCCGGTCCCGGTGAAACAGTAAGAGAGGTCCTTCGCTTCGCTCAGGATGACGATTTAAGGTAAGGAATGCGCGGAAGGCAAGTGACGCCGAGAGGGAAAAGGCGATGAAATATATCCGCTATTCAAAATATTCAGGCGAGGCGGCCGGCGATATCGACCTGCAGGAATTGATGAGCCGCCTTTCGGATTTTTTCCTCCAGAGCGGGTTCGAATCGCAATACGGTATCTACGAAATGGATATGGAGCGCGCGCGCGAGCAGCACATGGAGCAGCTTCGCGAGGCGATTCTGCGCGCGTTGCAAGAGGGCGACCTGGTTCCTCCTGAAATGATGGAGCAAATGCTCCAGAATCCCGACCTTTCCCAGAATAAAGAGTTGCGCGATCTGATCGAGCAGATCATTCAGCGCATGGAGGAAGAAGGGTTCATCACGCAACAGCAGAACGCGCGCGTTACTCCGCCCCCTTCACAAACGCCTGGACAGATCGGCCGCGCTCAGCAGCAGGAACAGCAGAACGTGGATGCGCGCTTCGAGATTACGGACAAGGCGCTCGATTTTCTCGGCTTCAAGACACTGAAAGATTTGCTCGCGGGCCTGGGCAAGAGCAGCTTTGGACGGCACGACACCCGCGACCTGGCGACAGGCGTCGAATCGGGCGGTATTTCAAAGCCGTACGAGTTCGGCGACACGCTGAACATGGATATCAGCGGGACGCTTTTCAATGCCGTGCAGCGCAACGGCCTTGGACTACCGATCGATCTCGATTATCCGGACCTGATGGTGCATCAGTGCGAGTATCAAAGCTCCTGCGCGACGGTGCTGATGCTCGATTGCAGCCACAGCATGATTCTTTATGGCGAAGATAGGTTCACGCCGGCTAAGCGCGTGGCGCTCGCGCTTTCGCACTTGATCCGAACGCAATATCCGGGCGATTCGCTGCACTGCGTTCTTTTTCACGACAGCGCGGAGGAAATTCCACTCGGACAGTTGGCGCGCGTGCAAGTGGGCCCGTATTACACGAATACGCGCGAAGGGCTGCGCATGGCGCAGCGCATTTTGGCGCGGCAAAAGAAGGATATGCGCCAAATTGTGATGATCACGGATGGAAAACCTTCCGCGCTGACGCTCGACGACGGGCGGATTTACAAGAACGCTTTCGGACTGGATCCGCTCGTGGTGACGCAGACGATCGAGGAAGTCGCCAAGTGTAAACGCGCGGGAATCTTGATTAACACGTTTATGCTGGCAAGCGACTATAGCCTCGTCCATTTCGTGCAGAAGATTACGGAGCTTTGCCGCGGCAAAGCCTACTTCACAACCCCCTACACGCTCGGGCAGTATCTGCTGATGGATTACGTGGGCCGCAAGACGCGGCACATCCACTAGCACGAACCCAAAGCAAAAGAGCGCCCGAGCGGGTCGGCCGCTACATAGCCAAACCGCGAGATAAGCAAACGGATCGCGCACAGAAAGAAAATCTCACTCGGGTGCGAGCAAGTCACCAAGCGTCTTTTTGTGCTTGGCGGATTTTTCGCGCTTATTGGGGATGGTCTTTTCGGGTGGAGGCAGGCCGATGCCAATGCGTGCGCGCCTTCGGGCCTCTTTGGCGGGTTTCAACTGCGGCCTTTTCTTCTTCGCCATGGTTAGGTGAGCATGCCCCAACCACATGACGGATTCAAGCTCACAACAGCTGCGGGGTGATCTTCCCGGCAGCACGGCACTCCATCGAATCGCGTGTCAACCGCTGCCGAATCGGGTACGATCTCACAACCGACGGAACTTTTCGGCCTCATTCTGCGTTATTTAGAGTGAGGACGAAAGGACATGCAGTCCGAAAGGCTGACGACAATTGGAGCCCGACACCCAACTGGTTCTGTCGTGTCTCCGGGGCGACAACTCTTCGTGGGAGGAGATTGTCCGCCGTCATACGCGCCGCGTCCACAACTTATGCTACCGCTTTACGGGCAATTCGACAGACGCCGAGGATTTGACGCAGGAAGTCTTTCTGCGGGTCTACAGGACGCTCGGCAGCTACCAGGCGCAGCATGGCGCGTTTGCAACCTGGCTTTCGAGCGTGACGCGCAATTTGCTGGTGGATCACTATCGCCGCACGCGCCGCGACCGGCTCACGGACTCGATAGACGACGCGATGCCGCAGGTGGAGGAAAAGCACGTCGCGCGGACACCACATCACGCTGCCGAGCAGGCGGAATTAAGTGCGCAGCTTCAGCGAGCGCTGCTGCACCTTTCGCCGGAGTTGCGCGAGGCGGTGATTTTGCGCGATCTGCAAGGGCTCGATTACAGCGAGGTGCAAAAGGTTTTGCAGGTGCCGCAGGGTACGGTGAAATCACGGATCAACCGGGGACGCATCGAATTGGCACGCATCCTCGAAAAAATGGGAGTACGCCCGGCGTAATCTCCGGGAGGTAATTATGAATTGGGATTGCACAGAATCGGACAAGCGGCTGAGCGATTATCTCGAGGGCCTCACGTTGTCTGAGGAGACGGCGGCGTTCAATGCCCATCTGGAGCATTGTGCCGATTGCGCGGCGCTGGTGTCGCGCGTGGGAGGCGCGGTTCGCATGCTGCGCGCAACTCCCGCTGTGGACGTGCCGCCTCAGCTTTTCCGCAACATCATCGCTGCCACATCCGGCGCGCCTGCGCGTGGCTGGCGGCGTTGGATTCAACCGGCGCGGATCGCGTGGCAGCCGCAATTCGCGATGGGAGCGATTACGATTGCAGCTTCGTTCCTGATCGTGTTCCACGCCGCAAATTCGACGCGGACGCAGGGGTTTGCTGCGCTGAATCCGATGAATTTCTTCCGTGCGGCGGATCGCACGGTGCATCTTACGTACGCGCATACGGCGAAATTCGTCAATGATATGCGGCTGGTCTACGAGATCGAGTCGCGCTTCGACATGGACCAGCAAGATCAGCAACCCGCAACGCAACCACCGGCACAGCAGCAAAACCAGAACCCCGATTCGCAGCCGCAATCGCAACCGAAGAGCCAGGCGGCGCCGTCCAGCATCAGCCGATTTTTTCGCGCCCGTAGCTTCTACGCATCCGAAACGCCCGAGGATTTCTACGTCACCGTAACGAGGAGCCGCTCATGAAATGCGCCGTTCACCCCGATGTGGACGCAACCGGCTATTGCCGCCATTGCGGCAAGCCGCTCTGCGCGCAATGCACGCGCGATGTTCGCGGCGCGCTTTATTGCGAGGATTGCCTCTCGACTATTGTGTTCGGCGATCCGAACGCTAAAGCAGCCGCGAAGCCGGTGAACTCCAGTCCTGGAGCCGCGCTCGTGCTCGGCTTTATTCCTGGGTTGGGCGCGGTCTACAACGGCGAATACGTGAAGGCGCTGATCCACGTCTGCATATTCGGCGGCATTATTGCGGGGTTGAATAGCGATATTCCCGGCGGCTGGGATGCTCTGCTCGGCATCGCGCTTGCTTGTTTTTATTTCTATATGCCGGTTGAGGCGTATCGCGTCGCGAAGGCTCGCGAGCTTGGGCAGCCTGTGCCGGAACCGTTTCCGCTTGTCGGAGCTGGGAACGCGCCAGTCGGACCGATCATTCACATTGGCTTGGGCGTGCTTCTGCTGTTTGCGAATTTCGGGCTGTTTCGTTGGTATTTGTTCGGCAGATTCTGGCCGGTGATACTGATCGCTATCGGCGCGTGGATTTTATTTGGGAGGGCGAAACAGGTTTCCTGACGCGCCATGGCGAGCTCGAACAATCCCGGATCTCTTTTCCCGCCTCCTGCGCCGCCGGGAGGCCAGCTACCCCCGGGCCCTCCGCAGCTGCCCGCTGGAGGCGCGCCACCGCCACCATCGCCACCTCCGCCTTTGCGAAGACGGCGTTCGATTTTTTCCGGGCTGCTATTGATCATCGTGGGGGCGCTGCTGCTCGTTGCGACGCTGCATCCGACCTTCAGCCTTGGTTACGCGATCACTCACTTTTGGCCCGTGATCATCATTGTTTGGGGATTTTCCAAGCTGATTGACCGTTACGCGCAGCCGACGGGCGCTCCGCCAACGGCGCTTATCACCGGCGGTGAACTCGGGCTTATCTTCCTGCTCGTGATTGTGGTGTTCGTCGTCGCTCTCGCCGGCTGGGTGCACAACCGCCGTAGCGGCTTCGCGAATAATTTCGGCGATTTCGGGATGTTCACGCAGCGCTACTCTGAGGCTAAGCGCATTGATGTGAAACAGGTCGGCGATCCAAAATCACTTTTCTCCATCAGCACACCAAGTGGCTCGATCAATGTCCACACGGGGACCGGCAACGAATTGGCCGTTGCGGGAAATGCGACTGCAGGCGGCGACAGCGAAGAGGCCGCGCGGAATCGCATGAGGGATCTTGATCTGACTTTTGACGGGCCGGACGGCAATTACCGGATCCATCCGGTCAACGCGAATGGCGGCGGTATCTCCGTCGATCTCGACGTGCAATTGCCGAAACCCGCCAGCGTTAACGCCCACACGAATCATGGCGATGTGACCGTGGCCGGTATTCAGGGCGCTACAACGGTGTCAACGCGGAACGGGGATGTGCAGGTTCACGACACTGGTTCGGGCGTCACGGCGGACATCCAGAATGGAGACACGCACATTCGCAATGTGGCCGGTCCCGTTAATTTCTCGGGGCGCGGCGGCGGCGATGTGGAGATCACGGATGTCCAGGGAAATGCGACGCTCGGAGGCAATGTCTTCGGCGACGTTGACCTACGCAATGTGGCGAAGGGCGTGCATTACAGTTCGCCGCGCGCAAACGTGCAGATCGGCGGACCGATCGGCGAACTCAAGGTTGATACAAGCGATGTGGTTCTCTCGCGCGCTACCGGGCCGATAACGATCAGCGCGCGTAATCAGGACATGCGGCTCAGCCAAGTCCAGGGGCAGCTCAATTTAACCGAAACGCACGGCGATATTAACGTTACTTTCGCCGAGCCGCCAAATGCGCCCATCACCATCAACGATGATGCCGGCGATGTGACGCTGAATTTGCCGGCACAATCCAACTTCTCGCTTTACGCGCAATCCAACGCAGGCGATATAACGGACGATTTCGCCGAGAATCCCGAGCACGATGACGATCATTCGCCGCACGTGGTCAATGTTACTCACGGGAGCGGCGGCCCGCAGATCCACATCGTCACGAAGTACGGCGATATTCATATTGGGAATTCGAAGTGAAGTTTTAGCCGCAGAGGCACGGAGACACAGAGGCAGCTACTTTTCTGCTCAAACCTAAAACCTTCAGGCTGAAAATCACACCGCGGCACCGCGGAGTTTTTCGAGCGTCGAGAAAAATTCCGGGAAGGAGACGCCGACGCATTCGGCATCGCGGATCGTGGTATCACCCTGCGCTCCTAATGCTGCCACGGAAAGCGCCATGGCTATGCGGTGGTCGCCGTGCGATTCGACTTTCGCCCCGCGCAACTTCCCTGCCGATTTGCCCGCAACGCGCATGCCATCTGGAAATTCCTCAACGCTCGCGCCCATCGCTCGCAACCCAGCCGCGATTGTTGCGATGCGATCGCTCTCTTTCACGCGCAATTCCTGTGCGTCGTGAATCTCAATTCCCTGCTCCGTAAACGGACCGAGCGCCGCGAGCATTGGAAGTTCGTCGATCATTTCGGCCACCTGCTTGCCGGAAACAGTGCCGCCTATCAAATCTGAGTAAGAAATGGAAACGTCGCCGACGAGTTCCCCATCGCGTAACTGGACAGAAGGAATATTGATTTTTCCACCGATGGAGACGAGGAAATCGAGCACACGCGCGCGCGTCGGGTTGAGACCCACATTGTGCAAAACCAGCGACGATTCGGGCAGAATCAGCGCCGTCGCGATCAGAAAAACTGCTCCTGAAAGATCGCCCGGCACCATGAGCTGCCGAGCCGCCAGTTTCGGCCGCGGATAAATTCGCATCGCGCGGCCCTTATTCGCGCCGCTCCCCCCATCCAGACTCTCCACGCGCGCGCCAAATTCACGCAATGCAGCCTCGGTATGATCGCGCGTCGCCACGGATTCGCGGACGATCGTTTCTCCTTCAGCATATAGTCCCGCCAAGAGGATCGCGGACTTCACCTGCGCACTGGGGATGGGCGTCGTGTAGTCGATAGCGTGGAGTTTGCTGCCGCGGATTTCGAGCGGCGCGCGCCCGCCCTCCTGGGTATTGATGCTGGCGCCCATCTGCGTCAAGGGTTCCACGATCCGGCGCATCGGCCGTTTGCGAAGAGAATCGTCGCCGGTAATTGCGGAGTTGAAGCGCTGGCCCGCGAGTACGCCGCTCAACATGCGCATGGTCGAGCCGGAATTTTCGGCATCGAGCGTCTTGCGCGGCTCTTTCAGGCCGTCGAGTCCGGTGCCGGTGATGCGGACACGGTCGGCTGCCACTTCTACTTGTGCGCCGAGCTGGCGCATACATTCCAGCGTGCTGCGACAATCCGCTGCCGAGGCATAATTGACGATTTCACTCTTCCCTTCGGCAAGCGCGCCGAGGATCGCATAACGGTGTGAAATTGACTTATCTCCAGGCAGCTCGACCACACCCGTCACGGCCCCGCCCGGCGAAACTGTCCTTTTTGACATGGCGAAATTCTAGCATGTCCGGAACAGCGAAAAATGCTCCGCGCCACCTGAACACATACGAACAAGAGCCTGCTGCCAAGCTGCTTGCGACGATCCTTAGACACGTTGTTGAATCATTCCCCAGAAATCCGCTCGCGCCCGAGTTTCGCGAAGGCAATACGCTCGGACCAAATAATCGCCATTGGTTCCGAGCGAAAGTTCATCAAATATTACCGTTGTTTTTCCCGTTTTTCACAAAACGCAACCGCGAGCAGGCACCATCTTCTGCGTGCCACCCCGACATCTCTTCATCTGCTAAGATCCTTGGTACTGGCAATGTCCACTAAAGAACAAGTCGAGGCTGCGAAGGAGCGGATGGACGCCGCGCACCGCGCTTTGCTGGAGTACGTAACACGCCCTCCGTCCGCGCCTGTCGATGACGAGCTTCACAAGCGTTTAGGGCACGAATTTAAACAGGCACATCACGAATATGGCCGGTTGGTTGGTGAATTGGACTGACGCCTCCAGCATTTCCTAGTACGTTCATCAGATACAGTACCTACTAGATTTTTTTGCGTACTAGAGCTCTCATTTTGCTGGACTGAACGATTTACCTGAAACGAATTTCGCGCGGTTCGCGTAGAATCTGCGCAATGAAGTGGCGGCGAAACGGGCGGACTTGGGACACGATAGCACTGGCAGGCTGTGTAGCATTGCTCTCTGTGTGCATTGCGAACACGGCCGCGGCGCAGGAATCGTCCGCGGCTCGCGATAACAATACTGGCGAATCCGCGAAAACGCCGGAAACAAACACGTCGAAATCTTCAACCAACGCTGACGCTGCGAGCAGTGCGATTTGCCAGATCGTCTATCAGGTGGACGAGGGCGTTCCTTCACCGCATGGCTACCGCTATATTTTTTACGGCAACGGATTTTTCATCAACAAGGATGGCTACCTGCTCACCGCGGCACATGTTCTGAGCCAGCTCGCCGGTGGACAGCCCTTTTTGCTGCTGCATGACAATGTTGGTCGTGTGCAGTTCGTGCATGCAGACGTCGTCGCGTTGGACAGCGATCACGATATTGCTGTCTTGCACGCAGTGAAGAACCCGTTTGACGGCAAATATAACGTTTCGTTTTTGCCGCTCGACGCTGCCGATGCGCAACCGGGCGAAATAGTTCGCGCCGAATCATTCAGCCCGTCGCAACCGCGCGACGCTTTTTCGCTCGATCCGATTCGCGAATTGCGTTCCCCGGGACAAGTCCTTCGCTTCGAATTTTCCGAATTGGACAAAGGCGCGGCGGACACGGAGCTTTTTCTTTTCAACCATGATATCGAACCCGGCCAGAGCGGTTCTCCGGTAATTTCGGAGGAGTCGCATGGAGTTGCGGGGCTGGTGGAGGGACAGTGGCTGCGCGATAGTTCTGCGGTATTCGCGGAACTGAGCGTGCGCGAGATGGGCAACGGAGCGCCGTCCGCGAAAGGCGTTGCGTCGGTGCCCGGCGCGGTGGTGCCAATTCATTACGCGCTGCCGCTGCTGCAAAAAAAAGGCATCGCCTGGCAGTCCGCGGCGTACGGTGCTGATGCAAATGCAGTCCCGGCCGCGAACGCCGCTAACAACAACGGTCCCACACCACTGTCGCTGGTTGCGGCACCTTATCCGGCGTCGCTTTTTGGCGGTGAGGTGCTGCTAGATGCTGCCATCGACCGCAACGGAACGCTCTCGGACGTGAAGGTCTTGCATGGCGATCAACCGTTCCTGAAGCAGGCTCTCGACGCCGTGCGGACATGGACGTTTGTGCCGCAGAGCAAAAGCGAGCGAGGCAGCGAGACACGCATTCCCATCGCATTCCAGTTTCCGCAGCCTTACGCGCCACCGCGTCGGCCCACCGTGCACCATTTTGACCAGGTAACACCGGCGAGTGCGGTAAAGATCAGCGCGCGGAGCGAGACATCCGATTCCTCCGCGTTCGTGATGACAAGTTATGAACCAAAATATCCGGCCGCAAGTAACGCCGATGGCAGTGTGATCCTCTATGAATCGATCGACCGCGAGGGACATATCGATGGTGTACGCGCACTGAGCGGCGCAGAGCCGTTGCGCTCGGCAGCTATTTCCGCAGCGAAGGAATGGGAGTTCTTTCCCGCCACGCACGATGGCCATGCGATCGATTCGGATGCGATCCTTGTTGTCACGTTTCACCAGCCGCTAAACGGCGCACCGGCAGGGCCGCGCTGCGCCATGCAAATGTGCGGCGAAAAAGCCTGTCTCGCGTGCAATCCGCCGACCGATTTGACCGAAAAGAAAAACTGATCGAAGCTCTCCAAAAATATCCTTCACCATTTTGATCGCCGGCGCACGGGACGTTGTAAAATTTCTTCGTCCAGGGCGACGGGAAACGTGCCTTGGCGGAGGTGTAATTTCATGGCATCAAAAATCTGCTGTCCGGAGGGACATTCCACAAAGGCAGTTTCGGTCTGGGAAGCGGCTGTAGCGCTTTCGGAGAGCCGCGCAATCGGCACCTGCAAGAAATGCGGCAAGGGGCTTCAATACAGGATCGAGCACGTCTACGCGGGCGATCCTGACGAGACGGAATATAGCTACATCGTGACGCGCGCAGTGCGGCTAGGAAAGCAGCCAATGAGCGGCGAACAATTCGATCCGTTTCTGCTGGTATTGCGCGAAATCGATAGCGACAAAGAACAGATTTTGCCCGCGTTCTGGGGATTCGGTCAGACGGCCGCTCCGCGTGCGGGATACCTCGCCCCGATTCTGAGCGCGGAAGAGTGGAAAAAGCTTTTCAAGCAGGCGGGCGTCGGCTTCGAGGAACCGCAGCAGAAGATCCGCGAGCGGGCCTACCAACTCTACGAACAGCGCGGGCGACGCGACGGTTATGCGCTGGAGGACTGGCTACAGGCTGAGACGGAGATTGCGGGACGTACAAAGCTGCGCGTGGCGGCGTAACCCTCAAGTGCAATTCAAGAGAGCCCTTCGCCGCGCCTTCAAAGCAGGCGCAGATCAGCATGACGCCGCTCCATAAATGTGAACCCGTCAAATTGACTTGGGCGGGCGGGTCAGATATTCTCGATTGTCGCGATTTCGGACACATTCAGCCTACAAGTTGAATATTCCGGCTAATTAAAGCCAATCAATTCAGTGAGGAAGACGGATGCCTAGCGGTCAGCCTGTAAAGGTAAAGAAAAAGAAGAAGTCGGTTTTGAAGAATATTCGCCAGACGGAGAAGCGGACTGGCGTCAATCGCATGAACCGGACGCGCGTGCGCACGGCGATTCGCCGGATGCGCGCCGCGCTTAGCTCTAATGACGCAACGGCCGCGGAAAAGCTCGCGCCGGAGACGTTCTCAGAGCTGGATAAGGCCATTCAGAAGCGCACGCTCACCGAGAACACGGCGAACCGGTATAAGTCACGGCTCACGCTGGCGTTGAACGGGTTGCGCGCGAAAAAGGCTTAGGCTTTCCCGCGCATTTTTGCGCCGGCGAAAAATGCAAAAGAGAGGTCCTTCGAGCCGCTTCGCGTCTCTCAGGATGACGTCTTCTTTTTTTCGTGATTCCCTCTTCGCCGAATCAGGCAGGTCGGGCATTGCTCTTGCTGGACCGGTACAGAAAAAACATCAAGAGGCCAAGGGTCAGCACCGTCAAGCCGCAAGCAATGTCGATGACGTGCGTGATGATGGCATGATATTGGCCCGTGCCGGGATCGTAACTGCAGCAGAAGAGCAGCAGCGCATCTGTAACCGTGCCGATGTGATTCGTGGAAGACTGCACCAGCGCGAGGCGCAAGTCACGCGGTTCGAACTTCACTCCATAAAAATATTTTGAGACTTTGCCCTCGGGCGTGAGTACGGTGATCCCGGCGGCGTGTACGTATTGGCCGTTTGCCGGATTGAGTTTGTATTCGAAGCCGACCGCGCTTGCAAGGCGCTGAATTTGCGATTCCTGGCCGACTAAAAAGTGCCAGTTTGCCGTATCGATGCCCGCTCCGTATTGGTGCAGATACTGTTTTTGGGCGGCGGTGGCCATTTCGGGAGTCTCCGTAGGGCTGAAACTCACGGTGAGGGCTTCGAATTGATCGCCAAGCTGGAAGCCGGACTTTTTGAAAGCGTCCGTCGCGCCGCTGAGCACAAGAGAACAGAGCATCGGGCATTTGTAATAGGCAAGGATTAGAACGACCGGTTTCTTGCCGAAATAATCGCCGAGCGTAACGTCCTTCCCTGTTTCATCCTTGAAGGTGGCGTCAAGCGGAATCTGTGCGCCCAGA
>Ga0105240_10012631_pt1 | contig 11644 bp, 8 predicted proteins | sample KBSC54metaG_FD_80426 | JGI IMG/M metagenome (GOLD analysis project Ga0105240, IMG submission 80426) | Corn rhizosphere microbial communities from Kellogg Biological Station, Michigan, USA - KBS C5-4 metaG | ecosystem: Host-associated > Plants > Roots > Rhizosphere > Soil | place: Michigan, USA...
AAGGACCTCGATCGGGGTGCAGCGAGGCCCAGTGCATCGAGGCAGCACGTCGTGACCTCGCGCCGTCCTGAGCTGCGAGTTTGCCGGTCGGGGCGGCGGGATTCGAACCCGCGACCTCGTGCTCCCAAAGCACGCGCGCTACCAGGCTGCGCCACGCCCCGACGGCGTTAAACTACTGTTACTACTGGGGAATCAAGCTAAACACCTACTCATGCGTTACCATGTTTACTCACCGCATCTCCCTCTTGGTGCTACGGAAGGTGCTACAGATGCTTTCGGACAAACAGGTAAGAGCACTCAAATCCGTCGGCAAGGATGTTCTCAAGTCCGATAGTTGTGGATTATACATTCGAGTATCAATCCACGGTACGAAGACGTTCGTCTACCGGAAAAAGCAGAACGGGACCACGCGATACGCCACTCCCAGGGAGTTTCTCCATACGTGCGGCGGTCAGCTTTAGCCCCGACCGGCGCCTTGTACGTCTCGCCACCTCTCGCCAATGGCAGAGGCCTCTCACCGGAAAATCTCCTTCAGAAGCGCCGCGTCCAAGTCGATCGACTTGTGGTTCGGAGGCCAAGCGGCGGGTCGCCAATTTGATGTTATTTGCGAAGTAGCGAATCACCCAAATTCCGCATCACCCGCTGGAACACCCTCGGGTCGTCAATCGCGATGGCCAGCACAAGAGCACCTTGAATTTGGATAACGGCATCCTCGGCCCTTGATTTCGCTAGTTTCAATGGCACTCCGGACTCTCGAATCACGTCAGTGAAACCAGTGATCCATTTCCGAAAAACTCTGTCAATACCGGAGCAAAGTTCGTCGTCGTTAGAGGTCAACGAAAGAAGTGCAAGGAAACACGTCGTGCTTCCCCCCTTGTAGTGAGTCCATATGTATTCAAGTACGGTCTTGATTCGCTGTTGAGGAGGCAGCGCGCTTCGTAAACGCCCCAGAATCTCCCTGTCGAAGGCAGCTTCCGTCTGCTCGAACACGGCCTGGATCATTTCGTCCTTGCCGTTAGGGAAATGGTGGTACAGGCTGGCACGGCCGAGCCCTGTATGCTCGGAAATGCGCGTCAATGTTGCGCCCTCATAGCCGAACCGGCGAAAGACCTCCCGCAATTGCGGAACGACCTGGTCGCGGGTTCGCCGTTCACGTGCTTCCCTTATCGTTTTCATAGCCAGCATATTGTGCCACGAAACGTTCGGTACAAATCTCTTTACTACCGAACGTTCGGTACGGTAGACTCTTTGGCGTTGTCGGCGGTTGTCCTGTCGGGACATGACGTTGACCGGTACGCGGCGTGCTTGCTCGTTTGGACGGACAGGCTGACCTCGGTGCACAACTCAGGTAGGAAACCACGGAATGACATCGATGCTAATGCAACCTTCAGTTGAACCCCTTTCTGCGGCGCTGGGCGCCGATGTGAAGGGGGTCGATCTTTCCCGTCTCCCTGATGCGACGACCCTCCGTCTGATCCAGGATGCGTGGGCCAAACATCTGGTTTTGCGTTTTCGCGGCCAGCAACTGAGCGATCCACAGCTCGAGAAGTTCTCCGCACTACTAGGACCCCTGGATGAAGTTCCACCGTACACGGCCGAAGTCAGTTCAAACGTGGACAGCGACTTTGTCACAGTGATTTCTAACGTGCTCGAGAACGGCACGCCAATCGGAGAACTGGGAAACTCCGAGGCGGTCTGGCACACCGATATGTCCTATGTCGAACTGCCACCGATGGCCAGCGCGCTGTTTGCGCTGGAAGTTCCTGCCAGCGGCGGCGATACTGGCTTCTGCAATATGTACAAGGCGTACGAAACCTTGGAGGAGGAAGTCCGCGAACGTATTGCCGGTCTTGAGTGCAAACACGACAGTACACGGACCGCCTCGGGGGGCATCCGCAAGGGCTATCAGGCTGAATACCCGCCGCGTCAGGCGCCTGGTGCGCTGCATCCACTAGTGCGGGTCCATCCGGTTACCCGACGCAAAGCCCTCTTTCTCGGCCGGCGACAAAATGCCGACATTCCGTCTTTGCCACTGGAAGACAGCGAAGCGTTGCTCGACATCCTCTGGGCTCACGCCGCACGCCCCGAATTTGCCTGGTATCAGAAGTGGAAGGTGGGTGACTTGGTTCTCTGGGACAACCGCTGCGTAATGCATCGACGCGACGAGTTCGACGGATCGCAACGACGCGTCATGCATCGCACGCAGATCGCTGGCGAACGGCCGATACCCGCCACTGCGTTGTCCGAGTTAGAGGCACCGCGATGAAGCTTTTCAAATTGTTGCGCGGCCGCAGCATACGCGCCCGCATGCTGTTAATGGCCTGCTGCGCGCTGCTTGTTGCACCGGCGTATGCGCAACTCGTCTACCCCGAGCGGCCGGTGCGCATCATTTCCGGCTTTGCCGCTGGCGGTAGTCTGGACCTGGTCGCCCGCCTGATCGCGGAGCAGCTGACGCAGCGGCTCGGCCAGGCCTTCGTGGTCGAGATGAAGGCTGGCGCAGGCGGTGCCATTGCTGCCGCCGAGGTGGCCAAGTCCAAGCCCGATGGTTATACCTTGCTAATGGGGTATGACGGCACGCTGGCGATCGGTCCCAACCTCACGACTAAATCCGCGTTCGACCCCGTCAACGACTTTGAGCCGATCTCCAAGCTTGTCGATGCACCCGTGATGATTGCCGCCAATCCCGCCGTGCCGGTGCGCACAATGGCCGAGTTGATCGCCGTCTCTAAAAGCAAGCCGGCCTTGCTTTCCTACGGGTCGGCCGGCTTGGGCACCGTCCCGCACCTGACGGGGGAGTTGCTGCGCTTGCGTGCCGGTGTGGACTGGGTCCACATTCCCTACAAGGGTGCCGCGGCGGGCGTGACCGACGTGGTATCCGGCGCCACGCCGATGATGATTGGCACGATTGGACCGCTGCTGCCCTTCCTGAGGTCCGGCAAAGTCGTGGGCATCGCCATCGCCAGCAGCACGCGGTTCGCAGCCGTCCCGGACGTTCCCACCTTCCGCGAGTCCGGCGTCACCTGCTGCGACGTTCTGCCTTGGTATGCGCTGCTCGCCCCGGCTGGGACACCGCGGGCGGTCGTGGATAAACTGAATGGAGAGGTCGTGGCCATCCTGCGGAAGCCGGAGATCGTCGAGCGTCTCGCTTTGCTCGGATTGCAAGCGTCCCCCTCGACTCCGCAGCAGCTGGCCGACACCATCAAGTCCGACTTAGCCCGCTGGAAGGAAGTAATCCGCGACGCCAAGATTCCGATGAACAATCCATAGTGCCTGGCAATAACCTCGCGCTCCGGGATCGCGCCAATAGACTGAAACGTCCGTTTGACTCAACCGGAAAACCACACAAAGCTAAGGACGCCCATGCGACACCCTCCCTTGACGGAAAAATTTGTACTCGCCGGCGGCTTCAGGACCCGGTATCTCGAAGGTGGCATGGGCACCGCGTCAGTCCTCCTGCTGCATGACGGGGGCTTTGGCGGCGCGGCGGAGACCACGTGGGGCCATGTGGCGCCAGCGTTGGTGGAGGCGGGCTACCACGTCTTAGTGCCTGACATGCTGGGTTTTGGCGCGACCGACAAGGCGTACTTCTTCGATCGTTCCCCGGTGGCTTTCCGTATAAAGCACATCGCAGATTTCTGCGCCGCAATCAGTGTGTCCCGAGCTCACTTCGTTGGCAATTCGTTAGGGGGTACGTTGATCATGCGTGCGCTGGCAATCGATCCTTTGCCATGGCCATTTTCTAGTGCGTCCAGCATTTCAGGCACCGGCGGACCGTGGCGTGTCCCGGAAGCGATGGCGAGCCTCGCGGAGTTTGATGGCTCCCTGGAATCGATGGCGAAACTCGTCGCGATGCTGGCAGACCCTGGGCAAAATGGCTTCGACCACGACTCGTACGTGCGGCAGCGTCTTGCACAATCTTTGGTGCCGGGGCACTATGCCGCGCTCGCGGCAGCCCGTTTGCAGACTCCATGGGAGGAAGGTCGCCAGTCAGCACCGGCTGATGTGTACCCCCAGTCCATTGCGGGCTGCAAGGTGCCGCTGCTGTTGGTCGAAGCGACCGAGGATCCCACCTGCCAGCCCGACTGGTCCGCCAAGATCCAGCAGGTTGTTCCAGCTGCCGTGGTGGAAAAGATTTCCGGCCGTCATTCGCCGAATGTGGACCGCCCCAACGAAATCTCGGGCATGCTGGTTCGCTGGTTCGAACAAGTGCAAAGAAATCGAGTCCTTGGAGCACGTTGATTGGAAGCGGCTATTCAACGCCACGCTTCATTGCCATTGACCTACGGCGCGGAATACGTCATGCAATGCGAGTTCAGGAACGGCTGTATCTCCGCCTAGGTCGAACGCGTCGAAGTTGCTGCCGACCGCTTTCTCTGTGACTAGACTAGGTTCGCGTTCAACTTATTCGCTAGCGCGATGGCTGCGATCGAGACTTCCTGGCCTACGGGCCGCGGCCACTAGCTTCGCCTTGAATTCGTCGCTGTGTCTGCGCCTGCGGCGGCGGTCTTCTGAAGTGTTCACGTGCCCACCAAGGAACTAAACTAGTGCGCCGTTGGGTCGTCACGGCAGTACACCTGCGTCTACGAAACCAGGTCGCCAGGTCGCGCACTGGCTATGGAAAGTGCGCCGCCGGCGGTTCGGTCAATTGCCGAGAGAGCGCGAGTTTCCATTCCGCTGCAGATGGAGAAACCTGCGACGACAGGAAGATCGATCACCATCGAGCTGCGCCGTGGCGCAACAGTGATCAAGGTAGGGTGGCCGGTTTCCGCCGCAAGTGAATGCGCGGCCTGGCTACGTGAGTTGTTACGGTGATTCGGATCTCCGCCTTTTCTGCCACCGAATATCGCGCAGAACCGCCCGCGCATCGCCCGATCCGCCTGCGGTGCGCGCTGGCGCACAGACGCAACAGACAACAATGCAGTTTGATGCGGGTTGCCCGTTGCCAGGGGCCGCCTGGTTTGTCGTCAAAGGGGGACAACGATGCGTTTCCGACCAGCAGCAACGCGTGATCTCCAGCGACTTGCAATCGGCATGCTCGCCATCTTCGCGAGCACGTGGTCCGCGCCATCCGACGCCGGCAGATTACCGCGCTCCGATGGCGCATTCACCTCCCGCATTTCCGGCGTCGACATTGCGACGACGAAGTCTGCGGCCGTCGCGGAAGTTGCCGCCCAGGTCGTCGAGTTTTATCACCAGGGCCTCGACCACTATTTCCTCACCGCGAATCCTGCCGAGCAGGCGGTGGTCGATTCGGGTGCGGTCGGCGCGTGGCAACGCACGGGCAACACGTTCCCGGCCGGCGGCCCGGCCCAGGTCTGTCGCTTCTATGGCAGCCTTTCTCCCGGACCGAACTCGCATTTCTTCACCGCCGATGCGGCGGAGTGCGCCGAACTCAAACGCATCCAGGCGACGACACCCGCGTCGCAGAAACGCTGGAATTTCGAGGGCGACGATTTCCTGACAACGCCTGCAGTCAACGGCGGCTGCCCCGCCGGACTGTTGCCGGTTTATCGCGCGTACAACAACGGCTTTGCAAGAGGGATCGACAGCAACCACCGCCTCACCAGCAACCGGGCCGACTATCTGCATACGGTGGCGAGCGGATGGACCGGCGAAGGGATCGCGATGTGCGCACCGCTGCCGCAAGCGAGCCTGCCCCCGCGACTCGCTGCCTGCAGCGACTCCGATTGCCCGAACGACGTCATCAATCTCGGGAACGGTCCGTACCTGGTCAACGTGATCGTCGAGATCACCAACACCACCGCGACGCCGATCGAGCTGGTCATTCCTGCCGGACAGACTTTCATCGCGACTCCGGCCATCTATCAGAACGGCATCGCGATGGAGCGCCTGTCGGCGACGATCGACCCCGGCACTACCGCGCGATTCGTGCTCTTCCTTTTCTGCATCGAGCAGGCGGGCGACGGGTCCAACACCGGCACCACCTACGCGCCCGGGCCGCTCACGACCGATGCGCAATTGCTCGACCTCATCGGACTGGTGACCGACAAGCTCGGCGCCAGCCGCGATCCGTCGCACATCAAGTCGGATGCGGTGCAATCGGCGGTATGGGAAATCACCGACGGCTCCGGAATGCTGAGCCTGAACGGCCGCAGCATTCTGATCGCGCTGCTCGGAACCGCGGCCGGCGACGTGATGACACAGGCCGCGCTCTATGCGCAGTTCAAGACCACGCTGACTCATCCGGACTGATCACTGCGAGCGTCCGGTTCGATGCGCGGCCCAACCCGGCGCCGCGCACGATATCGACGGACACGGCTATGGCGTTGCTTTCGGCGCGAGGCCTGGGCTCGACGTCGCCGGCACCAATTCTGCCAGGCGTCGCTTCAGGCTCTTGGGTTCAGGCGAGAGCGAGATCCCGGTCTCCAGCAGCGCGCGCGCTCTCGCGATCTCCCCGGCCGTCTTGTAGTAGTCGCTCAGCGATCCGTACGGCGGCCAGTAATCGGGCTTCAGCTCGATCGCACGCTGCAGATCCGCTACACCCTGGGACGTTCGGCCGAGCTTGAGCAGCGTTTCTCCGCGCCGGGTCAGAATCTCCGGAAGCAGCACGAAGTCCGGCGGCGCGCGTTCGATCACGTAATCGAATTCATGGATCGAATCGGTCAGGTAGTGATGCCGGTCTTCCGGACTCCGCGCGAGGATCGTCGCGCGGTTGGTCTTCATCATCGCCCAGCAGTAATGATGGAGCGCATCGAACGTGTCGCCCATCAGCGCATGCCAGCGCTTGATCTCGGCCGGGTTGTTGCCGCCGGGCACGCGCTCGCGGAAGAGCTGCGTGTAGATGCAATAGTGCGGCAACATCGCCACCTCCCTCGAATCGTAGGCCTCGACGTTCGACGGGTAGCCGGGAATGTCCGCCAGCGAGAGCGACGATGCCAGGGCGCATGCCGCACCGATCAAGCGGGGCAGCGATGCGATGAATGTCAGGACCGGCATCGAGGCCCGGGCCTGCGTGGATAAGCGATTCTTTTCGTTTGCCATCGGCTTCGAACTCCGTCAGGCAGGCCGGGGCTGCAACAGCGCAGCCTCCGGCGCCGCATCGTCAATCATCGCGGGTTGCGTGGTCCGCATCCCCGCCTCGTGGTGCTGCCGAAACCATTGTTCGAGCATCATCAATACCCAGACCATCGAGCCGTAATAGCCGGCGTGCGCGCGAACGTAATCCGATGTCAGCTCGTCGATGAACTCCGGCCTGACGATGCGCCGCCGCTTCAGGTCCGAAAGACTGTCCATCGCGATCGCGCGCAGACCCTGGTGGGCATTCAGCCACACGCCGAACGGAAGGCCGAACCCATGCTTGGTCTTGCTGATGATGGCGTCGGGAAGAAATCCGCGCAGCGCCTCCTTGAAAAAGAAGCGCAGCCGCGTGCCGTTCAGCTTCATCCGCGGGCTGAGCCGCGCAGAAAATTCGACGACCGCATCGTCGAGCAGCGGATAGCGGACGCCGATTCCGGCAAGCTCGCACGAGCCGCCGACTTTCGGCAGGTCGTTGTCGGCGAGCGTGTACTTGAAGTCGAGCGCGAGCATCCGGTTGATGAGCGTCGCGGCGTTGGTCGCCTGATAGACGCGGGACATCGCCGCGCGCGGCGCTTCGCGGTCGACCGTCGCCAGGAAATCGGACGTGAACACGTTGGCGGAACCGAGGCGTTCGAGAAGATTGTAGTTCTCGTAGCGCGCGGGCATCGGCTCCATCGCCTGGCGCATATAGCGCTGTCCCTTGCCGATCAGGCTGACCGGCGGCAGCGCGAACGCCAACGGCTCGATCAGCCGGCGCAACGGCGGCGGCAGATCGCTGTACAGCGAATAGACGTGCTGCTTCGCATAGCGCTCGTTGCCGCCGAACAATTCGTCGCCGCCGTCGCCGCCGAGGATGGTGTCGATCCCGTCTTCGCGCGCGAGCCGGGCGCAATAGTAAGCCGGCACTGCCGACGAGTTGCCGAATGGCTCGTCATGCACGGCGGCGATCAGCGGAATCGCGGCAACGACGTCGTCGGGCGTCACATAGTATTCGTGGTGGCGCGTGCCGAAGTGCTTCGCCGCGATCCGCGCATATTGCATCTCGTCGTAGCCGGATGCGTCGAAGCCGATCGAATATGTCCGCGCCGGCTCTCCGGTCACCTCGCCCAGGAAACCGGCGATCGTCGAGCTGTCGGTTCCGCCGCTGAGGAATGCGCCCACCGATCCGCCCGCCGCTGCGCGTCGCACGCTGTCCTTCACCACGCGCAGGAATTCATCCTTCAAGTCGGCGACCGTGCGCGAATCGCTTTCGGTGAAGCGCATCTGCCAGTGCCGCTCGGTCGTGAGCTTGCCGCTGCGAAGCGACACGTATTCTCCAGGCTGCAGCCGGCGGAAACCCGAGTGGATCGACGCCGGGGCGGGGACCATGTGGTGGTAGACGTAGTCGAAGATCGCCTGGCTCGACACTTCGGTACGCGGAATTGCGACGGCTTCGAGCGCATCGAACCTGGAGGCGAACAGCAGCGTTCCACCCTGCAACCGGTAGCCGAGCGGACGCGTGCCCATCCGATCGACCGCCAGCAGCGCCTCGCCGCGACGCGCGTCCAGAATTGCGATCGCGAAATGGCCCGTCAGCATCGCGAAAAGCGCCGGACCTTTTTGCGCATGGAGTTCCGCGAGCCGGGCGGCCTCGAGCGTCTCTCCGGCTCGTTCGTCGCCACCAGACGATGACACGCGGCCCCATACCGCGACCATCTTGTCGTCGCCGACGAAAACGTCGGCTTCGTCGCCGCGCGCGACCGCGACGCCGACCGCGCCGAAGGCCGCCGACTCCATCCTGGGCGCCGCATGGTCGAAGCGCACGAGCGTCCGCGTCATCTGTCCGATGCGCTGCGGGTCGATTGCAGCCGCGCCGGAACCCGTGAACCATCCGCAAAGTCCGCTCATGTCAGACCAGTATCTCCGCCGGCTCCGGATGGCTGAGAAAACCCAGCGGGCTGGCGGTGCGCCCGTAGGCGCCGGATTGGAAGACGACGACGAGGTCGCCGGCCTCGGCCCGGGCGAGCTCCATCTGGCTCGCGAGCAGGTCGAGCGGCGTGCAGAGCGGACCGACGACCGATGCGATCTCGCGCTCCCCGCCGCTCATCCGGGTGCCTATCGCAACCGGATAGTTCTTCCGTATCACCTGGCCGAAGTTGCCGGATGCGGCGAGATGATGATGGAGGCCGCCGTCGGTGACCAGGAAGATCTCGCCGCGGGACGCTTTGCGGTCGATGACGCGACAGACGTAGATTCCCGCAGCGCCCACCAGATAGCGGCCCAGCTCGATGACGATCCTCGTTTGCGGCTGTCGCCGCTCGAAGTCCGGCAGTAGCGACGCAAGATTTGCGCCCACCGCGGCGATATCGAGCGGCTTGTCGCCGGGGAAGTAGGGAATGCCGAAGCCGCCGCCGATGTTCAGTGTGCGCAGCGCGGAAGGCGCGGCCTCGGCAAGTTGCAGCGCAAGCTCGAGCGTCTTCCGCTGCGTTTCCATCAGCGCATCGGCACGCAGGTTTTGCGAGCCGCTGAAGATCTGGAAGCCTTCGAACACCAGCCTCGCAGAATTTGCGATACGCGCCAGCAGCGCCGGGACACGTTCCGCATCGATGCCGAACTGCTTCGGCCCGCCCCCCATCTTCATCCCTGACGACTTGAGCTCGAAATCCGGATTGACGCGCACCGCGACCTTCGCCGAGCAGCCGAGCTCCTCGGCGGAGGCGATCACCCGCTCGAGCTCGGTCTCCGACTCGACGTTGACCACGACCCCGGCCGCGACCGCGCGCATCAGCTCGGCGGCCGTCTTGCCCGGACCTGCGAAGCTGATCGTTGCGGGATCGCGCCCGGTGTCGAGCGCCACCATCATCTCGCGCGCCGAAGCGACGTCGAGCCCGTCGACCTGCGACGAGACATGGTGGACGACAGCAGGCATCGGATTCGCCTTGACCGCGTAGTGCACGTGAACCTGCGCCGGCAGATGACTCCGCAACGTGGCGATCTGGCTGCTGATCACCGCGCGGTCGTATGCGTAGAACGGCGTGCTGCCGACGCGTTGCGCCAGGCGCGGCAGAGCGATGCCGCCGACGAGCAGGCAATCGTCGACGACTTCGAACTGCGTCATCGGCGCGTGGCGCGGACGCTCGCCGCTCATGTCGCCGACTCGAACAGGCGCTGCATTTCCGAAGCCATCAGCTTGCGATCGATCTTGCCGTTCGGGTTGCGCGGCAGCGGGCCGGGCCGTGGCTCGATCCGCGACGGCACCATGAAGCCGGGCAGCCGCTGCCTGCATTCGGCGAGCAGTCGCGCGACGTCGATCCCGTCGACGCCGTCCGCGCGCGGCGTGGCGACGACGACGATCGCCTGGCCCAGCGTCGGATGCGGAATCCCGAGCGCCGCAGTTTCGCCGACCAGTCCCGTCGCATAGACGATCTCCTCGACTTCGGTCGGGCTGACGCGATACCCGGAGGTCTTGATCATCTCGTCGCTGCGGCTGATGAAATAGATGTAACCTTCGTCGTCGATCCGCACGGTGTCGCCGGACCATACGGCGATCTCCGGAATCGTCAACCCCGAGGGCTGGCCGGGCGCCGGCTTGAAGCGCTCCGCCGTCTTCTCCGGATCATTCCAGTAGCCGAGCGACACCAGCGCGCCGCGATGCACGAGCTCTCCCGGCTCACCCGGCGCGCACGGTGACCCGTCCGGCCGCACCACGAGCACCTCGGCATTCGGTATCGCGCGGCCGATCGAATCCGGACGGCGATCGACCTCCGACGGCGGCAGGAACGTCGAGCGGAACGATTCGGTCAGCCCATACATCAGGAACGGCGAAGTCTTCGGCAGCGCAGCGCGCAACCGGTCCAGCGTCGGCTTCGGCATGTGGCCGCCGGTGTTGGCGATATAGCGCAGGTGGTCGCTGACGCCTGCCGGCCATTCGAGCTGTGCGAGCTGGATCCAGAGCGCCGGCACCGCAGTCAGTCCGGTGATCCGCTCCCTGACGACGGCGTTCAGAACGTCGCGCGGCAGCAGGTAGTTGATCAGCGTGACGCGGGCGCCGACGGCGAACGCGGTCGTGAGCTGGCTGAACCCGGCATCGAACGAAAGCGGGAGCGCGCAGAGGATCCGGTCGCTTTCGTTGTTGGCCAGATACCCCGCGACGCTGCGCGCGCCGGCGACCATGTTGCGATGGGACAGCACCACGCCCTTCGGCTTGCCGGTGCTGCCCGACGTGTAGAGGATCGCGACCATGTCGGTGTCGATGACGCGATGCGGCGCCGTCTTGTTTCCAGCGCGCGCGGTCCTCATTGCCATGAAATGATCCCAGCCGAGGCACTCGATGCCGCTTGCATTAACGGCGGATGCCGCAACGTCTGATGAAGCATCGACGATGACGACCGTGCGCAGATCGGGGCACCCGGCCAGTTCCGGAGCGAGCAGCGCGAGGCGGTCAGCCGACGTAACGAGGAAGCGCACGTTGCAATCGCGCAGGATGTAGGCGACCTGCGCCGGCTTCAGCAGCGGATTGACCGGCACGAATACGCCTCCGGCCGCCGCGGCGCCGAACGCGGCGATGACGGTCTCGAAGCGCTTTTCCAGATAGATCGCGACGCGCTCGGCGCGCTGCAGTCCGGCG
>Ga0105240_10012632_pt1 | contig 11644 bp, 7 predicted proteins | sample KBSC54metaG_FD_80426 | JGI IMG/M metagenome (GOLD analysis project Ga0105240, IMG submission 80426) | Corn rhizosphere microbial communities from Kellogg Biological Station, Michigan, USA - KBS C5-4 metaG | ecosystem: Host-associated > Plants > Roots > Rhizosphere > Soil | place: Michigan, USA...
CGGTTCAAGGACGGGAAATCGCTCGCCGGCTGCTTCCCCAACGGCGGGCGGCGCGTGGCCGCGGCGTACCCGCAGTACCACCCGCGCCTGAAGCTCGTGTTCACGCTCGAGATGGCGGTGAACCAGTGCCTGAAGGCGCACCACGAGGCGCTCCTCGACTACACGGACGCCGCCACGATGGGCGCCATCACCGCGTACGTGCGAAGCCTCGCGGAGGGGTCGCGCATCGCGGTGCGCGTGCCGGCCGCCGCGGAGACCCATTTCGAGCAGGGGCGCCGGCTTTATTTCTCGCGGCTCGGCCAGCGCAATTTCGCCTGCGCCTCGTGCCACGTGCAGGGCGCGGGCAAGCGCTACGCGGACGTGCCGCTCCCGCCCGCCATCGGCCAGGCCACTTCGTGGCCGTACATCCGCGGCGGCGAGGCGGTGACGCTCCAGGCTCAGGTCCGGCGGTGCCTCGAGCGCATGGGCGCGGCGCCCTTCGCCGCGGGCTCCGAGGAGCTGAACGACCTCGAGTATTTCCTCACGTACCTCTCGAACGGCTTGCCGGTGAAGGCGAACGCGTGGCGGCCGAAGTGAGCGGCGCTAACGCGCCTGAGCGCCGCCACAGGCCGCCGTGACGGGACGCGGCGTCGTGGGGGGCTGGTTCGCCATGGCGTAGAGATAGCGCAGGGGGGGCGACGCGTTGCCCTCGGGGAGCCAGTCCCGGGTCCCCAGCGCGAAGAGGCGGTTCGCCGCATCGTCGCGCCCCAGGCAGACGAGCGCCGTGGCGGTCGCGAGGAACGCGTACTCGGTGAGCGCCGAGCGCGTTCCGCGCGCGGCTTCCAGGACCGCGGTCCCGCCGGTCAACATCGCCGCGGGGTCGCGCGCCGCGACGGCGGTGAAGAGGTCCAGCCAGCGGCGGTCGCTCGGCGGAAGCCGCCTCGCGCAGGGCGATCCGGCGATGTGCCGCCACACCCCGAGCGCGGCTTCCTTCGAGAGATGCGGATTCACCACTTCCGCGATGGTACCGAGCGATGGCAGCAGCCGCTCGAACGAGAGCCCCGCGGGGCAGCTCGCGGCCCATGTCGCGATCAACCGGGCCGCGTGCTCCGGCGAATCGGCGGGAGGAGCCGGCGTATCGGGGACAAAGGCCGGATCGAGCACGAGCTGCCGGTAGCGCCAGGCGTCGAGCGCGGCGCGGTCGGACGCACCCCAGGCACGGCCCGGCAGGCGGTGGTCGGCGGGCTGGAACGTGCCGTCCAGCATCTCGAGCATCGGCACCGCGGCCTCCTGGACTTCGATGAGGTCCATGACGCGCTCCTGCGTGAAACGCGACTTGGAGGTGCGCTCCTCGAGGATGGGATAGTAGTCGGAGTTGGCCGGGGCGCCGAATCCGCGGAAAAGCGCGAAGACCGACGACGCGGAGCCCACGGACCTGCGCCGAAGCTCCGCCGCATCCCCGAGATCGAGGCGCTTCACGACGCGCTGCATACCCGGCCAGGCGAGGACGCGCTCGTCGAACGCGCCGACCGCGCCGTTCTTGCGCGCGATGAGGATGATGTCCCCGTCGACCGACGTGTACACGACGAAGCTGGGGAACGTCTTCGCGACCGCGTTGAAGATGGACGAGATCGATACGGGGTCCATCTCGTAGCTGTGGAACCATTGCGAAAGAACGCCGCCGTCGTTCAGCGAGACCGCGAGCCTGCGGTAGAACTCCTCGGTGAAAAGCGACGCCACGCCGCTCACCCAGGGGTTCGAGGGCTCCGACACGATGATGTCGTAGCGGCTGCGCGCGCGCGCGAAGTAGGACTTCGCGTCGTCGATGACCACGTGGCTGCGGGGATCGGCGAACGCGCGCTCCACCGCCGGACGGAATGCTTGCGCCCCCTGCACGATCGCGGGCTCGATCTCGATCGTGTCCACGCGCTCGATCGAGGGCGACCCCAGCAGGACATGGGTGGACATCCCGGAGCCGAAGCCGATGACCGCCGCGGTCCTGGCGGCCGGGGCGTGACCCAGCGGCATGATCGCGAGCATCGCCATGGTGAGCTCGTCGGCCGTCGGGATGCGCGCTTCCGACGTCTCGATCGCCGCGTCGCTCTTGCCGTTGGTGAGGATCGCCTTCAGCCCGGAATTGGCGATCACGTCGATGGTGGCGGTCTTGCCGTCCGCGTGGAAGGCGAGCTCGCTCGTGGGCGCGATCCGCGCCACTCCGCTGCGGAATACGCCCGAAGCGGCGCGACGCAGGTCGATCGGGAAGGCGACCGCCATCGCGGCGAGCGCGACGACCGCGGCCGGCATGATCCAGTTCGAGCGCGCACCCCGGCGGGCGCGGCCGGACGCGATCAGCACGATTCCCAGCCCGGCGTCGATCGCGGCGCCGGTGAGGAGCGCTCCGCGCAGGCCCAGCCAAACCATGAGGAGATGCACGGCGAGGACCACGCCCGCGATCGATCCCAGCGTGTTCACCGAATAGACGAGGCCCAGCGCACGCTCGCCCTCGCGCGAGCGCAGCAGCCGGTAGGTGATGAGCGGGAGCGTCATGCCCGCGCAGAACGTGGCGGGAAGCATCACGAGGAGGGCGATCGAGGTCGAGGCCAGGTTGAAGATGAGGAATCCGCCTTCGTTCCGCGATATGGAGGAGAGCAGCCACGCCATGAGGTCGAACGAGCCGTTGTAGAGCGGGAGCGTCGCCGCGGCGCTGAGCCCCATCACGACCTGCACGATGCCCAGGAAGCGCACGGGGTCGTCGAACGCGTCCAGCCGCCGCCGGATCCACATCCCGCCCAGCGCGAGGCCCAGGATGAAGCTCGCGAGCATGAGCTCGAAGGAATACGTGGAAGCGCCCAGCACGAGGCTCAGCATCCGGATCCAGACGATCTCGTAGATGAAGGAGGAAAGGCCCGTGAGGAATGCGGTGGAAAGGAGAAGCCGGACGGTGACCTGGAAACGCGCGTCCGCGCCGGCGTCCACGGCCGGCAGGACCGGGACGGCGAAAGCGGGCGGCACCACGCGAGACAACGCGAATGCGCCCGCCGCGAGCGCGATGTTCGCCACGCCGGCGAAGGCAAGCGTCCCCGGGAGCCCGAAAGCCGGGATCAGGATGAAGGCCGAAGCGAGGACGCCGAAGACCGCGCCCAGGCTGTTCAGGAAGTAGAGCATCGCCACGTGGTGCCCGGGTGCGTCGGGCTCCATCCGCAGCACCGCGGAGCTCACCAGCGGGAAAGTCGCGCCCAGGAGCGTCGATTGCGGCAGGAGGAGGAGCGCGGAGAGGATCCACTGGCTCGCGCACACGACCGAGCCCGGGCTGCACGTGGCCGGGAGGAGCGTGGCATAGCCCCAGTCGGTCGCCGCGACGAAGACGGGGTGGAACACGAGGGCGAAGAGCCCGATGGCGAGCTCCACGCCCGCGTACCAGCGCAGGGGGTTCGCGAAGCGCCGGGCGAACCGCGCGCAGATCCAGGCCCCGAGCGCGAGCCCGCCGATGAAGACCACGAGGACGAGCGTCTGGGCGTAGGCGGCGGCCCCGAGGAAGAGCCGCAGGTAGTGGGTCCAGACGGACTCGTAGATGAGCCCGCCGAACCCCGACACCATGAAGAGGGCGAAGACCAGCTCGACGCGCCGCCTCATCCCTTCATCCTCAGTATTGCCATGGCTTGAGGCCGCTCGTCCCGAGGTAGCGCCCGGTCTTGCGGCCGACGAGGACGGTGAGGTCCTTCTTTCCGGCGCGCATGGGAAGGAAGCCCATGTCCTCCTCCTTCACCCCGAACTTCGCGGGCAGCGCCGCGATGCTCGCGCCGGCATCCGGGTTGAAGCGGCTGAGCTGGGCCACCGGCTTCGCGGCGCCCTCGACCTCCCGCGCCACGTCCGCGTACGGGACGTAGTACTGCGGGTACGCCTGCAGGTCGTGCCCCTGGAGCGCGGACATGGCCACCCGGAACTGCTCGTTCGGATCCTTGGGCTTGCGCACGCCGATCACCCGCGGGCCGGAAAGCGGGAGCTCGTCGTAGGGCGGCTTCGCCTTCTCACGCTCCTCCGCGGGCACTTCGTTCGCGCGCACGAGCTCGAACCGGTCCACCACGAACGCGATCCAAACGGGCCGCGACTGGTAAAGGATCCAGGTGCCGTACGAAAGCGCCGCGAGCTGCAGGAGCGCGATCGCCGCGAGGTCGAACCCGAGTCCCCTCTTGCCCTGGCGGAAGATGATGAGCGTGAGGAGCGGCCCGCTCGCCACGGTGACGCCGGCGATGACGAGGAAGAGGAGGAGCCCGCCCGCCGCATCGAAGAGCGCGCCCGGGTACCAGAAGAAATAGAGGGTCGAGAGCACCGCGCAGACCGGGAGCGCGCTCAAGCCCAGGTGGATCGCGGCTGCCCGCCATCGCGTGATCACGTGTTTGTTCATGTTTGGAATCGGCAGTGATGGGCCGAAAAAAGGAAGGGCCGCTTGCGCGGCCCATTCCCGGTGCTTCTCAGCTAAAGCGTATCAGCGGCAGACGGCCGGGAGATACTTCGGCAGGATCGTCGTTTCGGGCTGGTCGCAGAACCACTGCGCGATCGCCGGAGCCTGCGCCGCGCCAGCCGCGGTCGCGCAGGTGCCCTTGCCCGGGCAACCCGGAATGTAAAAGAACTTCGCCGTGGCGGCGCCGCCGAGCTGAGCGAGGAGGCCGCCCGACGCGTCGACTTCGATCTGACCGGCCGCAGGCATCGTCGGCGGGAACGAGTTCGCGGTGCCATCGTTGGAGCAACCGGCCGCGGTGATGTTCGCCGGCAGGTAGCCCTTCGTCTGGTAGTACTCGGCGACGCTCGTCTTGCAAACGCCGGCGGCGTTCACGAGCTCGGTCACCTTCGAACGGACGATGTAGTCCTGGTAGGCCGGGATCGCGATGGCCGCCAGGATGCCGATGATCGCAACCACGATCATCAGTTCGATCAGCGTGAAGCCCTGCTGGATCTTCTTCATGAAGGAAAACTCCTTTGTGGGATGGGTTCGCCACACAACCGCTGTGTGCGCGGGGCTAGGATGCAACCGCCGTGCCACTCCATGGTCCGATCGGGCCCGGCCGGGGAACTTCCCGGTGGCTCTGGTGACGCGCAAAACCATCTTATGCATCAATGGCTTGCAGCGCGGCTCCGAAGGCGCCGCGAAAGCCCGCTCCCCTGGGGCCGCCCGTCCCGTCCGGCCTGTGAAACAGCGCACATCCCGCTGCCGCGCTTTGGCGGTGAAAGTGACGCAATTGGTCATGGGCGCCCGCCGTTTCAGGCGCTGTAACCGGGGAGGCGGGACTCGTCCACCTCGTCGATCTGCTCGGGGTCGAGGAATTCGCGCGCGTAGCGCAGGTACACCTTCTCGCGCACGAAGATGTCGAAGAGGTCCGGGTCGACGTGCCCGTTCTGCTTCATGCGCCCGAGGATCGCGAGGGACTCGGAGAGCGTCTTGCCCACCTTGTACGGGCGGTCCTTGGCGGTGAGCGCCTCGAAGATGTCCGCGATGCCCATGACGCGCGCGGGGACGCTCATCTGCTCGCGCGTGAGGCCCTTGGGGTAGCCCTTCCCGTCCATGCGCTCGTGGTGGCCGCCGGCGTACTCCGGCACGTTCAACAGGTGCCGCGGCCAGGGAAGCGCCTCCAGCATCTTGATGGTGGTGACGATGTGCCGGTTGATGACCTCGCGCTCTTCCGTATTGAGCGTCCCGTAGGCGATGGTGAGGTTCTCCTCCTCCTCGCGCGTGAGGAAGCGCTCCATCTCGCCGCGCGCGTTCCTCCACTGGTAGCGGGCGATGAGCGAGACGCGCGCCTGGTCTTCCGGGCGCATGCGCTCGCTCCCCACGTTGGTCCGGCGCAGGAACGCGCAATCGTCGTCCAGCTGGCGGATGCGCGCGGCGTAGGCCTCGTCCGCGCGGCGCACGCTCGCCTCGTCGTGGGCCTCGATCGCCTTCAGCTTCCCGCGGAGCATCTCCACCTCGGCCTCGCGCTTCAGCACCTCGAAGCGCGTGGCGATGAGCTCGATCCGGTCGAAGATGGTCTGGAGCTTGGTCGCCTTGTCCACCACGTGCACCGGCGTCGTGATCTTGCCGCAGTCGTGGAGGAGCCCCGCGATCTTGAGCTCATAGCGGTCCCTGTCCGACATGCGGAAGGCGGCGAGCGGCCCCTCCGAAGCCTCGTGCGCGGCCTCGGCCAGCATCATCGTGAGCACCGGCACGCGCTTGCAGTGCCCGCCCGTGTACGGGCTCTTGTCGTCGATCGCCGTGTTGATGAGCTCGATCAGCGACTCGAAGAGCATCTCCAGCTGCTGGATGAGGAGCCGGTTGGTGAGCGCGATCGCGGCCTGGGAGGCGAGCGACTCGGCGAGCCGCTGATCCTCCTCGTCGAAGGCCGCCACGCCGCCCGTGTCCGGGTCCTTGGCATTGAGGAGCTGCAGGACGCCGATGATCTCGCCCTCGTGGTTCTTCATCGGCACGGTGAGGAAGGAGGTGGACCGGTAGCCCGTGCGCTTGTCGAAGTTCCGCGTTCCCGAGAAGTCGAAGCCCTCCGCCGTGTACGCGTCGGCGATGTTCACGGTCTTGTGGGTGAGCGCCGCGTAGGCCGCGATCATCGTGTAGTTGGGCTTCCCGTCCTTGTCGTGGAGCGGGATCGGGTAGAAGGGGACCGGGTTCCCGGAGCTCCCGCCCATCGCGATGGAGAGGCTGTCCGTGCGCACGATCTCGAACTGGAGCTTCCCGCCCACGAGGCGGTAGAGCGTCCCGCCGTCCGCGCGGGTGAGGTTCTTCGCCGCGACGAGGATCGTCTCGAGGAGGCGGTTGATGTCGCGCTCCTGCGAGAGCGCGATGCCGATGGCGTTGAGGTACTCGAGCTTGGAGAGGAAGCGCGTCTCGAGCGAGCGCGCGAGGTCGCGCACGTCGATCGGCGCGGGCGACGCGCCCGCGCCCTCCCGGGCGGCCGCGGTCGCCGGCATCTCCCGCACGGTCATTTGATGCAGACCGCCCGGACCTGCGCCATGTCGGTCACGCCCTGCAGCACCTTCTCCATCCCGTCCATCTTGAGCGTGAGCATGCCTTCCTGGAGCGCCGTGGCGAGCATCTCCGCCACCCGCGCGTGCTCCTGGATCAGCTTCTTCATGGGGTCGGTGCCGACCAGCATCTCGTGCAGGCCCACGCGGCCCTTGTAGCCCGTGCCGCCGCAGGCGTCGCAGCCCTTCGGCTTGTGGAGCCTGAAGTCCGGTCGACCGAAGCCGTAGTCCTTCTGCAGCCGCTCGAAGACGCGCTTGTACGCCGCGTTGGGGTCGGCCTTGAATTCGGCGGTCTGGAGGAGCTCCTGGCAGTACTCGGTGAGGAAGTGCTTCACCTCCGCGGCTTCCGGAACGTACGCCTCCTTGCACTTGCACAGGCGCTTGGCCAGGCGCTGCGCGAGGATGCCCAGGAGCGCGTCGGCGAAGTTGAAGGGGTCCATCCCCATGTCGAGGAGGCGGATGATCGATTCCGGCGCCGAGTTCGTGTGCAGGGTCGCGAACACCAGGTGGCCCGTGAGCGAGGCCTCGATGCCGATGGAGGTGGTCTCCTTGTCGCGCATCTCACCCACCATGATGATGTCCGGGTCCGCGCGCAGGAACGACTTCATCGCCGTGGCGAAGGTGAAGCCCGCCTTCGGGTTCACCTGGCACTGCCGGAGGCCCTTCTGGGTGATCTCGACCGGGTCTTCCGCGGTCCAGATCTTGGTGTCCACCGTGTTGAGCGAGCCCAGCACGGAGTGGAGCGTGGTCGTCTTCCCGGAGCCCGTCGGGCCGCACACGAAGAAGAGGCCGTAGGGCTTGGAGACGCAGCCCTTCAGGCGCTCCATGTTCTGAGGCAGCACGCCCAGCTTGTCCAGCGGGATGGGCTCGCCGGCGGCGAGGATCCGCATCACCACGTCCTCGACCCCTCCCGCCGTGGGGATGGTCGCCACCCGCAGCTCGATGTCGAGCGGCCCGAACTTCTTGAACTTGATCTTCCCGTCCTGGGGCTTCCTCTTCTCCGAGATGTCCAGGTCGCACATGATCTTCAGGCGCGTGATGAGCGGGTTCCGGTACGCGGACGGGACCTCGATGTAGCTGGAGAGCGAGCCGTCCTTCCGGAAGCGCACGCCCACCTTCCCCTTGCCGGGGAGCGGCTCCACGTGGATGTCCGAGGCGCCCTGGTTGTACGCGTCGACGATGATCTTGTTCACGAGCTTCACGAGCTCGTTGTCCGCGGCGGCGGAGACCTCGTCCGCGCCCAGGCCCGCTCCGTCCTCCTCGTCGTCCATCCCCGAGAGGAGCTCGCCGATCGACTCCCCGGCCGAGCCCTCCGCGCCGAAGAACTGGTCCAGCGTCTGGCGGAAATCGCGCTCCGTGGTCACCTTGTAGACGATCCGCGCGCGCGGGAAGACGTTCTCCACCATCCGGGAGCTCCTCACCCGCTCCGGGTCGGTGGACATCACGATGACGCCCTGCTTCGAGTCCTCGAGCGGGATCCAGTGGTTCGCCTCCGCGTAGTCGCGCTTGATGTTCTTCAGGAGGTCCGGCGGCTTGATGCGGTCCGACTTGAACGGCTCGAACTCCACGGCGAAGAACTTGGCGAGCGCGGCTCCGATCGACTGCTGCTTCACCTGGAACTCCTCGACCAGGATGTCCTCGACGTTGCGGTTCTTGCGGCGCGCGGCCTTGGTCGCGAGCTCGAGCTCCCCGGCGGCGATCACGTTGTCGATCACGAGGTACTCGAACTTGGACTGGATCGCGCCCGGCATCTGCTGGCGCACGCGAAAGGCGATGGCGAGCGTCTTGGCGAGCTCGACGATCCCCTCGTCGTGGAGCGACGAGAAGGGCTGCCCGGCGAGGCTGTTGATGAGCTGGAGGACGCCCATCAGGTCCGTGCCCGAGTCCCCGCCCAGGATGGGCGCGATCAGCATCTGCTTCGAGCGGTAGCCCGTGCGCTGGTCGACGGCCTTGAGGAACGTGAGGTTCTGCGAGAACTGCTTCAACTCCCCGTCGTCGTAGACGTCCCGGATGTTCATGTGGCGCTTGTGGAGCGCGCAGAACCCGGCGAGCGAGGACTCCGAGATCGGCAGCTTGATGTCCTTGAAGGAGTTGAGGCCCGTCTTCACCTTCGACACGATCGAGGAGCCGTCCTCGCTCGTGATGTAGACCGTCATGCGGTCGGCCTCGAAGAGCTGGCAGATGTCGCGCGAGACGTCGAGGATGATCTCGTCGATGTTGCTCGTGGAGTGGATGCGGTTGGTGACCGCCTGCAGCTTCTTCGAGAACGCGAGCTTGACACTCATGTCGGCCATGTTGGCCGAGCTCTGCACCTTCGGTTCGAGGACTGCGCTCATGGTTCCACCTGCGAATGGTTGTGCCGGGTTGCGACGGGATCCGCGCTACAGGGTGAATTCCTGGTTGTTCTCGAGCATGCGCGGGCGCCAGCGCCCGGCCGCCTCGCCGATCTCCTTCATCGTGAGCGCGCCTTCGCCCGGCTTCAAGTGGGTGATGAAGACCTCCGGGGAGACGCGCATCTTGGCGAGCTCCTGGGCGAGGAGGTCCGGGCAGAGGTGCTTGGAGGCGCGGGCGATGTCGCGCTCCTTGTTGGAGAAGGCGGTCTCGATCACGAGGTACTTGAGGTTGGGGGTCCGGTTCACGACCTCCCAGAGCGCGTCGTTGGGCGCCGTGTCGCCGCTGTAGACGAGCGCGCCCTTGGCGGTCTCCAGCGCGTAGCCCACGGCGGGGACGGTGTGGTTCGCCGGGATCGCCGTGAAGCGGCGCTTCCCCAGGGTCACCGTCTCGCCCGCGGCGATCTCCCGGTAGGCCATGAAGGGCTTCTCCGCGCTGGGGATCTGGGTGAAGTCCGGCCAGATCTTCCAGTTGAAGAGGTGGGCGCGCAGGATATCCAGCGTCTCCTTGATGCCGTAGACGAGGATCGGGCTCGAGCGCATCCAGCACACCGTGTCCACGAGGAACGGGATGCTCGTCACGTGGTCCAGGTGGGAGTGCGAGACGAAGATGTGGTCGATCCGCGCGAGGGCGTCCAACGCGAGGTCGCCCACGCCGGTGCCGGCGTCGATGAGGACGTCGTCGTCGACGAGGAGCGAGGTCGTGCGCAGCCCCCCGCCGATGCCCCCGCTGCACCCCAGAACCCTGATCCGCATCTCCTGCCCTCGGGCGGCCGCCGGCTTCTTCCGGCCTGCCGGCGTGACCGCCGGCCGCGAGCGCGGCCGGAGCGTCGCCCCATTATCGGAGAACGTTACCACGCGGGATGTGCGCCATTCCACAGCGCCGGCACGGCGGATCCGTCGCGGGCGCGCCGCTGGGCGACCGGCGGGCGCTCGCGCTCGCTCACGGCTTGTAGAAGAACTCCATCTTCACGCCCGCGATCTCGATCAGGTCGTGGTCGTTCAACGGCTGGGCCTGGGCTCCCAGGGAGTTGCCGTTCAACGTGGGGTAGGTCGCCCCCTCCACGTGGGTGATGAAGTAGCCGTTGGGCCGCTTGGTGATGACCGCCACCTGCACGCCGGGCTTGCCCACCGTGGTGAGGTTCTTGGTGAGGTCGAGCGTCTTTCCGGCGGCGGCGCCGGAAAGCACCTGGATCATCGCGTCGCGCAGGCCTCCCGCGGGCCCCGCGCCATGGGACGGCGCCGCGGCGGCGGGCGCCGGGGCGGCCGGCCGCGGGGGCGGCGGCGCGGCCGGCGCGGGCGGCGGCTCGGGCTTCGCGGGTGCCGGGGCGGGCGGCGTGGTCGTCGTGGGTCCCCCGGACGCCGGCGCCTTCGCGGGCGGGGCCTCCAGCGGCTTCAGGTTCGTGTGCGTGTCGCCCATCGCCTTGTCCGGCGCGGGGGTGGGGCCCGCCTTCGCCGGATTGCGGATGATCATCGTCTTCTCGAAGTCGGCGGCGGTGGCCGCGGCCGGCGCGTCGTTGAAGTACTTGAGCTTGTGCTTCCCGATCTCGACCACGTCGTTGTTCTGGAGGAAGTGCTTCTTGATCGGCTTGCCGTTCACCATGGTGCCGTTGGTGCTGCCCAGGTCCTCGATGAACGAGTCGTTCAGGATCGTGATGATCGCCGCGTGCTCGCCGCTCACCGCCAGGTTGTCGATCTGGATGTCGTTGTGCGGCTTGCGCCCGATGAGCGTGCGCTCCTTGGAGAGGGTGTACTCCTTGAGCACCTGCCCGTCGACGCTGAGAATGAGCTTGGCCATGGTTTTTTTCCTTGGGTATTACCGGAAGAATGCCTTGACGCGCGCCATCCAGCCGCGGGGCACTCCGTAGGGCTCGGCGACGCGGATGAGCATCGCCGAAATGTTGTCGCGCCCGCCGTTGTCGTTGGCCGACTGGACGAGCTGCTGCACCGTGAGCGAGGGGTTGGACTTGAGCGTGATGAGGGTGAGGCGGATCTCCTCGTCCTCGACCATGTCCGAGAGCCCGTCCGAGCAGAGGAGGTAGAGGTCGTCCGGCTGCGCCTCGTGCACGTGGATCTCCGCCTCGACCGTGGGATCGATGCCCAGGGCGCGCGTCACGAGGTTCTTGTTCTGCGAGAGCTTCGCCTCCTCCGGCGTGATGAGCCCCGAGTCGAGCTGCTCCTGGAGGAGCGAATGGTCGCGCGTCACCTGCTCCATCGACTCGCCGCGCAGGCGGTACAGGCGGGAGTCGCCGATGTGCGCCACGGCC
>Ga0105240_10012634_pt1 | contig 11643 bp, 7 predicted proteins | sample KBSC54metaG_FD_80426 | JGI IMG/M metagenome (GOLD analysis project Ga0105240, IMG submission 80426) | Corn rhizosphere microbial communities from Kellogg Biological Station, Michigan, USA - KBS C5-4 metaG | ecosystem: Host-associated > Plants > Roots > Rhizosphere > Soil | place: Michigan, USA...
ATCTGCTTTTTCTACACTGCCACCAGCCAAAATTAATGGGAATTAATTAGTTACCCCTGCAATTTTGTTGTTAAATAATAAATATACACTATCTCTTATACAATCTTATTTACCTATTCCTTCGCCACCTTGCTTGCGCAGCAGGTCCAGCACACCTTCTTTTTGTAGTATCCTGTACCCTATCCTGTCGTCCGAAATACCTTCACGCAGCTCATAGGTGAAATGGTAGCTGACGTCCTGCTGCATTTTAGTTACAAAATAGGCAAACTGTATTTCCTTCCGCTCTTTAAAATGCTGTGCTACTTCATACAGATGGGTAGATAGTATCATCAAATGATTAGGTCTGTGTAATAATCCCTCCACAACAGCTCTTGTACACTCGTATGCATCATGCACATTTGTGCCTTTAAAGAGTTCATCCATTAGCACCAGGTGCGCTTCGGGTTTTAGTAGTTGCTGTGCCGTAAGCTTCATACGCTGTACCTCTGCAAAAAAGTAGCTCTCACCCCGCATCAGGTCATCTTCCACCTGCATGCTTGTAATGATGCCTTGCAAAAAGCTTATCGACAAAGATTTTGTCGGTACGCCCATTCCCAGGTGCGCCAGCAGCGCGCTCACGCCTATTGCCCGCATAAAGGTAGTCTTACCCGACATGTTAGCGCCCGTCAGCAACAGGAAGTTCTGTGCTTCGCTAAAATCTATATCATAAGCCACAGGGAGTTCCAGTAGTGGGTGGTATAATCCCTTTGCTTTAAAACATATCGGTGTTCGTGGCAGCAGTTCAGGGAATATCCATTTGTGCTGCACCGTGGCTTTTGCCATGCTCTGCCATGCATCCAGCCGCGCATAGTGCTGCATCAGTCTGTATACTCTGGTCTTCAGTTCTCTCCGCGCTTCAAACGTTAGCCTTGCTATTATAGCGTATGGCGCATCTTTCTCTGTTCCTACTATTTCATCTGCCAGTCGGTGTTGCAGCTCCTCTTGTATTTGCTCCAGTTCTTTTTTTAGTAAAGCCGGTACATCATCCAACTGCAGCATCTCAGTCAATGTGATACATCCTCTGAAAAGGTCTGATAGATGGGATAAAGAAAACTGCGTAAAGAAATATTCATTTTTATTCAGCAGTTTCTGAAAGAAGGAGCTTAGTATGCGTGTAATGCCTGTGGGTGGCGCCGACACTGTATCTGCAGCTTCATAAAATTTCTCCAGCATCACCAGTGTGCCGTTAGATATTGTACTCGGCCACTTATCGCCATGCCTGCAAAGGAACTTTATAGTATCCTGCATTTGCTGCAGTTGTTCCGGCCTTGCAGGTGGATGTTGTATATGCTGTCGCAGTGCATCTCTGCCCGCCTGCGTATGCGTATGGTCTATAAGGCCAAACACCCCGCCACCTGGCTCAGCACTGAATATCGAAAGGTCCTTTAATGTGGTTTTGTCATTATGCATTACCTGTCAAATGAAAGTCTTTGCCCGCGCACCGTATCATTTACCTTTCCATTTTCATATACCACATTCCCATTTACCAGCGTATAGGCTATAGATGCCGGGAAGTTATGCCCTTCAAATGGCGACCAGCCGCATTTATACAATATATTCTGTTTGCTCACCGTATAGCTTTTCTTCATATCCACCAGCACCAGGTCTGCATAATACCCCTCACGTATATAGCCTCTGTTATTTATTTGGAAACATTGTGCAGGTGCATGGCTCATTTTCTCTACTACTTTCTCTATGCTTATATGTCCGTCCTGCACATATTGCAACATTAGCAGTAGCGAATGCTGCACCAGTGGTACGCCTGCTGGTGCTTGTTGGTAGGGCTGTTGCTTTTCTTCCCATGTATGCGGTGCATGGTCGGTTGCTATTATATCCAGCCTGTCATCCAGCAGTCCTTCCCATAGGGCTTTCTTATTCTCTGCTGCTTTTATTGCCGGGTTGCATTTTATCAGGTTGCCATAGGTGGCATAGTCACCTGCAGTAAAATGCAAGTGGTGCACGCACACTTCTGATGTTATACGCTTATCCTTCAGCGGAAACATATTGGTGAATAGCTGTAACTCTTTAGCCGTAGATATATGCAGTATATGCAGGCGCGTATTATATTTCTTCGCCAGTTGCACAGCCGAGAAGGAACTTTCAAAGCAAGCCTCCACATCGCGTATCAGCGGGTGATAAGATGCATTGTCTGCATCAGCATATTTCTCTTTGTTTGCTTTTATCACGCGTTCATCTTCACAGTGCGTGGCTATCAGCAGCTCCGATTCTGAAAATATTTTGTTTAGCGTCAGGTAGTTGTCCACCAGCATATTCCCTGTGCTCGAGCCCATAAATATTTTCACACCGCACACATCGCGTTTCCGGTCATTGGTGCGCAGTACTTCATCGCTATTATCATTTGCTACTCCCATAAAGAAGGAATAGTTAGCAACAGATGTTGCGGCTGCTATCGCATATTTTTCTTCCAGTATTTCCTGCGTCAGTGCTGGTGGGTTCGTATTAGGCATTTCCATAAAGGTGGTAGTGCCACCTGCCACTGCAGCACGTGCCTCTGTACCTATGGTAGCCTTGTGTGTCAGTCCTGGTTCACGAAAGTGTACCTGGTCATCTATCACACCTGGCAGCAGGTGTAGTCCGGTTGCATCTATTTCCCGCACATTGCCTTTAGGGCTTATGTTGTCTTCTATTCTTTCTATCAGACCATTAGATATTAGTACATCTTTATACTTTATTTCACCTTCGTTTACTACGGCCGAATTTCTTATTAATATCTGCGACATATAAAATAGATAGCTATAAACGCTATTTTTGCAGCAATTTAGCGCATACCGCTTTAGAAAAGATATTCTATGCAGAAAAAAGCTGTCCTACTCTCCATAATTTTAACAGTATTTACATTCGCTCTTCGCGCGCAAACTACTTACCTGCCGCTCAATACTGAAGATTATCATTTGCTGGACAGGCTCGAAACCCGCAGTGGCAGATTATCCGATAGTTTATTCCTTTTCAATAAACCTGAAATGCGCAGCAGGGCCGTTGACTTCCTCTCGCAGCAAAGCGATAATGCACGCTACGTAGGCCTCTCCGCCATAGACCGCGGCAATATCAGCCGTATGGTATCAGAAAACGGCGAATGGACGGCAAACGAAGATGGCGCTGAAGACTCAAAACATCCCTGGTTCAACACTTTTTATAAAAAGAAGTTTGACTTCATTCATGTCCACACCGACAACTTTTTCCTGGCTATAAATCCCATCATCAGTGCTGAGCTATACCGCGAACAAAACAACTCCAATCTTCTATTCTGGAGCGCTCGCGGTTTTGAGGCCCGTGGCTGGATATCAAAACGAATAGGCTTCTACACCTTCGTTACCGACAACCAGGAGCGCGACGTTTCATTTGTCAACAGTTGGATACAGAATCACACTGCCATACCCGGCGGCGATTATTTCCTCGGTAAAGAAACAGGCCATTATGATTATCTCCTTGCTACAGGCTATTTCGATTTTGCAGTTATTAAAGACCACTTAAATGTCACCTTTGGTTACGACAAGCAGTTCCTTGGCGATGGCATCAATAGCACTTTCCTTAGCGACTTTTCTGCAAGCTCACCTTTCCTGCGCCTCACCACACGTATCTGGAAGCTCAATTATGAAAATCTTTATCTTGAGTTAACCCCTCAGCATGGCTCAGGTCTTGATGCTCGCCTGCCACACAAGTATGCCACTATGCACCACCTTAGCATCAATGCTACACGCTGGCTCAATGTAGGTGTGTTCGAGTCCATTATTTTCGACCGCCCCGACCGTTACGAGTTCCGCTATCTCAATCCTATTATATTCCTTGGTTCTATGGAGCAATCTATGGGCAGCCCGGATAAAAAGCACATTGGTATAGATTTCAAAGCTATAGCCGCACATCATTTACAATTCTATGGCCAGTTCCTGCTCGATGAGTTTACATCCAAATACTTCTTCTCTCACGATGGCTATTGGGCCAATAAATGGGCTTTACAGTTAGGTGGCAAATACTTCGATGCCTTTACCGTAAAAAACCTCGATCTCCAGTTAGAGCTCAATGTAACACGCCCTTATACTTATACCCATAACGACACTATTGCCAACTATACTAACTACAATCAGCCACTTGCCAATCCGCTCGGTGCAGATTTCATCCAGGTTATAGGGGTGGCCAAATACCAGCCTGTCAAGCACCTGTATCTTTCTGTAAAGGGTATGTATTATGTTCAGGGGGCCGATACAGGCTCTTCCGATTACGGCAGCAATATCTTCATGAATTACACTAACAGGCCTGCAGATTTCGGGGTCAGCCTTATAAACGGGGTAAAAACAAATTGTGCATTGCTCAATGTAAATGCATCTTACGAGCTTCGCCCTAATCTATTCCTTGATCTCGGCGTCACCCACCGCCGTTTCGCATATGAAAACGGTATGTATCCGGATCAGACTACTACTTATTTCTATGGGGGATTCAGGCTAAATATTGCCCGGAAGGACAATGATTTCTATTAGATACAAACAGTAAGGAATCCTGTTGGTGAATTCCTTACTTAATATTATCCGGTCATTATTATTCTGCAATAGGACCGAATAATGTCTGCTGTAGGGCTACGGGGTGCTTGGCAGCACAAATTTACAAAAAATTTAAGCGTATTCTTTTAAGTCAATAAACTCATTACAAAACAGTTATTTAAAGATTTACATAGTTATTTATGACCCAAATAAGGCTATCTTTGCATAGGTTATTTAACAAGGGTATTATTTTTATTAGTTCCTATTTTTTATGATACTATACAATTGCATTATTTAAATATGATTGCTTAGTAAAACTCACGCCTTTAAAGGCTATTAATATTATAATTAGCTATAGTTAATTATCCCGGTTCTCTAAAACGGCCATTATATACACAACATCGGGGATTATGGGCTTTCGCTTGCAGATAAAGCGCAGGCTTAGTCAATTGGATGTTGGGGTGCTTGGCCGTACCTTGAGGATCGATGACTAATGTCCTGCGCCTCTTTTTTCAAAAACCTTACATCATATTCAAATAAAGAACTAAATAAATAATTTTAATTAGTTAACTTTATTGCTCCTCGTATTACGGCCAATCTCATTTCGTTAAACAGCGAAACACTTCATCAATAAAGTTTTTTTATTTTTTTATAATGCTAACACCCTGGTGTTTGCAAAATTTATTGGGTAAACCATCATTATGCATAAAGATATTGTAGAGAAAGCCATCAAACTCCTACCCGATTATAAGACATACCCTAAGGACACCGTAAGCGTTTCTATAATGAAACTCGGTCCCGATAAAGAAAATGCAGCAAATCCCGACCTCAATTACTGTTACGTCGTAAAGTTTAAAAAACAATATGAAGATGGCGCAGCTATTGCCTGGGAATACGTATCTCTCGACATCACCAGCAAAGCCTGACATTCTTAATGGTCTGCCAGCACCACCACCATTTTTCCTTTTTTCCGTCTTGCAAATAATAGCAATGGTATTGCCAGAAGAAAAATGCTGCCTATCAGTAGGTAAGCATCTGAAAAGCTAAGCAGTGTGCTCTGCTTGTTCACCCCTGCGTCCAGCAATTGCAAAGCTTTATTATGGGCATCCATCAAAGTACTGCCCTTTCCTACAAAGTATCTTGTGTACCCCGCTATCCTGTCTGTTGCCAGTATATTATTTGCGCTTATTTTCGTTACCAGGTCGCTCCTGTGTATTGCATTCCTGTTGGCTAAATAGGTATTTACCATCGCCAGGCCCACAGATCCACCTAGTTGTCGCATCATATTATTGAGCGCCGCTCCCTGGGGTATGTCCTTTGCATCAAGAGAGCTTATTGCCAGCGTCGTAAGCGGCACAGTAATGATTGCCAGCCCCATCCCGCGCCATATCAGCGGTATAGATATATCCGGTCTGCTCGCTTGCAAATTCAGTCGCGACATCTGCCAGCTGAATAAGGCAAACAGGCATAGTCCTGCACATATCATTACCATTGGCGATAGCCCTCTTTGTAATAGTCTTGCAGATATTATCAAACCTATTATCGCCAGTATAGCTCCCGGCAGCAATAAAAGGCCCGTTTGCGATGGTGTAAAATTCAATAGTCGCTGTGCAAATACAGGTGTAAGAAACACTGATGAGAACATACCTACCCCTGAGATAAATGTTAGCCCGGCTGCTATGCTCAGGTTTTTACTTTTCAGTACGCGCAGGTTCACTACAGGTTCTTTTATCGTCAGTTCACGCCATATAAACAGGAAGATCCCGAACACTGCCACCACGCTTAGCCATACTATATATCTTGTTTCAAACCAGTCTTCTGTCTCCCCACGCTCCAGCACTGTTTGCAGCGACCCTACACCTGCTGCCAGCAGCAGTATGCCACCCCAATCTATTTTACCTGCTTTTTGTTTTATCCCCGGTTCATTTAGCAGCATGTAGCAAAGGGCTCCTACTGTTATGCCTACCGGCACGTTTATATAAAATATCCATGGCCAGCTGTAGTATTCTGTTATAAAGCCCCCTAGTGTTGGTCCTATGGTAGGGCCTATAAAAACACCAATACCAAAAAGTGCACCTGCCACGCTTTGCTTCTCTTTAGGGAAGAGCTCAAATACTATTGCCTGCGATACAGATAGCAACGCGCCCCCACCCATTCCCTGCATAAAGCGACAGGCAATAAGCATCCATATATTGCTGGCCTGTCCGCACATAAACGAGAAGAAAGTAAACACTATAATGGAGCCAATATAGTAATTCCGCCTGCCAAGCTTCACAGCAAGAAAGCTGGTAAGGGGTATAATAATAACATTGGCTATAGCATAAGAAGTAATGACCCATGATGTATCCTCAAGCGTAGCACCCAGATTACCGCTCATTTGCGATAAGGCCACATTCACTATCGATGTATCTATAAGCTCCATCATAGCAGCTACTATCACGGTAATTATCAGTATTACTTTTCGGGCTTCCATTTTTATAAAATATACCAATCGGTATTTTATAAGCTAAAAAAAAAGAATCGTGCTGTATTGTATAGGTCCATCTTTCAAAAGCCGCCGGACAAATATATCCGGCAGCTTCATTCACTATATAGTTATCTTATCTCTGCGCATTCATTGCAGCCAGCGCATCAGTAGGCGATTGGCGGAATAGTTCATACATGTTTGCAGTATTCCCCACATGCACTTCATAAACATCATTTTCAATAGCATCAAGCAGATCCGCAGCTACTACAGACGGCGCTATGCCATTGCTGCCACCTATTTCTTTCGAAAATTCAGTATTTACCAGTGGTGGCATCAGTTCAAAAACTTTTACATTCCCATTCCCTTGCAGGCTTAGTCTTAATGACTGGCTGTAAGAATGTAATGCTGCCTTACTCGCCGCATAGCCGGGCATTCGCTTGCTGGGCACAAAAGCTACTATAGATGATACATTTACTATAGCGGCTTCTGCTTGTTTTCTAAGCAATGGAAGCAAATATTCATTCAGCCGCACTATAGATAGATAGTTGGCAAACATCTCATCACTTGCTTTCTCAAAAGCGCTCTCATTATTACCGGGCTCATACAGATGTGCTACTGCCGCATTATTTATCAGGATATTCAATGCAGGAAATTCTTTGCTTAGCTTTTCAGCCAGTTGCTTTACATCATTTTCCTTTGTAGCATCCGATACAATGATGCTTACATTTCCCAGCTGGGCCGCAGCCAGCTCCAGTCGTTCTTTACTTCTTCCTGTTATTATTACATGGTTGCCTTTGGCTGCAAATAGTTTTGCCATTTCCAGTCCTATGCCGGCGCTCCCGCCAATGATCAATACAGTGTTGTTGCTCGTTTTCATTTGTTTTTAATTTTATACCGTTCGGTATATTTTGTTTGTTTAAAAAAATTATTCAAGTTCGTTTATCAATTTTTCAACTGTGGAGAGTATTATCTTCTTATAATGCAGTTTGCCCGTAGCCTTCGTTATCATGATGGCCCCTTCTATTAGCGCTATCATGCTTAGCGCTATTTGTTCAGGGTCTCCTTTTGTGCTGAATTCCTTATTCGCAATTCCCTTTTTTATTAGCTGCACTATACTGTTCTTCCAGCTTATTATGGCATCACTCGCTTTCTTCTTTAGCTTCGGTTGGGTATCATCTGCATCTATAGCTGTATTCAGTATCGGGCAGCCACCTTCAGGAAAAGGGTGTTTCAAAAAATCCTCATATACATACGCATATACCAGCAGCTTATCTTTATAAGTGGTCTGCTTGCTTATTTCACTCCTAATGATTTGTTGTATTGCCGCCAGGTTATGGTCAAATGCCGCTAAAGCTACTTCTTCTTTATTTTCAAAGTTCCCGTAGATACTGCCCTTGGTCAGCTTGGTAGCTGCTGTCAGGTCAGAGAGTGATGTGCCGGCATATCCCTTTACATTAAATATACTCGCTGTAGATTCAATGATATATTCACGTGTCCGTTCAGATTTGCTCATCTCTTTCATGACACAAATATACCAACTGGTATTTATTGTGTCAATAAATTTAATCTATGCGATTATTCTAATTATTGGCTGTAGTAAAATATTGAAAGATTAGCGCTTAATCTTTCAATATTTTAACTGTGTATCTTTTGGTAGCTGTTCTTGCCGAAAGGAAGTAAAGTCCCGCTGGCCCATCAATCTTCATAGCTGCTGGCTTATTGGTTGTTATTACAAAGGTTTTCTCTTGTTTCCCTGTGATATCCGTTATTACTCCTCGCACCTGCTCATTTTCAGCTGATCGTATAGTTATATTAAACACTCCGTTATTAGGATTCGGTAGCACCGTTATATTATTCACATCATAAGCCTCAGTGCTTCTTACCATGGTATTGCAGTTTGCAGATATTATAGCCTTTCGTGCAATGGTGGTTCCACACTCCGTATGTACCGTGTACATAATAGTATCTATTCCGGTCGAAAGCCCTGTAACAAGCCCTGAAGCCGATATATCTACATAATTTTTCTGACTATACCATACCCCGCCCATCGCAGTATCGCTTAGCAATATTGTTTCACCCAGGCACACGCTATCTTTCCCTTCTATTATGCCCGCAGTAGGCAAAGGCTTAATTGTTATTACTGCCGTTGCAACGCTCATTGCACAACTATTGCTGTATTTTACAGTATCCAATCCGGGCAATATTCCCGTTACTATACCATTGCTTACTGTTGCATTTGCATTTGTAACGCTCCACATTCCATCGTTTATACTATCAGTTAGCACAGTAGTGCTCCCTGCACATATTGTTGTTATGCCATTAATTACTCCCGAATTGCTTGCATCATGCACGCGTACTATAGTGGCAATAGTATCTACACTGCACAGTCCGTTTACAGCATACAGAATGGTGTCTATACCTGCACTTATACCCTTTAGTACGCCTGCACTGTTAATGGTTGCTATTGCACTATTCTTACTTATCCATGTTCCTCCTGTTGTCGTATCGCTAAGTGTTAAATAAAAACCAGCACATACATCTGCTACCCCGGCTATCCTTCCCAATGGATTTGTTTCGTATGCACCAATATCTACAGAATCGCTTTCTACTCTGGCAGCACCTGTTATATCGGTATGTTCGTCAGTCAATACATATCGCAATGCGCCTGCATTTCTTGCAGGACTGCACTTCTGTAGTTCTAATCCATCATCTGCTGTCCCCCATGTATTATCTGCACCTTGCAAATTTGTTGTATTGATAAACCCTGCATTACCCCCTGTATAAATGTTATGGTCTGCATAGTAAACACCGCTCGGTGTTATACTTGTGTCTGCACTGGTTGCAGTGCCATAATTTTTGTTGAAGATGTTATTTGCAATATTGAAAACACCATACACATCCTCAAAATGTAAAGCGCCGCCCCTGCCATTGCCTCCTATTGCACTGTCTGCATAAAAGGTGTTGTTATATATGTAGTGATTCCCTCTCGTCACATCCATAGCCCCGCCTCCGTTACTGTCAAGTGCTTTATTATCTACAAACAGGCTATTTATAAGTGTATCGTCACCGATACCCATATCTGAATTTATAGCACCACCTACACCATAGGTAGCACTATTGCCTGCAAAAATATTGCTGTACCCTGTAAAGCTGGCACTTGCGCCGGTACCAAAAGTATAGGTAAAGTTTATGGCGCCGCCATTCATTGCCGTATTATTACTGAATAAACAGTTCTTTACTGTAAGTTTATTATCAGTATGAAAAATGCCTCCACCATGTGTAGTTGCAGTATTCGATTTGAAAGAACAGTTGGTCACAACTACCGGTGATGCATTCGTATTACATATAGCGCCACCGTAGCCACCACCCGCAAATCCTCCACCATATAGCATTTTCAGGTTAGTTAATGCAGTTTCCGAATCGAACGTACAGTTATTTACATTTACAGCAGATTGGAAGTTATACAATCCGCCTCCATATCCATAGCCATAACCAGCAAATGTTGTTTCGTCTCTTACGCCTTGTGCCGTATCAGACTTAAAGCTGCAATTTGAAATAGTTAGTGGCGAATAGTAATTATATATGGCACCACCAAGACCATAGCCATAGCCCGAATAACTACTGCCGCCATCAAACCCATAACCTCTTGCTACATTTCCGCTAAAGTTGCAATTGTAAATTATCGGTGAAGAAAAATTATTATATATTGCGCCTCCTCCTGAGATACCTCCGCCATCATAATCTTCTCCCCAGCTGTCTGCAAGGTTATTTTTAAAAATACAGTTGGTTATTGAGGGACTGCTATAATCATTATATATAGCGCCCCCGAATGAAAAGCCGCTTTCTACACCGTGTACCGCATTATTAATAAATAAGCAGCTATCAATCACAGGCATAAAAGTTTTCTTCCTAAATATATAAATAGCGCCCCCGTATGCATAGCCATCACCGTATGTGTAATTCCCGTCAAAAACACAATGCTTTATTCTGGGTGATGCAGAAGAAATATAAATAGCGCCGCCATAGCCTGGGGAAGAACCTACCACAGCATTGTTGGATATAAACTTGCAATTTGTAACATCCATCTCGCAATCATTTATAAACAAAGCAGCTCCTGATGCGATATTATTATTAAAAAATGTACTGTTCCTGATCTCGGGCTTACCTCCCTCTATGTAAACGCCACCTCCCAGGTACCCTTCATTGCTTATAAAACTGCAGTTGTCTATCATTACTGTGCTGCCTATGCACGATAATCCATTGATGCTAAGTTCTATTTTACAGTTGCTCAGCAATAGCTTACTAGTACTATCGTTTTTCAGATATATACCGCCTGCTAAACTAGGTGATAATGTGTCGCCATTATAAATTTTAGCAGAGTCGCCCCAGGCATATCCATTAATTATCGTAAAACCGTTTAGCACCACACTATCTGCATTAGGTGCCAGTCCTGCTATCACCGCTATATGGTAGCTATGCAGTGTTTTGCTTAATGTACCATCCAGGTAAGTAACGTGATTTGTATCGCGTCCATTTATACTTATCTCATTTCCCCTGAAACCACCATATAGTTTCAGTGCTTTCCCCACACCATCACCCCTGTACAATGTAAATGCAGTGTCCGCAGGATCTGCGGGTAATGAA
>Ga0105240_10012637_pt1 | contig 11641 bp, 12 predicted proteins | sample KBSC54metaG_FD_80426 | JGI IMG/M metagenome (GOLD analysis project Ga0105240, IMG submission 80426) | Corn rhizosphere microbial communities from Kellogg Biological Station, Michigan, USA - KBS C5-4 metaG | ecosystem: Host-associated > Plants > Roots > Rhizosphere > Soil | place: Michigan, USA...
AAAGACATTAGTGTTCATGATGCGCAGTGGATGGCGAACTTGCTTTCGCAATTGAGTGACGATCAGATTCGCGACGCCTTTCGCGCTGCGAACTACCGGCCCGACCAGATCAACTTACTTGCGCAAACCGTGCGAGAGCGGACGAACGAACTGCGCAGCCTGCGGCCAAACGTTCAAATCGGCAGAAACTGATTACGATGAATCAAAAGAGAAAAGAAGTATTCACACTCATCGTTGTTTTTACGGGTGTCGTTCTGCTGAGCGCATTTGTTGTCTACTATCTTACCGGCAGGAGCCGGACAAGTCCGGAGCGCACAACTGCTGAAGCCGTTAGACCAACTCCACAGACTCAGGAGCCTGACGCAGTGTTTGGACCTGATGAACGTGGGGCGCCGGCGGCTCCGGTTGGCGACACCTTTATCGATCGATTGTTTGGCGCAAGGCACACCGCAGCATATGTGAGCGGCGACAGTTGGGCGGAGACGATCGGCAGGATCTCGGTAAGATTTATTCTCGCCGCGCTGCTCGGCGCCGCGCTGGCGTTTCGTCCGCGCAAGCGAATTCTCGCGCTCAAACGCAATCCTTACGTTTCGCAAACACAGATACTGCTGGCCATCGTCGCAGCAGCATTGATGATCATAGTCGGCGACAATGCGGCCCGTGCGTTTGGTATTTTCGCTGCCGTTTCGCTCGTGCGATTCAGGACGAACATTCGCGATCCGAAAGAGATCACGGTGTTGCTGATCAGTCTCGCGCTCGGACTTGCTTCAGGAGTCGGACGCTGGGATCTTGCTATTGTCCTGGCGGTGTTCTCGTTGATCGTGCTCTGGATTTTGGAGTGGCGCGAGCCAGGGTTAGTGTTTCGATCGATGGAGTTGAAGGTCACGACGAAGAATGTCGTCTCGACTCAGAAGGCGCTGCGAGATGTCTTGAGGCAGCATGGCTTCGATAAAGAGCTGCGTGCCGTGGATCGTGAAGCGACGGAGGAGTCGCCGGGCAGCATTGTGTACTCAGTCGATGTGAGTCCGACGATCAGTACTGATGAGATCAGCGCGGATATCCTCGCGATCGACGGGCAAAATGTTCAGGGTATTGAGTGGGATCAGAAGAAGAGTTATTCGTACCTGTATCAGTAGCCACAAAAGGCACAAATTTGATTACTTTGTGCCTTCTGCGATCTGCTGTGATTTACTGTGAAAGCTGGTGGCGTAGTCCTGGACGAATTTCTTCATGTCGCCGTGTCCAAAACGGGTGTAGAAGTCATACTTCTTCATCTCGGCGTAAACCTGATCGTAAGTCCAGTTGTAGTGGTTGAACCTGTAAACAGCCCCCGCAACGCCTGTGCGATGGCGGCCGCCGGCGCAATGCACGTAGAACTTTCCAGTTGAGGGATCATCAACCAGTTTGAGAAAGGCTTCGATTTTCGTAGTCTCCGGATACGAGCTGTCGCTCATCGGGATGTTCACGTACTTCATTCCGAGAGCTTCGACACTTCCCTTTTCATACGCCGTCGGATCGTCGCGGAGGTCGATGACCGTTGTGATTCCAAGTGCTGCTAACTCCTGATATTCGTCCTTCTTCGGTTGCCCACCGCGGAAAAAGCGGTCGTCCATCTGGCCAAAATTCTTAATGCTTACATTTGAAACGCTCGCTTGCTGCTGGCTGAGTGCGACGACTGACGACGCGAGAACAAGTGAAATAACTCCGAACAGTACAGAAAGGTAGCTGCGACTTGATCTAATCATTCAAACTCCTTGTTTGTGGCTTACGACTTCGCGAGTCGTGGGAACTATGTCAAAACCGAGGAGTAAGATTCACGACTCTTCCCGCCGGTTGTAACTTCAGTTTCTACTAACTTGACCGTATCAAACTCAAGCAGGTCTGGCACTTGCGGCCTGCGGCACTCGCTGTGGCTTCGGCGCCGGCGTGGCCGGAGGCAGCACTCTCTCACCCAGTGCTTCACGAAAAACCTGGCGCATATTATCGACAAATACGAAGCGAATGTCTTTGAAAGGCTCCTTTGGCACCTCCTCGAGGTCCCTGCGATTCTGCTGCGGCAGGATGATTGTGGTCACGCGCGCCCGCCGAGCAGCGAGCACCTTCTCTTTCACACCACCAATCGGCAGCACATTTCCACGGAGCGTGATTTCGCCCGTCATTGCCACATCTTTTCGAACCGGCCGTGTCGACAGTGCAGACACCATCGCGGTCGCCAGCGTGATACCCGCTGACGGCCCGTCTTTCGGAATCGCGCCTTCGGGGATGTGTATGTGGAGGTCGTAATTGTTGAAGTCTTCCTCTGCGATATCCAGCTCTTTCGCACGCGATTTCGCATAGGAATAAGCTGCCTGTGCCGACTCTCGCATGACATCGCCGAGCTGTCCTGTCAAGACCAGGTTTCCCTTGCCTTTCATTCGCAGGGCTTCGATGAAAAGTACATCGCCGCCGACGGCCGTCCACGCGAGGCCGGTTGCAACTCCCACCTGGTCTTTCTTCAGGACTTCCTCAGGAATAATCTTCGGCGCGCCGAGAAATTCGTGAATGTTCTTCAACGACACGCGAATCCCGCCTTTGTGACCTTCTGCGATCTTACGTGCGACCTTTCGACAGATCCTTCCGATCTCACGCTCGAGCTGACGCAGTCCGGCTTCCTGCGTGTATTGCTGAATGATCGCCGTGAGCGCGGTTTTGGAGATGTGCAGATCTTTGGCAGTGATCCCGTTTTCTTCCATTTGTTTCGGCATCAGGTGGCGAATGGCGATCTCGCGCTTCTCTTCTTCTGTGTAACCTGCGAGCCTGATCACTTCCATGCGATCGCGCAACGCAGGTTGAATCGTGTCGAGAACGTTTGCCGTCGTCATGAAGATCACGTTCGACAGATCGAAAGTGACGCCGAGATAGTTGTCGCGAAAAGAATTGTTCTGTTCCGGGTCGAGCACTTCGAGCAAGGCTGACGACGGATCGCCGCGAAAATCGGCGCCGACCTTGTCGATTTCGTCGAGCATGATCAGCGGATTGTTTGTGCCCGCCTGCTGTACCGCCTGAATGATTCTTCCCGGCATTGCGCCGACGTAAGTTCTGCGATGGCCACGAATCTCCGCTTCGTCGTGGACGCCGCCCAGTGAAAGTCGCACGAACTTTCGATCGAGTGCACGCGCGATCGAACGTCCGAGAGACGTCTTGCCGACGCCCGGAGGACCAACGAGACAAAGGATCGGGCCTTTCGGTTTTTCTTTCAACTTACGGACTGCCAGTGCTTCGAGGATTCGGTCCTTAACTTTTTCGAGACCGTAGTGATCTTCATTTAGAACTCGCTCAGCTTTTTGCAACTCGAGATTGTCGACAGAAGATCTGGACCACGGAAGATCAGTCATAATCTCCATCCAGTTTCGCAGCGTTGCTGTTTCGGCGGCGTCCGGATGCATGCGCTCGAGTTTCTTCAATTGTCGTAGCGCTTCATCTTCAGCGGCCTTTGGCATCTTCGCGGCTTCAATCTTTTCGCGGAACTGGGCAGTCTCTTCTGCGAGTTCGTTACCTTCGCCGAGTTCGCTCTGGATCGCCTTGAGTTGCTGGCGTAAGTAGAACTCTCTCTGCGAACGATCGATGTCAGCGCGTGCTTGAGTATTGATTTCCTGCTGGACGGTGAGAACTTCGATCTCCTTGTTCAAAAGCTCGTTGACGCGTCGGAGTCGCGCCGTTGTGTCGGCGATGTCCAACACCGATTGAGCATCTTCAACTTTCAGCTCGAGGTTTGAAGCCGACAGATCTGCGAGACGTCCCGCGTCGTCAAGATTCGCGATTATGGCCATCACTTCGGGTGAAATGTTTTTCCCGAGGTTGATGGCCTTTTCCATCGATGCACGAACGTTTCGCACCAGTGCTTCCACTTCAAGCGAGCGCTCGGGCGGAAGCACTTCCTGCATTACGCTCACTCTCGAACGCAAATACTCGCCCGTTGAATCAACGGATTCGATTTGAGCGCGCGCGAGGCCCTGGACGAGAATGCGAATGCGACCATCGGGCAGTTTCAGCATGCGCATGATGACCGCGGCCGTTCCGATCGAATAGAGATCCTCAGCCGTTGGTTCTTCCTTGTCGAGGTCCTTCTGCGAGGCAAGGAGAATCATTCTGTTTTCCCCAAGCGCCTCATCAACCGCCCTGATCGATTTCTCGCGCGATACAAATAGCGGCACGATCATGAACGGGTAGATCACGATGTCGCGCAAAGGCAAGACCGGCAACTCGTTTGGGATCTGGAGTTGTTGATCGGTATCGGTTGTCTCGATTGCTTCTGAAAACTCTGGTTCTTTCGGTAGTGCCATAGGTTTACCTTTGAGCTTTGTGCTTTGTACTTAGTGCTTTGTTCTAAACAAAGAACAAAACACCAAGTACAAAGTTCGAAACGCTGACCGCGTCTAATCCGTGTCCGCTTCCTTAACTGCTACCAGGACTTCCTCTCCTCTTCGATCCTCAATCTTGGGAAGACGAATGATAAGCATGCCGTTCGTCAATTCTGCTGTCGCATTCCGTATGCAGACGGCCCAGCGTAACGGTACGACGCGACCAAACTTACCAAAACTACGTTCGGAGCAGAGGTACCCGATAATTCGCCGCCGGTTGGGTCGCCGTTTCTTCTCACCCCAGATTCGCAATTTGGTATTGGTGAGCCCGATCTTTATCTGATCGGCAGTCACGCCCGGAAGTTCGATGCGGATTGAGATTGCCTGTTCTGTTTCACAGAGATCTACGGGGGGCGCCCACGCGCCAGAGGCTAGAGGATTTTCGGCTTCGGTGGCTTCCTGCAAAGCGGCGTAGAGACGTCCCACACGATCGCGAAGACGTTGCAACTCGAGCCGCTCTAATCCGGTCACACGAACAGGTTTGATCATGACAAATTCCCCGGTTCGAATTACTTCTTGGTTGTCGGGCCGCCGGCACGCGTCCGCACCAGGTGTTTGAGCTCCGTCATAAATTCCGATACGTCTTCAAACTCCAGATACACCGACGCAAAACGAACATATGCGACTTTGTCCAGTTCTTTCAAGCGTCGCATGATCATCTCACCAATCTTACTCGTCGGACGCTCGCGTTCGGAAGATTCCTGAACATACTTCTCGATCGCGTTGACGATGCTATCAAGTTTGCCGGAAGGCACCGGACGCTTTTCGCAGGCTCTCAACAATCCAGCCATCACTTTGTTGCGGTCGAAAGTTTCTCTGCGACCATCTTTCTTGACGACCATGTAAGGAATCTCGTCGATGCGTTCGTAGGAGGTAAATCTTCGTTCGCACCGGAGACACTCGCGTCTGCGCCGGATTGCATCGCCCTCGCGAGACTCACGCGAGTCAACAACTTTGTCTTCAAGATAAGCACAGAATGGACATTTCATCTCAGTTGAACCTCCTCAGAGGGCGGTGAAATCATGCTGCGTAACTTCGTGAGGCTGAGGTCGCCGCGGATCACGTAAAAAATTCCAAACAAAAGCGCCGGGCCGAAATCAACGAGGTGCATGACAATGGAAAGCGCGGCTGCCGTCTCTCGATTCTTTACGCCGATGAACAACAATCCGGTAGCTGTGGCGGCGTGAAAAGCGCCGGCGGCGCCACCGGGTGTCGGCACTAACGAGCCTACGAGCGCCCAGCCGAGCACGAATATCGTTTCGGGAAAACCAACATCGAGATGGAACGCGCGCATCACCAAAAGATTGGCTGCCGCAATCGCAAACCAAAGAAGCGCCGTCCACCCGATCGTCTCTGCCAACTCGCCCAGATTAACGAGCACGCGAAGCGCTTGTGCGAGTTGTTCGAGAACGCGCAATACAAGCTTTGCCAAACGCTTTGGAATGAAGCGCCAGCGTGCGAATAAGCGTTGGACAAAGTCGATAACGGACGATGACGTCGCTCTGAACCAGGCGAGAAAGGCTATGCCGAGTACAGTGACGCCTAACAATCCAAACCCCGCCAGTCGAACCTTATCGAATGAGACCTCGAGCGCGAACGGAGGTCTGAACCAGATCAGGTTGATGGCGAACAAAAGCGCAACGGCCGCCATATCGTAGATACGCTCGACGACAATGGTGACGAGCGACGCGCTCGGTCTCACGCGCGGATCGCGCATCGAAAGCACGACTGGCCTGACAAATTCGCCCGCGCGGCCGATCAGAAAAACAGCACTGAACCCAATGGTGGTCGCGGCAAAGAGATCGGCGAACCGAGCAGCGCTCAACGGTTTTAGTAGCACTCCCCATCTAAAAGCCCTGAAAAGGTAAACCGAGCAGATGAGAAGGATCGCCGCCGCCAGGAGATAGGGATTCGCATCGCTGACCGACCGTCGGACTTCAGTCCAATCCAGTTTGCGACCAAACCACCACAGAAGAGCCACCGCGACCAGACAAAGAACCCCGAATTCGACGTATTTGCGATAGCTCGGCTTGCTGGGCATCTGAGTTAGAGGTCTGGCCCAGAACCACAACATGTTGGGCCGGTCGCCAAGGCTACTACATGTCACCAGTCAGGGCAAGAAATCGACGGGGGGACGGGGGGACGGGGAGACGGGGGGACGGGGTGACACGGAGACGCGGCGACGCGGGGACACGGAGACACGGAGACACGGAGACGCGGGGACGCGGAGACGCGGCGACACGGAGACAGGGAGACGCGGAGACACTGAGACAGGGAGACGGGGAGACACGGAGACAGGGAGACGGGGAGACACTGAGACAGGGAGACGGGGAGACACGGAGAACACCGCGTCTCCGTGTCACCCCGTCCCCGCGGTCTCCCCATCGCCGTCTCCCTATCTTCAAACGTCTCTTTGTGGCAAACTTTGCTGAACTTTAGTTTGGGACCTGTCGTAATCGGCTCCGACAAGGGTTTGGCCGCCTTTGACGATTTCCGACCTACAGGTACCTGGAGTAGATACGGTGGGAGCTGTTAAGGCTTTGGCAACAAGCGAAGGAGCCGAATTGGTTCGCAGGTGTCGCGCGGGCGACGGCGCGGCGTGGGAAGAGATTGTGCAGAGCTATTCCCGTCGCATTTATAACCTCGCCTACCGCTTCACCTCTCGCTCCGACACCGCAGAAGATTTGACTCAGGAAGTTTTCGTCAGGGTTTACCGTTCTTTGGATCAATACGACCCCAAGCAGGGCGATCTCCAAAACTGGCTGATGAGGCTGGCTCGCAACCTGATCATCGACGACTACCGGAAGCGGCAACGCACGCCGCACGACAACCTCGCCGATGATCTCGCCGACCACAGCTACCACCTTCACACCAGGACAAACTCGGTACAAAAAGAGATGGAGCGCCGCGAGCTCGGGCAACAGGTGCAGGCGGGCATAGACAAGCTTTCACCTGATTTACGTACGTGCGTGATATTGAGAGATATCGAAGAGCTTAGTTACGCCGAAATCGTGGATCTTTTGAAGATCCCGGAAGGCACCGTCAAATCGAGAATCAACCGCGGGCGTATTGAATTGGCAAAGATTCTCAGGCGGATGAAAGTTGTTGCGATGAGTGAGGCATAGAAAAACCGCTCCTTCCGATAGCGGGCAGGCTAAGGAAGGAGCAAGAACAAAAGCGGCAGGAAGCGAAAATAACGATGCTTTGTGTGGATTTCGAAAACCTTTTGACCGACTACATTGAGGGCGTAGTAGGTCCTGAAACTAATCGGCTCATGGGCGAGCACGCGATGAAGTGCCCCGTGTGTCATGAGACTCTCCTGGCGGTTCGAAGTTCAGTTGAGGCTTGCCGAACGGGCACAGTGCCGCCACCTTCGAGAGAGCTTGAAGCTCGTATTCTGCAAAAGACCATGCCCGACACGGCCATGGGATGCGAGGAATTCGAGGAGTGTCTGACCGATTACCTCGACGGCTTCCTGCCGGCGCATCTGTATCACCGTTGGGAGCGTCATGCAGCACTCTGCGATCGCTGTACTGAACTTCCAGGTGAAGTCGTTCGCGCGATTGGAGCGTGCTACACGTACATCTCCGAAGAGAAACCGCTGCCTGCAGGTCTGAACGAGCGTATTCTCCAGGCGACTCTCGGCACCGTGACTCCTCAGGAGATCAAAGCTCCCTGGACATCGCGCGCTGCATCTCGGTTCCGCTCGTGGTTGGACCCGATCATCTCGCCGCAACTGGCGACTGTCGCCACGATGATTCTCGCGGCGACTGTTGTGCTTACGAATACTGTTTCGGCCGATGGGTCAATCAGCGGGGTCTATACAGCGGGGCTGCAACTCGCCGCGAAAACGGGCGCACGGTCCAAATCAATTGCTGAATATCCGGTTATGCAACTGGAGACTCAGAAACCAGCACCGCCGGCGCCAAAGGATCAGCAGAAGGATTCGTCCGGCACCAAGCGGGACAACGACGGGCAGAACAAGCGGTAGGAGATAGTTTTAAGAGATGATGTATTGTGGGTACCATGCTAAGAATCCGGCGGTGGTTCAGTGCAACCAGTGTGCGCGCTGGTTGTGTCCTGCCTGCGACCATCGCGTGCGTGGATTCCCTTTCTGCCAGGACTGTATTGTCGCCGGCGTTGAGTTGCTGCGACATCATTCGAACGCAAGTCCCACCAGCATCATTCGAAGAAAGAGCTCGCCGTTCATCGCGACGCTGCTTTCGTTTGTTCCCGGACTAGGTGCGGCGTACAACGGACAAACTTCGAAAGCGATCGTACACTTCGCAATCTTCGCGAGCTTCTTTCAGATGGCGGTATTGACGCAGGGCGTGCCGTTCTTCATTCTTGGAGTGCTTGCGACGTGGTTGTTTGCTGCGGTGGATGCCTGCAGAACGGCGCAGTTGATGCGTTCTGGATTGGCGGCCGATACTGAAGACGATGTGATTACGCGACGTCTTTACGGCAACCCACTTGCTTGGGGAACGACGCTGGTTATTATCGGAACGCTCTTCCTGTTGCACACGTTGTTGAGAGTTAACCTTCCGATCAAGGAATTGCTTCCGGTAGCGTTGGTAGCACTTGGTGCTTACATGCTGTTTGATTACATTCGTCGCAGCAAGGGCTCGGATCGTATTGTTCGATTTGATGCGAGACGCCCACCACCGTCAGTGGTGGCGACGACAAGGCCCGGTGAGACGGCGACTTTTCGCACTGGTGAGACTACGCAGCTCGGGCGCCGGGACGTGACACCGCTTCCATTCGAGCGGAGATCCTGAGTCAGACTTTTCTTACGGGGTTTAAATCTATGGTATGCGCTCTTAAAACATTCGGCGGCCTCGGAGCCATCATCGCCTTGATCGTGCTGGTGGTAGCTCTGCTTAAACAGTTGATTGGGCTCGTTAGCTTTCTTTTGTTCTTCGTGAAGATCGCGATTGTCGTGATCTTTGTTGCGGTGTTGGTAATGATAGTGCTTGCGATCTTCCGCGACCGTTCGCGCAGGCGGCGGGAAACGGAGATCTAGAACTTAGTGCTTGGTACTTTGTTCTTGGTTAGGTCAAGTACGAAGTACAAAGCACAAAGTACAAACCACTTCATCTTCTCTTTTCCCTGCACCTTTCTTATATTTCTCTTCCAAAGTTGCAACAGTTTGGGGCCGTGTGATAGGGTCTGGAGCCTTGCAGAACCGGCCGGATGGGTTTCACCTCGGAGGGACCTTGGGGTTTTTAATCCATTCGCTGCAAATTCTTAGGTAATAAAAAGACAACTTTCCCCGTTTCGCGCAAATCGCCCTTTGGCGAGTTGTGCCTTTCGGTTGTTGCGCGCCCGACTTCTCGCGCAATGACAGGAGCACTATTCAATGGCCAGAGAAGAACGATTCTACGCCTTTATCATTGCCCACACTTCGCGTTCACGCGCACGAGTCCAAAGAATCCGAATCGAAAAACGTTCAGTCAGTATCTTCTGCGTAATTCTCCTATTGCTCGCAGTCGGATTGTTCTATGGACTCTATGGGCTGACTCAGCACGCCGCTCATATACGCACCCAATTCGAAAATCAACTTTTGCGCGCGGAAAATGAGCGCCAGCGACAAGAACTGGAAAAACTCAACAACCGCGTCGAGAAGGTTGAGGACACTTCCCGCAAACTTGCCGAGAAGTCAGGCGTCGTAGATACCAGTCCGGGCCTGCCCGGAACGGGCGGCCCTGCCCTGCCCCTTGATGAAATGGCACTCGCCACGCTGACCGCAAAAATGGGCCGTCTGGAAGAGGATATGAAGGCGTACGAAGCCATTCTGCGACAACGCGGGTACACGCCAACCATCTGGCCCGTCGACGGTAAACTTGAAGGTGGTTTTGGTGGCCGGCGAAATCCGTTTGGCGGTCCGGGCTATGAATTCCACTCGGGACAGGACATCGAGGCACCATGGGGAGCTCCAGTGGTTGCAGGCGCGAGCGGCAAAGTGACGTTCGTTGGTTGGCAAAACGGTTATGGGCAGCTCGTCGTAGTGGACCACGGCGGCGGCCTCACTACACGTTACGGCCACCTTTCCGAGATTAACGTCGAACTCGGTCAGACCGTCAATCGCGCTCAACTACTGGGCAAAGTGGGCTCGACCGGTCGTTCGACCGGACCACATCTCCACTACGAAGTCCGTATAAACGATCAGCCGGTAAATCCACGGCAATACCTGCTTCTGAACAACAACTCGACCGCGGAGACGGGTGCGAACTGAGGAGATAACACGAGAGCGCTGTTTAACTTAAGCTTTTACTTTAACTTACGCTTAAAAATTCCACATTTTCTTGCTTGACAGATTTGACACACTTGGCTTAGTATGCGCCGTCGTTTTAATGCAGGGCAGTAGTCCAGACCCCGCATCCCGAAGCTACAAGCTGTACGTCAATGAGTTTTGTTAGTTTTGCCCCCGTAAGTCTGTGCATGTTGAAATAGCGCTCCCCGCGCTTTTCACCATGCATTTTTTGTTGGTTGTGTGTTTCCGTCTAGCGCCACTTCAAGGTGCGACCCGGCTCACAAGCATTAACCTAGATGTGAAAGCCTTCCCCGGCTCCACGTCCGTTTTACCGAATCGTTAGGAGGATTCGTTGTTATGTCTAGAATAACCGGTAAGGTCAAGTGGTTTAACAATTCGAAGGGTTATGGTTTTATCGAGCAACCAGGCTCTTCGGACATCTTTGTTCACTATAGCGCTATCCAGGGCGACGGCTTCAAGACTCTTGAAGAGGGCCAGGAAGTCGAGTTTGAGGTTACGCAAGGCCCAAAGGGACCTCAGGCTGAAAAGGTTACGAAGATGTAGTGTCTCCCCGGCTTGCCTTTTCGCAAAGCCACTGACTTGCTTCCGGTCACGGGTCCGGTAAGCTCACAAATAAATAAAGGCGACCACAGTGGTCGCCTTTGTTTTTGGCCCATGTCAACGCCTTCAGTCTTCCGCTCGCGCCCTAAAGCTCACGTGTCCGCTCTCGACCGTTACTGAAAACCGCACGCGCTCACATCCGCCTTGCTCCTTGAGTGCATCCGCTTTCGATGCGATCAGACGATGAAACTTGGGAAACGAAAGATCCTCGGTTGGTTCACCGCAACGACGCTTCGCTTCGATCAAAGAGGTGAAGAGATTCTTGACGACTTCGACCTCCCGGTGCGCATCGAGGCAGACGAAAGATACCGATTCAATTGGCTGCGTGTTCGTTTCCTTTTTCACCTGGGCCCGCGCAGCCGACATG
>Ga0105240_10012640_pt1 | contig 11639 bp, 3 predicted proteins | sample KBSC54metaG_FD_80426 | JGI IMG/M metagenome (GOLD analysis project Ga0105240, IMG submission 80426) | Corn rhizosphere microbial communities from Kellogg Biological Station, Michigan, USA - KBS C5-4 metaG | ecosystem: Host-associated > Plants > Roots > Rhizosphere > Soil | place: Michigan, USA...
CAAAGATGATTGAACAGGAACAGCAGAATACCGCTCAGCCACAGGAAAAACAATCGATCTTTGTAAAGGAAGAATGAATGAAAGTCTAAATCAACCTTGTCCTAAAAACGATAAGGCTTCAACATGACCAAAAATTGGTAAAAAAGGAGCCCGGCCACATCTTTGGCATCCTTAATTAACAACCCCGATTTTAGTATTATTTCTCACAGCAATTTATTTGCCTTCTTCCTAACGTCTATCAATTCTTAGACCAAGCCGCAGTCATTACTGACCGAACGTCTTATTTATAACTTTTACTCATTTTAAGACTCCTTTTCATTACATATTGTTTTATCAAAGAGTCGTTCAAGTATTTAGAGTACAACACAAATAAAGAACGATTTTCGCTATCACTTTTTATAGCCTTAAAATTATGCGCAATAAAATAAAAAGGACAATCAGCGCAAGCTTCATTTTTTATGGAGACATTTTCCCGACTCAAAATTTGATTTGCATTGTCTATCATATTCCGCCATTCCACCGAATTTACCTTAAAGCTATAACCGTCAAAAAAAAGTAATTGTTTTTCCTTGTCAGCATAGTCTTCGTCATCCCGGTGAAAAGCCGGCAACACTTCATAAAAAACGGCGTCTATTTCCTGTCCATTTTTTCGCACATGCAGCAAATACGTAGTATCAAAATGCCCAGAATAATAGAAAAGCAAACCACTGCTATCAACTGCAAGGTGGTCACCATATGGCAAATCATATTTTTTAACAATCGATGTCATATAATCAGGTAAATATACCTCGGAATCGCTTTTTTGATTACGCTTTCTCTTATCCTGGTGGTAACAAGAAATGCAAAAAATCAAGCAAACACAAGCAATTAAAGATTTTGTTCTCATCTTTTTAGACTTTGATATAGAATATAACTATGATCAGAAGCATATACCCTATTTTCTATGATAGTTCCTGTCTGAGCATTACCTGTAACGTTTGTTCCGGTACCGTAGATTACTATACCATATGGAGTACCGATAATCGCGGGAGACTGTCCTCTCTCTGACGTATTCCCCCTTCGATACAGCATTGGAAAATAGTCCGATTTATCTCCGTTATTGGAGGGTTCACCCAACCATTTATGCTCGGCCATATCCGAACCGCCGTCATGTATATCTCCGTTCCTCAACGCCCCCTCATGGATATGCCCAACAAGGAAAAAATCAGCCTGCTGTTCCTCTGAATAATTTTTATCAAGTTGTTTTCCAATTTCCACATAACTATGATAATTGTGTTCATCCACAGGCATGTCTTTAAGGATTATTTCCCTATCCTTCCCTACAGTTGCTGTAAATGCTATTTCTTTGCCAACGGCATCAGATTTTGCAGCTATGGACTTCATACTAGCAACCGTTTTGCTACCAATAAATGCGATAGAGGAGCTCCTTATGCTTTGAGCAAGAACCTTAGCATCTTTTGCACTCAATTTACTAGCATCAAAGGAAGAAGCCTTGGAATTATCATTATTTACAAAGTGAACTTGGTTTTTGAGCTTGTCATTTACAGTGCCTAAATATTGACCCTTTGTACCGAACACCCACGTCGTATCACCCAATGGATCAGAATATTGCATTGGATTATTCATCATTGCAGCATATGGACTCAACATTTCATGAGGCTTTGGATCAATTTGCCACCATCTACCTAACTGAGGGTCGAGTTGCCTAAAGTGGGTGTCGTACATTTCCAACCCTGAGCCATCCAAAAACTCTTTATTTTGAAATTCTGCTCCATGATTAAACCTGAACTTATTTTCAGCATACTGCGTCTTCAACGCCTTATCACTGATCCCCGCCATCGTCAACCCAAACGGATAATAGTGGGTTTCCTCGACCATCGGCCCCGAATAGTGGCTTACAGCTAAATTATCAAAGAACACGTCCCAGTTCTCGGTGCCATTGCTGACCCAAATATACAAATATCCGCTGTGATTGAGCTTAAGGGCCTGGGCCAGTGGTGGGTTAAGAATATCCGGGGATCCCACCTGTTGTGCTCCACTCTGATCGGCGACGTAATTGAATTGATTATCGAGCAACATCCAATTGAGGTAGGCCTTCGGCTTATCGGTCCCGATAGTATCGGTTGCCGGCAGGAAATTGTTCAGAGCCGCATACACGGGGCTACCCGAGGTATTATTCAGATCTGACAGGGAGCCGTGGCCGCCGCCTGCAATAGACAGCAGTCCCTGCGCCAAGGAGGTCATAACGTCCTGAACGGAGGAATGGCTGGGGCCGGGTGTGGCATTCGAGTGATAAAAGTACTTTGAGCCGAATGCCACCGAATCGCCGGCCATGACCTTGAGGAGAAGGGCCGGCCCCATTTTGTAGCTTCCGGGGCTGCCGCTGAGCCGGGCGACTGAATCATTAGGCGATGGGGGGCCAATATCCGGGAAGCCGCCAGGAACGGACGAGGCCGGATAGCTGGTGGAATCTATATTATAAAAAAGCGCCATTTCTTTGGCCCGGTAGGCTGGTTCCATGGTGGCGATATATTGAGCCGTATCCTTCTGCTGAGTCAGGACAACTCGAGTGTTGCCCAGATGATCCTTCTCGAAGAAGTCGTATTCCCATCCATACCCGGTGGCGCCGGTCGTATAATTATGCAAGGCCCACCTTGCCCGGCCTTCCTCGTGACCGATAAATTGCAGACTGTCGTTTTGGTACTGGATACCGCCGATATAGGTTGTGACCGTGGTTTTGGAGGGAGTAATGGTATTGTCTATTGTCGTCTTCCTCAGCTTGTTGCCAGTGGCATCGTAGGTATAGCTGATCGTCCCCTTGCCAGTGATGGTGATCTGTTGCGGGAGGTTCAGGTAATTGTAGACGATCCTGGTGATATTCTTGTTCTTGTCTGTTATAAGGTTCCCATTGACGTCATAGGAATAGTCTGTGGCGTCTTTCGTAGCCGCGTTGTAATGGAAGTCACCAAGCTTTGAGCTTGCATCGTTGGCGGCATCGGTCACCCCTGCCAACTTGTTGCTGTTCGCGTTGTATTGATAGGCGAGGTCATCTATCGCGTCTACAGGCTTGCCTATCCGAAATCCTTTCTGCACCATCTTCATGATATTGCCATTGGCGTCGTATTGTGGGATGCTGACGCTATAGTCCATGGCAAGTGCAGAGTTGGAGGGGTCGGATTTCCCCCAGCCGCCGGGGAATTTCTGATTGAAGTCGGCGCCTGTCAGACGGTTTATGTTGTCGTAAGTAAAGTCGTACTGCCGGTTGACCCCGTCGCCTGCGCTCCGCCAAATCCAGCCGGAGATATTTCCATTGTATTGGAAATTCTTGAAACTCGTGCCTGAGGGGCCAGCCTGGCTCTTGTCATAACCCAGCTGCAAACCGAAATAGTGTAATGGAGTTGAGCTGGTGCTGCAGATATAGTCCTGATTGATCGAATTCAGCCAGCCCCGGATGTTGTAGTTATAATTGAGGTTGTCAAGGTTATTGCCGAGGGCTTTGGAAGTCAGCTGACCAAGTTCATTATATCGCTGGGTGCTGATCAATTGGTCGGATGGTGCACCGTCTATATTCTTCCAGACGTGGAGCAGACGGAAGCCTGCGTCGTAGTCCATTTTGGTCAACGCTGAGTGATACTGCGGTCCAACGCCTGATTTGTAATGGGTAAGAAGGCTGCGAAGGGGTTTGCCGTTGAAGTCGTATTGGATGGTTGCGGTGTCAGTCCCTCCGGTATAGTTGATTGACCGGCTTTGGATCATCCTATCCCTGTCATCGTAGAAATTAACGATATACAGCGGGCGGTTTTCATTTAGTACAAGGTGCATCATGCCAGTCACCTGACCCCTGACCACAGGCGACGCCGCAATTGGTACTGCATATTCCGGATATTTATTATAGCCCGTAATGAAATAATTGGGACTACCCGTCTTGTCCGTGGCAAGCGAAGTACCAAGACCTGATCCCGTAGCCGTAACCCAGTCGTAATTATCGTAGTAATTGATAATCAACGGTTGCACCTGAACACCTGTAGGAACGGGATTGAGTACAACCGGCAAAGATCCGGCAGGATAACCGGAAGTGATTGACCCAACCGGCACAATGGACGCTGAAAACGCCCCATCCGCAAGTGTCGAGAAACCATCCCACATGTCAATTGCGTCAGTCGCAACCTTATCCCCCTGAAGGTTCGGTGTCAAAAGATAAAGATCGGCCACCAATAAGGGGGATATGCTCCCGGTTGTCGAAAGTGAATTCACGGTCTGCTGCAGATCAACCCTGTTAGCCATGTAATTCATCTGACCCACAAGCACCGTACGGTTCAGGTCGTCATATTGCGTGTTTAACCATTGGTGCTGCGACCGTTGATTGGCGTCCTGGGTGAATACCTGACGGTCTCTTACGTCGTAGACAGTCCAGTCTTCTCCCTTGCCTGGCACCTGCTTGACCACCATCCGGTTGCGGGCATCATACTCATAGCGGAAACATAGTTCGGTGGCAACCTGGTCGCCGCCTGATGCGTCGAATGTCCATCCATTTCCTTCAAGCCATTCTACCGCTTTTGGCGAAATAACAAATCGCAGGTTATTTAAATTATCGTAGACATAATAGGTACATAACCAGCCGTCATGACCTTCTGTCGGATTGGTCGAAGACTGAACCTTCTTCAACACAACATGCCCCTCTTTGTCTTTATATTCCACCACTTGGTGTCCCTGCTCGTCAATAGTCCTGTTTTTGTATAGTTCGCCATCCGGGTAAATGCCCGCGCTGACCGGAATACTACCAGGGGTCAGTGTAATGTTCCATATATGTACATCGTCATCTATCGTATTGGATAGATAGTGCATCATAATGCCCCTTCCGCTGCCCACCCAGCTGGTCCCGGCGGGATCATTTGCCGTCACCCGGTTGAGCGGCGAAGCTTCGAATACGGTTTTGGCATAGTAATACTGTTCACCCGCAAACTGTTCAGTGTTGAAATTATTCTGATCGGCCGCCGGGTTGGTCTTGTAATTTCCGTCATTTGAAGGGGCAACGTAGGGCAGAAAAGCATAGGGTTCATTCCCAAACAGATCGTACATCGACATAGTGACCAGGTCGTTGCCAAGGGGACTCGCTTTCTCGCCGACCGTTTGGAAAGGCCTTCCCAGTCCATCTAAATATTGGGTGACCTGCCTGACGTCATGAGCATCGGTTAAAGAATTCGCCGTGGCCAAATCGGTGATCCCTGGTCGGGTTATATCCCTCGTTCGGATATAATTCAGGTTAGAGGAGCTTAACGTACCCATCGTGACCGAAACAATATTACTGTAGGCCACATCTAAACCGCACATCGCTTTGCGTTGGTAGTAGGTCGTGGCGCTGACGTTCCCAGGACGGTAGGTGTCCTCTGTCTGCCCGGGAATGTCCTGGAACGCCAGATTCAGGCTGGTAGATTGCTGCCATTGGTAGGTATAATTCCCGCTGCAATTACCACCACTCGCGGAGCTGGCATAAAAGGTACCGGGGTCGGAACCCGCCGGCACTGTTACATTGCCCGGCAGGACGGTCCCTCCCGACAATGCTGCATGGACGGTAACCGCTAGGGTCGAAGCCGCCGACGGCCCTCCGCATCCATTGGCTGTCACGCTGATCGTAGCCGTTCCCGTGAATGGCTGATACCAGGTCATGTTGCCGTGGGGATCGATGCTGCCGGCCGAAGCGGGTGTTACCGTCCAGCGATAGTCTGTGGCGTTCGCCGTGGTCGCCGAATAGGTAGTGTAGGCCCCTTGCTGCACAGCCGAAGGGCCGGAAATTGCCGGCATCGCCCCAAGGTTTGACGCGAATGTAAAGGTCATTACATTTGAACTGGCGGTCGTGGTGGTAGGACACGCCGCAGAGCTGGTAAGGACAACATCTATCCGGTCGCCGTCCGCCAGGCCGTTGGTCAAATGACTATTAAAGTGATCAGCGCCCAGGATATCAACGCCGTTGAGTCGCCACTGAAAAGAGGGCGACGCCCCTTCGTTCGTCGCCGCGGCTTGTATGCCGACGGTTTGTCCGGCACAGATGGTCAACGGTGTAGGCGAGTCGGACAAACTGCTGATGGATACGGTAGGCGTCACTGTCGGCGTGACGGTGAATGGAACATTGGCATTCGACGCCATTGCGGTAGTGTTGGTCAGGCAAGCCGAAGAAGCCGTTGTGACAGTCAGACTCACAGACTGCAGCTGCGCTACAGAACTGGCCGTGGTCGTAAAGCTGCTGCCGGTACCCACACTGGACCCATTCATTGTCCACTGGTAACTGGTAGGCAGGTCGCTGGCACCGGCGGTGAACGTGACAGTAGATCCCTGGCACAGATTAAGGCCGGCCGGCAATCCTATCCCCGCCGAAAAAGGCTGAGGAGGCGGAATATTTACCGTAAAGTTGTTGGATGTCGCGGGAGGAGTGCAGGCCACGCCGGTTGACACTACGCAGCTGATCACGTCATTATTATTGATGGTGCTCAACGCCAGGACCTGGGGTGGAGTGTTGGGCAGTCCGGTGACGGGACTTCCGTTCTTCATCCAGGCATAGGTCAGGGTATTGGCAGCCGGCCCGTTCGTTACAACAGCGTTATAGGATCCGGAGGTGACGCCGCAGACATTCGAAGTCCCGCTGACGGTGACCGACATGATCGTAGGACTGTTGATCGTCGCGGTAAGCGTATTAGAGGTAGCGCTCGAAGACGTAACGCAGCTTGCATTGGAAAAGACGGTACAATTCACCTGGTCCCCGTTGGCCAGGGAACTTGTAGTATAGCTGGGCCCGCTGACTCCGCTTACGCTACTACCGTTGACCGACCACATGTAAGAAGGATTGGTGCCGGCGCCGGTGGCACTGGCAGTAAAAGTGATACTCGTCCCCTCACACACATTGTTGGAGCTGGCACTAATGGAGACTGCCGGGGTTCCCGATACACCGATGGGAATATTTGCGAGCGAGGCGCTTAAAGGTCCGGTAATACTGGAATAATTCGCCGTTACCCAGGCTGTCACAGGAGCATTCCACACGACGATGATGCTGTTGCCGGAGGAGGAGACGACCGTATAGTCACCGGTAATATCCCAGCTCGTAACCGTACCGCTGCCTGAGAACACAAAGGCGTTCTGTACCCCCACGCAATAGTTTCCGCTGGCGTGGATCACGCTCTGAGAACGGGCTTTGCCGGGCGATAGCAGAAAGACGCAAGTCACCGAAAGTAGAAGGGCGGTATATCGTACTATTTTTTTCATGTGGAAGATTCTAAGGTTGTTGGTAGTGATATTCCAGCGTCTTAATGATATTTCCATCCTGATCGCGGATGTCCAAAAGCCTGCCCATTCCATCATATTCATAATAAGTGATCCGGCCGCCCACGTCGTCCTTACTGGTCACTCCTATCAGGGGATTATATGTGAATGATTGCATTTGGGCCTTAGCAGGGTATAAGCGTAACTCATCGATATGGCCCGCTCCTGTGATGCTGATAGTGCTTTGTCCGGTGACCATGTGTTCGAAATAGGTCCACTGGACGCCATTGACAGTCACGGTCTTTCCCTTCACCGGATAGCCGGATAAGGTGCCACCTATGCTAAAGGCCGCGTTATTGGTCGTCCAGTAGGAGACGACATAGGTCGTGGTCGTCGTCAGCCCCGTTCGCTGAATATCGTTGGCGACATTGGTGAGCACATAGGACTTTCCACCCGTAATGCCCGAACCTGCATCGCGTGATGTCGAAGCCAGACTCCAGCCGCCTGTTCCGTCTGCCTCAAAGCTGGTATAAGCCACGTCCGCCTGCAGAGCATTGTTGACTGCAGCTACTACGTACGAATACTGGTAATCCCAGATATAGGCGTTGGTCGCGTCGTTAGCCTTCTGTTGAGCCAGCAGATTACCCAGAGCATCGTACTGAGTGTAGAGCAGCCTCGTCTCGATGGGGTTCGTACCGACCTGCAGCTGCACGTTAACCGGGGCGATAGTACTGCCGTTCACCAGCTCATAAGGCGTTCTTTTACGGCTGACCGGGGCGCCGGCTCTTGTCCTGGTTTCCTCCAATACGGAAGAGATTATATTTTTTGTCACCATATTGTCGATGGCCGTAGATTGTGCCGCAGTGAGCGTTCCGGTGGCCAGCAGGTCCGTCTTGTTGAACGGATACTTCATGGTTGTCTGCATCAGCTCGCCTTTACTATTGGTATAGCTCTCGCCTGTTTTGAAATCGGGATGGGTATTGTCATAGGTATAATTGGTGATGGTCGTTAAAGGAGCCGTCTGACCCGCCAGGTATTCGTCCTTCTTCGTTTGCGTCAATTGCACAAATCCAGTCTGGGCAGGAACTTCGCCATACATAAAGTCGCTCAGCTGATAATTGGATATCTCCCACGGCGGTCGCATTAACGCGACTCCGGCCAGCAGGCTATAATCCGCATCAGTGACCTGCTTATTATACGTATTCGTCACCGTCTGCACAGCAGTATAGGAGCCGTCGCTTTCCCTCCTGAATTCCTGTTGTGAAACCAGTTGACCGTTCGCCCAACCATTCGAAGTGACCAGTATTCCCATACTATTCAGCAGGGACAGCCCCGCTGGCAGCGGCGTTGTTGTAAAAAAAGGATCGGTCCCATAATAATAAACCGTCTTACCCGTATTGTTATTGACATCACCATGGTATTTAGTAACATACCGGTAGGCTACCGGGCTCCCCTGTAGCAGAGTTTGATCGAATACAAGTCCGCTATACCACTGGATCACATCTGTTTGATAAGTGGGCCCACCGGAAAGCCCGTCAATTTTTTTATCTGTCTGGTACAACTCCCGCCCATTGCTGAAATTCATAACGCTGGTATATTCCCCGGCCCCATCCTCTATCTGTCCATAGGCATAAGTTTCCTGGCCGGCCAGGGAATTATCCATATTGTAATTTCTGATGCTCTTTATCCTAAGGCCCCCGACAATATTGGTAGAGGTTGTAGTCCCCATCGTCGGTAAGGCGAATGATATGCTGGCCTGGGCATAGTTCTGATTGTTATAGCAGATTACGGTGATCTCATATGCTTTCTTAGGCATGAACAGATAGGTCAGTCCTGTAGGAGAAGTCCAGTGGCTGGGATCCGGGCTGGTAAAATACGTGACCTGGCCTGTGGCGATGTCCCTGATGCTGACCTGCGGGACGGGGTTGACCGTATTGCCCGTGCGATCATCCACGTTGATATAAAGAGGATTACCACTTGTGGAATAGGGCGAAAAACTGATGTTTATTGGCGTTGCATCAGCAATCAGGTCCGTCCCAACGAAATCGATCACCTGCTTATGGACCTGTCCTTCCAGACCCAGGGCGACCGCCGAATATTGAATATAATTCGTTTGGAATCCAGCCGTCACGTATCGGTGTGCTTCAGTCTCGAATACGGTGTACCCGCCAGTAGGGTAAACTATCTTTTCCAATATCCCCGCCTTCATGCTCGTCTCATCACAGCTGCGATCGGCTCCTCCGACCTGGAATGATGTCGTGGGCGAGGTAAAGGTGGCCGCAGGGATCAGCGTATGATTGCCCTTGCGATTGCTGTAACCCCACCAATCCTGAGAGCAGGACGATTTAGGAGGTGGCATGAGCGAATTATAATACAATTGGTAATTAGCAATAGCATTTCCCGCCGCGTCCTTTAATATCACCCGATCCAGCCGGAGTCGGTATCTGTCCCTTGCCAGCTGGGCAAATCCATTGGGGGCTATATTGGAATAATCATCCGAACTGAAATAATAGCCCTGCTGAAAGCCGAATGATCGCAGCGGGGTATAAGTGCTATTGTCAGGACTGGAATAGATCACGATATTATCCAGACGGCTACCCAAATCGTCCTGGCGGTCAGCCACCCGGTTGAATTCCACTTTTCCGCCCGTAAATACGATCGATTTGAGCCGCTGCGAATTCGTCGTCATTTCCATACCATTCCAATAGTGGTTATGTTCGGGCGAATTAGTCACGTAATTATGATCATAGTATTCTGTGAATTCATTGGTCTTTTGCGTTCCCGACCATTCCGTCTCGTAGTTGAAGGTGATCCGGTCGTTACCGTCACTGGAAATAATCTGGCTCAGACACCAGCCAGTTGTTAAATTGAGGGTGTTGGCCGAATTACTTACACCATTGATGGTATAGATCTGCGAACTCTCAAGGGTCGTAAATATATAGGTCGTCCCTGTTTCGTCTATGATCTGGAAGCTGATAAGCCCGCCTGACAGCTGCTGCATACTGATTTGCAGAGAGGTCTGCGGTATCTGCATGATGCTGAGATCATTTTTGAATTGGAAGCTCCCACTCCTGCCATTGAAGGAATAATAGAATTTATCCGGCTTGAGGTCATGGCGATTCCCTGGATTGGGCTGTATCAGCTTGTCTACGAAATAGTTGACCCAGTTTTGTGTATTGGTAATGGCAGACACCCTCGGCGGCGGGCCGGTGAGATAGCCGCCGACGCCACCAATGCCTTCATCCGGCACATCCATCACCGATCTAGTGATTAATCCGCCTGCTACCAGCGACCAGTTCATTCCAACCCAGCTGGCAATGTTATCGACCCTGATCCCGGTCTCGTCATAGCTGAGAGAGATCGGCACCGAAAGGCTTCGCGTCTTGATCGTATAAATGGGAATTTGGACGTCCGGCTTCCCGGTGAACGGTCCCACATCATATGTACCCGCCTTGGCAAACGCGGCAGCTTCCGGCGAGGGAGGGACCATGTTTTGAAGAGATATGTCCTGCCCGGACACTATAGACCAAGCCGATATGGATAACGTCAAACAGATCAATAGGAACTTTTTCATTCAAAAGCGATTAATGAGTTTAAAACTTTTCGGGTAAGCTTTGATATGGCCGTCAGGTTTTCCTTATTTCAATACATATCCTATTCTAAATATTAGCGGCTGCGTCTTCGGCACCTGCTGATAGCTCAGGAAGTCCCAGAGCAGCTGTAGCTTGGTTTGTTTGAAAAACTTCCCTTTCATCGACACTTGTTTGCTGATGCCTAGCAGCCCGCTTTTGGTCCAGCGCTCAATGGCTCGCAGGTCCTGGAAGGATGAAAAAGGCGTGGTATAGTTGTATTCGAAGCCGCCGGTGGCAGACCAAGTCTTTTTTAGTTTTATTTCCAGGAAGGACCGGAGGCCGGCGCCCTGGCTGGTTACGGCAATGTGCTGGATGCCATTGCCCCACCCTACTTTGTAGCTGGCGCCAACGCCGACGACGTTGGAGTGCCCCAGCCTGTAGCCGAGGGAAAGGCCGAAGTCGGTGACGGTCGGGAAATAGTAGTTGTTATGGGTCGTCTGGAAGTTGAAGCCGTATTCAAGCCGTTTCCAGAAGGTCTTTGTCTTTTGGTCGTTGGGTTTGAAGTCGGGCATGTCCACGGTGTTGTTGCCCTGACCCAGTTTTGATAGCTTGTCCTTGTAGCCGTCGAGCTGCGATTCCGCCGACTGCAGGTTCGACTGAAGGGCGGCCGCACCATCGGGGCCCGAGGCGGACACCTGGCTCTGGATCTGCTGCGCCACCTGATCTTTGGTCTGCAGGCCAGCCAGAGACCCGGGAGAGGCGTAATTGCCCGGCAGGTGGAAGAGACCGGCCAACTGCGAGTTATTCTTCATGAAC
>Ga0105240_10012641_pt1 | contig 11639 bp, 9 predicted proteins | sample KBSC54metaG_FD_80426 | JGI IMG/M metagenome (GOLD analysis project Ga0105240, IMG submission 80426) | Corn rhizosphere microbial communities from Kellogg Biological Station, Michigan, USA - KBS C5-4 metaG | ecosystem: Host-associated > Plants > Roots > Rhizosphere > Soil | place: Michigan, USA...
CGACCTGAACTCCATCCCGACCTCTGCGGTCGAGCGCATCGAAGTGCTGAAAGACGGCGCCTCGGCCATTTACGGTTCCGACGCGATCGCCGGCGTGGTCAACATCATTCTCCGCCGCGATTACAAGGGCGTCGAGATCGGCGGCGATGCCGGCACTTCGGAAGGCAAGCATGATTACCGGTTCAACCTGACCGGCGGCATGGGCGATCTCGCGAAGGACCGCTACAACGTGTTCGGCGTCTTCGATTATTACAAGCGCGACCTGCTGCTGTTCGGCGACACCGAATTCGGCAAGACGCGAGACTTTCGCTTCACGCAGGGCGGACGCAATTCGCAATCGGCGACCGGTCTTGGCACGTGGCGTCAATTGACTGCCGCAGGCGCGCTGACCAACAACCGCCAGGCAATCTCGGAATGCGCGCAGGCGGGGGGCACCGTGATGACCGCCGCACAGGCTGTCGACGCAGGTCTCATTGCGTACAACAGCACCGCGAACGTCCCGACGAGCACGTTCTGCACTTACGACGTCAACAAGGTCCTGACTGCCTTGCCCGAGACCGAACGTTACGGCTTCCTCGGCCGTGGCACCGTCGAATTCACGCCGGCGACTGAAGGTTATGTCGAACTGGGCTATTCGAAGACGAAGACGTTCCAGACGTTCACGCAGCCGTTCTTCGCCGCGACTACCGGCCTCAAGCCGACCAGCGTCGGCCTGCAGCCGTTCACCTACAACATCAACTTCGCTCCGGGGGTGGCCGGCAACCCGTTCTCGACCCCCGCTCAGTACACAGGAAGCTTGTCGGACCTCGGCACCCGCGATGCGACGATCGACTCGAAGACCGGCCGCTTCCTCGCCGGACTCAAGTACACGTTCGCCGGCTGGGATGGCGACAGCGCGATCGGTTATTCGAAGAACGAAGTCAATTCCGATTTCGTGAACCGGTTGTCCAAGGCTGGCGTCAGCGCGGCCTTTGGTGTCCCCACTTCTTCACAACCGCCGATCCCGACCTCGACCAGTTCCGTGTACAACCTCGACAAGCCGTCGCTGAACTCCGATGCTGTCCGCGCCTCGATGAAGATTGACGTGGGACGCAAATCGACGTCAGAGCTGTCGTTCGCCGATACCAAGCTGTCCAGCGAATTCGGCAGCCTGCCCGGCGGCCCGATCGGCGTCGCGGCCGGCCTCGAGTTCCGCAACGAAAAACTGCACGATCAACCGGATCAGGCGGCGGTCAATGGCGACGTGCTCGGACAGGGCATCACGGCAACCGATGGAAAGCGCGACAGCTATGCGCTCTACACCGAATTCGCGCTGCCGATCGTCAAGGCAGTCGAGGCCCAGGCAGCCGTTCGCTACGACCACTACAGCGATTTCGGCTCGGCGGTCACGCCGAAATTCGGTATCAAGATCAAGGCTGCTCCAAGCCTCCTGATCCGCGCCAACTGGGGCCGCGGTTTCCGTGCGCCGACGCTGGTCGAGATCTCGCCGTCGGTCGCAACGTTCTTCACGCAGGTCAACGATCCGGTCACCAACACCTCGCCGAACATCTCGGGCGTGTTCGCCGGCAACCCGAACCTGAAGGCCGAAAAGTCGACCAGCACGACGATCGGCATCGTGTTCGAGCCGAGCGCGAACTTCAACATGGGGTTGAACCTGTATGAAGTTGACTGGAGAGACAAGGTGTTCGGCGATTGCTGCCAGGCCGCGGTCAACGCAGGCGGACCGAACGTCATCCGCGACCCGATCACTGGAAACATCATCACCGTGTTTTCGAACTTCGTGAACCAGGATAGCGTGATCACCCGCGGCGCCGACTTCGACGCGAAGTATTCGCTGGGTACGGGATTCGGCCGCTTCACCGGCCGGCTCAATCTGAGCTATGTCGATACGTACAAGGTCGACGGCGTCGAAGAAGCGGGCACCAACGGAGATGGCACGAACACGATTCCGCGCGTGAAGGCCTCGCTCTCGCTGGATTGGGATCAGGGCCCGTTCTCGGTCACCGGCCGGATGAACTACACGCATCACTTCTGGCAGCAACTGTTGCCGGGATCCTTCTTCGTGCCGTGCGGCGGTGTTTGCGACCCGGCCAGGGGAAACAGCGACACGCGCTTCCAGAATGGCGTGTATCCGGACTACGTGCCGCGCTACATCACGTACGATATCTTCGGCAAGTACTCGATCACGAAGAACCTGTCGATTTCCGGCTCGGTCGTCAACATCACGAACAAAGTACCGCCGTACGATCCGGGTTACAGCAGCACGAACTTGTACACGTTCGACCAGTTCGACGTGCGTGGCCGCCAGTTCCGCGTCGGCGTCCAGTACAAGATGTAATAGACAGTGTCGCAAACAAAAACGGGCCTTCGGGCCCGTTTTTGTTTGGGTTTTCGGCACGAATGTAGCGATGTGTTAGACGTCTCACGGCAAAACCGCGCGCTCGCAGTTAACGTATTGTTTCGTTACAGGGGGCGTCGGGCGATCCGACGGGAAATCCGACTGACATTTGCGTTTCTTTTTCGGGAAAGTGGCGTACAATCTCGCGCTTTGCGCACGGGGGCACGCCTTGGCCGGACTTGCGCACAACGACCGGTCCAGGGGTGCGAACTGCGGCCCACAAGGCCGCCCACCGTCTCTCTTACAAATATCCAGTGCAAGGGAATTGTTGCCATGTTGCTTAACAAGTTAAAGGGCGCCGCCTGCGCCTCCGTAATTCTTCTGTGCGTGGGAATTTCGCTGGTCAGCGCGCAAACGCCGCCACCCGCTCCCGCAACGCCCGCCGCCGCAAGTCCCGTCCCCGCAAGTCCCGCCCCCGCCACCCCGCCCACCGACGCAGCGCCTGCCAACCTGCCCACAGCCGGCAGCGGCCCCATCACCACCAATGTCGAGAACCCGTACGGCCTGAAGGCGCTCTGGGAACAAGGCGACATGGTCGCGAAGACGACGCTCAGCATCCTGTTCATCATGTCGCTGGGCAGCTGGTACATCATTTTCACGAAGGTCTATGAGCAGGCCAAGATCCGCCGCCAGGGCAACGAGGCCGACAAGTCGTTCTGGACCGCAGGCACGGTGCGTCAGGGGGCCGATGCGCTGAAAGAAGCGAGCCCGTATCGCTTCATCGCCGAACAGGGACTGGAAGCGACGAAGAAGCACGACGGCCTGCTCGGGCAGATCGACCTCAACAGCTGGATCGCGATGTCGATCCAGCGCGCCACCGAGAACGTGCAGAGCCGTCTTTCCGACGGCCTCGCGTTCCTCGCGACCGTGGGTTCGACCGCTCCGTTCGTCGGACTGTTCGGAACCGTCTGGGGCATCTACAACGCGCTGGTCAAGATCGGGGTGTCGGGCCAGGCGTCGATCGACAAGGTGGCCGGTCCGGTCGGCGAATCGCTGATCATGACGGCGATCGGCCTGGCGGTCGCGGTGCCGGCGGTGCTTGGCTACAACTGGCTCGTGCGTCGCAACAAGGCGACCCTCGACCGCGTCCGCGCGTTCGGCAGCGACATCCACGCGGTCCTGCTGGCCAACACACCGCGCTAGAGGATCGCCCATGGCGATGAACGTAGGCTCGGCGGGCGACGACGAGGAAGAAGTCGTCTCCACCATCAACACGACTCCGCTCGTCGACGTGATGCTGGTGCTGCTGATCATCTTCCTGATCACGATTCCGGTCGTCACCACCTCGATCAAGGTCGACCTGCCGCGCGAGAAGAACCAGATCCGTGTCACGAAGCCGGAGAACGTGATCATCTCGGTGGACCAGAAGGGCCGCATCTTCGTCTACGACTCGCAGATCAAGGGCACGCGCGACCTGATCGATCGACTGAAGGTGTTCGCCAAGAAGGTGCCGCAGCCCGAGGTGCAGATTCGCGGCGACGGCCGCGGCTCGTACGATTCGGTCGGCCGCGTGATCTATGCGGTGCAGCGCGCCGGAATCACCAAGGTCGGCTTCATCACCGACCCGACGGTCGTCAACTGACCGTAAGCGGAAGGAACTGCGATGGCAATGAACGTAGGCTCAGGCAACTCCAACGACCAGGACGTGATGATCGACATCAACACCACGCCGCTGATCGACGTGATGCTGGTGCTGCTGATCATGCTGATCATCACGATCCCGATCCAGCTGCATGCGGTCAACATGGACATGCCGATCGGCAATCCGCCGCCGCCGCTGGTCAAGCCGGAGATCGTCAAGATCGACATCGATCCGCAGAGCATCGTGTACTGGAACGGCATTGCCGTGAGCAGCCGTGCCGAGCTCGAATCGAAGATGCATGCGGCGGCGACGCAGCCGACGCAGCCCGAGGTTCACCTGCGCCCGAACAAGGCCGCCAAATATGATGTCGTCGCCGGCGTGATGGCTTCGGCGCAGCGCCTCGGGCTGACCAAGATCGGGATCATCGGCAGCGAACAGTTCCTGGAATAATCACTGGCAGCCCAAAAGGAGGCCGGTAACCCCGGTGTCACCGCGGCACAGGCCGTGAGGTGACAGGAGTCATTCCGAAATGGATTACGCAAGTTCTCAGCGCAATGCAAAGAAACACCTGGTCGGCCTGACCGGTGTGATCGCGCTGCACGTCTTCATCATCTATGCGCTGGTCACAGGCATGGCGAACAAGATGGTGAAGGTGATGGTCAAGCCCCTCGAGACGAAGATCATCGAGGAGTTCATTCCGCCACCGCCTCCGCCGCCCCCGCCGCCACCGCCGAAGAAGATCGAGCCGGTGCCGCCGAAGGTCCAGGCGCCGCCTCCGCCGCCATTCGTTCCGCCGCCGGAAGTCGTCGTGCAGGCGCCGGCGCCACCGGTGATCTCGGCCGTCACCCAGGCGCCGCCGGTGGTCGAGCCGGTGATCGCGCCGCCGCCTCCGCCCGCGCCGCCGGCACCGGTCGCAGTCGTCGCGCCACCGGCGCCGCCACCGAAGCCCCGAGTGCGTTCGGGCGTGACGCCGCTGAAGAAGGAAGAGTGCAATTATCCGCGCGAAGCGCTGCGCAAAGGCGTGGCCGGTGGCGACTTCATGACGCTGCTCAACATCGATCCGAGCGGCAACGTGACGAACGTCGAAGTGCTGGAAGGCAAGCGCACCGATGGTTTCGAGCGCGAGCTGAAGCGTTGCCTGATGAACTGGAAATTCGAGCCCGATCCCGAGAAATACCAGGTCAAGGCGCCGTTCGAATTCAAGCTGACCGAATAAGCGCGGGCCCGATCGCACGGTAGAAGGCCGCCAACGATGGCGGCCTCTTTCATGATCAGCGCTTGGGTCGAAATGGATAGCCGTTTTGGAGTTGTCGCTTCCCGGCCGTCACATCTCAGCGCTCGTGCAATGCAGTGCTGACGCCGAACCAGTAGAAGATGCCCAGCGGAATCGCGACGAGCAGGAGCTTGTGCAGCGAAAACGACTCGAAGCTCGCCAGGCTTGCGACATTGAGCGACAGGATTTCTCCGCCGGAAAGGAATCCGATCCCGACCAGGAACCCGAGCCCGCCCATTGCCGGGACGATCCAGCGTTGCAGCGAGCGCGCCGGCCTCGCCGGCAGCTTCGCCATCACGCTTGCTGTAAACCCGCCGTCTTCGAGATAAGAGGTCGCGGCCGCGTCGCGCATCAGCAACGAATCGAGCCATTCATCATCGTCCCGCGCAGTGTCGTTCGGGACAGGATGTCGATCGGGATTCGTCATGATGTGATTCCTCAGGCCTGGTTCAGCGCGATGCAGCGCCCGGCGCCCACGCGGCGAGCACCTTGCGCAATTTCTGTTTCGCCCGCAGCACGTTCGATTTCAGCGTTCCCAGCGGGCAGCCCAGCACGAATGCCGCCTCTTCGTGCGAGAGGTCCTGATAGTAGCAATGCACGATCGCCGCGCGCTCCGCCGCGGAGAGCGTCGCAAGCGCCCTGGCGAGATCGAGCTTCATTGCGCTTCCCGTCGCGAGCGACGGCCCGCGCTGGTCTTCCGGCAAGTGCTCGGGCAACTCTTCCTCCGGATGCGCCGAGCGCACGTGCGCGAGGAAGCAGTTGTAGGCGATCCGGTAGATCCACGTCGAGAACTTCGCGTCGCCGCGGAACTGCCGCAGGTTGCGGTAGACCTGAACGAATGTGTCCTGCGCCAGGTCGTCGGCGAGCGCATCGTTGCCGCACGCGAGCCGGCGCAACAGCGATCGCACCGCCGATTGATGCCGGCGAGTGAGCTCGGCGAACGCATGGCGGTCGTCACCGGCCAGGCAACGGGCGACCAGCACCGCATCGGGCAGATCGGAAGCGGCCGGCTTCGTCACGGGGAGCGGCCGCGGCCTCGCGTCGGGGCCGACAGTTGCGGCGGTTGCGGCGCGCATCCGCTGCGACGGCGCGCCGAGGACTGCCTCAGACACATATCCGGTCATGCGCGCATTCTGCCGTATGCTCAGGCCTCACGGTTCGCCTGCGGGCCGGATCCCGGAGACTTGTCTTTCCTGCCTTCTAGCCGCCAGACGATCACGTAACCGATGCCGATCAACAGCGGAATCATGCCGACACCCCACGGCGCATGCCGGTCTTCGAGAGTCAGGAAGAAAAGCATCAGGCCGAGGCCGACCGCGATCAGCACCACGCCTTTGGACAGCGGCGAGCGCGAATCTTCCGCCGGCTTGTCAATGAACAGGTCGGGCGGGATCGGCAAGCCCTTTTCCGCGAGCTTGACCACGGTCTCGTGGATGCGTTTCGTGCGCTGCGACCGGTGGACCAGAATCGCGATCACGATGATGACCGGCGTGCAGAACACCAGGATCACCGACATCAGCGCGACCAGGCCCGTCATGCTGTCCAATTCCACTTTTCGCTCTCCCGTCTCGGTTTACAGGCACTTGGATGCAGTGGGGCAGCCGATCGGATTCATCCAATCGTCATGCTATGATAAACGCTCTGTTTCGCGCCATTCCCCGACCTCCCTTCGCGTCTTAATGCACCGATTCCGGCCCTTTGTCTTCGCCCTGGCGAGCCTCACGCTGACACTGCTTTCGGGTTTCGCCACCGGTGAAGATTCGGTCAAGCTGGACTTCGTCAACGCCGACATCGAAGCGGTCGTCAAGGCCGTCGGCGAAATGACCGGGCGCACCTTCATCCTCGATTCCAAGGTGCGCGGCACCGTCAACGTCGTATCGGGGAAGCCGGTCCCGAAGAGCCTTGTCTATCCGATGCTGCAATCGGCGCTGCGCGCGCAGGGATTCGTCACCGTCGATGGCCCGGGCTATGTGAAGATCGTCCCCGAGGCCGAAGGCAAGACCAACCCGATGCCGGTGATCCAGGGCACGGTGAATGCGCGCGGCGACCAGCTCGTCACGCAGGTCTACACGCTGAAGAACGAATCGGCGGCGCAGATGGTCAACGTGCTGCGGCCGCTGATCACCGCCAACAACACGATCGCCGCGTACCCCGCGACCAACTCGCTGATCATCACCGACTATGCCGACAACCTGCGGCGGATCGAGCGCGTCATCGAATCGATCGACCGCGCGGCCGGCGCGGAACCGGTGATCGTCCCGGTCCTCAACGCATCGGCGATGGACCTCGCGCAGACGCTGAACCGGATCCTCGTCGAGCCCGCCTCGAACGTGCCGGGCGCCGCCACCGAGCCGACGCAGCGCGTGACGATCGTTCCCGATCCGCGGTCGAACACGATCCTGCTCCGCTCGGAGAACCCGCTTCGCCTCGCCCGCGTCAGAGCGCTGATCGAGCAGCTCGACACGCCGACGTCGAAGACCGGGAACGTCCACATCATGTACCTGAAGAACGCCGATGCGACCAAGGTCGCGCAGACGCTGCGCTCGGTGATGAACGGCGAGGCTGCCGCGCCCGCCGTGGTCACGCCGCTGACGAGCACGACGCCTCTCGGCGCGAGCGCCGGCATGGCGCCGGGGGCTCCGGCGCAGCCCGCGATCGTGGCGAATCCGTTCCAGCCGACCGGGTCCGGCTCGTCGTCGATGGTGAACGGCGTGACGATCCAGGCCGACACGACCAACAACGCGCTGATCATCAACGCGCCGGAAGCGATCTACAACAACCTGCGCGCGGTGGTCGAGCTGCTCGACGTGCGCCGCGCGCAGGTCTTCGTCGAGGTTCTCGTCTGCGAGATCACCGCGGAGAAGGCGGCCGAATTCGGCATCCAGTGGCAGGCGCTCAACGGCCTGTCCAGCAACAACACGCAGGTGATCGGCGGCACCAACTTCAACGCGCGCGGCTCCGGCGGCAACATCATCGATACCGCGGTCAACATCGGCTCGGCCGGGCAGGGGCTCAATCTGGGCATCGTCCGCGGCCAGGTGTTCATTCCGGGCATCGGCACGATAGCCAACCTGGGCCTCTTGGCGCGCGCGCTCGAGTCCGACGTCAATGCGAACATCCTGTCGACGCCCAACCTGCTGACGCTCGACAACGAGCAGGCACAGGTGGTGATCGGCCAGAACGTGCCGTTCATCACCGGCCAGTACGCGCAGACCGGAACGCAGACGACGCCCACGCCGTTCCAGACGATCGAGCGCCGCGACGTCGGCCTCACGCTGCGCGTGAAGCCGCAGATCACCGAGGGCGGGACGGTCCGCATGTCGATCTTCCAGGAAGTGTCGAGCGTCCAGGACCTGACGATCAACAACGCGTCGGGACCGATCACCAACAAGCGGTCGCTCGAAACGAACGTGCTGGTCGACGACGGACAGATCATCGTCCTCGGCGGACTGTTGCAGGACGCGCTGTCGAACGGCGAGGACAAGGTTCCGGTGCTCGGCGACGTGCCGGGGTTCGGCAGTCTCTTCCGTTACGGAACGCGCAAGCGGACGAAGACCAACCTGATGATCTTCCTGCGGCCCACGGTGATTCGCGATGCGGCCAGCGCGCAGGGCCTGTCCAACGACCGCTACGACTACGTGATCGGCGCGCAGAAGAAGTCGTCGCCGGACGAGCGGTTGTACTGGCCCGATACCAGCACTCCCGAGCTGCCGCAGCGCCCGGCGAAGTAACTGCACGATGGCGAGCGCCGCCGAAACTCTTCCCGGTTCGTTCCCGCACGCGGCGCGCATCGCGTATGCATTCGCGCAGGCGCAAGGCGTGCTGCCGGGCGCCGATGAAGGCGTCGCCGTGATCGTCTATACGCGGCCCAATGCGTCGGCCGACGGCATCTCGGAGGTGAGGCGGATTCTGGCGCGGCCGGTGCGCGCCGAACCGGTCAGCGCCGAGCGCTTCGCGGTGATGCTGGCGCGCGCATACAACCAGGCAGGCGATGCAGCGGGCAGCCCCGCGATCGCTGCGCGCGTCGCCTCCGATCTCGCCGGCGAGAAGGACCTGTCGGCGCTCCTGCAGGACCTGCCGCAATCGGAAGACCTGCTGGCCGGCGACGATGCATCGGCAGCAGCCCCGGTGGTGCGGACGATCAATGCGATCCTGCTCGAGGCGCTGCGCGAGCGCGCATCGGACGTGCACTTCGAGGCGTTCGAGGGACGCTCGTCGGTGCGCTTCCGCGTCGACGGCGTGCTGCGCGAAGTGCTGGAGCCGCCGCGCGCGCTGCATGCGGCGCTGGTGTCGCGGCTGAAGATCATGGCCAACCTCGACATCGCGGAAAAACGCCTGCCGCAGGACGGACGGATCACGCTGAAGCTCGGCGACAAGCCGGTCGACGTGCGCGTGTCGACGGTGCCCACCGGCGCGAGCGAACGCGTGGTGCTGCGGCTGCTCGACAAGGATTCGGCGCGGCTCGATCTCGCCGTCCTCGGGATGGCCGACGATACGCTCGAGGCGGTCGACGCGCTGGTGCAGCGGCCGCACGGCATCGTGCTGGTCACGGGTCCGACCGGGTCCGGCAAGACGACGACGCTCTACGCCTCGCTGTCGCGGCTGGACCGCGCACACCACAACATCATGACGGTCGAGGATCCGATCGAATATGCGCTCGACGGCGTCGGGCAGATCCAGGTCAACCCGCGGATCGAGCTCACTTTCGGCCGCGCGCTGCGCTCGATCCTGCGCCAGGATCCCGACGTGATCATGATCGGCGAGATCCGCGATGCGGAGACCGCGCAGATCGCGGTGCAGGCGAGCCTCACCGGCCACCTCGTGCTGGCGACCTTGCACACCAACGACTCGGCGAGCGCGGTGACGCGGCTGGCCGACATGGGGATCGAGCCGTACCTGCTCGCCTCGAGCCTGCTCGGCGTGCTGGCGCAGCGGCTGGTCCGCAAGCTCTGCCCGCATTGCGCCGAAGCGTACACGCCGACGGCGGACGAGCGCGCGCTGATCGATCGCCTGGGCGGCGCACATGTCGCGCGGCTTTACCGCCCTCGCGGCTGCGCCGAATGCAATCACACCGGCTATTCCGGGCGCACCGGAATCTACGAGCTGCTGCCGGTCGACGATGCGGTCCGCGCGATCATCCACGAGCGGCGCAGCGAGCGCGACCTGCGCGCGCACATGACGAAAGCCGGCGTCCGCACGCTCGGCCACGACGCGGCGCGCTGGCTCGACGGCGCCACGTCGCTCGCGGAGGTCATGCGCGTCTGCGAGACGGCCTGAGGCCGATGCCGAGCTTTCGCTACGAGGCGCTCGACGGCGACGGCCGCAGCCGCTACGGCAGCATCGAAGCGCTGACGCCGCGCGCGGCGCGCGATGCGCTGCGCGCGCAGGGCCTGGCGCCGGTCGACGTCGAAGCCGCGCGCGAAACTGCGGCGACCGCGCAGCGCTGGCATCCGGGATTGCGCGCCGACGATGTGAGCCTCGTCACCCGCCAGCTGGCGACGCTGCTCGTGTCCGGGACGCCGCTCGAGCAGGCGCTCGCGGCGGTCTCGCAGCAGGCCGATCGCGCCGCGGTGCGCAAGACGCTCGAGCGCGTCCGCGCCGGCGTCGTCGCCGGCCAGAGCCTCGCGCAGGCGATGAGCGCCGACCCGCAGACGTTCTCGGCGCTCTATCGGGGGCTCGTCGCCGTCGGCGGCGAGACCGGGCAGCTCGCCGGCGTGCTCGCGCGGCTCGCCGATTATCTCGAGGCGCGGCAGGCGCTGCGGCAGAAGATCAGCCTCGCGCTGATCTATCCGACGCTGGTCGCGATCATCGCGGTCGCCGTGATCGCCGCGCTGATGTTCTACGTCGTCCCGCAGGTCGTCGCCGTGTTCCAGCAGTCGCGGCAGACGCTGCCCTGGCTCACCCGCGCGCTGATCGCGTTCAGCGCATTCGTCCGCGCGACGTGGCCGCTGTGGCTGCTCGCCGCCGCGGTGCTGGTCGTCGCCTTCATCCTCGGCTGGCGCCGCGAAGCGATACGCGCGCGGATGCAATCGGTCCTGCTCGGCTTGCCTGGCGTCGGCAAGCTGCTGGGCGGGCTCGACACCGCGCGCTTCGCAAGCACGCTGGCGATCCTCGTCGCGAGCGGCGCGCCGCTGATTCGCGCGCTCGACGCGGCGAGCGGCGTGCTGTGGCTGATCCCGATGCGGGTTGCGGCGAAGGCCGTCGCGCAGCGCGTGCAGCAGGGCGTGTCGCTGTCGCGCGCAATGGATGAAGCCGGCGTGTTCCCGCCGCTCTTCGTGCATCTTGTCGCGAGCGGCGAAGCGAGCAGCCGGCTGCCGGCGATGCTCGAGCGCGCGAGCGCGCAGCAGGAGCGCGAGGTCGAGCGCAGGCTCGCCTGGCTGACCGGA
>Ga0105240_10012645_pt1 | contig 11637 bp, 13 predicted proteins | sample KBSC54metaG_FD_80426 | JGI IMG/M metagenome (GOLD analysis project Ga0105240, IMG submission 80426) | Corn rhizosphere microbial communities from Kellogg Biological Station, Michigan, USA - KBS C5-4 metaG | ecosystem: Host-associated > Plants > Roots > Rhizosphere > Soil | place: Michigan, USA...
GCCGGTAGTAGGCCTCGTCCTCAGTCAGGTGGAGGCTCGCCGCGGCGACCAGCCGAAGCGCAGTGATCCCCAGGGCCAGCAGCACGACGCCGCGGCCAAGGCCGCCGCCCGGCGCCTTCACCAGACGGCCCGCGACGTGGTGATGTAGTTCCAGACCGCGGCCACCACGGCGCCGGCGACGCCGGCCACCCACCAGGAGGGGCCCCGCTCGAAGACCATGGTCGCCACCGCCACATTGGCGGCCAGCGGTACGCTGCAGAGCAGGACAAACTTGAAGTAGCCGACCAGGAGGCCGAGGCCCTTCTTGCGCCGGTCGCGATAGGTCACCGCGTTGTTGATCAGATAGTTCGAGGTCATGGCGCCCAGCGCCGCCCCAAGCTGGGCCGCGGAGAAGCCGAAATGCAGCAGCGAGCGCAGGATCGCCAGGTGGACCACCACCCCGCTCGCACCCACCAGGGCGAACATGATGAAGCGCGGCGAGATGACATCGCGCGAGAGCTTGGCGGCGAGCAGGCCCAGGTATTGGACGACCACGCCCTCGTCGAGCTTGGAATCGCCGGCCACGCGGGCGCGGAACTCATAGGGCATCTCCAGGTAGCGGGGCGGCGTCTTCTGCGAGGCCAGGATGTCGAACAGCACCTTAAAACCGGAAGTGGCCAGCGCCGGGGCCACGGCTTCCACGAGCTCGCGGCGGATCATGAAGAAGCCGCTCATCGGATCGGTGACGTCGGCCCGCAGCACGCGGCGCCCGAGCCAGTTGGCGAGCCGGCTGCCGGCCTCGCGGGTGGCGCCGAGCGCCGAGGCGTCCGACCCGGCCGTGGCGAGGTAGCGGCTCCCCACCACGATGTCGGCGCGGTCTTCCTGCAGGGCGCGCAGCATCTTGGGCAGCAGGGTCTCGTCGTGCTGCAGGTCGCCGTCGATCACCGCAACGAAGGGCGCGGCGCTGGCCATGGCGCCTTCGATCACCGCGCCCGCCAGGCCGCGGCGGCCGATGCGGTGCAGGCAGATGACCCTGGGATCGACCGCGGCGATCGCCTTGACGGTGGCGGCGGTGCCGTCAGGGCTGTCGTCGTCGACGAAGATCGCCTGCCAGACCACGCCTTCCAGCGCCGCCTCGAGCTTGGCCAGCAGGGGCCGGACGTTGGGCGCTTCCTTGAAGGTCGGGATCACCACCCCGAGCTCCAGCGGCGCGGCGGCGGCGGAAGCCGTCGTGCGCGGGACAGGTTGTCGACGCAAGGGAGCCCCGGTCGGTACGGCCATTCGCCCTCATACCCGCCGCGCCCTGGCCTGGAAACCGTCTGATGGCGCGCCGCCCCGTCGCAGTTCGCAGGACGACCGCAGACGCCTGCGCCACGGCCTCGCGCCCGGCGGTCGGGCGGGCTAAGGAAGCCCTGGGGACGGCGGGGACACGCGTGGACTTGCACGAGGACGGCAGATCATCGCTGATCCGGCTCTATCTCGAGCGCCGGGCGGACTTGGTGCGGTTCTTCACCGCGCGCCTGCGTTCGCCCGCCGCCGCCGAGGATCTGGTGCAGGACATCTACGTTCGGCTCTCCGGCCTGGACCAGCCCGGCGACCTCCAGAACCCTGTGGCCTACCTCTATCGGCTCGGCTCCAACCTGATGCTCGACCGCCTCCGGGGCGAGCGGCGGATGGCCAACCGCGACGGCGCCTGGCTGGACAGCCAGACCAGCCGGGTCGGCGGCCATGAGGTCTCCGCCGAGCCCAGCGCCGAGGCGGCGGTGGCCGCGCGGCAGCGGCTCGCCCTCTTGAACCGCGCGCTCGAGGAGCTTTCGCCCCAGACCCAGCGGGTCTTCCGGATGCACAAGTTCGAAGGTCTCAGCCACCCGGAAGTGGCCGCCGCGCTCGGCATCTCCAGGAGCGCGGTCGAGAAACATATGATGGCCGCCTTGAAACACCTGCTTGCCAAGCTGCCATGATCCGCAGAACACGTTCTTCGGAGGCGCGGGCTTCGCCGTGGCGTCATCTCATCGAAGGCGGTGGCGCTTTGTCTCCGTGGACCAGGGACTGATGCGTAGGACCGACGACTTCCAGGGCGAAGGTCGGGTTGCCGAGGAGGCGGCCAGCTGGTTCGCGCGCCTCCAGGGAGAGGCTGCGACCGGCGACGACTGGCTGGCCTTCGAGCGCTGGCTGCAGTCGTCGCCGGCGCACGCCGACGCCTATGACCGGCTGGAGCGACTCTGGGTCGACCTCGACTATGCGCCGCTGGCGCAGGGCCTGGGCGGCCGGCCGTTGCTGGCGGCGCGCCGGCGCGAACGGCGAACGCAGACGGCCCGCGCACCGTGGATCGCGGTCGCGGCGTCGCTGGCCGCCGGCTTGGCGGTGGTGGTCGGCCTCGGCCTGCGCCCGCCCCGCGCGGCGGTGGCCACCTACCAGACGGCGCCTGGCCAGACGCGGCTCGTCACGCTTTCCGACGGCAGCCGCATCCGGCTGAACGCCGCCTCGAAAATCAGCGTCAGCCTGAGCCGCGACACGCGCCGGGTGGATATGGCCGACGCGGAGGCGGCGTTCGACGTCGCCCACGATGCGCAGCGACCCTTCCTGATCTTTGTGGGCGACCGGCAGGTCCGGGTGGTCGGCACCGAGTTCAACCTGCGCCATCGGGCGGCCTTCGTGGACCTGACGGTGCGCCGCGGCGTGGTCGAGGTGCGCCCGGCCGACGGCCAGGACGCCGCGCCGGTCCGGCTGACCGTGGGCCAGGAGCTGACCCACACCGACGGCCAGGCCGACCAGATCGTGAAGGCCGCCGACCCGGCCGCCGCCTTCGCCTGGACGTCGGGCCAGCTGATCTACCGCGACCAGCCGCTGTCCGAGGTCGCCGCCGACCTCTCCCGCCGCTTCGGCAGCCCGGTGCGCACCGCCGACGCCCGCACGGGGGGCTTGCGGTTCACCGGCGTCCTGGTCACCGACGACGAAGCCTCCGTGCTGCGCCGGCTGGAGGCCTACGCCCCCGTACGCGCCGAGCGCACCGCCGACGGCGTGGTCCTGCGCCGCCGTTAGGCATTGGCCGCGCGCAGCGCCTGCATCAGGCTTCCCGAATAGGCGGCCGCGCCCACGTGGGTGAGCGGCGCCTCGGTGTCCGCCCAGATCTCGCCGCCCAGGTCGCGCCAGCGCCGGCAGAAGGCGTAGTCCTCCGAAAGGTACTGCCCGGTTTCCGGCTCGATCATGGTCTCGAAGACCATCACCGCCTGCTCGGCGCGCCCGTCGACCATGTCGCCCATCCTGGCCGTGAGCTCGGGGTGCGCCTCCACCAGCCGCTGCATCGCCGCTCGCGCCACCAGGAGGAAGCCGGTGCCGACATAGGCCACCTTGGCCATGCCGCCCTCGATCTCCACCGACGAGTCGGGGGTCGGGATGAAGCGGATGACATAGCCCAGCGCCGCGGCGGCTAGGTCCGGGGCGTCGGCCTTGGCCGCGGCGCGGGCCTTTTCCCAGTCGATGAACTTCAGGGGATAGACCCCGCCGATCAGCCGCTTGTCGGCGGCCAGCAGGCGGAACAGGTTCTCCGGCGCAAAGCCGATGTCGGCGTCGCAGAACAGGATGTGCGTCGCCTGCGGGTGCGCCAGGAACCGCGCCGCCAGCCGGCTGCGGGCGCGGGTGATCAGGGCGTCGCCGCCCATCAGGTCGACCGTCAGGCCCACGCCGCGCTCGCGGCAGGCGGTCTGCAGGGCCAGCACCGACTGCATGAACTGCAGGTTGACCAGGCCGCCGTAGCAGGGCGTCGCCAGGTAGACGTGCGGCTGGGCGGGTGGCGGCATCGGGTCTCCGAGGGTTCAGGCCGGCTGCGGGTTCTGAAGGAAGCTTTCCACCAGATCGTCGTAGAGGTCGAACCGCTTGTAGGCGCGCAGCTCCGGCGTCGCGCGCCGCCAGGCCTCGGCGAAGGCGGCGAGCCGCGCAGGGTCCCGGGCGAGGCTCGCGAGTGGCGCCAGCCAGACGCGGATAGTGAACAGGGCGCCGCCGGTGCGCGGCAACCGGCGCAGGGTCTGGCGCTCGACGCGCAGGTGGAGCGCGCGTCCGGCGTGGCGAGGATCGATCTCGCCGATATGGGCGCGGATCGGCGTCGAGGACGGGGTGTGCAGGGCGTCGGAGTTGAGCACCGTCCAGTTGCGCCGCTCCAGCACCAGCTCCGGCCGCAGGCCCTCGAACACCCGTTGCACGCGGGCCAGGAAGCGGTCGGCAAACCCGGTCACCGGGCCGTGCAGCTCGGCGAGGCTGCGGCCAACCACCGCCTCGGCGGTGAAGAAGCTCCCGGCGGAGAGCGACAGCGCGGTCAGCCGCCACTGATCGTCGCGCTTTTCCATCAGGCAGAGGTCGTCCGGCACGCGCCGGGCGGCGGCGTAAAGCGGCGGTAGGTCGGGCGGCGCGGGGGCCGGCCCCAGGGCGGCGCTCACCAGCTCCGCCGCCTCCCGCTGCCCCTCCAAAGAGTCCGCGGTGGCGGCCCAGACCAGGTCCCGGCGGGTCTCGAACAGCGGGTCCTTGCGCGCGGCGGGGTCGGGCTCGCCGCCCTCCAGCCAGGCCGTGAGCGGGATGGGCCTGAGGCCGATCTGAAAGTCCGCGGCCTCCTCCCACGGGCGGTGGCGCAGGCTCACCGCACGAGGCCCAGCCGCCGCGCGAGGACCCAGATCAGGTAGGCGACGGCGATGCCGACGGTGTCGGCCACGAGGTCCGGCCAGTTGCCGTCGCGGCCCCAGCCCATGTTGGCCTGCAGCACCTCGACCATGGCCCCGAAGAACAAGGCGAAGACCGCGATCGCCCAGCGCCGGCGGGTGGAAAGCACCAGGCCGGCAAGCGTCAACACCGTCCAGGCCGAGCCGTGCTCGGCCTTGTCCCAGATCAGGCCGACGCCCGGGACCTCGCGCTCGGGCGCGAGCGTCATGTAGAGCAGGACCAGGCAGGCCACGGCGTAGAGGCCTAAGCGCACGCGGCGCGGCAGGCGGGCGAGGGGAAGATCGAGTCGGCGCATCCGGCCTTACTTGCACGTCCGCGCCGGCCTCTCTAGCGTCCGCCGCCTTGGGAGCATCTGGAGTTGCGCGCCATGGCGGCCCGGCCTGGGATCGAGGCGGTGATCTGGGATTTCGGCGGGGTGTTCACCTCCTCGCCGTTCGAGGCCTTCAACCGCCTGGAAGCGCAGCTCGGGGCGCCGAAGGACCACATCCGCCGGGTCAACGCCGCCAACCACCACGAGAACGCCTGGGCGCTGTTCGAGCGGGCGGAGATCGACGCGGCGCGATTCGACGAGCTGTTCCTCGAGGAATCGACCGCGCTGGGTTTCCCGATCCGCGGCGCCGACGTCCTGCCCAAGCTCTCCGGCGAGCTGCGGCCGCGGATGGTGGCGGCGCTGAAGGTCTGCAAGCAGCACTTCAAAGTGGGCTGCATCACCAACAACGTCGTCTCGACCCACAGCCCCGGCCAGAACGAGGTGCAGCAGGCCGCCGGCGCCATGGGCCAGGTGCTGCCCTACTTCGACGCCGTCATCGAGAGCAGCAAGGCAGGCGTGCGCAAGCCCGATCCGAAGATCTACCTGATGATGTGCGAACTCCTGGCCGTCGCGCCCGGGGCCTGCGTCTACCTCGACGACCTGGGGATCAACTGCAAGCCGGCCGCCGCGCTCGGCATGACCGCCATCAAGGTGGTGGATGTGGACCAGACGCTGGCGGACCTCGCGCGGGCGACCGGCCTGACGTTCGACGCGGAGGCCGTCGCATGACCCGGCCGGCGAAGATCGGCGCCGACGCAGCCCTGCGGCAGCGGCCGCTCTGGACCAAGGCGGATGGCGCGCGCGACGCGATCCAGCGGACCTACCGCTTCGCCGACTTCACGGCCGCCTTCGCCTTCATGACCCGCTGCGCCCTGACCGCCGAGAAGCTCGACCACCATCCGGAGTGGTTCAACGTCTACAACCGCGTGGACGTGACGCTCACCACCCACGACGCGGACGGCGTGACCGAGCTGGACGTCAAGCTCGCCACCTTCATGGACATGGCGGCGAAGTCGGCGGGCGCCAAGGAAGACTGACCGGGCGCCGGCAGTCTCGCCCCCAACCTACGTCATCCTCCGGTCGCCCGAAGAGGCGATCGGGGGGATCCATGATCGCAAGCGATGACCCTGTCACCCGCGACGACGCCGCGCTCCATTCCACTGCGCGGAGGTGATGGATTCCCCGCATCAGCCTGCGGCTGACCGGAGGATGACGAAAAAAAGGGGGCGGCGGCCGGGCGGGGCCAGGTCCTTGACTTGCCCAGGCCCGCAGGCTCGCATCGTCCATGAGAAACATGGCCGGGATGGCGTCTGAGGACGCCGCCGGCTCAGCGGTATCTTGGGGAACAAAGACCATGCCAGGACGTGTCGCAGGCAAGAAGGCGTTCATCACCGGCGGCGCGCAGGGGCTGGGCGCGGCCATGGCGCGGCGTCTGGCCGCCGAGGGCGCCAAGGTCTCGGTGGCCGACATCAATCTCGACGGCGCCCAGGCGGTGGCCGCGGAGCTGAACGCGGCGCATGGGGAAGGCACGGCCTTCGCCTTTCCCCTGGACGTCACCAAGGAGGAGCAGTGGGTCTTCGCCCTGGAAGAGGCCGACGAGGCCATGGGCGGCATTTCGGTGTTGGTCAACAACGCCGGCATCAGCCTGGGCGGCGACATCGAGAGCCTCACCTTCGAGGACTGGAAGAAGGTGATGAGCGTCAATGTCGACTCGGTGTTCCTGGGGACCAAGCACGCGCTGAAGTACATGCGCGCCAACCAGCCGGGCTCGATCGTCAACATCTCGTCGATCGCGGGCCTGATCGCGGCGCACAATTCGCCGAGCTACAACGCCTCCAAGGCGGCGGTCTGGCTGCTGTCCAAGGGCATCGCCCTGCACTGCGCCAAGCAGGGGCTGGATATCCGCTCCAACTCCATCCACCCGACCTTCATCGACACGCCGATCCTCGACCCGCTGCGCCAGCGGTTCGGCAAGGAGGAGGCCGAGGCCAAGCTGGGCCGCCAGGTGCCGATGGGCCACATCGGCGAGCCGGACGATATCGCCAACGCCTGCCTCTACCTGGCCTCGGACGAGAGCAAGTTCATGACCGGCGCCGAGCTGAAGCTCGACGGCGGCATCAGCGCCATGTGATCAGTTGGCGACGATGGCGCCGACCAGCAGGCGCGCGCCGGGGCGCTTGAGGATCAGGTCGGTCTGGCGCTGCAGGGCCTGGGCGATGAAGTCGGCGTTGGGCTCGGCCCCCGAGGGCAGGCCGGCTGCATAGGTCTCCACCACCTGGACATAGGCCGCGCGCAGCCGCGGCAGCGACAGCTCGGCATATTCGCGCAGCTTGGGGTCGGGAACCTCCAGGCCGCAGTCGACGGTGAGCACGCCGCGCCGTCCGTCCGCCTTGATCGTGGTGCCGGTGAGCGTGTTGAGGGCGACGTAGTTCGGGCCGCCCGTCTTCTTCTTCTCGGGCGCGGCCAGGGCCGCGGGCGCCAGGGCGGCCGCCAGGAGGATCACGCTTACGAGGTCGCGCCGATGCATGGCCCGGCCTATCGCGATTATGGTTAGCGGTCTCTTTACGCGCGGCTGCGACAAGGGCGTGACGACGGAAGATTCGCCGCCTGCGGAGCGCGCCTTGAGCCGATTTGCGCCGACCACTCTGGACCTCGACGGCAAGGTCATCCTGGTGACCGGAGGCACCGGCTCGTTCGGCCGGCGGTTCGTCGAGACGGTGCTGGCGCGCTGCCGGGCCCGCAAGCTGATCGTCTATTCTCGCGACGAGCTGAAGCAGAGCGAGATGCAGCAGGACCTGGCCGAGCGCTTCGGGCCGGAGAAGCTTTCGACCCTGCGGTTCTTCCTGGGCGACGTGCGTGACCGCGAGCGGCTTATCCTGGCGCTGCGCGGGGTCGACCTGGTGATCCACGCCGCGGCGCTGAAACAGGTGCCGGCCGCTGAGTACAACCCCTCGGAGTGCATCCACACCAATGTGCTGGGCGCGGAGAATGTGGTCTGGGCCTGCCTGACCAACCGCGTGAAGCAGGTCATCGCCCTTTCCACCGACAAGGCCTGCAACCCGATCAACCTCTACGGCGCGACCAAGCTGGCCTCGGACAAGACCTTCGTGGCCGCCAACAACCTCTCGGGCGACATCGGCACGCGCTTCGCCGTCGTGCGCTACGGCAACGTGGTGGGCTCGCGCGGCTCAGTCGCCCCGCTGTTCCAGCGGCTGATCGCCAAAGGCGCGACCGAGCTGCCGATCACCGACCCCAGGATGACCCGCTTCTGGATCACCCTGACGCAAGGCGTCGAGTTCGTGCTCTCCTCCCTCGACCTCATGCGCGGCGGGGAGATCTTCGTGCCGAAGATTCCCTCCATGAAGATGACCGAGCTCGCCAAGGCCATGGCGCCTGAGCTGCCGATCAAGGTGGTCGGCATCCGCCCGGGCGAGAAGCTGCACGAGATCATGATCTCCGCCGACGACGCGCGGACCACCGTCGACCTGGGCGACCGCTACGCCATCGAACCGGCCTTCGTGGAGTACGCCCGCAAGCCTCTCAAGGGCGGCCGGCTGGATGAGGGCTTCTGCTACGCCAGCGACACCAACGAGGAGTGGCTGAGCGGCGACGGGCTGCTGGCGCTGCTGAACGAGGCGGCGCCGCAGCGCCGGCGGCGCGCGGTCGACTAGGATGGCCGCGCCGGTGCTCCCCTACGGCCGCCAAACCATCGAGGACGACGACATTTCGGCGGTGGTCGAAGCGCTGCGGGCGGATTTCCTGACCACCGGCCCACGGGTCGAAGCCTTCGAGGCCGCGTTCGCCGAGACGGTGGGCGCGCGCCACGCGGTGGCCTGCGCCAACGGCACCGCGGCCCTGCACCTGGCCATGCTGGCGCTGGACGTGCAGCCGGGCGAGGCGGTGATCGCGCCCTCGATCACCTTCCTGGCCACCGCCAACTGCGCCCGCTACGTCGGCGCCGAGGTGGTGTTCGCCGACGTCGACCCCGAGAGCGGGCTGATGACGCCGGACACCCTGGCCGAAGCCCTGCGCCGGCTGGGCGGGCGCAGGCTGCGGGCCGTGCTGCCGGTGCACCTGCGCGGCGACGTGGCGGACCTGCCGGCGCTGGCGGCCCTCGCGGCCGAGGCCGGCGCCGTCCTGGTGGAGGACGCGCCGCACGCCCTGGGCTCGATCATGAGGTTCGGCAACGTCGCCGAGCGGGTGGGTGACGCCCGTCACGCGTCCATGGCCACCTTCTCCTTCCACCCGGTGAAGACCATCGCCACCGGCGAGGGCGGCATGGTGACCACCAACGACCCGGCGCTCGCCGGGCGGCTCAGGGTCCTGCGCAGCCACGGCATGGTGCGCCCGCCAGGTTCGGACCCCTGGTGGTACGAGATGCGTGAGCCGGGCTTCAACTACCGCCTTCCCGACATCCTCTGCGCGCTCGGGCTCTCGCAGCTGGCCAAGCTGCCCCGCTTCGCCGCGCGCCGTCGCGCGCTCGCCAAGGCCTATGACGCGGCGCTGGCTCAGCTCGCACCCATGGTGCGGCCGGCCGCCCGGCCGGCCTGGAGCGACCCGGTGCTGCACCTGATGTGCGTGCTGATCGATTTCGAGGCCGCCGGCGTGACCCGCCGCGAGGTCGTCGAAGCCTTGCGCGAACGCGGCGTCGGGACCCAGGTCCACTACATCCCCGTGCACCGCCAGCCCTACTACCGCGACCGCTACGGCGCCCTCGAGCTCGCCGGTGCGGAGGCCTGGTACGCGCGGTGCCTGTCCCTGCCGCTCTATCCCGGCATGGCCGACGAGGACGTGGAGCGGGTGGTCGGGGCGTTGAAGGCGGTGCTTCGGCTCTAGGCAGCGGCTCTACCGACCGCCGGCCTTGGGAAAGTTCGACGCCGCCGGCCAGTCGCCCTCGTTTTCCCAGAACCCGGGCGTCACACGCTTGGCTACGCGCCAGTCGCGCCCGTCGGACCAATAGGTGATGTAGGTGAGCTGGAACCGGGCCTCTTCGCCGGGCTTGTTGTGGTCCAGATCCGGTCGGCAGAGCAACTGCTCGATCACGGCGTGGGTTGGGCTGTGGTCGATGATCTTCCACCCGGACTTCAGCGTGTCCACCAGGACCACGGCCTCGGCGTGCTGGTCTGACGCCAGCGCCCGCACGGGTTCGAGACGTCCGGACCGGAACTTGTAAAGCGTTGTCACCAAGCCGCTGTAGCTTCCGAAACCGGCGTTATTGTCGGTAGTGACGAGGTAGATGGGACCGGCCAGCCGATCCGGCTCGATGCGGGCGATCGGGGCCTGGTTGTCCAGGACTATGTCCTGGATCACCGCGCCGCCGTGGTCCACCTGACGGAGTTTCGCAGGGCGCGGGGGTCGGGCCTTGAAGGTCTGCGCCTCGGGGGCGTTCTCGCCCAGGACGAAGATCGGATCGACCGCGGTCTCCCACAGCTTGCGCGCCAGGGCCGGGGTGAGGCGGGCATCTTCCAGAATCTGGATGGACCCGCCGGTCGCCCCGATGCTTTGCACCGTCCGATAGCCGGGATCGGAGCCGGCGATCGCCGGCCTAGCGGCGAGAGCGGCGGCAAGGATGGCGAGGCGAACTACCTTGAGCTCTAGAACCACAGCGTATTCAGCCCTGTCTTGGCGAGGCGTCGCCCGGATGCCACCTACGCTTACATCTCATGGTTGATGCGAGTCTCGGGGGCTCGGCTTGTCAAGGACCGGCCCCTGGCCGGCCGCGCCGCGGCGCGCGTTCCGCGCGTCCTTGAGAAGCCGAGGCCCCGAGGCAGACTGGCCGGCGTGAGATTTGAGCCGCAGCCTGCCGATTGCACCCTACCCTCGTCACCGGTCGCGCGAAGACGCGATCCGGGGGATCCATGATCGCAAGCGACGGCGGCTGTCATCGGCGACGACGCCGCGCATCTGTTTCCGAGCGCGGAGATCTTGGGTCCCCCGGATCACCCTGCGGCTGACCGGGGGATGACGGGGTTTGGGGTGCGCGCGTCAGGCCGCCAGCGTGGCATGTTTCAAGAGGTCGCGGATGGCGTCGACGCGGTCGGGGGCGCCGGAGAGCTCGGCGCGGGTGGCGTCCTGGCGGGCGAGCTTCAGGGCCTCGGCGCGGGCGCGGTCGGCGGCGGGGCCGAGCGGGCAGGCCTGGCCGCAGGCGAGCTTGAGGAGCTGGGTGAGGCGGCTCAACGCCGGCGTCGTGGCCCGCAGCGTCGTGGCGACCAGCTTGGCGTCGGCCTCCACCAGGCCGCCGATCTCCCCGAGCTTCAGCTGCAGCGGCTTGAAGACTTCCTCCACCAGGCCGCAGCGGGCGACGGCGCGCTGCAGCTTGGCGAGCTCGGCCAGGCGCACGGCGGGATGATGCGTCTCGCGGCTCTGGGTCTCGAAGCGCAGGCTGCAGATCAGCGAGCTCAGCCAGCGGCCGGCCTCGCGCTTGTTGCCGCCGCCGATGATGTTCTCGGTCAGCCAGATCAGGGCTTCGGCCTCCTCCTGCACGCTGGCGTCCTCGCCCAGGTAGACCTCCACGAAGTCGCGGGTGACCAGCATCTTGGAGCGCGCCGAGAAGGCGGCCTGCACCTGGTCGAGCGGCAAGAGCTTGCCCGACGCGGCGGTGAGCGCCATGGCCAGGCCGCGGATCACGTCGATCTCGC
>Ga0105240_10012649_pt1 | contig 11636 bp, 18 predicted proteins | sample KBSC54metaG_FD_80426 | JGI IMG/M metagenome (GOLD analysis project Ga0105240, IMG submission 80426) | Corn rhizosphere microbial communities from Kellogg Biological Station, Michigan, USA - KBS C5-4 metaG | ecosystem: Host-associated > Plants > Roots > Rhizosphere > Soil | place: Michigan, USA...
CGGATCGCCCGCATCGGCGAGGTAGAGGACTTACACCCCCTTGACCACGCGCCCGCCCGTGACGTCGAGGCAGGGGATGACGCGAACGCGGACTGTCATCGATTCCCCTCCCGCTTGCGGGAGGGGTTAGGGGAGGGGAGTCGCTGCGCGCAATGCGCCGCAGAGGTGACTTGGGACTGCCCTCCCAGCGTCGCGATACGAGATGCCCCCGGCATCTCGTAGGTCATGCCGGGGGCATGACCGGCCGCGCCGCTCCCTCCCGCGAGCGGGAGGGGAGATGATGCACATCCCCTCACAAGCTCTCGTCCCGCGCCAGCCGCAGCGCCTTGCGCAGATCGAGCGTGCCTTCGTAGAGCGAGCGGCCGCAGATCACGCCCTCGATGCCTTCGCTCGCATGGCGGGCGAGATCGGCGATGTCGACCAGGCCCTTCACCCCACCGCTCGCGATCACGGGCAGGCGGGTGTTGCGAGCCAGTTCGGAGGTCGCGCGCACGTTGCAGCCCTTAAGCAGCCCGTCGCGCCCGACATCGGTGAAGAGCGCCGCCGCCACGCCGACATCGGCGAAACGGTTGGCCATCTCGATCGCGGTGAGGTCCGATACTTCGGCCCAGCCGTGCGTCGTGACCATGCCGTCGCGCGCGTCGACCGCCACCACGATCCGCTCGGGCAAGGCACGCGCGGCTTCGCGCACCAGCTCGGGATCCTTGAGCGCGGCGGTGCCGATCACCACGCGCCATACGCCGCGTTCGAGCCAGCGGTCGATCGCCGCGCGGTCGCGGATGCCGCCGCCGACCTGGACCTTGCCGGGAAAGCTCTCGACGATCTCGGCGACGACACTGCCGTTGACCGAGGCGCCGGCGAAGGCTCCGTCGAGGTCGACCACATGGAGATGATCCGCACCGGCCTCGTGGAAGACGTTGGCCTGCGCGACCGGATCGTCATTATAGATGGTCGCGCGCGCCATATCGCCCTCGGACAGGCGCACGGCCTTGCCGCCCTTGAGGTCGATCGCGGGATAAACGGTGATGCTCATTCAGGGACGCCAATCGAGGAAGCGGTTGAGCAAGGCGAGACCGTAGGCCTGGCTCTTCTCGGGATGGAATTGCACGCCCGCCATATTGTCGCGCGCGATCGCGGCGGTGACGGTGCCGCCATGGTCGGTGGTCGCGGCCAGCATCCTGGGGTCGGCCCCGCGGAAGGCGAAGCTGTGCAGGAAATAGGCTTCGCCCGGTACGATCAACGGGTGCGGCGCGACCGGCACGACATCGTTCCAGCCCATGTGCGGGACGCGGGCCTCGGGATCGGCAGGTTCGAGCTTCGAGACGGTGCCGCCGATCCAGCCGAGGCCGGGGTGCGTGCCGAATTCCTCGCCCGCATCCGCCATCAATTGCATGCCGACGCAGATGCCGAGGAACGGCGCGCCGTCCTTCAGCACGCAATCTTTGAGTGCCTCGACCATGCCCGGCACCGCCGACAGCGCGCCCATGCAGGCGGCGAAGGCGCCGACGCCGGGCAACACGATCCGATCGGCCTTGCGTACGAGATCGGGATCGGCGGTGACGCGGACATCGCCCGCGCCCGCCGCCCGCAACGCATTTTCGACCGACCGAAGGTTGCCCGCGCCGTAATCGATGAGCGCGAGTGTCACTGCTGGAGCCGTTCCAACCCGTCCGCGACCGTCAGCGGAAGGAATTCGGTGATGTCGTAGGTCGCAAGCCCGCCCAGCTTGAACGGGTCGCTCTCAAGCTTGCGCTCGATCGTCTCGCGATCCCCCAAGGCGAATATCATTCCGCCGGTGCGGGGCTCTTTGCGGCCGGAGGCGACGAACAGGCCCCGGTCATAGCCGTCGCGGATCCACTCCATGTGCGCAGGTATCGCCGCATCGATTGCGTCGAGCGACGCCTGGTAGGTCAACGAGATGACGAACATCAGCTTCCCCCAAGCGTGCCCTTGGTCGACGGGATCATGTCGCCCTTGCGCGGGTCCACTTCAACCGCCTGGCGCAAGGCGCGCGCGCAACCCTTGAAGATGCTCTCGCAAATATGGTGGTTGTTGCGGCCGTAGAGATTCTCGATGTGGAGCGTCATCCCCACCTCGCCCGCGAAGCTCTGGAACCAATGCTCGATCAGCTCGGTATCCAGCTCGCCCAGCTTGGTCTGGGTGAATTCGGCCTTCCAGACCAGGAAGGGCCGGCCCGAAATGTCGATCGCCACCCGGCTCAGCGTCTCGTCCATCGGCGAATAAGCCGAGCCGAACCGCGTGATGCCACGCCGGTCGCCCAGGGCCTTGGCGATCGCCTGGCCCAGCGCCAGCGCCGAATCCTCGGTCGTGTGGTGCTGGTCGATATGAAGGTCGCCATCGCACTTCAGGCTGATGTCGATCAGCGAGTGGCGCGAAAGCTGCTCGATCATATGGTCGAGGAAGCCGATGCCCGTAGACACCTCATAGGTGCCCGACCCGTCCAGGTTGACGGTGACGTCGATCGCGGTCTCGGCGGTCTTGCGGCTGATCGTGGCGGTGCGCATGGCTGCGGCCCCTATCGTGCATATCTCTGTCAGGCAACGCTTGACCCGCCCCGCGACCGCGTTCAGTTGGGGGCCATGACCGAGGGTACGCCCGACAGCCTGATTCCCTACGATGAAATCGTGCAGGATGCGCTGCGCGCCGTGGTCGGCCGCGTGCTCGGCCAGGTCGAGAAGGAAGGCCTTCCCGGCAATCATCATTTCTACATCACGTTCAAGACGCAGGGCGCCGGGGTCGATATCCCCCAGCATCTGATCGAGCGCTATCCGGACGAGATGACGATCGTCATCCAGAACCGCTATTGGGACCTGCACGTCAGCCCGATCGGGTTCGAGGTCGGGCTGTCGTTCAACCAAGTCGGATCGAAGCTCTCGATTCCCTTCGCCGCGATCACCGCCTTCCACGATCCCGCGGTCGATTTCGCGCTCCATTTCTCGGCGCAGGTCGAGGACCAGCAGCCCGAGGAGATCGCCGAGGCCGAGAACGATCCGGTCGTTCGCCCGGCGGAAGAGGGCTCCAACGTCGTATCGGTGGATTTCACGCGTAAGAAATAGGCCGTCCGGCCTTTTTACCCTGGTTGATTTGCGGGGTGCCTATGCTGATCCGATCCTGCCTGTTCGCCGTCTGCCTGGCCTGCGTGGCGCCGGTCGCCGCCGCGGCGGTGCCGATGCACGACGGTGCGCACGATTTCGATTTCGAGAAGGGCGCGTGGACGACCAAGGTGCGCGTGCTGCGCAATCCGCTGAGCGGGGCCACGCCCGATTGGGCGGATTATCAGGGCACCAGCGTCATCCGCCCGTTGATGGACGGGCGCGCCAACGTCGTCGAACTGTCGGTCGCGGGCACGCGCGGCAAGATCGAGGGCATGGCGCTTCGGCTCTACAATCCGCAGGCCGGACAATGGAGCCTCAACTATGCGAGCATGGCCAACGGCTTGCTGACCGCGCCTGTCTTCGGCAGTTTCGACGACAAGGGCCGTGGCGCTTTCTACGGCCACGACATGCTCGACGGACGTGCGATCCTGGTGCGCTTCATCATCACCCAAGTCTCGCCGGGCGAAGCGCATTTCGAGCAGGCTTATTCGGCCGATGGCGGCGCGAGCTGGGAAGTGAACTGGATCGCGGTCGATACGCGGCGGACGACCGGCGCCTAAGCTTCTACCCCGAAATGACGGCGGAGCGCCTCGCGTCCGGGCGGCGTGATCGTCACCGTGCGCCCTTCCTGCGCCCGACGGATCCAGCCGCGCGCCAGAAAGCCGCGATAGAGCGCGGCGCCGACGATGCCCGCCAGATGATGCCGTCGCTCGCTCCAGTCGAGACAGGGCCGGCAGAAGACCGCGCCCTTGCCCTCGGGCGGCAATTCGACTCCGATCTCGGCCAGCAGGACGCGGCCCTTGTCGGTCAGGACGGCACCGTCCGCGCCGATCTCGATCTGGCCGCGCGCGACCATCGTGTCGGTCAGCGCGACCGCGATCTCGCCTGCGAGATGATCGTAGCAGATGCGCGCGCGCCGCATGTCCGCATCGCGCGGGCCGGTGCGGATCGGGGGCGGGGCGGCGGCGACCATCATCGCCTCCAGCATGCCGGCAATGGCGGGGGAGGCGAGGCGGTAATAACGGTGCCGCCCCTGTGCCTCGAGCGCCAGCAAGCCCGCCTCCAACATCTTCGCCAGGTGGCCGCTCGCGGTCTGCGCGGTTACGCCGCCCGCGCGTGCAAGCTCGCCCGCGGTCAGCGCGCGGCCATCCATCAAAGTCATCAGCATCGCCGCGCGGGTCGGATCGCCCACCAGCGCCGCAGTTTCGGCCAGTCCGTTTATGCTCAGCATCTTTTCACCTCGCGGGCATCATGGCGAAGTGGTGCGGCGAATGGTTCGGCCTCCGCCGAAGCCTCGCGCCGGCGCTTCGGCTTACCCATCGGGCGGAAGGAGACGCCATCATGATCACCTGCTTCATCCGCTACGAACTCGATCCCTACAAGATAAGCGCGTTCGAAGATTATGCCCGCAACTGGGGTCAGGCGATCCCGCGCTGCGGCGCCGATCTGATCGGCTATTTCGCGCCGCACGAAGGCTCGGCCACGACCGCTTACGGCGTGTACAATATCGCGGATCTCGCCGCCTACGAAGCCTATCGCGCGCGGCTGAAAGACGATCCGCTCGGCCGCGAAAATTACGCCTTCAGCCAGCGCGAACGCTTCATCCGGCGCGAGGACCGGCTGTTCCTGCGCAACGTCTCCGCGCCGCATGCGCCTTTGGTAGCGCCCTAACGCGCCATCAACGCACCCATTTGCTGGCGGATGACGCGCTTGCTCTCGTCGCTCAGCTTGCCCCGGATCCCGCTCTTGTCGGGCGGCAGGTGCGAAGCGGCGTCCTTGTCGAAGACCATATGCGCAAACATCGGCGCCCACGCCTCGCGCTGCTCGTCGGGCAGGCCGGAGAAAGCGAGGAAGGCGTGGACCAGGGCATCGACCGGCTGGAGGCCGGGCTGGGCGGGAGGCGCCTCGTTCCACCAATAATTTGCGAGCATGCTGAACGGGTCGAGCGAGCGGACGTGGTGCCACCACATATAGGGAATGTAGAGCGCATCGCCGCATTCGAGATCGGCGATCTGCGCGGCCTCCAGTGCGCGGTCGAAACCTGGGAAACGGCCGAAATCGGGATTGTCGAAATCGATCAGGCTGACCGGCGTGCCCGCAGGCGTGAATTCGAACGGGCCGATATGGAGGTTGGCGACCTGGTCGGGCGGGAACAAGGTGAAGCGCCGCCGGCCCGCGACCACCACCGCGATATTGGAAAACATGTCGTGATGCGCGCTGACGATCACGCGGTTGCCGATCCACAGGCGCGGCGAGACCGGCTTGCCGATCAGGTCGAGCGTGTTCTCGTCGAGGAAGGCGGGGACCGAGGCACGCGCCTCGATCGCCTGCGCCGCATAGGTCGGCGGATCGGCGTCCCCGGCGGCGGCGAGCAACTGGTCGGCGAGGTTGCTGACGGTGGCGGGGCGCCGCTCGAAATTCAGCCCGGTCATATCCTCATTATAGAAGAAGCGTCCTTTGATCGCCGGCGCGCCGACTGCCATGTCGAACCCGGCGCCGGTATCGCGCGCCTTCAGATAATCGGCGATGCCCTGCGGCGTCGCGGCCGCCAGTACCGCGGGCCAGTGCGCCGCCACGCCGCGCAGGATCGCGGGCTCGGACGCCGCCATGATCTCTTCCCGGAAGCGGCGCGCGTCGGCGCCCTGATATTCCCGGACCTTTGCCGCGTTCTCCATGCTATGAGTTTTAGAAGCTGGGCGAGCGGTTAAAAGCAATTTCGCAGGCCGGTGCTTAATTACCGTGCGCATCCAACGGCGGCACACCGGCACAACGCGCGACGTCCGCCGCGGCACTCGCCAAACCCTCAAGGCTATAGCGATGGCTGCCTCCGTTAGCGGTCACCGTGACTTCGGAAGAATGCGTGACAGCATATGCCTGCTCACCCCGCTCGAAAGAGATTATGAGCTGATCCTTATAGCCATAGGCATCGACGGGAATGGCGGCTTTTCATCGAAACTCAGCGTGCCGTCGTGGTCCCCATGAGGCGTCGGAAGCCCGGGCGCCCATACGACCAGCATGAACATCTTGTCCGACACGCCCACACCGATTCCGGCGTCGCCCGCGGCATGATCCATAGCTACACACCGGCCAGGGCCGGCGCGGATAACCTGCCAGTCCTTGATTTTTTCAGCATCCGCCGCCGCGTTTAGCAGCACCATGATCGCAACGAAGATCAGCGCCCGCACCCACGACATAATATCTCCCCTTGGCACTATTGGAACATATTGGGAACAAATATTCCCGTCAACGTTCTCTCCTCATTCGATGGCGGGTGTCGCATATTGAAGGATCTGCCCTAAATATACTCAGCCCACTTTTGAGGGATTGCCCCATGGCTACGCGCACCGAAACCGACAGCTTCGGACCGATCGAGGTTCCGGCGGACGCTTATTGGGGCGCGCAGACGCAGCGGTCGATCGAGAATTTCCCGTTCGGCGAGCGTGAGCGGATGCCGATCGGGATCGTACATGCGCTGGCGATCGTGAAGCAGGCGGCGGCGCGGGTGAACCGCAAGCATGGGCTCGCTCCCGAAATCGCGGACGCGATCGAGCAGGCGGCCGCATCGGTCGTGGCGGGACGGCATGACGATCAATTCCCGCTCGTCATCTGGCAGACGGGGTCGGGCACACAATCCAACATGAACGTGAACGAGGTGATTGCGGGCATCGCCAACGAGGCGCTGGCGGGCACGCGCGGCGGCAAGGCGCCGGTCCATCCCAACGATCATGTGAATATGGGCCAGTCGTCCAACGACAGCTTCCCGACCGCGCTCCACATCGCCGCCGCGCGCGCGGTCAACGACCGGTTGTTCCCCGCGCTCGACGCGATTCTGGCCGAGCTGCAGATCAAGGCCAAGGCCTGGGACGACATCATCAAGATCGGCCGCACGCATCTGCAGGATGCGACCCCGCTTACGCTGGGTGACGAATTTTCGGGCTATGCCGCGCAGATGGCGCGCAGCCGCAAGCGGATCGAGCCGGTCATTGCCAACGGTATGTATCAATTGGCGCAGGGCGGGACGGCGGTCGGAACCGGGCTCAACGCGCCCAAGCGTTTCGGCGAGGAGATAGCGGCCGAGATTGCGGCGATCACGGGGCTCCCGTTCGTCACCGCGCCCAACAAGTTCGAGGCGCTCGCCTGCAATGATGCGCTGGTCCATTTGTCGGGCACGCTCAATGTGCTGGCGGTTGCGCTCAGCAAGATCGCCAACGACATCCGGCTGCTCGGATCAGGCCCGCGCTGTGGCCTCGGCGAGCTCAAGCTGCCCGAGAACGAGCCGGGCAGCTCGATCATGCCGGGCAAGGTCAATCCGACCCAGTGCGAGATGCTGACGATGGTGGCGGCCCAGGTAATGGGCAACAATGTCGCGATCACGGTCGGCGGCCTGCAGGGCCATATGGAATTGAACGTGTTCAAGCCGCTGATCGGCGCGGCGGTGCTGCGTTCGATCGACCTGCTCGCCACCGCGATGGAAAGCTTCACCGAACGCGCGCTCGAAGGGTTGGAGCCGGACCGCGAGCGGATCGCGGCCTTGCTCGACCGATCGCTGATGCTGGTGACCGCGCTTGCGCCCGAGATCGGCTATGACAATGCCGCCAAGATCGCCAAGCATGCGCATCATCATGGTCTGACGCTCAAGGAGGCGGGGCTGGAGCTTGGGCTGGTCGATGGCGAGACGTTCGATCGCGTCGTCCGGCCCGAGAATATGATCGGGCGTTGATCGGGCCTTCCGATCAGACTGACCCAGATTCGTCGCGAGCCTCGATCACGGCGACGCATTAGATTGCACCCCGTGAAGGAAGAGGGTCGTCTATGTCGTTTATCGTCCAAAGCCGCGCGGGACGCGCGCTGATCATGCCGGCCGCTATGGCGGCACTGATCCTGTTCTGGACCGGGCTCGCCTTGCTGGTCGCCCGGTTCGGTTAGGATCCGGACCTAGGCCTCGCCGGGTTCGAACCGCGGATCGGTCGCGGGTTCTGCGCCATCGTCCTTGGGGTCCTTGGGGCGATTGGCGTAGAGCAATGCCGCCACCAGAGCCGCCGAGCCTATTCCGATCGCGGCACCCGCCGTCGCCGCCGCCACCACTTTCTTCGTACGCGAACCACCCTTGCCCTTCCGGGCCGAACCATTCGCCTTGCCGCCGCCATTGTGCGTGTCAGCCATGCGTCTCTCCTTTGCTGCGGGCAGCTTAGCGCGGCCAACCGGCGGGGTGAAGCACCGATGCGGCCAATCGCAGGAACAAGCGCATGCCCTTGGGCGCTTGTTCCTGAAATCGCGTTGGAAAAGGAAAAATCATGCTGGGCAAGATCATGGGCGCGCTGATCGGTGCGGAGGTGGAAAAACGCCGGCAGGAGAGCGGGCTGAAGGGCGCGGTGCTGGGTGCCGCCGCGGTCGGCTTCGCCAAGCGGCTCGGCCCGGTCGCGCTGGTTCTGGGCGGCGCCTATGCCGCCAAGAAACTGTACGACCGGCGCAGCGACCTGCAGACCGCGATAGGCTAGGCGGCTATGCCGGCGCGGAAGGGCGCCGCACGCGACAGCCAAGTTGACCTTCCGGCGCGGGAAAGCCAAGAGCGGCCATGCCCAACGCCAGCATCGAACATCGCGGTCTGCTCTTCGTCCTGTCCTCGCCCTCGGGCGCGGGCAAGTCGACGATAGCGCGGATGCTGCTCGAGGCCGATAACGAGATCGACATGTCGGTATCGGTCACGACCCGGCCGATGCGCCCGGGCGAGGTCGATGGGCGCGATTACCATTTCGTCGATGTGCCGACCTTCAAGGACCTGGTCGGCGATGGCGAGCTGATGGAATGGGCGCATGTTTTCGACCACCGCTACGGCACGCCGCGTGCGCCGGTCGAAGAGGCGCTGGCGCGGGGCCATGACGTGCTGTTCGACATCGACTGGCAGGGCGCACAGCAATTGTATCAGCAGGCGGGGCAGGACGTGGTCCGCGTCTTCATCCTGCCGCCTTCGGTCGGCGAACTCGAACGCCGGCTGCGCGCGCGCGGTACCGACGACGGCAAGGTGGTCGACGCGCGCATGGAACGCGCCAGTTCCGAGATCAGCCACTGGGACGGCTATGACTATGTTCTGATCAACGACGATGTGCAGCGTTGTTTCGAGCAGGTGCTGACCATCCTCAACGCCGAACGCCTGCGCCGATCGCGCCAGACCGGGCTGATCGGCTTCGTCCGCAAGCTGATGACGGGCAAGCTCGGCTGAGCTAGGTTCTCCTCTCTCAACAGGGAGAGGACGTCATGGTTCGTATCCTTCTCGGCAGCATCGTGGGCGGGCTCGCCCAATGGATCGTCGGCGCGATCTTCTGGGGCACGCCGCTCGGGCGGATCGCCTTCCATGTCGCCAACGACACGGCCAATGCCAACGTGCAGCTCGCGCTCGCGCAGAATCTGACGCCGACCGGGACGGGCACGTATTATGTGCCCTGGCCTGACACGACGCAGGGCACGATCATGCACGGCAAGGGCCCGATCGCGCTGATCCACTTCAACACGTCGGGCTTTCCGGTGATGAGCGGGGCCTCGCTGATCGAAGGGTTGATCCTGTCGATCGTCTCGATCCTATTGATCGGGCTCGCGCTGCATGCCGTGGCTGCGCGCGTCCAGGATTTTGCGTCGCGCGCGAAGCTGGTGGTGCTTTTTTCAGCCGCCGCCACGCTCTATTTCACGATCGGCGAGCCGGTGTTCAATTACTACCTGCCGTGGGGCTATTTCGTCTATCTCGCGCTGTCGCAGTTGCTGGGCCTGGTCGCGGGCGGGCTGGTGCTTGTGCGCTGGTTCATGCCCAAGGCTGCCCCCGAGCCTTCCGCAGAGACGCTGCACTAAGGCCGAGGCGCCGGCGGACAAATACCGTTCGTGCTGAGCTTGTCGAAGCACAGACCTTTTTTCATCTTGGATCTGGGCAAAGGCAGGCAGCCCTTCGACAAGCTCAGGGCGAACGGAGAGGGTGTCGTCACCGGTCGCCGCCGCCCTCGCCATCGCGGTGGGGACGGTGTCCATCGCCTTTGCCGCCCGGGCCACGGCCCGAATGGCCTCCGCCCAGATGCGGTAGTTCGTCACGCGTCAGGACGCCGTCATGGTTGGCGTCGAGCGCTTCGAACCGCAGGTGGGCAGCCTCGACCCATTCGTGCGGCGAGACGGCGCGGTCGAAATTGGTGTCGGCGGCTGCGACCGGTTCGGGCAAGTCGAGATAGGAGAAGCGCGCCGCGCCGATATTGGCCGCATCATAGCTCACGGGCGGCGTGAGATAGGTGTCGGTCACATTTTCCTCATCCGACTGGGTTTGCGAGGAGCGCGAAACCCCGCCGTGGCGGCGACTGCCTCCACCTCCACCGCCATAGCCGCCGCCATGGCCGCCATGACCACCTTTGCCGCCGCCTCCAGCGCCAGGGCCGGCATCGGCGATGCCGCCGAGCGTCTCGGGCGCGATATCGTCCTCGTAATGCTGGATTTCCTCGGGCTCGATCTGGCCGTTATGATTGGTGTCGAGCTGTTTGAAGAAGCGGCCCGCATCGATCATGAATTCGGCAAGCGTGATCTTGCCGTCGCCATTGGCGTCGGCGCGCTCGAACCAAACCTCTTCGGGGGCCTTGTCGCCGGGCTGGCTGCGGAAAGGTTCGCCCATCGGGCTGATGAAGGTCAGCGCCTGCGCCGACCCAGCCGCCAGGAGCATGGCACCCGCGATGCAGCAGCGCAGCGGGCCTGTGGGCAAAATTGTGGTCATAACCCCTCCGTACCGATCCCCCTTGATCGAGGAATTAACGGAGCGGAAGGTGCCCAGCCGTCGGCGGGGGCGAAATTTTTACGGGAGTTTCCCGAAACCGGGCTCAGCCGGTGATGGTGGCGTCGTCGTAGCCGAGCAGCTTGCTCGACGCGGCTTCGGCCTTGGCGGCAACCGCCTTGGCGCCGGCATAGATGAAGCCGTAGGTCGGGTAGGCCTTCTGGCCGATGTCGTGGATCGGGCCGTACCACACCTTGACCGAGCTCCAGTCGCCCTTGGCCGAGGCATCGACCACGGTGACGTCCTTTTCGACCTGGCCGGGATGACCCCAATTGGCGTGGGTCACCTTGATGATGCGGTCGGAAATGACCTGGGTCACGGTCGCGACATGGCCCGAACGCATCGATCCGATCGCCTTGAACACCAGCACCGAGCCGGCCTTGGGCGCCGAACCCTGCGCATATTTGCCGATCGATTGGTTCCACCAGGAGGCGGCGGCGCCGAACAGCTGGATGCCGGAAAAGACGCGGGCGAACGGCGCGCACTGCCAGAAAGTCTGGGCATTGGCGGCCGACGGGGCGGACAAAGCGGCAATGAAGAGCACGGAACAAAAAGCCGCTTTGAAGCGTCGAAACATATTGGGAAGATCCCCCGATCTCGCTGTTGAGCTTGGGATACGGGTGTCTGCGCGTCGAATTGAAGCGCGCTGCGATGAATCGAGCCGACTCCACGGTCGCCCGAACCGAGCCCTTGTGGATAACTCGATTCACCCCCGGACTCGAACG
>Ga0105240_10012651_pt1 | contig 11636 bp, 10 predicted proteins | sample KBSC54metaG_FD_80426 | JGI IMG/M metagenome (GOLD analysis project Ga0105240, IMG submission 80426) | Corn rhizosphere microbial communities from Kellogg Biological Station, Michigan, USA - KBS C5-4 metaG | ecosystem: Host-associated > Plants > Roots > Rhizosphere > Soil | place: Michigan, USA...
GACGCACGGACACCGCGACCGCGCCTTCATCCTGATCGACCTGCTGCTCGACATCGTCTGCGCCGACGGCCCGCTCGCGCCGGCCAAGCTCGTCATCGTGCGCAAGCTCTGCGCCGCGCTCGGTGTCGACGAGCGCCAGCTGATCGGCATCGCGGTGATGAAGGGCTACGCCTACGTCGCGCCGGACAACTGGGAGGAATACGTCAACGCACATCGCGGCGATCGCGCGCGTGGTGGCAGTGCGAATTCCGCGCGGGTCAAGGATCCGTATGCCGTGCTCGGCCTAGAGCGCAAGGCAAGCGATGCCGAGATCAAGCGCGCCTACCGCAAGCTGATGAGTCAGCATCATCCGGACAAGCTCGGCAACGTGCCCGACGAGCTCAAGCGCCGCGCCGAGGAGCGCGCGCGTGACATCAACGCGGCCTACGAGCAGATTCAGGCCGAACGCAAACGCTAGAGCGGCGTTTTGTCACACCTTTGGAGCGCCAAGCGAATTGCCAAGGCGCGCATGTAAACTGTTCACTCCGCATCGCGAGAGCACTCCGATGAAACAGCCCCCCGTCATCGCGCCTTCGATCCTGTCCGCGAATTTCGCCAAGCTCGGCGCGGAAGTCGACAACGTGCTTGCCGCCGGTGCGCAGTGGGTGCATTTCGACGTAATGGACAACCATTACGTGCCGAACCTGACCATCGGCCCACTGGTCTGCGAGGCGCTGCGCAAGCATGGCGTGACTGCGCCGATCGATGTGCACCTGATGGTCAAGCCGGTCGATCGCATCGTGCCCGACTTCGCCAAGGCCGGCGCGACCAACATCAGCTTCCATCCCGAGGCGAGCGAGCACATCGACCGCACCATAGGCCTGATCCACGACTCCGGCTGCACCGCGGGCCTCGTCTTCAATCCGGCGACACCGCTGGCGTATCTCGACTACGTAATGGACAAGATCGATCTGATCCTGTTGATGAGCGTCAATCCCGGCTTCGGCGGGCAGAGCTTCATTTCGTCCGCGCTGGCCAAGCTGCGCGAAGTGCGCGAGCGCATCGATCGCAGCGGCCGCGCGATCCGCCTCGAGATCGACGGCGGCGTCAAGGCTGACAACATCGGCGAGATCGCCAAGGCGGGCGCCGACACCTTCGTCGCCGGCTCGGCGATCTTCGGGCACAAGGATTACCGCGAGATCGTGGCGAAGATGTTCGCCGCGATCGGTTGATCCCGCGCCAGGCGGATCATCGTCCGTTCAGCGGAATACGACCGTGCGATGCCCGTTCAACAGCACGCGATGCTCCACGTGCCAGCGCACGGCGCGCGCGAGCACGAGCGATTCGACGTCGCTGCCGATGCGTACGAGATCGCGCGGGGTCGCACCGTGGTCGACGCGGGCGACATCCTGCTCGATGATCGGACCCTCGTCGAGATCACTGGTGACGTAGTGCGCCGTCGCGCCGATGACCTTCACCCCGCGCCGATGCGCCTGGTGATAAGGCTTGGCGCCCTTGAAGCTCGGCAGGAAGCTGTGGTGGATGTTGATCGCGCGTCCGGCGAACGCCGCGCACAGCCGCGGCGAAAGAATCTGCATGTAGCGCGCGAGCACGACGAGATCGATGCGCTCCTTGTCGACGAGTTCGACGATGCAGGCTTCCTGCGCATCACGCGTTGCGCTGCCGACCGGCAGATAGTGGAACGGCACACGATGCGATGCGGCGAGCTCGGCGAAGTCCTCATGATTCGACGCCACCGCCGCGACATCGACCGGCAGCTGACCGCTGCGCACGCGAAAAAGCAGATCGTTGAGGCAATGGCCGTGCTTGCTCACGAGCAGCAGCAGGCGCGCGCGTTTGCGTGCGTCGTGAATTTTCCAATCCATCGCGAACTCGTGTGCGAGCGCGGCGACTCGGCTTTCGAGCGTGGAGATGTCCAGGCTGGCTGGCACGTCGAAATGAATGCGCAGGAAGAAGCGATCGGTTTCTTCGTCGCCGAACTGCTGCGCGTCGAGGATGTTGCAGGCCGACTCGAACAGCAGGGCGCTGACGCGGTAGACGATGCCGGTGCGGTCCGGGCAGGACAGGGTGAGGATGTAGTCGTGACGCATCGGACGGAACACGCGGGCTGGGCGGGATGCGCATTCTAGTCCGCAGAGCAGATCTGGCGAAGAAAACCGCACCGCAGGACCGGCGGAAGCGCGGCTTTGCGGCGCGGTGTGCAGGAAATCAGATCTGCAACGCGGCGATCGCGCCGAGCACGAGCGCAAACAGGGCGAAGGCGACGCGGAACGGCTCGGCCTGGTTCAGTTCGAGATTGGGGTTGGGGCGGTCGGCGTTCATCGGCGTTCTTCGTGGGGCGCCCGTTTGGCGCGAGCCTAGAATCGGCGACGGACCTGAATGCCCGCTGCGCCGTTTGCGGCGACGGCGAGACCAAATCTGGCGCAACGATGACAAATGCATCGCCGCCATTGCCGCGTGCGGGGCGCGTTGCGTAAGCTGCGTGCATCTATCCGCAGGACTACGCCATGGGCCGCAACATCGCCATCGTCGAAGACGAACCCGCGATCCGCGCGAACTACGTCGAGGCGCTCAACCGCTTCGGTTACACCACGCACGGTTATTCCACGCGACCCGATGCGAGCCGCGCGTTCGCGCAGCGCCTGCCCGAACTCGTCATCATCGATGTCGGCCTCGGCGACGAACCCGAAGGCGGCTTCGAACTATGCCGCGAGCTGCGTGCGCAGTCGCCGACGCTGCCGATCCTGTTCCTGACCGCGCGCGATTCGGACTTCGACGTGATCTCAGGCTTGCGCCTCGGCGCCGACGATTACCTCACCAAGGACGTCAGCCTGCACCATCTCGCCGCGCGCATCAGTGCCCTGTTCCGCCGCATTGATGCGCTGAACAAGCCCGCGTCGAAGGAAACTGTGGTCGAGCACGGCCCGCTCAAGCTCGAAGCCGAGCGCATGCGCGTGACCTGGAATAACCACGAAGTGCCGCTTACCGTAACCGAGTTCTGGATGATCCACACATTGGTCAGATTCCCGGGGCATGTGAAAAATCGGGACCAGCTCATGCGCGAAGCGCAGGTCGTCGTCGACGACGCCACGATCACTTCGCACATCAAGCGCATCCGCAAGAAGTTCCTCGCGATCGATGAGGCATTCGATTCGATCGAGACCGTGCATGGTGCCGGGTATCGGTGGCGGCCGTGAAGCTGTGCTTCCCTTCTCCCGCCGGGAAAAGGGAAGCACATGCTCCGGCGCCTTGACGCATGTCCCTCCGCTTCAAACTTCTTCTCCTTGCCCTGTCCACGCTGGCCCTGCCGCTGGCGGGTTGGCTGATCGTGCGGCAGATGGAAGAGTTGTTGCGTCAGGGTCAGGAGCAGACGCTGACGGCATCGGCCAAGGCGCTCGCGCGCAGCCTCGCCGCGCTGAAGACCGTGCTGCCGCCGGCAGGGCAGGCGTTCTACGTGCATTCTTGTGCAGGCGGCATGCGCATCGACGGTTATGCGGATGATTGGAACCAGTTGATTGCGTACGCGCAGAACATCGGCCCCGCCGACGATGCGCAGAAAGCCAAGCTCCTGCTCTGCGCCGACGGCGACTATCTCTATCTGCTCGCACAGGTGCGTGACGCGACGCGCGCGCGCGCGGACGCGAGCGACGACAACGCGCTGCTGCGCGACCACCTGACCCTGAGCCTGGCGCACGACAACGACTTGCGCCGCTATCTCATCGCGAGTGCGGCGCCTGGAAGATTCGACGCACGCGTGCTCGACGGTGACGGCGATTCGCTGCCGCAAGTGCTCGGCGGCTATTGGCAGGAGGACGCCGAAGGCTATCGCGTCGAACTGCGTCTGCCGCGCGCGCAGATGCCCGACTCGCTCACGCTCAACGAGTTCGATGCCGACGCGCCGAGCAATGCGCACATCGAATTGCGCCCGCTGCTGTTGCGCTCGCCCGACCTGTCTGCCGACCTCGCCCAGTTTGCCCCGGAGGACATGCGCGTGCGCGTGCTCAGCGCCGAAGGCTGGGTCGTCGCCGAGTCGGGCCAGCTTGCGGCGTTGTCGTCGAAATCGTCGACGCCGGCGCTGCGACGCTGGTTCGAGAGCCTGATCTACCGCAGCCTGATCGCGCCCGACATGACGCGCGCGCAGGATTTCGCGACCAATTTGCCGCGCCTGTCCTCTCCGGAAATCTGGCAAGCATTGTCAGGCGTCGCCACGACGGCCTGGCATCCGGCACCCAACCAGGGCAGCAGCGTCGTGCTCGCCGCCGCGGTGCCGTTGAAAGACAACAATGAAGTGCGCGGCGCGTTGCTGCTCGAACAGTCGGGCGATGCGCTGCCGCTGTTGACCAACCGCGCGCTGCTGATCCTGATCGGCGCAAGCCTCGGCGCGCTGCTGTTCGCAGGGGCCGTGCTGTTCGCCTTCGCCGGCGTGCTCGGTGTGCGTATCCGCCGCCTGCGCGACGCGGTCGAACGCGCCAAGCATGCGAGCGGCAGGGTGGAACGCAACGGCGAACGACAGGTTCCGCTGCCGCTCCTCGGGGCGAAGGACGAACTTGGCGACCTCGCGCGCAGCTTCGCCCATTTGCTCGACGAGGTGACCGCCTACACCGACTATCTGCGCACGCTCGCCTCCAAGCTCTCGCACGAGTTACAGACGCCGCTCGCGATCGTCAAATCCTCACTCGACAACCTCGACCAGCAGTCGGTGTCGACCGATGCTCGCACTTACCTCGTGCGTGCGCGCAGCGGCGCTGAGCGCCTCGGCGCGATCGTGCGCGCGATGAGCGAAGCGAGCCGCATGGAGCGCGCGATCCACGGCGTCGATGCGGAGGAGTTCGATCTCACTGCGGTCGTACGCGGCTGCGTCGACGCCTATCGGCCGCTGCTCGCGCCGCGGCGCATCGAAGCCGACTTGCCCGCATCGCCGCTGCTGATGCATGGCGCACCCGAGCTGATCGCGCAGGCGCTCGACAAGCTCATCGACAACGCACGCAGCTTCACCGCCGAGGACGGCTGGATCCGCATCGCCTTGCGTGCGAACGGCGAGGGCGCGATCGTCAGCGTCGCCAACCAAGGGCCACCGCTGCCGCCGAGCATGGCGGATCGCTTGTTCGACTCGCTGGTCAGCGTGCGCCCGTCAACGGCGCAGAAGGCCACCGTCGTCAACGGCGCGCCCGCCGAGCCACCACATCTCGGACTTGGCCTGTCGATCGTGCGCCTGATTGCCGAATTGCATCGCGGTGTTGCGACGGCGCGCAATCTCGCTGACGGCTCCGGTGTCGAGTTCTCGCTTGATTTGCGCGGGATGCCGCGGCGCCCGCTCATGGGCGGTCCGGGTTGAACAATCGCCGATGCCTTGCGACGACATTCCGCGCATGTACGTCCAGAGGGGACACGGCATCCGGAGGAGGCGCACATGCACATGATCAAAATGGGTTCGATCGCGTTGACCATCGCGTTGCTGTCGGGGTTCGGTGCACAGGCATCCGCCAGTCAATGGTCGGCCACGCCCGCGCATATGTCCGGCATGGATGCGGCGGCGTTCGCCACCAACGATCCGGCCGGCAACTTCTTTCCCGGGAAGTACTTTCAGTACAAGGCGCAGTTCTACTTGAACAAGAGGGACTACGGCGAAGCCTTGCGCCTGTTCGAGCTCGCCGGATTCTGGGCAAACAAGATCGCGCAGTACAACGCCGGCCTCATGTACTACAACGGCATCGGCCTTCCCGTCGATCGCATACGCGGTGTCGCCTGGCTCGGCATCGCAGCTGAAGCGCACGACGATCTTGCCATGCGCGCACTGCAGGTGGCCTACGCGAGCCTCGGCGAAGACGAAAAGCGGCGGGCTGGCGAGTTGTTCAAGCAGCTCGACGAGAAATACGGTGACGCCGTGGCTCTGCCGCGTGCGCTGCGGCGATTCGAGCAGGAGAAATTGAAGGCGACAGGTTCGCATCTCGGCCATCCTGTCGGCTATTCGACAGTGTATGTCACGGGTGCCGGGGGCAATGGCTCGTCGGGCGAAGAAGGTTCGACCTACTATGGTCACCTGGACAAGGATCGCGACGAACTGATAGCGAGAATCACCGGGCGCGTTACCGTCGGCGCGGTGCAGGCGCTGAAAGTGCCGAAGAAGCACGCAGGAATGCATCACAGGTTCCTCTGATCGAGCCTTCGGCGAAATAGTCTATGAACAGGCGCCCCATGCGTATGCGGAGATCGGGTTTGTGTTTTCATGCCGGACGCACGGCATTCATCAGCTGATTGGCGCAAAGCAGCATAGCTTGCTATCTTCGGCAGCCCTTTCGCTGCCGTTCTGACCCGTGATCTCTCCCGCCGAATTCGCCGCACTCGCCGCGCAGGGCTACAACCGCATTCCGCTCGTGCGCGAGGTGTTGAGCGATCTCGACACGCCGCTGTCGGTCTACCTCAAGCTTGCCGACGGGCCGTACGCCTATCTGTTCGAATCAGTCGAGGGCGGTGCACGTTGGGGGCGCTATTCGATCATCGGCCTGCCGGCGCGGCGCGTGATCCGCGTGTTTGCCCATCGTCTGACGATCAGCGAGGAAGGCGAGACAGTCGAGGAGCGCGAAGTCGCCGACCCGCTCGCCGAAATCGCAAAGATCAAGGCGCAGTACAAGGTGCCGCGCATCGAGGGCCTGCCGAAATTCGCCGGCGGCCTGGTTGGCTACTTCGGCTACGAGTGCGCGAGCTATATCGAGCACAAGGTCAAGGCCGATGCGAAGCCGGACAAGCTCGGCATGCCCGACATCTGTCTGATGCTTGCAGAAGAACTCGCCGTCTTCGACAACCTGAAAGGCAAGCTCTACCTGATCGTCAACGCCGATCCGGCCGAGCCACGCGCGTATGCGCGTGCGCAGCGCCGGCTCGATGCGCTCGTGCACCGCCTGCGTTCGACCAGTGCGGCGTATCCCGACATCGTCGATCCGAAGGCGATCGACGAATCGCATTTCGTTTCGAGCTTCCCGAAGGACGACTATTTGGCCGCGGTCGACAAGGCCAAGGAATACGTCTATGCGGGCGACGTGTTCCAGGTGCAGATCAGCCAGCGCCTCAGCGTGCCGTTCCGTTCGCGTCCGCTCGATGTCTATCGCGCGTTGCGCGCGCTCAATCCGTCGCCGTACATGTATTTCATTGATCTCGGCAGCGAACAGATCATCGGCTCTTCACCCGAGATTCTCGTGCGTGCGCAGGGCGAGCAGGTCGTGCTGCGCCCGATCGCCGGCACACGGCGGCGCGGGCACACGCTCGAGGATGACGCGGCGATGGAGGCCGAGCTGCTCGCCGACCCGAAGGAGCGCGCCGAGCACCTGATGCTGATCGACCTCGGCCGCAACGACGTCGGCCGCATCGCCGAGACCGGCACGGTTGAACTCACCGCAAACATGATCGTAGAGCGCTACTCGCATGTTATGCACATCGTCTCCGAGGTCGTTGGCAAACTGAAGCAGGGCTTGTCGTTCATGGACGTGTTCCGCGCGACGTTTCCCGCCGGCACGCTGACCGGCGCGCCGAAGGTGCGCGCGATGGAAGTGATCGCCGAACTCGAGACGGTCAAGCGCGGCGTCTACGGTGGCGCGATCGGCTACTGGAACTGGCACGACGAGGCCGACCTCGCGATCGCGATCCGCACCGCGATCGTGCAGGACGGCCAGCTGCACGTGCAGGCCGCCGGCGGCGTCGTCGCCGACTCGGTACCTGAGCTCGAGTGGAAGGAAACGATGAACAAGTGCCGCGCGCTGTTCCGCGCGGTGGCGCAAGCGGTGGGCGGGTTGTAGCTGCGGAATTCGCCATGCGCGGAAGGCTTCTCCAGCGCTACCTGTGCGGCTTTCGCTCTGGCATCGCTGCGATCATCCTGGCCAGTCCTTCATCGATCGTGCTTGGCGCGCGGTAACCGCTGCGTTCAAGCGCGGCGACGGTAATTCGCGTGTCGGCGCAGAACTTGCGTACGCGCACGCGGCTGACCAGCAATCGCTTGCGAATCACTTTCGCGATCACGTCGCATGTCGAACCGATCGCCATCGCAAGCCAGTAGGGCAGGGCGTGGCGTGGCACGCGGCGTGCGGTCAGCGTGCTTATGGTTGCGACGAGTTCGGCCATGCTCTTGTCGGGCTTGTCGGCATAGTTGTACAGATGCAGCCCGGCTTGCGCGTCGAGCTGGGTGCAGAGGAAGTCGACGAGATTGCCCACGTAGGCGATCGACTTGCGGTTAGTGCCGTCGCCGATCATTAGCAGCCGGCCGCGGCGGATCTGTTCGGCGAGATGATGGACGTTGCCGCGATTGCCTTCGCCGAACACCACGCACGGGCGCACGATCAGCAACGCGCGCGCTGCATCGGCTGCAGACCAGCGCCGGTAGACGTCCTCTGCCTGCGCCTTGCTGCGCGCGTAGGCATTTGCCGGCGCGATGGGCGCGGACTCGTCGGCGCCGGGCTGGTCGAATCCATAGACAGCGGCGGTGCTGGTGAAGACGATACGCGTCACGGCGTTCTCTGCCGCGGCGGCGACGAGGTTCTCGGCGCCGTTGAGGTTGACGTCGAAGTAGCGCGATTCGGGGCGCACGTCGTCGCGATGTTCGGCGGCGAGGTTGATGACGCAATCGGCTCCGGCCAGCGCGCGGGTCAGCGCCGCGCGGTCGCGCACGTCGCCGAGGATCGTGCGTTCGGGATGGGTCGTGCTCGGCGCGAGGTCGTAGATCGCAACACGATGCGCCAATTGCAAAAGGCGGGAAACCAGGCGCGTGCCGATGAATCCGCTGCCGCCGACGACGACGATCTTCATGATGCATGCATCGCAACGGATTCGCGTTCCGGCGCACTGCCCCGCGCGATCGCCTGCCGGTAGATGTCGAGCAATGAACGCGTTGCCTGCGCAGGATCATGGCGCGCAGCGAGATAGGTGCGGCCGGCATTGACCTGCATTGTGCGCGCATTGCGGTCGGCCGCGAGCGTGCACAGCGCGGCGCAGAAGTCGTCTGCTGTATCAGCGAGCGACAGCTCGCGCCCCGCGGTCACGTCCAGCCCACTCGCTGCCTTCGATGTCGCCACGACGGGCAAGCCGCGCGCCCAGGCTTCGAGGATGCGCATGCGAATTCCCGAGCCGACGAGCAGCGGCACGGCGGCGATGGCATCTTCGGGGAAGGCGTCGATCGATTCGACGGGTGACGGATGCCAGTGCAGGTTCTGCGTGGATGCGATCGCATCGCCGCCGAACACGTGCACCGCCGCGCGCGGAAGCCGTCGGCAGATGCACGGGAATACTTCGTCGAGGAACCAACGCGTCGCCTGGCGGTTTGGCCACCATCCCGCGCTGCCGGACAGGACGATTGCAGGGTCGCCTTCGACCCTGCGACCTGCAGGCAACCGCTGCGGAAAGGCGGGAGGCAGCGAATCGATCCTCGCTGCAGCGATCGACGGACGCAGCCGGCGCAGTGCGGCAGCGTCGTTCCCGGTCAAGGTGAGCGTATGCGTTGCGGTGGCGAGCGCACTGCGTTCCTCCGCCTGCAATCGATTTGCCTCGAAGCGGAGTGGCCAGGCGAGCGCCCGGGCGGCGGCGGTTTGCCGCCACAACTCCGATTCGACGTTCTGCATGCGCAGCACGATGGGAACGTCGGCAGACAGAGCCGCCGAGCAATTGGCGAGCGCCTGCAATTGCTCCGCATGCACGATATCCGGACGGAACCGAGTCAGCGCCGCGCCGACTGCGCGTTCCAGTTCCGCGTGATGATGCCGCGCCACGCTCAACGAGCGCCGACGATGCAGCGCGCGTGCCGCCGCGAGTGGCCACGGTATGCGCGGCACGATGATTTCCTCCTCGGAAATGGAGTCGAGGCGATTGGCGTTTGCGACCTTGGCACTGTTCGCCGGAGCGATGAGATGGATCTCTTGGCCGGCTTCCGCGAGCCCTTGCAGCATCAGCGCCAAGGCAAGGCGCCCGCCATCACAAGGCGGCCAGGGCGGTTTCGTCGCCACGCAGAGAATTCGCATGCGGCGCGAGTCTACGCGAAAGGCGCGAGTCTCGCGGCAAGGCATGTAGAGTAACAGTCATGCGTGTGCTGTTCATTCCATCGCGATTTCCCCAGGACCTGCGCCGCGGCGACGAGCTGCGCGCATATCAGCACCTGCGTGAGCTGGCGAAGCGGCATGCGATCACCTTGCTCGCGTTTGCGCCGCACGGTGCGGAAATCGAGGTGCAGGCGGAAATTCGCGCGTGCTGCGATCGCGTCGTTACCGTGGAGCAGGGCATGCTCGGAAGGCTGGTGCGTGCGGCTCGCGCGTTGCCCGGATCGCTGCCGCTGCAGGTGGCGATGAACGATACACGCGGGTTTCGCGACGCGTTGACACGGCTGTTGCGCAGCGCGCAGTTCGACGTCGTCCATGTGCAGCTGGCGCGCATGGGTGAAGTGCTGCCGCTTCTCGGCGAATTGCCTTGCGTGCTCGACCTGGTCGATGCCTTGTCGCTCAACATGGCGCGCCGCGCCGAGCGCGATGCCGGTCCGATGCGTTTGCTCGCGTCGTTTGAAGCTGCGCGCCTGCTGCCGTACGAACGCGGGCTTTGTGCGCGTGTAACCGCCGCCGCGATCAGCTCGGTGGGCGACCGCGCCGCGCTCGGCGACGACTTGCCCGCATTGCACGTCGTGGCCAATGGCATCGATGCAGACCAATTCGCTTTCTCCACGCAAGTGCGCGAACCGGACCGGCTCGTGCTCAGCGGCAACCTGGGTTACTTCCCCAATGTCGATGCGGCGATCTGGTTCGTCCATGAAGTGTTGCCGCTGCTGCAGGCACAACGTCCGCGTGTCGAAATCGATCTGGTTGGCGCACGCCCGGCTGCGGCTTTGCGCCGCCTGGCGCGAAATCGGCCCGGTGTGCGTCTGGTCGGCCCGGTCGCGAACATGCCATTGCATCTGAGTCGTGCCGCGGTGGCCGTGGTACCGATGCGCGCTGGCTCCGGGCAGCAGATGAAGATCCTCGAAGCGATGGGTTGCGGCACGCCGGTCGTGGCCACCTCGCTGGCGGCGGCGGGGCTGGATGCCGTCGCCGGCCGCGACCTGCTGGTTGCCGACGACGCGCAGGGTTTTGCCGAGGCCGTATCAAGCCTGCTCGGCGATCCCGACCTTGCGGCTCGGCTGGCGCGGGATGCCCGTGCGCTGGTCGGGCAGCGCTATACATGGAAGCATTCTGCGGGAGCCATCGAGCGGCACTGGACAGAAGCCGCTAGCGCAATGGTGCGCTGCAAGGGACGAGATGGATGAGATTGAAACCGTGACTCAGCGCACATTAAGTGCGACTGCTCGGCCTTAACATGCTTCGATGTGCGGCGTTACAGGGACGTCGCGCCGGTACGAGGCAAGCACGGCTATTGCGGTGCTGTAGTGGCTGGGGTTGCCGCGGGTTCCGTACTTCACGCTTAGGGGAATAAATCATGCTCAGACTCGGCGAGTCGATCCGGCGCTTTGGGATCGCATTGTTGCTGTTGCTTTCGCTGTGCCCATTGCAAAAGGCGCATGCCGTGATCGGCACACTGGACAGCGTCCCGGCCGCCACGCTGCTTTATCCCTATTTCGAGGTGGACCTGGGCAATGCCAATGGCAGAACCACCATCGTCGGCCTGCACAACACCTC